>Ga0194132_10000069_pt1 | contig 183134 bp, 157 predicted proteins | sample TA2KigOf80mmetaG_FD_148612 | JGI IMG/M metagenome (GOLD analysis project Ga0194132, IMG submission 148612) | Freshwater microbial communities from Lake Tanganyika, Tanzania - TA2015054 Kigoma Offshore 80m | ecosystem: Environmental > Aquatic > Freshwater > Lake | place: Tanzania: Lake...
CGCCCTCCCAGCCCGACTCCTCGCCCGTCGTTCGAGTTCAGTCCGCTCCGCGCTCGACAATTCCACCGGATGGGTTCTCATGCCCTCCAATCTAATAGTAAACGACTAAATGTTACAGTCCACTAGTTGCCAGCCTTTGTGCCGGTCCCACTCATGCTGAACGCGCCCTGGTTGATGTCGAACCAGATCGACAGGGTCTCTCCGGCGGGCTCGAGCGTCACCTCGGCGTCGAACATCTGGCCCTGGGCTTCGCCCGCGAACGCGAGCACGAGGCTCTCACCCGACTTGGTGATATCCGTGATCTCCTGCTCCATGCCGATGTCCGGAGACCCGAGCGTCGCCGCGACCTTACCGCCCAGGTCCGTGACCTCGAGGTTCATGCTGAAGTTGCCCATGTCGGACGTCATGGCGAGGACCCAGGAGCCCAGGAAATTCCGGGCTTGGGCGACGTCGAGCTGCGACTGCGCCGAGGCGACGCTCGGGGCGACGAGAGCGCCGAGGAGCGCCGCGGTCAGGGTCAGTGCGCGGGCGTGGGAGCGAATGGTCTTCATTGGTGGGGCTGCCTCCAAGCTGAGTGTACCGGGCAAATCTCGCGGAAGCTCGTTACTTCCGCATGTTCACGAGGTTACAGATTGTAACCGCGAGTGGCCGAAAAGGGGCCGAGCCCCGCAACATTCAGCAATGGGGCCGACATACTCGCGCAAGGCACCTACGCGATCCTCAGCCCAAAGGTGTCGCGGCGAGTCCGTGACTCAAGTTCGAGGCCTGCCATGAGGGGCACAGCATGAGGGCACGGGTCCTCGTGATCGACGACGACCGCAAGCTCTGCGGCCTCCTGTCGGTGTACCTGTTGAGCAGCGGGTTCGAGGTTTCCACTGCGAACAGCGCGGACGATGGATTGAGGCTGCTGCGGGCGGAGGGACCCGACATCGTGGTCCTCGACGTGATGCTCCCGGGCATGGACGGCTTCGAGGTGTGCCGCACGATCCGCCGCATGTCGTCGGTGCCCATCATCATGCTGACCGCCCGGGGAGACGTGACCGACCGTGTCGTCGGGCTGGAACTCGGGGCGGACGACTACATGCCGAAACCGTTCGAGCCACGCGAGCTGGTGGCGCGCCTGCAGGCAATCCTGCGGCGCGGGCGCACCCCCGAGGGGGCGTGGAAGTTCGGTCCGCTACGCGTCGACCCCGAGCGCCGCTCGGCCTTCATCAACGACCAGCCGGTGCCTCTCACGACGGCGGAATTCGACCTGCTCGAGCTGCTCATCCGTAGCCGCGGCAGGGTCCTCTCTCGCGGCAACATCCTGGACGAGGTGAAGGGCGAGTCCTGGGACACGTTCGACCGCTCGATCGACGTGCTCGTGAGTCGCCTCCGCCAGAAGCTCGACGACGACCCGAAGCAGCCGCGCTACGTGCGCACCGTGCGGGGCTCCGGCTACGCGTTCGTGGGAGTACCCGACGTATGATCCTGGAGATGCTGGGCAAGGTCCGCAGCGCGCTCTTCCTCAAGACGCTCATGGTATTCGCGGGCGCGTGGGCGATCGCCGGGCTGTACTTCGTCGTCACGTTCTGGCTGTTCGACTGGCGGCGCGAACGCCCGACGATCCAGGCCACCGCGATCGCCTACGCAGGCTACGTGCTCGACGACATCGGCTCGCCTCCCGATACCGCGGTGGCGCGGCGTGTGTCGGAGCGCACCGGCGTCCACCTGCGCATCGCAGGTCCGGGCGTTGATTGGACCAGCGTGCCGACCTTCCCGCGCTTCGACGACATCGACCTTCCAGAGTACCCGGGCAGCCGTGGCGCCCGGGCCGGCATCACCTCGGAGATCGGATTCAGCGCGGACGTGACCAGGGGCCCGTACCGGTATCTGCTCTCGCTCCAGTCCGGCAGGAATCCACTCGGTCGAGGAAACATCAACGAGAACGTCTCGGACGGGATCTTCGTCGTCCTGCTGCTCGGCGGCGTCTACCTGCTCATGCGTCGACTGCTCAGGCCGGTGCGAGTGCTCTCCGACGGTGTGGAGCGGCTCCGAGCAGGCGATCTCGACGTGGAGATGCCCACCAAGCGCACCGACGAGCTCGGCAGGCTCATCGTCTCGTTCAACGCCATGGCGCGTGCGGTGCGCGAACGTATCCGCGCGCGCGACCAGCTGCTCCTGGACGTGAGCCACGAGATCCGTTCGCCGCTCACGCGCATGCGTGTTGCGCTCGAGATGATGCCGGACTCGGCTCCTCGCCGGAGCGTCATCGAGGACATCGACGAGACGGAGGCGATGATCCGCGAGCTGTTGGAGACGCAGCGGCTCGACAGTCCGCACGGTGGCCTCGAGAAGACACACGTCGACGTCGCGGCCCTGCTGCGTGACTGCGTCGCTTCCCTCACGGAGACAGGTCCGGGCGTGGATCTCAAGGGTGCCGACCGACCGGTCTTGGCCGACCTCGATGCCGAGCGGATGCGCATCCTGGTGAATAACGTGCTCACCAACGCCATCAAGTACTCGGATCCGAAGGGTCTGCCCGTGCGAGTCGTGCTCGATGCTTCGGACGGCGCGCTCATGATCTCCTTCCACGACCACGGGATCGGGATCGCGGGGGACGACCTCGCGTATGTCTTCGAGCCGTTCTATCGTGCGGATCGTTCGCGGTCGCGCGAGACGGGTGGGTACGGCATCGGCTTGAGCTTGGCCAAGCGCATCGTGGAGGCACACGGGGGCACCATCGAACTGAGTAGTCGCCTGGGCGAAGGCACCTCGGTGCTGGTGTCCGTGCCGGCGTCGGGGAACGGCACCCACAGCGGGCGGCCGCGGTGGTGACCCACCGGCAGCAGCAGTGAGCAGGTGTCAGCAGAAGTCGGGTGAATCGGTAGACGCCCCAGAACTCAGGTCGCGAGGAGCGTAGCCATGGTGGAATTGACCTTGAACGGCAGGTCGGTGCAGCTCGATGTCGCGGATGGCACGCCGTTGCTGTGGGCGATACGCGAGCAGACCGGCCTCACGGGCACCAAGTTCGGCTGCGGGATAGGCGCGTGCGGCGCCTGCACCGTTCACGTCGGAGGACGCGCTGTCCGTTCGTGCTCGGTGCCCGTCGAGAGCGTGGTCGGCCAGTCCGTGACGACCATCGAAGGGCTCGCGGACTCCCCGACCCAGTTGCACCCCGTCCAGCGCGCGTGGATCGAGCACCAGGTTCCGCAGTGCGGGTACTGCCAATCGGGTATGATCATGGCGGTGGCGGCGCTGCTGGAATCCAATCCGGCTCCCAGCGACGACGAGATCGCGGCGGCGGTGACCAACATCTGCCGCTGCGGCACCTATCAGCGTATCCGCAACGCGGTGCACTCGCTCGCCCCGGCCGCGGAGGTGCGCAATGTCTGAGCAGATGCAGCAGGGCCAGGAGCCGCAGCCTCCACAGGATCAGCCGAAGCGGTCGCGGCTACGGAAGTGGACGCGCCGCGCCTTCATCGGCGCCGGGGCGGCGGCCGGAGGCGGGCTGGTGCTCGGCGTCGGCGGCGTGTTGCTCGCGCCGAACCGCCTCAAGTATCTGCCTCCTGGCGCCACGCCGGGCGACGGTCAGCTCGGCACGTGGATCAAGATTTCGCCCGACAACCTCACCACCGTCCTCATCCCCCACTGCGAGATGGGGCAGGGTGCGCTCACCGGGCTCGGCATGCTGCTCGCCGAAGAGCTCGACGCGGACTGGAACCTCGTCGAGATCCAGCAAGCTCCGGCGGAGGACGTGTACGCGAACGGCTACATCATCAATGCGTTTCTGGGTGAGGTCGGCTTCACGCCCCCGGGGTGGTTGCAGCTTCCGCTCGATTTCACCGCGTTCAAGATGGCCGACATCTTCGGCATCATGACCACGGGCGGGAGCACGAGCACGCGCGGTACGGGTGCCTTCGGTATGCGGCTGGCAGGCGCGTCTGCGCGCGCCATGCTGCTCGAGGCGGGCGCGGAGCAGTTCGGGGTCCCGGTCGAGGAGCTGGGCGCGCGGGGCTCACGCGTCACACACGCCGGCTCGGGCCGGAGCGCGACGTACGGCGAGCTGGCAGCTCTCGCGAGCACGCTCGATCTGCCTCGCCGCCCCACGCTCAAGTCGCGCGAGGAGTTCGTGCTGGTGGGCACGCCGCGCCAGCGGGCGGACATTCCGAGCAAGGTGGTGGGCGCGGCGCAATACGGCATGGACGTGGTCGTGCCCGACATGCTGTACGCGGCGATCACCAAGGCGCCGATTCCGGGAGGGCAGCTCACGAGCGTCGACCAGGCCCCCGCGAGGGCGGTGGCAGGCGTGCGCGAGGTGGTCCTGCTGCCGGACGCAGTGGCGGTGGTGGCCGACGGCTACTGGCAGGCGTCGCAGGGGCTCGCGGCGCTCTCACCGCAGTTCACCGATGCCGGTGTGGGGGGGGTCGACTCGGAGCAGATCCACGCCCGCCACACGGCCGCGATCGACGCGGAGCCCATCGAGGCTACCCTCGAGGGCGCGCGCGCGGTGACGGCGGAGTACCGGGTGCCGTATCTGCACCATGCCACCATGGAGCCGATGGCTGCGACCGCGCGCCTCGCCGAAGGGCGCCTGGACGTGTGGGCCGGAACGCAGGACCCGTTGAGCACGCGGCGCGTGGCCGCTGAGGCGGCGGAGCTCGACGTCGAGCAGGTGACGATCTACAACCAGCAGCTGGGCGGCGGCTTCGGGCGGCGTCTCCCGGGCACGTACGACTACGTCGAGCAGGCGGTTCACGTGGCGAAGGCGATTTCGCCCCGCGCGGTGAAGCTCATCTGGAGCCGCGAGGAAGACATGCAGCACGGCTACTACCGGCCGTGCGTGCACTCGCGCTTCCGCGCCGCGCTGAACTCGATGGGCCGTCCGCTCTCCTGGGCTAATCGCTTCACCGGGTCGAGGTTCGGAGACGTCGGTGCGGCTACGCCACGCTATGGGATAGAAGAAATCGATGTGCGGGCGGTGCCGCTCCCCGTACACCTTCGTACGGGTGCGTGGCGTTCGGTGGCGGCTTCGCAGCACGGGTTCTTCGTAGAGTCGTTCGTGGACGAGCTGGCCAACACGGCGGGAAGAGACCCGTTCGAGTATCGCCGCGACCTCCTCGAGGACGAGCCTCGCCACCGCGCGGTACTCGAGCGCGCCGCCGAGATGGCGCAGTGGGGCACCGCGCTTCCGGAGGGCCACGCGCGCGGGATCGCCATCGTGGAGTCGTTCGGCTCCATCGTCGCGCATGTGGCGGAGGTGAGCGTCGACGAGTCGGGGAGCATCCGCGTGCACCGCGTGCACTCGGCGGTCGACTGCGGGCTGGTGGTGAACCCGAACGGTGCCGAGGCGCAGATCCAGGGCGGAGTGGTGTTCGGACTGGGGGCGGCGCTCATGCACGAGATCACCGTGGAGGGCGGGGCGGTGGCTCAGCGCAACTTCCCCCAGTACGACATGATCCGGCTCGCTCAGGCGCCCGTGGTGAGCGTCTCGTTCATCAACTCCGGAGCCCCGATCGGCGGGTTGGGGGAGCCCGGGGTGCCACCGGTCGCGCCTGCGGTCGCCAACGCGGTGTTCGCGCTGACGGGTCAGCGCCTGCGCACGCTGCCGCTCAGATTGACCTGACGTCGCTGCCGTGCCGCCGCTGGCCGAAGTCGGTCGGCGGCGGCGTCAGCACGTCAGCGTAGGACGTCGGTGCGCTCCGCGACGTATCCCGTCGCGGGGATCTCGACGCGTAGCACGCGCCCGAGGCGGTCGAACCAGACGATGCGGCGATCGTCGCCTGACGTGAACTCGACGCGCCGCGACGCGACCACGGTCGTGCCGACGTGGAGATCTTCTTCCGTCGCGGTGCCCGCGGTGAGCTCGATGCGCGTGCGCTCGCGCGGTACGATCACGGGCGTGGTCGAGCCGGGCGCGGCGTTGCGCAGGAAGTAGTAGAGGTGCGCGACGTCCGACTCGAGGACGCGGGTGTCGGGGGCGGCGGCGAACTCTCGTTGCTCCTCACCCACGCCCGAGTGGATGGTCGCCACGTACCGACGGCCGGTGTGCCGGAGGCCCAGCTCGAAGGCATCCGAGCCGACCACCTCTACCTGGTACTCGATCGCGATGCCCTCCGGTGGAATGCCCCTAAGGAGCGGGCGGATCTCCTGCGTGGCGCCCGACTGCCTCAGTGACACGGTCGCGTTCGCGAAGATGGCGTCTTCGCGGCCGAGCCCCGCGCGCCGAATGGAGAAGTCTTCGGTGCCGATGTTCGCACCGCCGACGCTGACCGCGAACTGGCCCTGGTCGACGATGACCCCCTGACCCAGCGCGGGTAGGGGTGCGAGGGTCGAACAGATGAAGGCGAGCAGGGCGCGTCGAGGATTCCTCATGGCCGCTCCTACCCCGGGCTCCATGGCTCGGTTCGGCTCTCAGACGTTGGTCCGGGCGCTGGTGAAAGTCGTGGTTCCGCCTGGAGGCGCGGGTATATTCGACCGTCCCGACGAACCCGAGCACGAGGCGGTCGTGCCGAGCTCTGGCGAACAACCTGAAGGTGGCAGCGCGCCCATCCTGGGCAGCTCGGTCGCGCCCGACGCCTCACCAGACTCCCGGACCCCCAGCCTCGCGGCGTCTGTCTGGCTCGGCCCGTGGCTCGCGCTGGCGGCGCTCGCGCTATGGACGTCATGGCCGAGAGGCCTGCTCCTCCTGGCGGCGGCGCTCGCGGTCGCGGTCTGGTTCTGGCGCGCGCGTGAGCGGAGCGCCTGGTCCCTGGTGGGCGCTGTCGTCCTCGTGGTCTCGGTCGGTATGGGTGTCTTCGCAGATCGGCGCGTTCAGGCGGTCGTTGACGACTTCGACGCCTACTGGGCGCAGCGAGATACGGTGGTCGGGCGCATGCTCTCCCAGCGGTTGGTGCGCCGCCTGACCTCAGGCGAGGCGTCGACAGCGGCGTTCATCGAGGAGTGGCTCGCCTCCGAGGGAGCGCCTCGAGCCGACCTGATGCGCGACTTTCTCGGGCTGTGTGAGTGCTCGGCGTTCGCCTACTACGATCCCGACGGCGATCTCGTCATCTGGGAGGGCGTGCACCGCGGCCTCGTGCCCGAGGTGGTGCAGTCGGGCGCGCGCCAGCACTTCTACCTCGACCTGCCGTTGTTCGGATACCTGTACGTCACGAGCGTCGCTCCGGACGGATCCGTGGCCATGGCTGCGTATCTGCTGCGCTCTGCACTGCCCGAAAGCCTCGGGGCCGAACTGGGCGACTTCGCCACCAGCTTCTACCGCGAGAGCGGCGAGCGCATTCGCATCAGCGCAGAGGACCCTGGACCGACCGAAGGCATCGTCTACGACCTGCAGGGCGAGACGCGGCTACTCAGCGTGGTCGTCGATCGGCCGGAGCCGTCGGCGCGGGCCGATCAGCTCATGGATCGTGAGGCGGCGCGAGTGGCGCTCGTCTTGCTGCTCGCGTGGCTCGCGTTGGCGGTCGCCGCTCGGGCGCGACCCGAGGGAAGGATAGCCGCTGCGGCGACGGTGCTGCTGCTCGCGGCGTGGGTGCCGCTCGAGAGTTTGGCGAGCCTCGGCCCACTCTTCGATCCCGCGGCGTTCGTGCTGCCGGGCCCGCTCCCGCTGACGCTCGGGCGTCTCACGCTGCTGACGGTGGCGGCGTTCACGCTCGCGAGCGTGCTACCGCGCGCGCGGATCGCCTGGCCGGCGTGGGCCGCTGGGTTGGCGGTGGCAGCCGCGTTCCCGCTCGCGCTGGCGTGGGTGTCCTCCGACGTCTCGCCCGAGCTCCTGGCCGGGGCGCGAACGGGATGGATCGCCTACCAGATTGGCGCCGCCGCGCTCCTCTCACTCGTGGCGGGCGGACTCACCGCGCTCGTCGCGCCGGCCCCCCGGGGCGCCTGGGTCTCGTTGACGGCAGTCGTGCTGGCGCTCGCGCTCGGCGCAGGTGGGGCGGCGTGGGTGTTGACCACGGCTGCGCACCCATTGTGGTGGGCGGCGCTGTGGGGCGTGCCGGCTGCGCTCGCCGCGAGCGGGGTGGGGGCATGGGAGGGGAGGCAGCGCTCGCTCACCCGCTGGGGGCTCGCGGTCGTGCTCGGCTCCACGGCGACAATCCCTATGGCGTGGGCTCACCGCGTGCAGGCGCGTATGGTGCTCGGCGAAGAACGCCTCGTCGAGCTGGCGGCGCCGGAAGTCCCCGAGCTCGAGGACGCGCTCCTCCGCTTCGGCGCGCTCGCGGACTCGCTGCACAACGCGGGGAACGACGATGTCAGCCTTCTCTACCGGGGGTGGCAACTCAGCGGGCTGGCCGACCTCGGTAACCCGGTGTGGTTGCAGATCTGGAGGCGCGATGGGTCGCCGGGCGAGGGACTGCGGATGGGTGCGACGGGAGGAGAGCCCGCTCCTCTCGGCGAGGCTCTCATGGAGTCCTGGTTGCGCGGGGGCATCCGACTCATCCAGCCCGACCGCGACGACGCTCGCTACATCCTCACCACCAGGCTGGCGAACGAAGAGGTCGCCTCGGTGGTGGCACCCCCCTTCGCCGAAGGCGGGCAGGGGACCGGACTGAGCCAGCTGCTGCGCGGCGTCACCGCGCAGACACCCGAGCCGCTCACGGTCATCCCTCTGCTTTCCGGTGAGCGGCACGAGCCCTCGGACATGGAATGGGTGAGAACGCCCGAGGGTTGGCAGGCCGAGGTGTCGGTGGAGTTCGCCAATCAGACTGCCTACCACGCGCACTACCTGGTCGGCCTCCCCAGCGTGGCGCTCATGGCTGCCAGGGCCACGCTCCTGCTCGCCTTGAACCTGGCCGCGTTCTTGGGCTTCTGGCTCATCGGGCAGGGGCTGGTCCGGTCCGCGTCGGGGCCGGTATTCAGGCTGGGCGGGTTGACGCTGTCGTTCCGGGCTCGAGTCACCCTGGCCCTCTTCGGCTTCTTCACGATTGCGAATGCGCTCTTCGGTACGATCGCATATCGGACCCTCGCGCAGGCTTCACGCCGCTCCGCCCAAGTCATCGCCGAGCGGGTCGGAGAGGATGCCTCGGGGTGGTACCGCACGTACAGTGGCCAGATGCCCAGTCTGGCGAGCCAGGTGGGCTCGGAGCTGCTCCGATATCGCAACGGCGAGCTGAACGAGGGGTCCGTGGAGGTGCTGGTCGCGTTGGGCCTGCACGAGGGTTGGACGCCGTACGCCACGTACCGGCAGCTGGAGGCACGCGAGGCGGAATCTGCCTTCACCGAGACGTCGCTCGGGCGTTGGGAGTACGTGACAGCGTATTGGCGCCCCTCCGACGACGACATCCTCGCCGCCCATGTGCCACTCCAAGCGGGCACGAGCGCGCTGCAGACCAATGACTTGCTGGAGCTGCTCGGGTTCGTGGTCGTGCTGGGCGCCCTGCTCTCGGCCGCGCTCGCCATGCTGGCGGGGCGCGCACTCACCCGACCGATCCTCGCGCTGCAGGTGGCTTCGGAGCGCGTGGGATCCGGCGACCTGGCTCCCAAGCTTCCTGCCGACCGAAGGGACGAGTTCGCGCCCGTCTTCCAGGCCTTCAACCGCATGGTGAAGCAGGTACGGCGCGCTCGACGTCAGCTCGTGCGCACGTCGAGGCGCACCCAGCTGATCATGGACGAGGCAGCAGTCGGTATGGTCGCGCTGGACGCGGGAGGGCGCGTGACCCTCGTGAACCCGCGTGCGGAGGAGCTGCTTGGTGGCGAGATGCGAGTCGGGTCGCCTCTCCCCTCCGAGGGGCCCGTGGGCGAGGAGCTCACCCCGTGGATAGCCGCGTTCTTGCAGGGGAGTCGGGACGAAGCAGATGGCGAGATCCAGGGCGGATACCGCCGCGTGCGTGTGCGCGCGCGCCGGCTCGAGAGCCAGGGCAAGAGCCGAGGGGTCGTGGTGGCCATGGACGACGTCACCGACGAGCTGCGTGCGGAACGTGTGCTCGCCTGGGGCGAGATGGCGCGCCAGGTCGCGCACGAGGTCAAGAACCCGCTCACGCCCATCAAGCTGAGCATCCAGCACGTGCGTCGCGCCTACGAGGATCGTCACCCGAACTTCGAGGAGATCCTGATGCGGAATGCCGACGCGATGCTCTCCGAGATCGACCGCCTCGCCGGCATTGCGCAGAGCTTCTCGCGGTTCGGGGCCCCGGGAGGCCCGGCGGCGCCGCTCGCGGCCGTCTCCGTGGCCGACGTGGTGGCCGAGGTGATGGCGCTCTACGGCAGCGCGACGTCGGCGGTGCGCTTCGAGGAGGATGTGGAAGAGGACCTGCCAGCCGTGGTGTCGCGGAGTCCGGAGCTGAAGGAAGTGCTGGTGAACTTGCTCGAGAACGCGCGCCTGGCCGGCGGCACGCGGGTGCGGATCGTGGCGAGGAGCGCGGGTGACGACACGGTGCGCGTCTCGGTCGTGGACGACGGGTCCGGCATCCCGGAAGACGTGCTGCCGCGCATCTTCGAGCCGCAGTTCAGCACGCGCTCGACTGGGGCCGGTCTGGGCCTGGCGATCACCCAGCGCCTCGTGCGCTCTTGGGGCGGGAGCGTGAGCGTGGAGAGCGCCGTCGGGAAGGGGACGACGGTGACGGTGACGCTGCGGGTTTCCGCGGGCTCGGCGGCTCCCAACTAGCGGCCGAGGCCCGCCTCCTCGCGGCTCGGGCCGTGGAGCGCCATCACGCCCGCGGCGAAGACTCCGCCGAGGAGCGCCCAGATGGCGGCGCCACTCATCAGTCCGAGCGTGATGACCGCGAGGCCGCACCCCTCGATGAGGGCGAGGCCGATGATCACCGCGGTCGAGTACCTAGCGAGCCGCTGCTCGGGCGCGAGGTCCCGCCCGACGGAGTCGATCAGCCGACGACGCACCAGGACGCCGACGAACGTTCCCGCCGCCGCGAGCCCAGCGACGAAGGGCATCACTCGTACGGGAAGAAACCCTAAGTCCACTTGGAGGAACGCGATCATGCAGTACGCCACTACGGCATAGATCACGACACCCCCGGTGAGCGCCCCCCACACGACCTGAAGCGTCTTGAACTGCGTTTCCATCGGCACCTCCTGCTAGGAGCGTGACGCGGCGCTTCGCGGGCCTCGGCCTGGAGCGAGGCGGGCTCGGTTACCGACGTAATCCGCGCAGTGCCATCACCACTGCGCGCAGTGCCGTCACCCGGCGCGCAGCGCCGTCACCACCTTCTCGACCGCATCCTTCGCGTCACCGAACAGCATGCGCGTGACCGGCTTGTAGAAGAGCGGGTTGTCGACGCCGGCGTACCCGGTGGCACGGCTTCGCTTGTTCACCACGACGAGCTTCGACTTCCACACCTGGAGCACGGGCATCCCGTAGATGGGGCTCGACGCGTCGTCCTCGGCACCGGGGTTCACGATGTCGTTCGCGCCGATCACGATCGACACGTCGGTGGTGGGGAAGTCCGAGTTGATCTCGTCCATCTCGAGGACGATGTCGTAGGGGACGTTCGCTTCGGCGAGCAGCACGTTCATGTGCCCCGGCAGGCGGCCAGCCACCGGGTGAATCGCGAAGCGCACGGTGACGCCCTTGACGCGCAGGATCTCGGTCAGCTCGCGCACCGCGTGCTGCGCGCGCGCCACCGCCATGCCGTATCCCGGCACGATGATGACGCTCTTGGACTCGAGCAGCTTGGTCGCGAGCGTCTGATGATCGATGTCCTGCACGTCGCCCTGCGGTTGGGCCGGGCCACCGCTGGACTTCGGCGGCTCCGCCCCGAACCCGCCGAAGATCACGTTCCAGATGGAACGGTTCATGGCGCGGCACATGATGTACGAGAGGATCGCGCCGCTCGAGCCCACCAGCGCGCCCGTCACGATGAGCAGGTCGTTCGCGAGCATGAACCCGGCTGCGGCCGCGGTCCATCCGGAGTAGCTGTTGAGCATGGATACGACGACGGGCATGTCCGCGCCGCCGATCGCGGCTACCAGGTGCACCCCCAATACGCACGCAATTGCCGTCCCCGCCGCCAGCGTCCATGTCTGGCCGTCGCGCACGTAGAGAACCGCGAAGACGATCGAGCCGACCACCATCGCGAGGTTCAGGAAGTGACGCGCGGGGAGCAGCGTCGGGCGCCCAGACACCGAGCCGCGCAGTTTCAAGAACGCGAGCACCGAGCCGGTGAACGTGACCGCGCCGATCCAGACGTCGACGAAGACCTCGACCAGCGTCTTGGTCGTGAGCGCCTCGAACATGCGCTCATCGCCCGGGTCGGCGAGCTGCAGCGAGTAGCCGACCATCACCGCGGCGACGCCGACGAAGCTGTGCAGCAGGGCCACCAGCTCGGGCATCTGCGTCATGCCGACGCGGGTGGCCATTACCGTGCCGATCGCCGCGCCCGCGGCGATCGAGCCGATCAGGAGGGGATTGGGCTGCGGGCCGGTCAGCGTCAGCGTCGCCAGAATGGCGATCGCCATGCCGATGATGCCGTACAGGTTGCCGCGGCGCGCGGTCTCGGGGCTCGAGAGTCCGCGCAGACTCAGAATGAAGAGGACTGCGGCGACGAGGTACGCCGTGGTGGCGAGCGCGTGCGCGCGTGAGAGCGGATCCATGCCCGCGTTACTTCCGGAACATGGCGAGCATGCGCCGCGTCACCAGGAAGCCGCCTGCAATGTTGATGGTCGCGAAGAGCGTGGCGAGGATCGCGACGATCACGGAGGCGTCCATGTCGACCGCCCGCGCGCCGAGCAGGCCGCCGACGACGATGATGCCGCTGATCGCGTTCGTCACGCTCATCAGGGGCGTGTGCAGCGCGGGCGCCACGTTCCAGATGACTTGCCAGCCGACGAAGATCGCCATCACGAAGACGGTCATGTGCTGGAGCAGGTCGACCGTGCCCTCGCTCACCGTAGCGTCCGGAGCGCCGAAGCGAAGCGCGAGCCAGGCGACGAGCGCGATTACACCGACGATCGACATCACGACGCCCGCCGTTCGTGAGGGCGGCTGGACCGGCGGGCCGTGTCCGTGGGCGGACGCCTTGGCCGGGGCCGGCGTGGGCGTCGCAGGCGCGGCCGGCGTGACGGTCACGGGCTTGGCGGTTGTTGCCGGGCCCGCCGCCGGCGTGTCGACTTTTTTCGGCGGCGGAGGCGGCCAGAGCTTCTCTCCGTTCCGGAGCACGATCGAGCCGCGTACGATCTCGTTGTCGAGGTCGATCGTGTGCTTCTCGGCGCCGCCCATCTCCTCGAGCAGATGCTGGATGTTCGTGCCGTACAGGTCGGACGCGACGCTCGCCATGCGGCTCGGCATGTCGGTGTAGCCCACGATCGTCACCCCGTGCTCGACGACTTCCTTGCCGGGCTGGGTGAGATCGCAGTTGCCGCCTTGTTCGGCGGCGAGGTCGATCACGACGGAGCCCGGCTTCATGAGGCCCACGGCCTCCGCGGTCCAGAGCTTGGGCGCGGGCCTGCCGGGTATGAGCGCGGTGGTGATGACGATGTTCACGTCCTTCGCCTGCTCGTTGAACAGCGCCATCTCGGCTGCGATGAACTCCTTGCTCATCTCCTTCGCGTAGCCGCCCTGACCCTCGCCGGACTCGGCGATCTGCACCGTCAAGAACTCACCGCCCAGGCTCTTCACCTGGTCGGCGACGGTGGGGCGCACGTCGAAGGCTCGCACGATCGCACCGAGTCCCTTGGCCGCGGCGACCGCCGCCAGGCCTGCCACGCCCGCCCCGATCACGAGCACCTTCGCGGGCGGCACCTTGCCGGCCGCCGTGAACTGGCCGGTGAAGAAGCTGCCGTAGCGGTTGGCTGCTTCGATGACCGCACGGTACCCGGAGATGTTCGCCATCGACGAGATCGCGTCGAGCTTCTGCGCGCGGCTGATGCGCGGAATGCAGTCCATTCCGAGCGCGCTGATCTTGCGGGTGGCGAGATGCCCGACGAGCTCCGCGTTCTGTGCGGGGAAGAGGAAGGAAACGAGGAGCGCGCCCGCGCGCATCCGGTCTGCCTCGCTCTTCCCGCTCTCGAGGGACGGCGGCCGGACCTTGGCGACCACGTCGGCCTGCCACGCTTCGTCGCGCCCGACCACGGTGGCTCCGGCGGCCGCGTACTGGGCGTCCGGGAAGCTCGCCGCCTCTCCCGCGCCACGCTCGACGAGCACCGTCCACCCCGCCTTCACCAAGCGGCCCACGACCGCAGGTGAGGCGGCTACCCGCCGTTCGTCCGGTCGAGTCTCCTTGACGATCGCGAGCTTCAAGGGTGGCGGGGCTCCGGGGGGGCGTTGGATGGCGGACGATGCTACAGGAGCCCCTCGGGACGCACAAGCCGCGACAACGTCCCATCCCGCCATCGCTGCGCCCCGTCCGCGACCCGAGCGTAGCGCATGCTCGCGCACGTCCACACCGCTGCCGTCGTAGGCATCGAGCCGTTCCCGATCCGCGTCGACGTCCACCTCTGCTCCGGGCTCCCCAGCTTCACGGTGGTGGGGCTCGCGAACGGGGCAGTACGGGAGGGGCGCGAGCGGGTCACGGCCGCGCTGCGAAGTACCGGCTTCGATCTGCCGAACCGCCGCATCACCGTGAATCTCGCTCCGGCTGACGTGCCCAAGGACGGGACCGCGCTCGATCTCCCGATCGCGATCGGTCTGCTCGCGGCGGGCGGTCAAGCGTCCGCGGCCGACCTCGAGCGCACGGCCTTCCTCGGCGAGCTCGGGCTCGACGGCTCGTTGCGACCCGTGTCGGGCGTGCTGCCCATCGCGGCGCGCTGCCGCGAGGCCGGACTCGCGCAGCTGATCGTGCCGCCGGAAAACGCGGGTGAGGCAGCGTTGGTCACAGGGCTCAGGGTCCTCGCCGCGGCGGATCTCAGGGCGGTCGTCGCGCACCTCGACGGTTCCCAGCTCATCCCGCCGACGGTGGCGGTGACGGCCGCGCTCCTCGAGCGAAACGCGCGCGACGCGCTCGACCTGCGTGACGTGCGCGGTCAGGCGGCCGCCAAACGCGCGCTCGAGGTGGCGGCCCCAGGCGCGCACAACCTCCTGCTCGTCGGGCCTCCGGGCACGGGCAAGACGATGCTCGCGAGGCGCCTGCCAGGCATCCTCCCGCCGCTTTCGTTCGACGAGGCGCTGGAGGTGACGCGCGTCCACTCGGTTGCGGGACATCTCCGCGGTGGGGGAGGTCTCGTCACCGAGCGCCCCTTCCGCTCGCCGCACCACACCGTCAGCGACGGGGGCCTCATCGGAGGTGGCACTCCTGTCCGCCCGGGGGAGATCAGCTTGGCGCGCCATGGGGTGCTCTTTCTGGACGAGCTCGCGGAGTATCGGCGCAACGTGCTCGAGGTTCTGCGTCAGCCGCTGGAGGAGGGGGTGGTGCGGCTCTCCCGCGCTCGCGCGGCAGTCCGCTATCCTGCGCGTTTCTTGCTGGTGGCGGCCATGAACCCGTGTCCCTGCGGCTACTGGGGGGATGGCTCCGATCGCTGCCTCTGTGACCCGGGTGTCGTGCTCCGCTATCAGGGACGCGTATCGGGCCCGCTCCTCGACCGGATCGACATCCACATGCAGGTCCCAGCCGTGCCCTTCGAGAGCCTCCGGGGGGACGAGCCCGAGGGACGTTCCGAGGACGCGAGTGACGTGGTTCGGCGCCGCGTCTCCGAGGCACGCGCGGTCCAACACGAGCGGTTTTCGGGCCTGCCGGGGGTGTACGCGAACGGCCACATGCGGCCGGCCGACCTCCGGCGGTGGTGCCGGCCCGCACCGCGCGTCCATTCTCTCCTGCAGAGGGCGGTCGAGCGCGGCGGCCTATCCGCCCGTGCCTACCACCGCATCCTCAAGGTGGCGCGAACGATCGCGGACCTGGACGGCGCGGCCGACATCCGGCAGCGCCACGCCGCCGAAGCGGTGCACTACCGCAGCCTGGATCGGCTTCCGCGCTGATCGCCGGATCCTCGGTGTCCGAGCGTGCTCGGCGCGATGCCGGACGGTGCGGCAGGCGTGCGCTCACCGCCTCTTCGGGCACCCCGCGCCCACCGCCTGCCCGCGCGCGACCGATTGAACCCGGGACGGCTCGGCGTGAGCTTTCCGGCCATGCCGACCCGAGCGCAGGCCGCCCCTGCGACCTCCGCGCACACCGAGCCCGTCCTCTCTCTGGTGATCGCTGCGTTTGCGGCCGTCTACATCATCTGGGGCTCCACCTACCTCGCGATCCTCTGGGTGATCGAGGCGATGCCCCCCCTGCTGATGGCATCAGGTCGGTTCCTGTTCGCCGGGGCTCTCCTCTATGCGTGGATGCGTGCCCGCGGCACACCCCGCCCAACCGCCGAACAATGGCGCGCGGCCGCCATCGCCGGCGCGCTGATGCTCGCTGGCGGGAATGGTGCGGTGGTGGTGGCGGAGCAGTGGGTGCCCACGGGGCTGACCGCGCTGCTCGTCGCGGTGGTGCCGCTCTGGCTCGTGGTGCTGGACGCGACCATGGGGTCGCGCACGCGACCGACGCGCCGAGCGCAGCTCGGTCTACTTGTCGGGTTCACGGGCGTTGCGCTGCTCGGTGGGGCGCCCGGTATCGGGGATGGCGGCTCACGCACGCTCTTCGGAGCGATGCTCGTGACATTCGGCTCGATGTCGTGGGCGGCCGGGTCGCTCTACCTGCGCACCGCACCCAAGCCCAGCAGTCCGTTGATGCTGGTCGCGATGCAGATGCTCGGTGGGGGCGTCGTGCTCGGCGTCATGTCCCTCGCGCTGGGGGAGCCCGCCGACTTCCACCTGGCGGACGTCACGCTACGCTCGGTGCTCGCGCTCCTCTACCTCGTGGTCTTCGGGTCGCTGATTGCGTATACGGCGTACGTCTGGCTTCTCACGGTTACGACCCCAGCCAGGGTAGGGACGTATGCGTACGTGAACCCCGTGATCGCGCTCTTGCTCGGCTGGGCGTTCGCCGGTGAGCACATCGGCATTCGCGAGGTAGTCGCGGGGTCCGTCATCGTCGGAGCCGTGGTCGTGATCGTGTCCGACGCGAAGAGCGTGGGTGATCGCGCCAAGGCGGCGACGCCGATGCCCGGGGAGTCCACGTGATGGCGCTCGGCTGGGTGCTGCCCGCCCCCGTGCTCATCGTGCTGGCCCAGGTGCTCGGGCCCAACGACGCCGGCGCCACTGCGACTGCGCCGGTCGACACCACGCAGCGGAATCTGATCATCTCGCTGACGGTTGTCGTGCTGCTCTTCCTCGGGCGACGCGCGGTCATGGGGTTCGTCCAGCGAAACGTCGAAGCGCAGCCGGTACGCTATCGCTGGTCGAAATCGACGGCCTACGGCGCGTTCCTCATCGGCGTCCTGATCCTGCTGCAGGTGTGGTTTACGGCGATCCAGTCGCTCGGGACGTTCCTCGGATTGCTCTCCGCGGGCCTGGCGATCGCGCTCAAGGACCTGGTCGCGGACCTGGCGGGGTGGTTCTTCATTCTGTGGCGGCGGCCGTTCGAGCTCGGCGACCGTATCGAAGTCGGAGGCCTGAAGGGCGACGTGGTCGACCGGACCATCTTCCAGATCACCATCATGGAAGTCGGGAATTGGATCGATGCCGACCAGAGCACCGGCCGCCTGATCCACATCCCGAATTCGGTGGTCTTCACGCAGCCGCTCGCCAACTACGTGGCGGGGTTTCCCTATCTGTGGAACGAGCTGAAGGTCGGTGTCACGTTCGAGAGCGACTGGAAGAAGGCCAAGGCGATCCTCGAAGACATCGCCAAAGACCTCGTCGTCGACTTGAAGAAGGACGACACCGCCGCGCGTCGCCGGGACAACGACCGCTTTCTGATTCGGTACCGCAAGCTGACGCCGATCGTCTACACCACGGTGGCCGACGCCGGCGTCCTGCTCACGCTGCGTTACATCTGCGGTCCCCGGGAGCGCAGAGGAACGGGTGCCCAGCTGTGGGAGCGCATCCTGGAGAGGTTCGCGGCCGAACCCGACATCGACTTCGCCCCCACGCAGCGCACGATCACCGTGGACCGGAGAGTGCCCATGGACGAGGCGCCGCTGCCGGCGGACGCAGACTGACGTCATGCGTCTCTTCGTCGCCCTGAATCTCCCCAAGAAGGACCGCGAGCGGATTCGTCGTGCGACCGGGAAGCTCCGCCAGACGAACATGCCGGTGGGTTGGACCGACGAGGGCCATTATCACGTGACCCTCAAGTTCCTCGGCGAAGTGCGGCGCGAGCGTCTGGAAGAGGTCACGAAGGCGATGCATGGCGTGGCCGAATCGACCAAGTCGTTCACGACGAAGTTCAGCGACTTCGGCGCCTTCCCCTCGGTCAGGCAGCCCCGCGTCATCTGGCTCGCGCTGGGTGCCAGCCCGGAGCTCCGACTCCTCAAGCAGGATCTCGAGTGGTCCTTCGGGGATATCGGGTTCGAGGCCGAGACGCGAGCGTTCCATCCGCATGTGACGCTCGGGCGCGCAGGGGATCGCGACGGGGCGGGTGCGTTCCGCGGACTCGACGAGATTCTGGCCGAGCTGGAGTGCAAGGGACCGATCAAGGTGAGCACCATAGATCTCATGGAGAGCAAGCTCTCGCCTCAGGGCTCCACCTATAGCGTGCTGTCCAGCGCGAGGCTCGCGCCCTGATGGCGCGCCTCCTGGTCGTCGACGACGAAAAGGGAATTCGGGACGCCATCGCGCAGGTCTTCGAGTACGAGGGCCACAAAGTCGCCACGGCCGAGGACGGCCGGGCCGCCATCGAGGCCGCGTCCAAGGTGCGACCCGACGTGATCTTCCTCGATGTGAAGATGCCCGGCATGGACGGTCTCGACGTGCTCGCCCGTCTCCGCGAGGAGGACCCCACGGCGCTGGTGGTGATGATCTCCGGGCACGGCACCATCGACACGGCGGTGGAAGCAACCCGGAAGGGGGCGTACGACTTCCTGGAGAAGCCGCTCGACACGGACCGGTTGCTGGTCACGCTGCGCAGGGCCTTGGAGCTGAAAGGACTCACCCGCACCGTCGCCGACCTGAAGAGCCAGGTCGAGAGTCGACACGAGATCGTCGGCAACTCGTTCTCGATTCGTCAGGTGGTGGATCGCATCGAGAAAGTCGCTCCGACGGAAGCCCGCGTGCTGGTCACGGGGGAGAACGGGACTGGAAAGGAGCTGGTCGCGCGGGCTATCCACCGCTTGTCGCCGCGTGCCCAAGGGCCCTTCACGGAGGTCAACTGCGCCGCCATCCCCTCCGAGCTGATCGAGTCCGTGCTCTTCGGTCACATCAAGGGATCGTTCACCGGCGCGATCGCGGACCGGGCGGGGAAGTTCGAGCAGGCAGACGGCGGCACGCTGTTCCTCGACGAAGTGGGTGACATGTCGCTGGACGCACAGGCCAAGGTGCTGCGGGCGCTCGAGGAAGGCGTGATCACGCGGGTCGGTGGCTCGAAGGCCATCGAGGTGGACGTGCGCGTGGTCGCCGCGACCAACAAGGACCTCGCGCGGGCGATCGCCTCCGGCGCGTTCCGCGAGGACCTCTTCTATCGCCTCAACGTCGTGCCCATCCACGTTCCGCCACTCCGCGAGCGCCGCGAGGACGTGCCCATGCTCGTGCAGCACTTCGCCGAGCTGATGGCGAAGCGGGACGGCGTGCCCCACAGGCCCTTCGAGGCGCCCGCGATCGAGCGACTCTCCGATCTGCCTTGGCCGGGCAACGTACGGGAGCTCCGCAACACGGTGGAGCGGTTGATGATCCTGTCCTCGGGTGACCGCGTACGGGTGGGCGACGTCGATGCGCTCGCCTCGGGTAAGGCACAGGGACACGGCGCGACCCCGTCGATCCTCAGCGCAGAGACGTTCGGGGAGTTCAAGGATAGGGCCGAGCGGGCCTACATCGCGCAGAAGCTGCGCGAGAACGCCTGGAACGTCGCGGAGACCGCGAGGCGCATCGACATGCCCCGCTCGAACCTCTATAAAAAGATCGAGAAGTACGGGCTGACGCGGGACGCCTGACGCCGCCGACTCAGGGTTGCCGGCCGCCGTCAGCGCACTAGTTTCCTGCCGACAACTGATTCAAAGGGGTGGGTCGTTACGGAAGCCGGTGAGAGACCGGCGCGGCCCCGCCACTGTAATGGGTTCGAGCATGCGACACAGCGTGCTCGGAACGACGACTCGGAAGCCACTGGGGTGAGCCCCCGGGAAGGTGAGTCGTCGGCCCAGAGCCAGGAGACGAGACCCACCCCCTCCACGCCAACACCTCCGTGGGGAGGCGGCCTGGGTCCGGGATTCCACTTCACCCGGTCTCTTCCGTCGCGGAGGGGAGACCGGGTTCATGTTCAGGTATCTCGTGGCAGCCTCAGCGCTGGCCGTCGTCGGGGCGGCCGGTGCGCGGCCCGTGTCCGCTCAGTCCGCAACCCATCCATTCATTCTGGATGGACTCGTCGTGACCGCGAGCCCCACGCCGCGCGCGCTCGCGTCCGTCGCGCAGCACGTCACCATTCTGGAGGGCCGGGAGCTGGAGTCACGTGGGCTCCTCACCGCTGCGGATGCCCTTCGCGAGGTGTCGGGCGTCGACGTGGTCCGAGGCGGCTCGTTCGGCGCCGTCACTTCGCTGTTCATGCGGGGGGGAGAGAGCGACTACACGCTGGTGATGGTCGATGGCATCCAGGTGAACCAGGCCGGCGGAGGCTTCGACTTCGCGTCGCTGTCGGCGCAGAACATCGAACGGATCGAGATCGTGCGTGGTCCCGGGAGCGCGCTGTACGGCTCTGACGCGGTGGCCGGTGTGATCAATGTCATCACGCGCATCGGGGGCGTGGGGACGCGCGGTTCGGTGCGCGTCGAAGGGACGTCCATCGGTGAGCGAGAGGGGCTGCTCGACGGCGCGAGGCTGTCGGCGGACCTCGCCGGGGTATCGGAGCGGGCGCGCTACAGCGTGTCGCTCGGCCGCGAAGCCGTCGACGGGATCTACGCCTTCAACAGCCGGCACGAGAACCGGTCCCTCTCGGCCGCGGCGCGCTTCGTTCCGGACGATCGCACGGGCATTTCGTTGACGCTGCGGCTCCAAGACCGCGAGTACAACTATCCCACCAACGGTGCCGGGGCGCTCGTCGATCGCAACGCGTTCTACTTCGAGGACGGAACCGTCGCTCAGGTGTCCGTCGTACGCGCGGTGACGCGCGCACTCGAGCTGGAAGCCCTCGTCGGCCTGACGGAGACGGACGGTGGGACCGACGACGCGTTCGACGACCCTGCCGACACGGATGCGTACAGGAGCCTCGACCACTTCCGCCGGTCGAGCGTGCAGCTCCGCTCGCACCTGCGTCTCGGGGCGTCGATCCTGACCATAGGCGCGGAAGCGGAGGAAGAGCGCCAGCGCTCGTTCAGCGAGTCGCTCAGCAGCTTCGGCGCGTTCAACGGCCGGAGCGAGAACGAGCGGAGCAACGTGGCTGGCTTCGCCCACCTGAGTAGCGAGTATGGACCGCTCGCGCTGGGCCTCGGCGGACGGGTCGAAGACAACGAGCGCTACGGAACCATTGCCACGTGGCAAGCAGGCGTTACGGCGGGTCTGCCACGACGGCCCGGAACGCGCCTCCGGCTCTCGGCGGGGAGCGCGATCAAGGAGCCGACCTTCGCGGAAAACTATGCCACGGGATTTGCCATCGGGAATCCCGACCTCGATCCGGAGTGGTCGCTCTCGTGGGAGGTCGGGGTGGAGCACGAGCTCATGGACGGAGTGACCGCGGGGGCGACGCTCTTCCGCCAGCGCTTCGAGGAGATGATTCAGTACACCTTCGCGCCGCCGAGGCCGGGCGACCCGAACTACTACAACGTCGCGGCGGCGAGCGCCCGCGGCGTCGAGCTCGACGCTGGGGTGAGCGCCGGGAGGATCGACGCGCGCGCCAACTGGACCTGGCTACGCACGGAGGTCCTCGACGCGGGCCTCGAGGGCGCGCCCGGCGATCTGTTCGTGGAGGGTGAGCCGCTGGTCCGGCGGCCGCGGCACGCGGTGACCCTGAGCGCGTCCATGCCGGCGACCGACCGGCTGCGCCTGCACAGCGAGTTGTCGCTGGTCGGATCGAGAACCGATCGAGACTTCTCTTCGTTCCCCAGCGTACCGGTCGAGCTTCCGCGCCACACCCTCTGGTCCCTCGGCGGCGAATGGGTCGTGCGCCCGCCCGCTTCCGGTTCGACCACCGTCGCGCTCACGCTGCGCGCGGTGAACCTCCTCGACCGGTCCTACCAGGAGGTCTTCGGCTTCCCGGCCCCGGGTCGTCAGCTCCACGTGGGGGTGAGCGTGGGCTTCGGAGGAGGGGACTGACGGCGAGGCCATCTGCCGTCCCTCGACGACGGCGCGCCAACTCTACCGCACGATCTCCGTTCCGTCCGGCAGGCGGTAGAGCGACTCGATGGTGCGGTAGTCCTGCGCGGAGAGCGACGTCGCCGTGTTCGTGGGGAACATCACGTCGCGCTCCGAGTCACTGTGGCCCAGGCCGAGCGCGTGCCCCATCTCGTGGGCCGCGACGAGGCGCAGGGACTCGGGGGCGATCACGCGGCTGGGATCGAACGGTAAACGTGTGGTCAGCTCGATGGATACCACCTCGAGCCCCCTGGCGGCGGACCACTGGGTCCTGGCCACGCCGAGCTGGTTCCCACCCAGGCTTTGGGTCCACGTCACGGTGAGGTGCGGCGTGCGGTCACCTTGGAGGTCCGTGAGGATCTCGAACGGCTGACGATTCCACACGGGCAGTCCGAGCGCAGCCGCTTGTTGGAGGCGGGTTGCGTCCCCCGCAGACTCGAACTGCGGGCGTGGGATGTGGATGATGATGGTGCCCGAGAAGTCCCTCCAGCGTTGCAGCCGGATGCGCTCGGTCCGGGCGAGGACTGCGCAGAGATACCCCACGTTCCGGCACGCCTCGGCAGCCGGAAGGGCGGGGGAGAGTGGAGGGGCACTGGGCGGCGCGGAGGAGGTCGCCTCGGTCGAGCACGCGGACGGGTCCACCGAATCGCAGGGCGCGGAGCCACGCGCGCTGTCGGCGCGTCCGCGCAGGAGTCCCGCGGCGCCTCCGACCACCAGGACCGCCGCGATCGCGCTCATCGGACTGAGCCTTCGGCTCATCACCCCTCGCGATGGGAGCGTCGCGAAGCTACGCTGGACCGGTGGCCGCAGGGAAGCTTCCTAGGAACGCGTCCCGGGAGGCTGTGTACTCGACGTCAGCGCGAGCCCAACTCGAGCTGGGCCGCGACGGGCGAGGACGGAGTCGAGCGCGGAGTGAGCGCGGAGTGAGCACGGAGTGAGCAAGGAGTGAGCGAAGCCGGGCAGGACAGACTCCCTGGCGCTGACCCTTCGGGGGATGCATCGGCCCCGCCCGGCGGCGGAGCCGAAGGCGACGCTGGGCGCGTGTCGTTGGGCAGGTCCGACGCGCACACGCGCACCGCCCTCCGCTTCGCGAGCTCGCTCTTGTTCGCCGCGGTGCTCTTCGTCTTGGTGCGGACCTTCGTGGTGGAGGCGTACCGCATCCCGACCGGATCGATGGAGAACACGCTCCTCGTCGGCGACTTCCTGCTCGTCAACAAGATGGTCTTCGGCACGCCCATCCCCGGAACCGACCGGCGCGTGGGTGCGGTCCGGGAGCCGGCGCTCGGAGACGTGGTCGTCTTCCATCCGCCGCACGAGCCGGGTCGGAACTACGTCAAGCGGGTCGTGGGCGTGCCGGACGACACGCTCGAGATGCGCGACAAGCGTCTCTACCGGAACGGTGGGCTGGCCGACGAGCCGTTCGCCCGCCACGACGGCGATCGCGGCGACAGCGTGCATCCGGACATGCGATGGCAGTCGGGCTACCTCATCGCGTCCGGACGCAGGAAGTACCAGCCGACGCGGGACAACTGGGGCCCCATCGTGGTGCCGCCCGACCGCTACTTCGTGCTGGGCGACAACCGCGACAACAGCGAGGACTCGCGCTATTGGGGCTTCGTGGAGCGCGAGAAGATACGTGGTCAGCCATGGCGCGTATACTACTCGTTCGTGCCCACGAGCGAGAGCTCCCTCCCGTTCCTCAGGCGGGTGCGCTGGACACGGCTGGGCGAGGCCGTCCGGTGAGGCGACGCAGGCCGGAGGGCCTGTTGCGCGAGGCCAGCCCTGTACAGATTTCCAGCCATGCATCGAACCGCCCGGTGCGACGGCGTGGACGCCCCGCACCGGTCGACTGATCCCCGAGACGGCTGCCTTCGGCGCAGATGACCTTCACACCGCGACGTGGTGCTACGAGGGAAGGATCGCTGGATCAGTATCTCAAGGAGATCAGTCAGTACGCGCTGATCGATCGTGAGGAAGAGGGGCGCCTCGCCAAGCTCATCCGGAAGGGCGACGAAGAGGCCCTCAACAAGCTGGTTCGCTCGAACCTGCGCTTCGTGGTCTCCGTCGCGAAGAAGTACCAGAACCAGGGCGTGCCCCTCTCGGACCTGATCAACGAGGGGAACCTCGGCCTCATCCGCGCGGCCCATAAGTTCGACGAGACCAAGGGCATCAAGTTCATCAGCTACGCGGTGTGGTGGATCCGCCAGGCCATCCTGCAGGCGCTCGCCGAGCAGAGCCGCATCGTGCGCGTGCCGCTCAACCGCGCCGGCGCGCTCTACCGCATCGGGCGGCGCAGCTCGAACCTCCTGCAGGAACTCGGCCGCGAGCCCACCGTCGACGAGATCGCCGAGGAGCTCGACGTCAGCCGCGAGGAGATCGAGCGCACGCTCGCCATCTCCCACTCGCACCTGTCGCTCGACGCGCCCGTCACGCCCGGCGAGGACGCGCGGCTCCTCGACTACCTCCCCGACCAGTACTCACCTGGACCGGAAGACGAGGCGTACGAGCACGCGCTCAAGGCGACCATCGAGGACGCGCTCGGCACGCTGAAGGAGCGCGAGGCGAAGATCCTCCGCCTCTACTTCGGCCTGGACGACCAGGACCCCATGACGCTCGAGGAGATCGGCTCGATCATGGGCATCACGCGCGAGCGCGTGCGCCAGATCAAGGAGAAGGCGCTCGTCCGCCTCCGGCACGCTTCCCGCGCGAGGTTCCTGGAGACGTACCGATAGGGGGGTAGGGGACCGGAGGGCCGCGGTTCGACGTCCCTGACGCCTGGGAGCCTTCGAGTGTTCGGCGCGTCGGAGGCGCCGCGGAGTCCTTCGCCGCGCTAGCGGCTTCCGGCCCGCCCACCGCGACGCGCGGTCACGACCCTATGCGCTTCCCGACCGAAGTCGACTCGTCCGCGATCACCAGCAGCCGCTCGATCTTCTCGTCCCGCTCCTGGAAGAGCTGAGGCAACCTCTCGCTCTCCAGCACGTCCAGCCGACGCAACACCTCGGTCAGCGCGAGCTCGTTCTTCAGGTTCACTTGGAAGTCGAGGTCCGAGCGCAGTCGATCTTTTTCCTGCTGACGGTTCTGCGACATCATGATGATCGGGGCCTGCATCGAGGCGACCAGCGCGAGCACCAAGTTCAGGAAGACGTAGGGGAACGCGTCGAAGGCTTGGTCGCGCAGCATCCAGGTGTTCAGGAGCGCCCACGCCAGCACGAACAGCATGAAGGATCCGATGAACCGCCAGCTTCCCCCGAACTCCGCGATGCCGTCGGCGAGCCGGTCCGACAGCGTCATTCGCTTGGCCTGCTCCTCGTTCACGTTGCGAGAGACGCGCCGTCGGAGCAGCTCGTCGGAGCGGCGCAGGCGCTCGAACGTGGCGCTCAGCATCTCGAGTGCGATGGCGGGATGGCTCTGCAAGAAGGCGAGGAAGTCGCTCCTGACCAGCTCGGCGAGCAGGGCGTCCTCGATGATGCTGGCGGCTGCCGAGCGGGCTTTGCCGTCGATGATGGCCATCTCCCCTAAGAAGTCCCCCTGGCCGAGCTCGGTCAGGACGACCGTCTCGCCGTCTTCATCGGTGATGCTGATACGGACCCGTCCGCTCAGCACGAGGTACATCGACCTTCCCTCGTCGCCGGCCTCGAAGATCGTGCGGCCCGCCGGCACGCGCGCCTCTCGCAGGAGGCCGCGTAGACCCTCGGCCTCCTCGTCGCTGAGGAGGGCGAACAGAGGGATCGATCGAATCGCTTCGAGCGTCAGCGACATCGGAGCCGTCGACATCGATTGCAACCTCGCCTCCAGCGGTGATTTCCGGGCGTGGGACCCGCCTGCCGGGTGCCAAGATACCGCCCTGCTCGACCGTCGGGCACGCTAATGGCCGCGGGCCTACTCCGCCTCCCCGCGTTGACACCCCCCGCGTCCCTCGGGTATCATTTCCGGCTCTATTCCTGAACGTTTTCGCAGTTCCGAGCCGACGCCGCGGGCATGAAGACCTACACTCCGAAAGCCGAAGACATCTCGCATTCCTGGTGGATCGTGGATGCGGAGGACAAGCCGCTAGGGCGGCTGGCCACGGAGGTCGCCCGCGTCCTGCGCGGCAAGCACAAGCCGATGTTCACCCCCCACCTGGACACCGGCGACCACGTGGTCGTGGTGAACGCCGACAAGGTCCGGCTGACGGGTAAGAAGTCCGAGATCAAGACGTACTTCCGGCACTCGGGATACATGGGGCACGAGAAGCACATCCCGTTCAAGCGCCTGTTCGGAGCACACCCCGAGCGGGTGGTCGAGCTGGCGGTGAAGGGGATGCTCCCCAAGAGCGCGCTCGGCAAGCGCCTGGAGACGAAGCTCAAGGTGTACGCCGGCCCGACCCACCCCCACCAGAGCCAGCAGCCGCAGCCGCTGGAGATCCGCTCGAGGTAAAGCAGACCGAATGGCCAAGCCGTCTCCGACTCAGACAGTAGGGCGCCGGAAGCGCTCGGTAGCCCGCATTCTCCTCAAGCCGGGGAGCGGCAAGTGGAGCGTGAACGGCAGGGAGCTGAAGGACTACTTCCCGCGCCCCACGCATCAGATCCGGATCGCCGAGCCGCTCAAGGTCACCGGCTCCGAGGGCATCTACGACATCACCATCCGCGTCGCGGGTGGCGGTCTCACGGGCCAGGCGGACTCGGTTCGGCTGGGCGTCGCCCGCGCGCTCCTGAAACTCGACGGCGAGCACAAGGCGAAGCTCCGCGAGCACGGCCTGCTGACGCGCGACGCGCGCCAGGTCGAGCGCAAGAAGCCCGGCCGCCCGGGTGCCCGCAAGCGCTTCCAGTTCTCGAAGCGCTAGCCGAAGTCTTCGCGGTTCAGCAGTTCTGCGGTTCCAGAAGTTCATCAAAACCCGAGCGCGGTGACGCCGCTCTCGGAAATCCTGACCGGGGCGTAATCGGCCCCACAGCAGTGGCGTGCGACATGTCAGACGTGAAGCTCGACCAGCTCCTGGAAGCCGGAGTCCATTTCGGCCACCAGACCCGCCGTTGGAATCCGAAGATGAAGCCCTTCATCTTCACGGAACGCAACGGCATCCACATCATCGACCTCCGCAAGACGCTGGATCGTCTGCGGCTCGCGCAGCAGGCGGTGCGCGAGGTCGTGCTCCGCGGCGACCGGGTGCTCTTCGTGTGCACGAAGCGCCAACTACGTTCGGTTATCGAGAGCGAGGCACAGCGGAGCGGATCGTTCTACGTCACCGAGCGCTGGCTCGGTGGCATGCTCACGAACTTCCAGACGATCCGGAAGCAGATCCGTCGGCTGAAGGAGCTCGAGCGCGGCCAGGAAGAGAACGCGTTCGAGTTCTATACCAAGAAGGAGCGCCTGCTGCTCGAGCGCGAGCGCCTGAAGCTGGACAAGTACCTGGCGGGCGTGAAAGACATGGGTCGTCTGCCGGGGGCGGTGTTCATCGTGGACGCGCGCCGCGAGGCGAACGCGGTGAAAGAGGCGGCCAAGCTCGGGATTCCGATCATCGGCATCACGGACACGAACGCCGATCCGCAGCTGATCACGTACCCGGTGCCGGGGAACGACGACGCAATCCGGTCGGTGGCGCTCATCACCAAGGCGATCGCGGACACCATCGAGATCGCGCGGCGCGAAGTGCCGGAGGACGACCGGCGCCGGGTCGACGAGCTCGAGGCGACCACGTACTCCACCGAGACCGGCGAGACGACGGAGCGCGAGAAGCCGCAGCGTAGACGCCCGCATCGCCGCCGCCGGCCGAAGCCCGAGGTCATCGCGCAGCACCTACACGGTGAGGAGGGCGACGGGGACGACGGGGACGACGCCCACGACGACGGAGACGAGGAGTCGTCGGAAGGCTAACAGTATCCGCGGGCCCGACCACGGGCGCTGCCGAGCGAGAGGCGGAACGGCCGTGGTTCCTGGTCCGCTCCGCCTCTTTTCGCAGACAGGCCAGACCACACGACAAATGACGATCGAGAGATGACGATGGCTGATACGACGACGATCAACGCGAAGGACGTGAAGGATCTCCGCGACCGCACCGGCGCCGGCATGATGGAGTGCAAGAAGGCGCTGCAGGAGACGGGCGGTGACGTGGAGAAGGCGATCGACTGGTTGCGCGCCAAAGGCGCGGCCAAGGCCGCGAAGCGCGCCGACAAGAGCGCCAACGAGGGCGTCATCGGCAGCTATATCCACTTCGACAACAAGACGGCGGTCATCGTCGAGCTGAACTGCGAGACGGACTTCGTGGCCAACACGGAGCAGTTCCGCGCGCTCGCCAAGGATCTGGCGCTGCACATCGCGTCGGCCGCGCCGCTCGCCGTGTCTCCGAGCCAAATCGATGCCGCGATCGTCGAGCGCGAGCGCGAGGTCTATCGCGAGCAGGTGCGAGCCGAGGGCAAACCCGACCACATCGCGGGCAAGATCGTCGATGGGAAGCTGCAGAAGTTCTTCAAGGAGACCGCGCTGCTCTCGCAGTCCTTCGTGAAGGACCCCGACAAGACGATCGAGCAGCTCATCACCGACGTGTCCGCCAAGACGGGCGAGAAGATCGAGGTGGCGCGCTTCGCACGCTTCAAGGTCGGCGAGCGGAACTGACGAGATGAAGCGCCCGTCCGAGAAGCTCAGATACCGGCGGGTCCTCCTCAAGGTCTCCGGCGAGGCGCTCGCCGGGGAGCGCGGCTTCGGGATCGAGCCGAAAGTCGTCGACCAGATCACCGACGAGATCAAGTCGCTCTGCGAGATGGGCGTCTCGCTCGGCGTTGTGATCGGCGGCGGCAACATCGTCCGCGGGGCCATGGCGTCACGGCAGGGCATGGACCGTGTGCAGGCGGATTACATGGGCATGCTGGCCACGGTCATCAACGCCCTGGCGGTGCAGGACCTGCTCGAGCACAAGGGCGTGGGCACTCGCGTGATGACTGCGATCCGGATGGAGCAGCTCGCCGAGCCGTACATCCGGAGGCGCGCGCTCCGGCACATGGAGAAGGGGCGGGTGTTGATCTTCGCGGGCGGGACCGGCAACCCGTACTTCTCGACCGACACCGCCGCGGTGCTCCGCGCCATCGAGATAGAGGCCGACGTGGTCATCAAGGCCACGAAGGTCCAGGGCGTCTACACGGCGGACCCCGAGGAGGACCCCAAGGCCGAGTTCATCCCTACGATCTCCTTCCAGGAAGTCCTGACGCGGGAGCTCGCGGTCATGGATACCGCCGCTGTCTCGCTCTGCAAGGAGAACCGCCTTCCCATCATCGTGCTGAACCTCGGCGAGCCGGGTGCCGTGGGGAGCGCGATCCGTGGTGAGCGCGTCGGAACTCTTGTATCGTAGTCCGTCGGCGTGAGGGCGCGCTGACCTCCCGCACGTAGCGACCAGTCAACGACTTCGGAGGTATCGATGCCGACCGTAGAGGACGCCAGGAGGCGCATGGATGCAGCGCTCGACGCGATCCGACGGGAGTTTGCCACCGTGCGCACCAACAAGGCCACGCCCGCGTTGCTCGACACCGTGCGCGTGGACGCGTACGGCTCCAAGATGCCGATCAACCAGCTTGCGACCATCAACACGCCCGAGCCCACCCTCCTGGTCGTGCAGCCCTACGACAAGAGCCTCATGTCGGAGGTCGAGAAGGCGATTCGGTCCTCGGACCTCGGTCTGAATCCTGCCACGGACGGGAACGTCATTCGCGTTCCCATCCCCCCGCTCAACGAGCAGCGCCGCAAAGAGTACGTGAAGGTGCTGCACAAGATGGCGGAGGAGGGGAAGATCTCGATCCGTCAGGCGCGCCGCGAGACACGCGACGAGCTGCACGCGCTGGTGAAAAAGCACGAGGTCGGCGAGGACGACGCCAAGCGCCGCGAGGACCAGCTCGAGAAGCTCACGTACGAGTACACGGGCAAGATCGACGAGATGCTGAAGAAGAAGGAAGCCGAGGTGATGGCTATCTAGGTAGCCGATGACCTCCGACCGACTCGATCGAATCCGGCTGCACGGCGACGTGCCGGAGCATGTCGCCGTCATCATGGACGGCAACGGCCGCTGGGCGGCCGAGCGCGGACTCCCGCGCCACCTCGGGCACCGCGAGGGGATGAAGGCGGTTCTCGAGACCATCGAGGGCGCTCTGGAAGCCGGGGTCGGCATCCTCACGCTGTTCGCGTTCTCGACCGAGAACTGGCAGCGCCCCTACCAAGAAGTCTCGGCGCTGATGAAGCTTCTCGAGCTGTACGCGCGTAAGGAGCGCGACGAGCTGGCCAGGCAAGGCGTCGAGGTCCACGTGCTCGGCGAGCTCGACCGGCTCGACGAAGTGGCGCGGCGAGCGGTCGACTCGATCGTGACCGAGACGAAGGGAGGGTCCAAGCTCCGCCTGAACCTCACGATCTCCTACGGCGGTCGCGAGGAGATCGTGCGGGCGGCCAAGCTGCTCTCCGAGCGTGTCCGCGCAGGCGAGCTGAGGGCCGAGGATATCGACGAGGAGGCGCTCGAGGAGTCGCTCTTCACGCGGGGCCTCCCCCCGCCCGATCTCCTGATTCGAACCTCCGGCGAGTACCGCATCAGCAACTTCATGCTCTGGCAGCTGGCGTACACGGAGATCTACATCACGCCAGTGTTCCGGCCCGACTTCACGCGCGAGCACCTGTTCGAGGCAATCCTCGACTACCAGCGACGGGATCGCCGGTTCGGGCGCGTCGTCGCCCCGTGACGCCGCATCCGGCCGCCGGCACGCGCGCCATGGGCGAACTCTCCAAGCGTTGGGCAGTGGCGGCGGTCGGCATCCCGGTCGTGGTCGCGCTCCTGTACCTGGGGGGGTGGCCGATCGCGCTCCTGGTGGCTGCGCTCGCAGGCCTGGGGGCTTGGGAGTGCTACCGGCTCGCGGACCGCTCCGACGTGGCGGCGCTCGACGGCCTCGGCGTCGTGTGCGCGGCTGCGCTGGTGCTGCTCGCCGAGTTGCGGCCGTCCTTCGCCGACTTCGCCGCGCCGGCGCTGGCGTTGGTCGGCGTGCTCACGGCCGTGTCGCTCGTGGTGGCGATGCGCACACGCGGCCATGCGCGTAAGCCCCTCGAAGTGGTGGCCATTACTGTCTTCGGCGCGCTCTACGTCGGGCTCTCGCTGGCATTCGTGCCCCTGCTGCGCGAGATGCCCACCGTGCATGCCTGGGTGGACGCTCCCGGCGCCGAGTGGGGCGGCCTGACGGTCGTGGCACTGCCCCTCGCCGCGACCTGGATCGGTGACAGCGCGGCTCTGTTTGCGGGGCGGGCGTGGGGGAAGGGCGGACTCGCCCCGACCATCAGCCCGAAGAAGAGCTGGGTGGGCGTGTGGGCTGGGCTCGCCGGCGCCGCGCTCGCGGGGCTCGCTTGGTGGGCGGTGGCAGGCTCACTGCTTCCTCGCCAGCCCGTCACGAGCCCGATTGCCGCCGCGGCGATCGGAGCGGTGCTGGGCGTCGGTGCCATTCTCGGCGACTTGGCGGAGTCGCTCCTCAAGCGGGAAGCGGGCGTGAAGGACTCCGGCGCGGTCTTCCCGGGCCACGGCGGCGTGCTGGACCGGCTGGACGCCCTCACGTTCACGCTCCCGGCGGCGTACGCGGCCCTCATGCTCTTCGAGGCGGTCGCATGATCCGCGTCGCGATCCTCGGCTCGACGGGCTCCATCGGCCGGAGCGCGCTCGAGGTCATCGCGCGTCACCCGGATCGCTTCCGCGTCGTCGCGCTGGCGGCCAACCGAAGCGCCGAAGAGCTCGGCGCACAGGTCCAGCGCTTCAGCCCTGAGCGCGCCGTGCTCTGCCACGATGGCGTGTCGCTGCCCACGAGCGGCGGCGGCACCGCTTGGTCGTCCGGGCGGTCGGCGCTCCTGGACGTGGCGGAGGCACCCGATGTGGATGTCGTGGTGAACGCGCTCGTCGGTGCGGTGGGGCTCGAGCCGACTCTGCGCGCACTGCTGGCCGGGCATCGCCTCGCGCTTGCCAACAAGGAGTCGCTCGTCGCGGGGGGGCGCTTGGTCACGGATGCGGCGAAGCGGGGCGGCGGCGAGATCGTCCCGATCGACTCCGAGCACAGCGCGATCCTGCAGTGCCTGGCGGGGTACCCGGCCTCGAGCGTGCAGCGCGTGGTGCTCACCGCGTCCGGCGGCCCGTTCCGGGGCCGGAGTCGTGACGAGCTCTGGCGGGTCGGTCCCGAAGAGGCCCTCCGGCACCCCACTTGGGACATGGGTGCGAAGATCACCATCGATTCCTCCACGTTGGCCAACAAGGCGCTCGAGGTGATCGAGGCGCACTACCTATATGGACTCGGCTACGACCAGATCGACGCCGTCGTCCATCCGCAATCGGTCATCCATTCTTTCGTGGAGTTCGTGGACGGCTCGGTGTTGGCCCAGCTCGGCTTTCCGACCATGGAGCTGCCGATCCTGTATGCGCTGAGTCATCCTGAGAGGGTGGTCGACGCGACGCTGCAGACCTACGACCCTGTGCGCGCATCCCCGCTCACCTTCGAGCCGATCGACCATGCCGCGTTCCCCCTCTTCGGGTTGGGCGCGGAGGCGGGTCGGCGAGGCGGGCGGGCCCCAGTGGTGTACAACGCCGGCAACGAAGTGGCGGTTCAGGCCTTCTTAGAGGGTAGAATTCGGTTTCCGGAGATGGCAGACGTCGTGAATGAAGCCATGGAGCAGGTCGGATCGGGTGATGTCCGCAGCGTCGAGGACGTGCTGTCCGCCGACGCCGACGCGCGGCGCGTTGCCGCTGTCTCGGTGCAGCGTCTCGCAGCGGCGGTAGGGGCCGGGTCATGACCATACTCGCCACCGTCATCGTCCTCGGCGTACTCATCTTCGTCCACGAGCTCGGGCACTTCTGGGCGGCGAAGAGCGTGGGCATCGAGGTCCAACGGTTCTCGATCGGCTTGGGGCCGAAGCTCTTCGGGTTCAAGCGCGGCGAGACGGACTACGTGCTCAGCATGATCCCGCTGGGTGGTTACGTGAAGATGGGCGGGATGGACGACGAAGTGATGGAGCGCATCGAGGGCGGTGCGGTACCCGAGCGCGTGCCGAGCGACCGCGACTTCGACCAGAAGCCCATCTGGGCGCGCACGCTGGTGATCTCTGCGGGCGTGATCATGAACATGCTGTTCGCGTTCGCGGTGTATTCGTTCGTGGCGGCCCGTTGGGGGATTACGGAATACGCGTCCACGCGCATCGGGACGGTGGTGGCCGAGTCGCTTCCTCCCGGAACCGAGGCGCTCGCGACCGTCGAGCCGGGAAGCAGAGTGGTGCGTATCGACGGCGAGGATACGCGCAACTGGGGCGATATCGTGTCCGGGCTCTACACCGCCGAACCGGGTTCGCTCACGGTCGAGCTCGTCGAGCCTACGCGGTCCATCGCGATCTCGGTGCCGGCGGACGAGGCGGAACGGAGCCGGCTGGCGGGAGCGCTCCAGCCATGGATCGAGGCGGGTGCGGGCTCGGTGGTTCCCGGCTCGCCCGCGGAGACGGCGGGGCTCGAGGCGGGAGATCGCATCGTCTCCGTCGCGGGCGTCCCCACGCAGAGCTGGTGGGACCTGGTGCGCGAGATCGAGAGCAAGCCGGGACAGCGCGTCGAGATCACGGTCTCCCGCGAGGGCCGCGAGCTGGTGCGTGCGGTGAACGTCGGGTCGGAAGAGGAGACGCGCGACGGGGCGACGGTGACGGTCGGCAAGATCGGCGTCGGCCCCCCCAACTCCGAGATGACGTACACACGGGCGTCGATCGGTGAGGCCCTCGTGCACGGCTATCGCGAGACCGTGGCCGTCACCAGTCTGATTCTCGGGTTCCTGAAGGACCTCGTGACGGGGGGCATCTCGCCCCGCTCGGTGGGGAGCATCGTCACCATCGGCGAGGCGTCGGGACAGGCTGCGCAGGCGGGCTTCGAGGTCTTCCTGCGCTTCATGGCGCTCTTCAGCGTGAACCTGGCGGTGCTCAACTTGCTCCCGATTCCGGTGCTCGACGGCGGCCACCTCCTCTTCCTGGCCATCGAGGCGGTGCGGGGCGGGAGGGGCCTGACGGCTCAACAGCGACTGGAGTGGAGCAACGTCGGCTTCATCATCATCGTGGGCATCATGCTCTGGGCGCTGTCGAACGACTTCCTGAGGCTGGTCGGGCTCTAGGAGTGCGTCACCACCTCAGCAGCGGCCTCCACCACGGCACGCTGACGAGGATCGAGATGGCGGCGAGCGTCTGGAAGATCGCTTGCTGGCGGAGCTTCTCCCGATCCGTCCTGGCGCGTCTTACCCGCGCGCTCCCGACGTGCGCGAAGGCGAGGGCGATCACCATTCCCGTGATGTGCTCGACGGCGAAGAAGCGCAGCTCCTTCACGCTCATGGCCGCTCCGAGGTCGCCAAGGCCCGCCCTGACGACAGGGCTGACGGCGTAGAGCGCGAGGCCGAGCAGTACCTGGAGGTCGAGGAGCGTACGAAACGTGCGAGCGGACAGCGCCTCGGTGCGCCCGTACGCTCGGCTCTCCAGCCAGCCGCGGTACGATGCGATCAGCGCCACCGCCACCGCGACCAGCACGAGCCAGCGGTTGTAGCCGTGCGTGTGCAGGAGGAGCGTGTAGGTCACGGACCGCCCTACCGGGCTGCCAACGCCTTGCGCACCACGGGTGCCACTGCCGTCCCGAACAGTTCGATCGCGCGCATCACGTCTGCGTGCGGCGTCGGCCCGACGGTGAGCTGGAGCAGGAAGCGATCGTGACGGAAGAGCTCGTGCTGAAAGAGAATCTTGTCGATCACCTGCTGCGGGCTTCCGAGGAAGAGCGCGCCGCGCAGCGTCGCCTCCGCTTCGAACTGACGCCGCGACGGTGGCGACCAACCGCGCTCCCGACCGATGCGCCCCATCGTCTCGAGGTAGGGCGGGAACGCGATCTCGGCAGCCTGCGCCGCGTCGTCCGCGATGAACCCGTGCGAGTTGATGCTTACGCGCGCCTTCGCCGGGTCATGACCCGCCCGCGCCCACGTCTCCCGGTAGAGTTCGACCATGGGCTTGAAGCGCTCGGGCGCGCCACCGATGATCGCCAGCGCCATGGGGAGCCCGAGCGTCGCGGCACGGACGACCGAGGGCGGATTCCCTCCCACGGCGATCCACACCGGAAGCGGGGCCTGCACCGGTCGCGGGTACACGGAAAGGTCGTCGATCGCCGCGCGGTGCCTGCCATGCCAGGTCACACGGTCGTGGGCGCGCAGCTGGAGCAGGAGGTCGAGCTTCTCCCTGAAGAGGTCGTCGTACAGCTCCAGGTCGTAGCCGAAGAGCGGGAACGACTCGATGAAGGACCCGCGTCCGGCCATGATCTCGGCCCGACCACCCGAGAGCTGGTCGACAGTGGCGAAGTGCTGGAACACACGCACGGGATCGTCCGAGCTCAGCACCGTGACCGCGCTGGTGAGCCGGATACGCTGCGTGCTCACGGCCGCCGCCGCGAGCACCACGTGCGGCACGGAGACCGCGTAGTCGGGGCGGTGGTGCTCGCCGATACCGAACACGTCGAGCCCGAGCTGGTCGGCGAGCTCGATCTCCTCCATGAGGTGGCGGAGGCGCTCGCCGACTCCGGCCTGGCGGCCGGTCGAGGGTTCGAAGCGTGTTTCCGCGAACGTGTAAATGCCGAGTTCCATAGCGTGGTGGTCAGAGCAGCGTCAATCTAGCGGGTCCGGTGCGGAGGCGAAGCTCCTCGAGATCGAGCAAGCGCGTGGGCCGGTCTTGCTCCGCCACCTCGATGTGGCCGCTCCACCCGGCCTTGCGGAGCGCGTCTCCGACGACGCGCTCGGCGAGCACCGGTCGGTTGCACTCCTCGGAGAGGTGCGCGAGCACCACGGCTGCGAGGCGCGGGTGCAGGAGCTCGGTGGCGAGCCGCGCCGCCGCCTGATTCGATAGGTGGCCGTGGCTCGAGGCGATGCGGTGCTTCACCGAGCTGGGGTAGGGGCCTGTGTGCAGGAGCACCTCGTCGTGGTTGGCCTCGAGCACGAGCATATCGCAGCCCGACAGAGCGTGTCGCGTCTGCGCGGTCGGCCGGCCCAAGTCGGTGGCGATCCCCACGCGGAGTCCCGTGCGCTCACACACGACCGCGATGCCGGCCGGGTCGGCGGCGTCGTGCACGATGACGAACGGCTCGACCCGCAGGGCGCCAACCTTGAACGGACGTCCTGGTCCGTAGAGAACGACCTCCTCGTCACCGGTGAGGAGGTCGGCGCACGCGCGCCTGGTGCCCTCGGTCATGTGCACCGGAGTCGCGTGACGCCTGGCGAACACACCCACACCCTTGGTGTGATCGCGATGGTCGTGCGTGACCACGATGGCATCGATGCTCTCGGGGTCGACGCCCAGCAGCTGCAGCCGCTCGGCCATGGTGCGCGCGCTGAAGCCGGCGTCGATGAGGAGGCGCGTCTCTTCTTCCGGCGAAGTGCCCGCGCAGACCAGCACGGAGTTGCCGCCGCTCCCGCTCCCGAGTACCGCCACCCTCACGACTGCACCTCCGGTTCGTCCTACCGCGTCGCGTTGCGCTGCGACACGGTGCCGTGCCAGGCGTTCTCGAGCACGCGACGCATGCCGGCCGACAGCGCCTGGCTCCGGCGGCCCATCGCTCGCTCCGCCGTCTCCAGGAACTTGTCCAGGCGGTGCTCGATCAGCTCGGATCCGGCGCCCCAGCAGAACGGGGGCACCGCGCTCGGAGGCATCACACCGCCGAAGACGTTCGTGCCCGCGCCGATGACCGTGCCGGTGTTGAGCGTGGTGCCGATGCCGGTCTTCACGTGGTCACCCAGGAAGCACCCCACCTTGAGCAGGCCGGTATCGACGTCGCCATCCGGCGTCCACACGCGCACCGTGCCGTAGTTGTTCTTGAGGTCCGAGTTGGTCGTGAACGCGCCGAGGTTCACCCAGCGGCCCAGTAGCGAGTGCCCGATGTAGCCATCGTGCGCTTTGTTCACGTAGCCGAGCAGGACGGAGTCGGCGACTTCGCCGCGCACGATGGACACGGGTCCGATCGACGACGTGCCCACGCTTCCGCCGAGGATTCTCGTGCGGGCGCCGAGGAAGAGCGGGCCGATGAGCCGCGCCGGGCCCTCGACGCGGACGCCTTCCGCCAGGCGGATCGGCCCGCCGCGCGTATCGGCATACACACCCGGCTCGATGGTCGCATCGCCGCCCAAGGACACCGCGCCGTCGCCGATGCGGATGACGCCGTGCGGTTGGTCGCCTCGTGGCCAGAGCGCCGCAACATCCCCGCGGATGCGCTCGGGATTTTGCGCGACGAGGTCCCAGGGACTCTCGAGCATCGTGCCCTCGAGCTCGAGCACGCGTCCCAGCTTCGCCGCTGCGGCCGGGTCGCGCACCCATAGCTCGGAGGGGAGGGGGGCGCCGTCCGGCAGGATCCAGCCCGCGGGTGCGCCACCGACCGTGAGATGCGTCAGGTCCTCCGGTGCCTCGATCGCCTCGAGCCGCGGTGCGGCGCGACTCGACAGCAGAATGCGGCGCCCGCGCGTGCCGACGTCCTGCAGGCTGGTGGCGGGAGCCGCACCGGGCTCCTCGAAGCCGACGAGCGCGCGGCGCGTGAGGTGGCCCTCGCATTTGGCGCCGAAGACACGCTCCGCGCGCTCCTTCAGCGTCATGCATCCGAAGAGCAGCTCGCCGACCGGACGCGTGAGGGTGAACGGGGCCCAGCGACGAGCCCGGCCATCGTCTAAGAGAAAGAGCCGCACGTTGCTCATGGGCGCTGCCCCAATTCGCCCAAGAGGTTCTTCAAGTCGGCCGCACGCTCCCGTGGGAGCACGAGCGTGCGCTCCGCCGTGCGCACCACCACCAGGTCCTCCACGCCGAAGAGCACGACCTCCCCGCCTTCCGCGAAGACGACATTGCCCCGCGCGTCCACCGAGCGCGCCGCGCCGACCGCGACGTTGCCGGAGGCGTCGGCCGGGCGCGTGCGCGCGAGCGCTTCCCAGCTCCCCACGTCGTCCCAGGCGAACGTCGCCCGCACCGTCGCCACGCGCTGACTCCGCTCCATGGCCGCACGGTCGATCACGCTGACCGGTACCGCGTCGAAGAACGCCTGGTCGCCCTGCGCGATGAGTGGCATGAAAGACGCCACTTCGGGGGCGTGCCGTTGGATCTCCTCGAGCAGCACGGATGCCTTCCACACGAAGATCCCCGTGTTCCATAGGTACCCCTGGTCCACGTAGCGCTTCGCTGTGACCAGGTCGGGCTTCTCGTGGAAGGCGCGCACGCGGTAGGCCTGCATCCCGTCGCCGGCCTCGAAGGGCGTTCCGGGCTCGATGTGCCCGTATCCCGTCTCCACGCGGTCGGGTGGGACGCCGATGCACACGAGCGCGCCCTCGCTGCGAGCCACGCGCGCCGCAGCGGCTACCGTGCGCTCGAACGCGTCCAGAGGACGAATGAGATGGTCGGCGTGCAGCGACACCATGACCGCGTCGGGGTCCAGGCGCACGAGCTTCTCGGCCGCCCACGCCAACACGGGCGCGGTGCCGCGCGCGCGCGGCTCGATCCAGTACCCATCAGCGGGGAACCCCTTCAAGACCGTCGCGAAAGGGCGGGCGAGATGCTCCCCGGCGAGAATGCGAATGCGTGCGTCCGGCACGAGCGCGCGCGCCCGCTCGATCGTTTCCGCGATGAGCGGCCGATCGCTCGCCAGCGGGAGGAGCTGCTTGGGGCGCTCGGGCGTGCTGACCGGCCAAAAGCGCGACCCGATCCCTCCCGCCAGCACCACCACCCACACGTGCTGGTCAGCCAGCACCGAGGATCTCACGGATGCGGGCCACCAACTTCTTCGGGCTGAACGGCTTCGTCATGAAGTCGTCGGCCCCTCCGGCGAACGCGGCTTCCCGGTCGGCGTCCTGGCCCTTCGCGGTGAGGATGATCACCGGAGTGGCAGCGAGGGCTGCGTCGCTTCGGATCTTGGCGAGGACTTCGAGACCGTGCGCGCCCGGCATGAGCAGGTCGAGGATCACGAGGTCGATGCCACCCGAGGCGAGCTCACGGAGGCCGTGCTCGCCATCGTCGGCGGTGACGACGTCGAAGCCTTCCTTGCCCAACATGGCTTCGAGCACGCGCCGGATGTGCGGCTCATCGTCCACGACGAGGATGCGGCCGCTTCGTGTCCGGGCGACGTCGTCGGGCACCGCTTGCACCTCGCTGGAAAGAGGGCGGGAACCTACCCGGCGAGTGGGGTAAAGTCAAGCAATTACAGGGCTTTTCGGGGTTGACCCCCGCTCGCGAGCCCCGCAAGTTTTCGCTCCTCTTCGGCCCCCTCGGACACGGCTCAGATCGTGACTCAGCACTCGGTACCTGCACGATCTCGTGTCCCCACGGTCGCGGCTGCGACCGCCGCGCTCCTGATGGGGCTGACCGCGTGCTCGGACGATCCGTTCGCGTTCGACTGGTTCGACCAGCCGGACACGACCGTCCTCTACTCGCTGAAGACTCCGATCGATCAGCAGCTCGGCTCCGGGTTCAACTTCCGCGACCGCACGACTGTGCTCATCGAGACGGCCGGCGCGACCGGCAGCTGGGACGTGGCGCTGGACACTCAGGGCAGCCAGCTGGTGCTACTGCCCCCGGGCGCCCTCGGTGTGACGGCGCGCGCGGCGATCGCTGCCGTCGGCGCGATTCCGTTCGCGGACGTCAGGGTGGCGCCCGGTGACACGCTCCAGTACGAGCTGAACAATCCGGTGCCCATGACGCTCAACCACGTGTACGTGGTGCGCACCAACCGCCAGCTGGGGTCCTTCGGATCAGCCTGCGTGTATTACGCGAAGATGTCCCCCGTGGCTCTCGATGCGGTGGCGGGGACCATGAAGTTCGAGTACGTCGCCAGCCCGGTCTGCAACAACCGCGACCTCTTCTCTCCGAACTAGCCCCGCCGCCCATGCTCGACGTCCGGCGACTGCGTCAGGAACCCGAGGCGGTGAAGGCGGCGCTGGCGAAGAGGCAGCCGGAGCTGGCCGCAGTAGTCGACCGTGTGCTCGCGCGCGACGTCGATAGGCGCGATGCGCTCGCCAAGGTCAACGAGCTGAAGGCGCGCCGGAACGAAGCATCGAAAGCTGTCGGGGAGCTAAAGCGCACGGGGGGCGACGCGAGCGCCCTCATCGCGGCTACCAAGTCGCTCGGCGAGGAGATCTCCGCGCTCGACGAGCTGGTACGGGCGGCGGACGCGGACATCGAGTCCGTGCTCCTGAACGCGCCGAACACGCCGCTCGATGAAGTCCTCGCAGGAGGCGAGGCCGAGAACCGTGTCGTATCGACATGGGGGACGGCGCGCGCCTTCACGTTCGAGCCGCGCCCACACTGGGAGCTGGGGGAGCAGCTCGGGATTCTCGACCTGCCCGCCGGCGCGCGCCTCTCGGGCTCCGGTTTCCCGGTGCTGCGCGGGCCCGGCGCGCGCCTTCAGCGCGCGCTGATCGACTGGTTCCTCGACGTGCATACCAAAGAGCACGGCTACGTCGAGGTGAGGGTGCCGTACCTGGTCACGACCGAGACCATGACCGGGACCGGGCAGCTCCCCAAGTTCGCCGAGGACCTGTACCAGACCGAGAAGGACCAGCTCTGGCTCATCCCGACCGCGGAAGTGCCGGTCACGAACCTGCACCGCGACGAGCTGCTCAAGCTCGAGCAGCTACCGCTCCGGTATACGGCTTACACGCCCTGCTTTCGCCGCGAAGCGGGCGCGGCGGGTAAGGACACCCGGGGGCTCCTTCGCGTGCATCAGTTCGACAAGGTCGAGCTCGTGCGCTACGAGGCGCCCGAGCGCAGCCGGCAGGCGCTCGAGGAGCTGACGCGCGAGGCCGAGACGCTGCTCGAGCGGCTGGGTCTGCACCACCGACGCCTCCAGCTCGCGGCCGGCGACATGGGGTTCGGCAACGCCATGACGTTCGACCTGGAGGTGTGGGCCCCCGGCGTCCAGAAGTGGCTCGAGGTGTCCAGCTGCTCTACGTACACCGACTACCAGGCGCGCCGAGCCAACCTGCGCTTCCGCCGCGCTCAAGCGGAGAAGCCGGAGTTCGTGCACACGCTGAATGGGTCCGCGCTCGCACTACCTCGGGTGATGGCAGCGCTGCTGGAGACTCACCAAGAGAAGGACGGGAGCGTCACGCTTCCCGAGCCGCTGGTTCCCTACGTCGGCACGGAGCGGCTGACCGCGGCGGCACGATGATGCGCATCAAGTGGCCGGTCGCGCTCGCGACGGCCTTCGTGCTGCTGCTCGGCTGGTGGCTCGTCTACACGCAGCAGATCGTGCAGCGCGTCGAGGAGAACTCGCTACTGCTGTCGCGGATCTTCGCCGAGGTGCAGGAGGGGCTCCTCACCCAGAGCCAGACGAGGGAGACACAGGCGCTCCTCAACCTCCAGCGCATGGTCGTGGAGACCGAGGTCCCCCTGGTGGTGATGGGACCGGCCGACACCGTGCTCCAGCACGCGAACCTCCCGTTCGAGGCCGACGAGCGCACCGCGGCCGGGCAGCAACGCATCCGCGAATACGTGCAGATCCTCGACTCGCTGAATCCGCCGATCGGCGACCCGAACACGCTGCACATTCATTTCGGGCAGACGCCCGCGGTGAGCCGCCTCAGGTGGATTCCCTGGCTGCAGGCGGGTGGGCTCCTGCTCACGGTCTTCGTCGGGACGCTGGTGGTCCAGACACAGCGCCGCGCCGAGGGGGAGCGCGCTTGGACCTCGATGGCGCGGGAGCTCGCGCACCAGCTCGGTACGCCGCTCTCTTCGCTGCAAGGGTGGCTGGAGGTGCTCCGCCTCCCGCGCGGCGAGCGTCCCGGCGACCTCGACGACAACGAGATCGCGGGGTCGATCGAGGAGGATCTCGAGCGCCTCGAGCGCATCAGCCATCGCTTCGAGCTGATCGGCACGGAGCCCGAGCTAGAGAGTCTTTCGGTGCGCCAGGTCGTCACAGACCTCGAGCATTACCTCGCGGCGCGCATCCCTCGCCTCGCGAAGACCAGCATCGACCTCGTGGTGGACGTGCCTCAAGGGCTGCCACGCATCAAGGGCAACGAAGTGCTGCTCATCTGGGCGCTCGAGAACGTCGTCAAGAACGCCCTGGACGCGCTGGCGGGGCGGGGCGGCAAGATCACGATCTACGCGCGGGATATCGGCGGCAAATGGGTGAGCGTGCGCATCCGCGACACCGGCCCCGGTGTCGATCCGGAAGTCCGCGACAAGATCTTCGAACCGGGCGTGAGCACGAAAGCGGGGGGATGGGGGGTCGGCCTCGCGCTTTCCCGTCGCATCGTCGAGGGCGTGCACCGCGGGCGCATCGAGCTGCTCGAGACGCAGGAGGGGACGACGTTCCAGGTTCGCCTCCCGGTGGCCGAAGAGTGAGCGCGTCGATGACCGACGAATCGACGTCGCACCTGGCCGGACTCAACCCGCAACAGCTCGAGGCGACCCAGCACTTCGAGGGGCCGATTCTGGTGCTGGCGGGCGCCGGCTCGGGGAAGACACGCGTGCTCACCGCGCGCATCTGCCAGCTGGTGCGCGAGTACGGTGTGCCCGCGGATCGCATCTTGGCGGTCACGTTCACCAACAAGGCCGCCGGCGAGATGCGCGAGCGCATCGGGCGGCTGCTCGGAGGTGAGCCGACCGGTATGTGGGTCGGCACGTTCCACGCGATCGGCGCGCGCCTGCTGCGCCGCCACGCCGAGCGCCTGGGCTATGACCGTGCGTTCAGCATCTTCGACGCCGACCAATCGCTCAGACTGGTGAAGAGCGTGCAAGAAAGCGTCGGTGTCGACCCGAAGCGGTGGGCGTCGAAAGCGATCCGCGGCGAGATCAGCAACGCCAAGAACCAGCTCATCACGGCGCAGGAATTCCAGGCGCGTTCGGAGGGGTCGTTCGACCTGTTCGTGAAGAACGTGGCCAAGGTGTTCCCGGAGTACCAGAAGTCGCTGGAGTCGCAGAATGCGTTCGACTTCGACGACCTGCTCATCAAGCCGGTCGAGTTGTTCGAGACGCTCCCCGACCTGCTCGAGCGCTACCGCGAGCGCTTCGCGTTCGTGCTCGTCGACGAGTACCAGGACACGAACCGCGCCCAGTTCCGTTTCGTGGAGCTGCTCGCAGGCGGGCACCGGAACCTCATGGTCGTCGGCGACGACGACCAGTCGATCTACCGTTGGCGCGGCGCGGACATCCGCAACATCCTCGACTTCGAGACCGCGTTCCCGGGCGCTCGCGTCGTGCGTCTGGAGCGGAACTATCGCTCCACGCAGCGCATCCTCGACGCCGCCAATCTCGTCATCTCGCAGAACACAGAGCGCAAAGGAAAGACGCTCTTCACTGAGCGCGCCGGTGGTGAGAGCGTCACGCTGGTCGAGTCGCTCGACGAGACCGACGAGGCGCGCTGGATCGTGCAGGAGATCGAGGCGCGCGTGCGCGAGACGCCGACGCTCTCCCACAAGTCGGTCGCCGTGCTCTACCGCACGAACGCGCAGTCCCGGGCGCTCGAGGACGCGCTCCGCCGGGAGGGGGTGCCGTACCAGGTGGTGGGGAGCGTGCGCTTCTATGAGCGCCGTGAAATCCAGGACGTGCTCGCGTACCTCCGGCTCATATCCAATCCTCGCGACGAGGGAGCGTTCGAGCGCGTGGTGAACTACCCTCGTAGGGGTGTGGGGCTCACGTCGCTCGAGCACCTGCGCGCGTGGGCCGCACGCGAGCGGGTGTCACTGCTGGAGGCCGCCGCGCGCTCGGACGAGGTGCCGGAAATGCGTGCGGCCGGCTCGCATGGGCTCCGCAGCTTCGCCGATCTCATCCAGCGCTACAGCGTGCGCGCGACGCAGGCGAGCATCGGCGAGCTCCTCGAGGAGCTGGTGGAGGAGCTGGACCTCGTGCGCGCGCTCCAGGACGAAGGGCCGGAAGGCGAAGACCGCGCCCGCAACGTCGCCGAGTTGATCGCCGGTGCCATCGACTTCGACGCTGCCATGGTGGAGGACGCCGAGGAGACCGGCGACGACACGGGCGGTGGCGTGGACCGGTTCACCGAGCTCGACCTCTTCTTGCAGCAGGTCGCGCTCGTGGCGGACGTGGACAAGCTCGACCCCAACGCCGAGACGGTCACGCTCATGACGCTCCACAATGCGAAGGGGCTCGAGTTTCCGCTCGTGTTCATCGCCGGGCTCGAGGAAGGACTCTTCCCGCTGGCGCGCGCCTATGACGAGCCGGCAGCTCTCGAGGAGGAGCGGCGGCTCTTCTACGTCGGCATCACACGCGCGGAGGACAAGCTCGTGCTGTCCTGGGCGCGCCAGCGCCGAAGGGCCGGTGACTTGACGTTCAACCTGCAATCGTCCTTTCTGGAGGCCCTGCCGCCCGACCTGCTCGAGGAGCGGAGGACGCAGCGGCTCACGGTGACCGCGTCGAGCTTGCCGCACCGCGGGCAGCGGGCGTACGAGAGGAGCCGCGAGGACTTCGATGAACCGCACGTGGAGACGGAGCCGGAGTACGCCATGAACCAGGACACCCCGCGCTTCGTGAAAGGGGAGCGCGTCGTGCACGGCACCTTCGGATCCGGGGCGGTGGTCGAGATCTCCGGGTTCGGTCGCGACCTCAAGGTTACGGTGGACTTCGACACGGTCGGGAGAAAGAAGCTCCTGCTCCGGTATGCCGCCCTGGAGAGGGACTGGCCATGAGCGTCGGCCGCAACCACGCGGTGCGCATCGCGGCATTGGCGCGGCTCCGCTTCGGCGACGCCGAGCTCACGCGCATCACCGCGGAGCTGAACCGCATTCTCGACCACGTGGAGACGCTCCGGACGCTCGAGCAGGCTTCGCCGCCTGCACCGCCTGACGAGCGCGCCTCCACGCGTTACCCAGGGGCGGAGGAGCCCGACGCGCTACGAGACGGGATCGGCCCGTTCGCACCCGACTGGCGCGAAGGCTTCTTCGTCGTGCCGCCGCTCCCTGGGGTGCAGGCGGGGCCGCCCGAGGAAGGGGCTTGAGCCGGCTCGACGCGGCGCGCCGTGCCGTCGCCACGATCCGCGAGCGGGAATCCGGGCCCGGGGGGCTGAACGCGTTCATTTCCGTCGCCGATCCGCACAACCTGGCGGTCGAGAACGAGCACGGGCCCCTCGCGGGCGTGCCGGTGGCCGTGAAAGACATTCTCGCCACCAAGGACCTTCCCACCACGTGCGGGTCCAGGGTGCTCGAGGGATATCGCTCTCCGTTCGAGGCGACCGCAGTACGAAAGCTCCGAGCGGCGGGCGCGGTCGTGGTCGGCAAGACCAACATGGACGAGTTCGCGATGGGCTCCTCCACCGAGAACTCCGCCTATGGGCCCACGCTCAACCCGCGCGACCGCACGCGCGTGCCGGGGGGAAGCTCGGGAGGCTCGGCTGCTGCCGTGGCCGCAGGCTACGTGCCGATGGCGCTCGGCTCGGACACCGGTGGTTCGGTGCGCCAGCCGGCCGCGTTCTGCGGGGTCGTCGGCATAAAGCCCACGTACGGCCGCGTGAGCCGCTACGGGCTGGTGGCGTACGCGTCCTCGCTCGACCAGGTGGGTACGTTCGGCGCCGACGTACGGGACGCCGCACGGCTCCTGCAGGTCGTCTCTGGGCACGACCCGCGCGACGCGACGTCGGTCGACCGCCCTGTCCCGGACTTCGAGGCGGCAGTCCGGACTGGCGTGGCGGGCATGACCGTCGGCGTGCCCGAGGAGTACGAGCCCGCAGGGCTGGACGCAGCGATCCGGAGCCACTTCGAGGCTGCGATCGAGACGCTCGAGTCGAGCGGCGCCAAGATCCGGCGCGTGTCGCTCCCGCACACGCGCTTCAGCATTCCGACGTACTACGTGATCGCCACTGCCGAGGCCTCCGCGAACCTGTCTCGCTACGACGGCGTGCGCTACGGTCAGCGGCGCATGGGCGACGGCGGCGCCACGTTGCACAACCTGTACGAGGCCACACGCACCCAGGGGTTCGGCGCGGAGGTGAAGCGCCGCATCATGCTGGGCACCTACGCCCTGTCGGCGGGCTACTACGACGCGTACTACGGCACGGCGCAGCGGGCGCGCGCCCTCATCACCGACGACTTCCGTCGCGTGTTCGCCGCCGGAGTCGACGCGCTCTTCACGCCCACCAGCCCGACGCCTGCGTTCAAGCTCTGGGAGCGCACGGCGGATCCCCTGGAGATGTACCTCTCCGACGTGTTCACCGTGACCGCCAACCTCGCCGGCATACCGGGGATGTCGCTACCGATCGGGACCGTCGACGGGCTGCCCGTCGGCGGGCAGATCCTCGCACCCTGGTGGCAGGAGGAGCGGATGCTCGCGGTGGCGGGTGAGCTCGAGCGCCGGCTCGCGGGAGGCGTGCGATGAGCCCGACGCTCACTGGCGACTCCACGCGGTGGGAGGCGGTGATCGGCCTCGAGGTGCATTTGCAGCTCCGCACCGCGCGCAAGCTCTTCTGCGGCGACCTCGCGATCTTCGGCGACGAGCCCAACACGCACGTCTGCCCGGTGTGCCTCGGCCTTCCTGGCGCACTTCCCACCACGAACCCCGAAGCGGTCGCGCTCGCGCTGCGCACCGCGCTCGCCCTCGGCTGCACGGTGCACGAGCGCGCCCTCTGGGCGCGCAAGAACTACTTCTATCCCGATCTCCCCAAGGGATATCAGATCACGCAGTTCGAGCACCCCATCGCCACGGACGGACGCGTCGACTACGACGGCCCGGACGGCGAGGCGAGCGTGCGCATACGACGCGCGCACATGGAGGAGGATGCCGGGAAGTCGATCCACGACCGCATCGCCGGCGGGACCGCAGTCGACCTCAACCGCGCGGGCACCCCGCTCGTCGAGATCGTGACGGAACCCGACCTTCGCACCCCCGCCGACACACGCGCGTTCCTGACGTCGCTCAAGCAGCTGCTCGAGTACGTGGACGTGAGCGATTGCAACATGGAGGAGGGGAGCCTGCGCGTGGACGCGAACGTGTCCATCCGGCCGCGCGGCGACGACGAGCTCGGCTCCAAGACCGAGATCAAGAACGTGAATTCGTTCTCCGGCATCGAGAAGGCCGTCGAAGTCGAGATCGCGCGCCAGGTCGCGCTCGTCGAGAAGGGCGGGCGCGTCGAGCAGGAGACGCTCCTCTGGGACGATCACCGAAACGCGCTGCGCAGCATGCGCTCCAAGGAGGAGAGCCACGACTACCGGTACTTCCCGGACCCCGATCTGCCACCGCTCGTCCTGCAGCCGAGGGCGATCGATGCCGCACGCGAGGCACTCCCCGAATTGCCGCGCGCACGCCGCGCCCGCTTCGAGCGCGATTACTCCCTGTCGGCCTACGACGCCGGCGTGCTCACGCATTCACGCGCGAGCGCCGACTACTTCGAGGAGGTAGTGAAGGCGTGCGGGAAGGCGAAGGCGGCTGCGAACTGGGTGATGGGTCCGGTGCAGGCGCTCATGCACCAACGTGGCGAGGACGCGTCGACTTTCGCGGTGCGCCCCGACGTGCTCGCCGAGATCATCGAGCTCGTGGGCAGCGGGACCATCTCCGAGGGGTCGGGGAAGACCGTGCTCGGTGCCGTCGCGCAGGACGGCGGGCGCCCGCTCGACGTCGTGAAGGCGCGCGGCCTCGTGCAGGTGCGCGACGACTCGCAGCTGGAGGCGTGGGTGCGCGAGGTCGTGGACGCGAACCCCGGCGAAGTGGCGCGCTACAAGGGGGGCGAAGCGAAGCTCGTCGGCTTCTTCGTCGGACAGGTCATGAAGCGCTCGGGCGGCAAGGCCGACCCGAAGCGCGTGAGCGAGCTGCTGAAGGTGGCGCTCGGGTAGCCGGGGGAGGTCAGCTCGCCCGCTTCACCGGCTTCAGGCGAACGATTCGGAGACCGCTTCTGAGCGGAGGGCGTGCCAGAGGTCCCAGTCCTGCTGGAGCCCCAACCAGAAGTCGGCGCTCATGCCCGTCACCCGGGCGAGTCGGAGGGCCGTGTCCGGCGTGACGCTGCGCTTCGCGTTGATGACCTCGTTCAGTCGCGGGAAGGAAACTCCCAGCTGAACGGCGAATGCCGACTGGGTGATGCCGAGCGGCTTCAGGAACTCCTCGACCAGCATCTCTCCCGGGTGCGTAGGCGGGCGATGTGACGGTAGTCGGCGCTGGACGAGCGCGCGCGCCAGACTACCAGCGGTAGTCCGTGACTTCGACTTCCGCGGCATAGGTACCCTCCCATCGGAAACAGTCCCGGTACCGGTCGTTGATACGAATGCTGTGCTGACCCGCGCGATCTCCGCGAAGCAACTCGAGTCGATTGCCAGGGGGCGCAGCGAGCACCGTCACGTCCTTGACCCGATTCAGTTGAGTCAGCTTGCGTCGAGCCACCCGCCATAGGTCGATGGGGCACGCCTGGCGCGCCTCCCGACTCGACGAGGCCCACTGCCACCTCGAACATCGGGGCAGGTGGGGGTCGTGCCCATGGCGGGATGGGACGCGTCGCTCGCCGACCGATGCAACGCGTCGTCGCTTGGTACGCCGCGCACTCGATGCTGCCCTAGCGTACGCGCAGTAGCCCGGCTAGCCCTTCCCCAGACTCTTCCCCGCACGCGGCGCCGCCAACAGCCGCTGGCCCGAGTTGGACGACGTGATGCCCGCCGCGAAATCCGGATCCTGCAGCTGCGGCCAGTAGAGCAGGGGACCCGAGGGGAGTGGAAAGAAGTCCTCCGCCATCTCGTTGAGCACCTCGTGGTGGTCGGCTGTGTGGTCGGACATCGCGCGCCGGCGCACCATCTTGGCGAGTCGCAAGTTCAGCTCACCCACCGGGTCCATGTCGCCGGCGGGCGAAGTGTGCCGATCGCGCAGGTATCCCACGGTGTAGTCGAAGGCCACCTCGAAGTACCGGTCGACGATCGGGTTGGGCAGATCGAAGCGCGACTTGGCGAGCACCTTCCCGAACACGCGCTGCCAGCGCTCATGCCCGGAGAAACGGATCATGCCGCGAAAGATCCGCCGATTGGTGTGGAAGCTGAAGAGCGTGCGGCTGAGCACGTCGTCGAACAGCAGATCGGCTTCGCTGTGGTCGTGCTCGACGACGATGTGGCGCGCGAGCGAGAGGAAGTCCTCGCCCACGTGCATGTCCATGCGATGCTCCCAGTAGGTGTGGCCGACCGCCTGGGTCGTGCTGGTGAGGAGGAGCCGCCGCGGCACGAAGATGTTGTGCGCGATGGTGTCGGCGGCGAGATGGGCCAGATACCCGTACCCGACGGCTTGGAGGGGCTCCGATTCGGCGGACTCGAGGATCTCCTCTCCCACGGCCCAACTGTGACAGTGCCGCCCCTCGGGTACGTACTTCTTCGCGAACGAGATGTCCGCGGCCACGGACCCGTAGAGGCAGTGAAGGGGGTACTTCTCCAGGATGGCGCGGATGGCCGGGGGCAGCAGGTAGAGGGACCCGAGCAGCGCCTCGCCGAGCGCCACGTGCGTGGCAGGTCCCCACGCGTACACGGGCTCGGGAATGAGCAACCAAGCCGCGGCGATCAGCAGCGGCCCGAGGACGCCCCAGCGCGCGCTCACGAGAAGCTCAACTCTTCTCGGTCGCGAGCGCCCCCGCGCTCTCGGGCTCCGCAGGGGCGGGTGGCTCGAGGGCTCGCTCGGCCTCCGCAGGTGCGGCGGCGGCGAGCGCATCGGGCTCGTCCATCGCGGCATCGTCGGCCAGAGCGGCATCTTCGTCCGACGCAGTGCGCTCACTCCCAGCGAGGGATCTCGCGCCCGCCCGCACACCGCGGACCGTAGCGGCCGTATCGATGAAGACGTCCTCGGCTTCCTCCTGCACGACTTCCATGAGCGCGTTGAAGTCCTCGATGCGCTCCTCCATGCGCTCGGAGGCCAACTTGAGCTTGTCCGTCACGGCCGTCACCGAGCCGTTCAGCTTCTCGACGTCCCCACGGATGGTCCGTGTGATGAACTCGACGTTCTCCGCGATTCCGCGCGCACGCTCCGAGACCGGGCCGAAGTGCGTGCCTACTCCCTTGCGGACCTCGACGAGCACCTTGTTCATGCGCGCGAGCATGATCACCAGCACGATCGCGAGCGCGACGATCGTGACCGCCACGATGACGATCGAGACGTCCGCCGCGACCGATAGGCCGTCGCGCGGCACGACCTGGAGCAGGGCAGGGCCGTAAGGGATTGCCATGTGGGAAATCTACACCCGCTCTTCAACTGGCGGGTGTCGGGCGATCTCCGATGGGGTCGAGGCGCCCCGCGGTCGATGAACCACCCGATCCTGCCCAGCCGTTCGCCCGCGAGGTACTTTGCGGCCCGGCGACGTGGTCGCGCCGACGAGATCTATCCAGAGGATGGCGCTTGGTACGACACACGGACGGCGCGCTGCGGCCCCGGGACGTGAGCAGGACGGCGACGTCGGCGGTTGCGTGAGCCCCGCTCGCGCCGGCCGCAGGACCCGTTACGTCGGCGAGTTCCAGTCGGAGCTCTGGCGCGTTCCCGGTCCCGGCGGGTGGGTGTTCACGACGGTTCCCGACGAGCACGCGCCGACGGTCACGCTCGGCTGGGGCCGGACTCCGGTGGAGGCCACCGTAGACGGCAAGTCGTGGAACACGAGCGTGTGGCATGAGAAGTCCGGGCGCACCGTGCTCGCGGTCCCGAAGCGTGTCCGTGGCGACAAGGATCACGGGGATACGGTGGCCGTGCGGCTCGAATACGACTTCGACTGGCGCTGAGTACCTCAGCCCTGTCGAGCGTTGTTTACGGCCACCTTACAGGGCGGCTCAACAATGAGACGGGGCCGGCTGTGATTGTGGGTACTTTTCGCGGCCTCCGGCCACGCAGTTCGACCCTTCGCCCCCGCCCATGTCTCGACGCCTCCGCGCACCCACCTGGAGCGCCGCCACTCTTCTGCTCTCGCTGACGTTGCCGACAGACGGCAGCGCCCAGCCCGCTCCGCAGGGCGTTCCGAGCGACCATCCGATCTTGGGCGAAGGCCGCCGCACCATGACCGCCGAGCGGCTGGGCGAGTCCGATCGGATCGATCTCGACGGCCGGCTCGACGAGGCCATCTGGCAGCGCGCCGAGCCGGCGGCGGACTTCATCATGCAGGACCCCATCCTCGGCGGAACGCCGACGGAGCGCACCGAGGTCCGCATCGTCTTCGACCGCGACAATCTCTACATGGGCGTGACCGCGTTCGACTCCGAGCCCGACCGACTGCTCGGCAACACGATGAGGCGGGACGAGTTTCTGCAGTCGGACGACCGCTTCATGTGGACGATGGACACGTTCCTCGATCAGCAGAGCGGCTACTTCTTCGAGATGAACCCGTACGGCCTGATGGCCGACGCGGTGATGGGGCCGGGCGGCACGAACAACCGGCAATGGGACGGCATCTGGGACGCGCGCGTGGACCGGAGCGAGATCGGTTGGACGCTCGAGATCGTGATTCCGTTCCGCACGCTCAATTTCGATCCGAACGCGCCGGCCTGGGGCATCAACTTCCAGCGCACGGTGAGGCGGAAGAGCGAGGAAACGCTCTGGACCGGGCATCAGCGCAATCAGGGTCTCCGCAGGATGTCGAACGCGGGACTCCTGGTTGGCATCCAGGACGTGAGTCAGGGTGTCGGGCTCGACGTGCGCCCCTATGCTGCGGGGCACCTGGCCGAGGCGCCCGGGCGCACTCCCGCGCTCCCTCGCGAGGAGAGCGCGGACATCGGGCTCGACCTCTTCTACAACGTCACGCCGAACCTGCGCGCGAACCTCACGGTCAACACCGACTTCGCGGAGACGGAGGTCGACCAGCGCCAGGTGAACCTCACGCGCTTCCCCATCCAGTTCCCGGAGAAGCGCGCGTTCTTCCTCGAAGGCGGCACGTTCTTCGACTTCGCGCCGTCGGGTGGTGGCGGCGGTGGAGGAGGTGGTGGTGGGGGTGGTGGTGGCGGTGGATTCGGGGGCCCCTCCTCGCCCGCGCAGCCGTTCTTCAGCCGGCGCATCGGCCTCGACCGGTTCGGGCAGCCGCAAACCATCGACGGGGGTGCCAAGCTCACCGGGCAGGCGGGCGCGAACGACATCGGCCTTCTGCTCGTGCGCACCGGGGCGGACGTCGACGCCGGGGTCGTGGGAGAGGACTTCGGCGTGCTGCGGTTGCGGCGCCGCATGCTCACCCAGTCTTACGTCGGCGGGATCTACACCTGGCGGCACGAGCGCGGAACCGCGCTGGACGACCGGCACACTGCGGGCGTGGACTTCCGCCTCGCGACGTCGCGCTTCCTGGGCTCGCAGAACCTCGAGCTCGCGGGGTTCGTGCTCGGCAACAACAACCCGTCCGGGAGCGTGAACGACGCGCTCGCATACGGAGCGCGCCTCAACTATCCGAACGACCTCTGGAGCGGGGGGCTCGACTTCCACGAAGTGCAACCGAACCACAATCCGGCGCTCGGGTTCGTCCGCAGGCGCGGGTTCAGGAGCTATTCGCCCTCGTTCTTCTTCGCGCCCCGCCCGAACAACCACGCTATCGTGCGCCAGCTCCGGTTCGGCACCGACCTGTCCGTGATCACCGACATGGACAACACGACGGTCACGCGCGAGTGGGCGTTCTTTTCGGAGGTCTCGACACACGCGGGCGACAACTTCGGTTTCGGTGTCACGCCCACCCACGAGCTCCTCGAGAGCGACTTCGACATCAGCCCCGGCGTGACGCTCCTCGCGGGCACGGACTACGACTTCACACGCTGGCGCGTAGGCGGCGGCACGGCCAACCGACGCGTGGTCGCTCTGAACGGGCAGTACGGTTGGGGTGGGTTCTTCTCCGGAGATCGCAAAGAGCTGTCGGTGGGCCTGGCCATCCGGCCGCGACCCGGCATCCGCGTGAATACCGCCCTGGAGCGCAATCGCGTCGAGCTCCCGCAGGGAAGCTTCACCACCCGCCTGTGGCGCGTCATCCTCGACAACCAGTTCAACCCGCGCATCTACGTCATCAACAACGTCCAGTACGACTCGGTGAGCCGGGTGCTGGGGTGGCAAGCGCGTTTCCGTTGGATCCTCGCACCCGGCAACGACCTCTACCTCGTCTACCAGCACAACTGGCTGGACGCGAGCGCCACGGGGTGGGGCACGCTGGACCGCCGAGCCGCGACCAAGCTGGGCTACACGCACCGGTTCTAGTCGCCGGCCGCTGCAGGGCGGGATCGGTGAATTCACCGCCTCGGCGCGCGGACTTTTCCCGACAGCCGAGGGGCGTGTCGGCCGTGACGTTTGACCCGAAGCACGGCGCGGCCACCAACGGCGAGGAGACCATGTACAAGTCCATCCTGGTGTCCCTTGATGGGTCCGAAACGGCGGAACAAGCCCTTCGCCCCGCGGCCTCGATCGCTCGTCGGTCGGACGCGACGCTCCACCTGGCGCGGGTCCCGGTAGCGAGCCTCGGCGGCTCCATCGACATGGAGTACGGGAAGGTCGACTCCCACTACATGGGGGGCGTGGCCGAACGCCTTCGCTCAGCAGGCCTGCCCTCGGTGAAGGTGGCGGTGCTCGAGGTCGGGGATGTGGCCACGCAGCTCGAGAAGCATCGCGCGGAGGTCGGCGCGGATCTGACCGTCATGTGCTCGCACGGCCGCGGGACGGTGGAGCGGGCCTGGCTCGGCAGCGTGTCCGATCGATTCGTGCGCCACACCGATGCGCCGGTCCTGATCGTACGCGCGTCTCCCGGTGCGCGGACCGACGATCTGGCCACGGACGTGACCTTCGAGCGGGTGATGGTTCCGCTCGACGGGTCCGCGCTCAGCGAGTCCGCGCTCGGCCCCGCCACCGAGCTAGGGGGAAGGAGCAGCTCGTATCTACTCGTCCGCGTGCTGGAAGCCCCATACGCGATGGGCGCGGGCGTGCACCCGAGCCTGCCGATGGCACCCGGTGAGGGGGTCGGCGCAGCTCGGCAATGGGCGGACGCCGACATCGGCAGCTCCGCGAAAGCGTTCGAAGCCCGCGGCTTCTCCGTGGAGTCGGTCACGCAGGTCGGTCAGCCGGTGGCCCGCGCCATCCTGGACGCCGCGAAGAGCCACGCGGCCGACGTGATCGCCATGGCTACGCATGGGCGCGGTGGCGTCACCCGCGCCTGGATGGGAAGCGTAACCGACAAAGTGGTACGGGGCACGGAGTGCCCGGTACTCATCGTGAGACCGCGGGCGGCCTGAGGTCCCAGCCAGGGCCCGCCTGGCATCCAAGGCGGCCAGCCCATCCCCCAGCCGGCGGGGTGCCATTCTGGCGCACGCGTTTGCCAAGGTGACCTGCGTGCGCCGGCACATAACCTGCTAGCGCGACCCACCGCCGGACCGAAGGCCCCTACCGTGCCTCCCGGTTTGGCCGGGTGGACCGGGTTGCCCCGTTCGCGCGACCCAGAAAGGCAAAGCTTTTGGGGGAACTTATGTACCATCGTTGGAGCCGTCTGATGCTGGTAGCAGGTACGTTGTCGATTTCCGCAGCAACCGGAGCGGAGGCCCAATTGGGCGATGTTGCGGCCGCGTTCTATGGTGGCATGGCCTTTCCGGTAGGCGAGTTCGCCGACTACGCAACGGCGGGAGTGACGGGCGGTGTCGAGGTCGAGATGCCGATCCTGGACCCCGTCGACATCGTCGCCCGCGGCGAGCTCGAGCACCTGAACGGGGGCGTACCCGGGATGCCGGACGTCACCCTATGGCGGTACCAGGCGGGCGTCTCGGCCGACCTCCTCGGTCAGCCCGATGAGAGTTGGGGGCTGAAGGGATTCCTGGGTGCGGGGGGCGCGACCCTACGCAGTGGCGCGTTCTACGTTCCTGGAGGCGGTCCCGACCTGCAGTCGGTCGGTCAGACGTCTCTCACGGGAACCGCCGGACTGGAGCTCGTCTTCGGGGCGAGTTCACCCATTCACGGGTACCTCGGCGCGCGGCTGCAATGGATGAGGCTCAACCGCGACGACATGGAGTCTCTGGGCACCGCGTCGCTGGGTGGCCCGCTCGATCCGATCGAGTCGGCGATCAGCTTGCCCGTGACCCTGGGCCTTCGCATCCGAACGTCATGATCTCGTGATCTGGCGAGTTCGACTCGGGGCCCCGGCTTGGACAGCCGGGGCCCGATCTCGCCCGTGAACACGCTACGGTCGGCCACGTCGAGGTTCGTCGCCCTGGACTACCTGGGCCACTTCCGACACCATCTGGGCCATATCCTCGATCGTGCCTAGCCGGCGAACGGCCCGAACGTGAACGAGCCCTCGACGCTCAGCGACATCCTCTTCATCGCGATCGTCGTGCCGGTCGCTGCGTTCTACGTCGCGGCCATGCTGAAGACGAGCCCGGCGGATGCCCCTGGATCGCGGCCGAAGGGACTCGGTCTGATCGTGCGCGTGCTCGTGTTCTCGCTGGTCGTGCCGGGCGTGCTCGCCGGAGCGGGCCGGCTCGAGCGATACGATCCTGTGCCCCCGCCTGTGATGCTGCTGGTGCTCTTCGTCACGCTCTGCACGGTGGGGCTCGCGCTCTCGGACGCCGGCAAGCGACTCGCGAGCGGCCTCCCGCTCGCCGTCCTGGTTGGCTATCAGGTCTTCCGAGTACCGCTCGAGTGGCTCCTGCACCGTCTTTACCTCGAAGGCGTCATCCCCGTGGAGATGACCTACGAGGGCCGCAACTTCGACATCGTCTCGGGACTGAGCAGTGCGGTGCTCGCTATCTTCCTCGCTCGAAGCCGGGTGCCGATCGCAGTCGTGGCGGTGTGGAACACGCTCGGCCTCGCGCTCCTCATCAACATCGTCGTGGTTGCGGTGCTGTCGACGCCGACGCCGTTCCAAGTCTTCACCGAGGGTCCTTCGAACGTGCTCCCGAGCATGCTGCCCTACGTGTGGCTCCCCACGCTGCTGGTGCAGGCCGCGCTCCTCGGGCACTTGCTCGTCTACCGCGCACTCTGGCACATGAGGGAGTAGCCGATGTCTCGGCTGAAGGGCGTACACGTCGAGACGCACCGCGCCGGGCGCATCGGCTGGCTGCGCGCCGCGGTGCTGGGCGCGAACGACGGCATCGTGTCCACGGCGAGCCTAGTCGTGGGGATCGCGGCGGCGGACTCCGGGCGCTCGGCGATCCTGATCGGGGGCATCGCAGGTCTGGTGGCCGGCGCCATGTCGATGGCGGCGGGTGAATACGTATCGGTCAGCTCGCAGGCCGACACGGAGAAGGCGGATCGCGCGCGGGAGACCAAGGAGCTCGCGGAGCAGCCCGAGTTCGAGCTGGACGAGCTGACGCAGATCTATGTGGAGCGCGGCCTCGAGCCGTCCCTCGCGCGTCAGGCTGCCGAGCAGATGACGCGCCACGACGCGCTCGGGACGCACTTGCGCGACGAGCTCGGTCTCTCGGAGGTCCACGAGGCGCGACCCGTGCAGGCGGCGGTGACCTCGGCGATGACGTTCGCGGTGGGGGCGGCGCTCCCCGTAGTAGTGGCCGCGCTCGTGCCCACGGCGAGCGTGGCGCTCGCGGTGGCGGGGACGTCGCTGGTCAGCCTCGCCGCACTCGGCGCGCTGTCGGCTCGGGCGGGTGGCGCCTCCATGCTACGCGGCGCCGTGCGCGTCACGTTCTGGAGCGCGGCCGCGATGGCACTCACGGCCGGCGTAGGGCGGTTGGTGGGGACGGCGCTGTAGGCCGTACCCATCATCGCGATCCCCATCCAGGACTTCGACGAGGCTTTGGCTGCCGATCCGGCACTCCGGCTCAATTGGGCCGGAGTGAACGCTTGGAATCCCTCGGTGCGCTACGAGCTGCCGATTGGCGAAGCCACCCCCCGGCATCTATTGTCGGCGGCGACGGCTAGAAGGAGTGACGTACTTCCATGGCTTTAGGGCGCTGAAGGCCTCGATGCCGGACTCTTCGAAGGCTGAGCCCACCGTGCGCCTCGCCATCGCATGGCTCGCCGCCACGATGCTCGTCGCGCACCTGCTCGCGCCGGCGAACTGCCAACTCGCCTCGAACACGCTGTCCGAGCTCGGCGCGCAGCAGGCCGAGTTCGCGTGGATTGCGCGCATCGGCTTCATCGGTTTCGGGGTGCTGCTGGCGTGGCACTTCTCGGGCGACCTCGTGCACGTGAAGCGGTTCTGGGGGCAAGCAGTGCTGCTGCTCTTGTACGGCTCCTCGGTCGCGCTCACGGGGTTCTTCAGCACGGCGCCGATCGAGAGCGGAGTCTCGTTCTCCGAGCCCGAGTCGATGCTGCACTCGATGTTCGCGACCATGGCGGGGGTGTGCCTCTCGGTCTCGGTCTTGATGGCCGCGTGGCGGGCTCCGACTCCGCGCGAGCGGGCTCGGCATGTGGCGGCGCTGGTGTTCATCACCGGCACGTCGGTGCTATTCGCGACGCTGCCCGAGTGGCAAGGCGTGACCCAGCGGCTCCTCTGGATCGGCGGGCTCTGGTGGCTGGGGTGGATGGCGGGGTAGAGTGGTATCTCCATCGATCGGGTCAGGGAGGGAGCGGTCATGAATCGAGTCCTCATTGCGCTGCTCGCGGTCGGCGTGCTGGCGACGCCCCGTAGCGCGGCGACGCAACAGGTGCACCGTGACGTCGTGTACGCGACGGTCGACGGGAAGTATCTCGCGCTCGACATCCACATGCCGGCCGGCGTCTCGAACCCACCGCTCCTGGTGTGGGTGCACGGGGGGAGGTGGAGCGTCGGCAACAAGGGTCAGGTCCCGGGTGAGTTCGCACAGAACGGCTTTGCGGTAGCGAGCCTCGACTTCCGTCAGTCCACGGAGGCGCGCTTCCCCGCGATGGTGCACGACATCAAGGGCGCTGTCCGCTTCCTGCGCGCGCACGCGGCCGAGTACGGCTACCGCGCCGACCGCATCGCAATCGCCGGCAACTCTTCGGGTGGCCACTTGGCTGCGCTGGTTGGAGTCACCAACGGGAGCCACGAGCTCGAGGGGAGCGTCGGCGGCAATCGCGGGCAGTCGTCCGCGGTGCAGGCGATCATCAGCTACTACGGGGCGTCGAACCTCGAGACGATCCTCGCGCAGTCGACTCCGTTCGGTCTGGGCGTGCGCGAGCCCGCGCTGCGCGATCTGCTGGGTGCGCTCCCGGACGCGGTGCCGGCGCTCGCCCGCCTGGGAAGTCCGGTCGTCCACGTTGGCGCCGGAGACCCACCGCTCCTGCTTCTGCACGGCGACCAGGACCCGCAGATGCCGATCAACCAAGCGCACGAGCTCGAGGGCGCGTACGAAGAGCACGGCCTGGACGTGTACTTCGAAGTCGTGCACGGAGCGGTCCACGGAGGCGAGGGCTTCTTCGCTCCCGAGCACCTCGACCGCGCGCTGGCGTTCCTGCGGAGAACGATCGGCCATTAGCGCAGTGGCTCCGAGCCGGCAGTGCGTGAAGAGGTCGGCGTCATGAGGATCGCGTCGCTCCTGCCGAGCGCCACCGAGATCGTGCACGCGCTCGGTCTCGGCGATCAGCTGGTCGCGGTGTCGCACGACTGCGACTATCCGGCGGCCGCGCGTGGCCTGCCGGTCGTCACGAAGTCGTTCGTCCCGAAGGAGGCGACGAGCGGAGAGATCGACCAGGCCGTCCGTGAGCTGCGCGGAGCGTCCAAACCGCTGTACGAGCTGGACTTTGCTGCCTTGGAGGCGCTGAAGCCCGATCTCATCCTCACGCAGGCTTTGTGCACCGTGTGCGCGGTCTCGGAGGAAGAAGTGCACGCGGCGGCGCAAAGGCTCCCGGGGCCGCCCGAGGTCCTCAACCTGGAAGCCAGCACCTTCGCCGGCGTGTTGGACGCGATCCGGCTCGTCGCCGAGCGGGCGGGCGTGAAGGCTGTTGGCGTGGTGCTGGCCAAACAGCTCGGCGAGCGCGCGGAGCGGATCGCCGAGAGGGCGGCCCGGCGCTCTCCGGAGCCGATGGTCTTCCTCGAGTGGCTCGACCCGCCCTTCGCGGCGGGCCACTGGAACCCCGAGCTGGTGCGGTGGGCCGGCGGAGGCGACCCTCTCGGGAGGGTCGGAAAGCCTGCGACCGCCATCGAGTGGAGCGCGGTGGCGAGGGCGCGTCCCGAGATCCTCTTCATCTCTTGCTGCGGGTTCGGCGTCGAGCGCGCCCTCAGAGATGTTCCTCAGCTCGCTCGCATGCCGGGGTGGCGAGAGGTGCCTGCGATCAAGAACGGGCGCGTGTACGTCGCGGACGGTGCGGCGTACTTCAGCCGACCGGGACCGCGCTTGGTGGACTCACTCGAGATCATGGCGCACGCGGTGGCGCCGCGCTGGCACAAGCTGTCTACGGGGCTCTCGCCAGCGACGAAAGTGGATGTGCCGGCCCTGGTGGCTGCATCGACGTGAGGGCGTGGTGACCACTCCGAGCGCGCGCGGGATCCGTTCCGCGCAAACCGCGGTCCTGGTATGACGCCCGAGCCCCTCCGTCACCACGACCCCTCGACCGGCATCGCGGTGTTTCTCCGGTCACTCCTCGCCGTGGGTGTATCGATCGTGCTGTTGGGCGCGGTGCTCGGCCTCACGCGAGACGGCCGCCTGCCGCTCGGAACCGTTCCACCGGGGTCGCTGCTTGCCGGGCTCCAGCGACTGGAGCCCGCCGCGCTTGCGACGCTGGGGGTGCTCGCGCTCCTGGCTACCCCGCCTTCCGCGCTCGTATGGCTCGCGATCAACTTCGCCCGCGAGCGCGACCGGCGCTTCGCGGCCATCTCCGCGGGGCTCTTCACGCTGGTGTGCCTCGGGCTCCTCGCTGCCTTCCTTGCCGGCGCGGGGGAGGGCACCGAGTCGCTGCGTCCACCGACGGGTTGGATGGAGGTCGGGGTCTTCTTCGCTGCGGCCGCGGCAAGCGCGCTGGGCGTGCAGGTCGGGCTCGGGGGTGCCGCGTTCCTCGTGCCGATGCTCTCCGGGTTCTTCGGCGTGCCGATGAAGCTCGCCATCGCGGCGGGTGCCGTATCGGTGGTGGTGAACTCTCTGGCGGGCTCATCGACGTACCTGCGCGACCGCATTCCGAACATCCGGCTCGGCCTCGTCCTGGAGATGACGACACTCGTGGGTGCCATCATCGGCGGACTGCTCGTGGTCCAGGTCGCACCGGCTGCGCTGCGCGCGATCTTCGCGATGGTGCTGATCGGTCTCGCGGTCCGCGTCATGACCCGTGCGCACGGCGGAGAGGTGGTGCGCGAGGGCGACGACCCCCTCGGCGTGCGGGGCGCATATCACGACGGTGCGACGGGAGAGGAAGTGGTCTACCTGCCGCAGCGGTTGCACATGGGTGCGGCGGCGGGGTTCGTCGGTGGGGTGCTGTCTGGGCTGCTCGGGCTCGCGGGGGGTGTGATCAAGATGCCGGTCATGCACTCGATCATGCGCATGCCGCTCAAGGCGGCGGCCGCCACGAGTGTCTTCATGGGGGGCATCACCGTGTCCGCGAGCGCCTACATCTACTACGTGCACGGCATCATCGACCTGGCGATCGCGATTCCGGCCGTGCTGGGCATCCAGGTGGGGTCGCGCGCGGGTGCGCGCATGGCGAGACGTCTCTCGGGCGCGGCGCTCGAGAGGGTGTTCGCCCTGGTGCTGATGGGGCTCGCGACGCTGCTCGTGCTGCAGCTCTTCGGGATCGGCCCGGCGCCCGCGTCGTAACGCGAGCGAGTCCGCTGGCTACATGCTCCCGCGGGCGCCCGGCAGCACGATCGCCGTGGTGCACCCCGCGCGCTCCGCGATCTCCGCCGTTCCCTGGCCGATGAAGAACGGCTGGCCGAGGAGCTTGGTCTCGGTGCCGAGCACGAGCAGGTCGTAGTCGCCGGAGCGCGACTCCCCGATGATGATCTCGCGCGGGGCGCCGCTCGAGAGCACGCGGATCGCGAAGCTCGTCCCGTATGCGGCAGCCAGCGGCTCGAGCTCCGTCCGGATCTGCTGCTCTGCCTCGTCGATGCGCGCGCGCCGCACCTCGTGGTCTCGCCTGTCGGTCACGGGAATCGATCCCTCCGTGAGCCAGCTCTTCGACAGTACGTGCAGCACCCGCACTTTGGCGCCCGCGGAACCCGCATAGGCAAACGCGAGCTCGGCGGCGTGTCGGCTGAACACGCTGCCGTCGACGGGAACGAGCAGGCGTCGGAACGGAGCGGCCGGGCCGGTCGCGGAGTGCCGACCGTCGGCGGCGTCTTCACGGCTCCACGGCTGATCGGGGGCGCGGCCACGCACGATCACGACCGGAACGGGCGCAGTGCGACAGATCTCGAGCGCGAGAGGATCGTCGAGCATGCGCTCCCGGGCGGCGCCGAGCAGGAGGAGGTCGTAGTCGCGCCACGCTTCCTCGACCACGGCCCCGGCCACGTCCTCCGCCCGCACCTGGCGCACGGTGAAGTGATCGCCGGTCCCGTCCACGACGGCCGCTGCACGGTTGAAGTGGTCGGCCAGATTGGTGCCCGCGAGCGACGCGCCGCGGCCCGTCAACATGCCCGCCAGCCGCGACCTCGGCGCCCCCTCGTCCACGTAGAGAGCGGTGAGACGGCCGCTCCCCTGGCGAATGAGCGGCGCGATGAATTCGATGGCGGTCATGGCGTTCGCTCCGCCCGCGGTGGGCACGAGGACGCGCACGCCTCCGGGTGGTACGAGCTCACGGCGGCGTGAGGCCTCGCTGCGGAGGCGCTCCTCGTCGCTCATGGGCAGATGCGGCATGACCCAGCGAAGGAGAAGCGGCGCCATGAATGACGTCGCCACCGCGACGAGCACCACCGTCGAGTACATCTCCTCGGTGAGCAGGCCGAGCGAGAGACCGATGAGCGCCACGATGAGCCCCATCGCTCCGCGAGCATTCATGCCGAAGCCCACGGCTAGCGACTCCCAGTGGGAGAGCCGCCCCAGCCGGCCGCCGACGTAGCAGCCTGCCAGCTTGCCGAACACCGCGACCCCGATGACGACGAGTGGGAGGGCGACGCCCGACAGCGACCAGAGATCGAAGCGAATGCCCACGAACGCGAAGAAGATCGGGGAGAGCGACGACACCACGAACACCTCGATGACCTCGAGCGAGTGCGAATGCACGCGCGGGAGCTGCCGGATGAGGAGCCCCGCGACGAACGCACCGAACACGGCGTGCACACCGATCGCCTCGGTGGCGGCAGCGGCGAGGAACGTGAAGCCGAGTAGCAGCGAGATATCGGCGCCGGTGAGGTCGACCCGCTCGTTCACGTACTGCAGGGCCCGCCGGAGTAGCGGATAAGCCACCCAGCGCATGCCGGCGAGGAACGCGCCCAGCCAGAGCAGCGTGATGCCCAGCTGGGCGGGCGAGAAGGTGCCGCCGGCGGCGAGGCCCGCGATCACCGACAGGATGAGCCAGCCGATGGTGTCGTCGACCACGGCGGCCGACAGGATCACGAGCCCGGTGCTGTGCGAGATGAGGTCCAGGTCGAGCAGGATCTTCGCGATCACCGGCATGGCCGAGATAGCCATCGCGGTCGCGAGGAAGAGCGCGAAGACGGGGCGGTTCGCGGGATCGGTCAGGAACGGATCGGGGAGGAGCCACCCCAGGGCGAGGCCTGTGGCGAAGGGAATCACCATTCCGAACAAGGACGCCATGAACGCGGCGCGCCCCAGGTTCCGCATGGCGCGGATGTCCGTCTCGATCCCGGTGAGCAGGAGCAGGAGGACCATGCCGAGCCACGAGATGATCTCGAGCAGGTGGCGCTGGGACTCGACTGTCGGGAATGCGGCCTCGAAGACCCCCGGGGCGAAGTGGCCGAGGATCGTCGGCCCGAGAATCACGCCGGCGAGCAGCTCGCCGATGACCGCGGGCTGCCCCACTCGCCGCATGACCTCGGCGAGTGCGCGCGCCAGGAGGAGCATCCCCGCCAGCTGGAGCAGGAGCTCCAGGATGGCCTGGGCGGGGATCGGGCTGATGGCCTCTTGCATACCGCCGTGGTTCTGGGGGGCGCGGGGGGGCACCCAAGTTCTTCCCACTGCTCCCCTGCGGCAACGGGCGGCACGGGTCCTGCAAGAGTCCGTTGCAGCTATGCGCGCCAGCGCGGTAATTTCGGCGCCCGCGACCGGACCCGGCGGGCGGTCCACCCTCGACCGGTCCGTTCCTATCACCTCCGGCCTCGCGGAGAGAATGGCGACCTTCGTGGTGGAAGGCGGGCAGCGGCTCCATGGCCGCATCCGGCCCGCCGGCAACAAGAACGCTGCTCTCCCGTGCCTGGCTGCGACCGTGCTCGCCTCGGAGCCGGTGACGCTCCACAATGTGCCGCGCATCCGGGACGTCGAGACGTTCGTGGATATCCTCGCTTCGCTGGGTGCGGAGGTTCACTGGGGAGGGCCGAACGAGGTCACGGTGGATGCGCGCGAGGTCCGCCGCGGCACCATCGACGCGGAGCTGGCCGGGCGCATCCGCGCCTCGGTGCTGCTCGCTGGCCCGCTCCTCGCTCGTTTCGGGCACGTGAAGCTCCCACCGCCCGGCGGGGACGTGATCGGCCGCCGCCGCATGGACACGCACTTTCTGGCCTTCGAGCGGCTGGGGGCCCGCGTTGCCTTGAGCAGCGGCTTCGGCATCGACGCTGACGGACTCAGGGGTGCGGACATCTTTCTCGACGAGCCTTCCGTCACCGGAACCGAGAATGCCGTCATGGCGACGGTGCGGGCTCGGGGCCGGACCCTGCTGCGCAACGCCGCGGCCGAGCCGCACGTGCAGGACCTCTGCCGCCTGTTGAATGCGATGGGCGCGCGCATCTCCGGGATCGGCACGCACGTGCTCTCGATCGAGGGCGTCGACGAGCTCGGGGGTACCACCTTTCGCGTGGGCGCAGACCACATCGAGGCCGGCTCCTTCATCGGGCTCGCGGCGGTGACCCGGAGCGACCTGACCATCGAAGGAGCGCCCCTCGAGCACCTGGACGCTACGCTGCTCGGCTTCGAGCGCCTCGGCATCGAGTGCGAGGTACGCGGCGCAGACCTCTTCGTGCGCGGCTCGGCCGAGCATCACATTCGCCAGGATGCTTTCGGCCAGGTCCCCAAGGTGGACGACGGGCCGTGGCCGGCGTTTCCGGCCGACCTGACCTCGATCGCGCTCGTGGCCGCGACGCAGTGCCACGGCACCGTGCTCATCCACGAGAAGATGTTCGAGTCGCGCATGTACTTCACGGACAAGCTCGCGGCCATGGGCGCGACCATCGTGCTGTGCGACCCGCACCGCGCGGTCGTGGTGGGCCCGCGCGCCCTCCAGGGTGGCACGGTGGAGAGCCCGGACATCCGCGCGGGCATGGCGCTCCTCATCGCGGCTCTCGGCGCCGAAGGCACCAGCCGCATCCACAACATCCGGCAGATCGAACGCGGCTACGAGGCGATCGATGCGCGGTTGACGGCGCTCGGCGCGAAGATCCGTAGGGACGAGCGCACGGACTGGTAGTCCGTCACCCCCAGACAGGAGCGACAGCGATGGCCGGAGAGGGCGGAAGCCAGGAGCGGCGCGGCGCGCGGCGGCGGATGAGCGACGGGATCAAGGAGGGGATCGGCGTGCTCTCGGCCTTCAAGGACGCCATCGAGGAAACGATCCAAGAGGCCCGTGACCGGGGCGACCTGTCCCCGGACGGGGCCAAGCGGGTCATGAAGGACGCGCTCGGCAAAGCCCAGCATGCGGCGTCCGGCGCCAAGGAGCGGCTGGACTTCGCCCATCAGCGGGAGGTCGATGCGCTGGCGGACACGGTCCAGACCCTCCGTGAGCGCGTCGCGGCGCTCGAGGAACGGGTGTTTGGCCCGTCCGGCGCGGCTTCCGAGGGGTCCAAGCCCTCGTCCGAGAACCCTGGCGGAGGGGCGACCTCACCTTGAGCCCCCCTTTGGGGCCCTCTATATTGTCGCGTCGTTAAAAGGCCGTAACTGCGGCGGCGTTTTCTCGAAGTGGGGGAGTGGTTCGCCCCCGCTTTTTTGTTCGGTGTCGGTTTGGGGTACCCGCTCAGCGGGGCACCCCTGGATTCGTTTGTGGAGTGGCTTTGTGCGCGTCGTTCCGGAGATCGAGCGGGAGTTGGAAGGTCGGGTCGCAGACCTCGGTTACGAGTTGGTCGAGGTCCACTGGGGGGGCAGCGGGCAGCGCCCCCAGCTGAAGCTGCGCATCGACCGGGCGGACTCCGGGCCGGGGCACGGGGTGACGGTGGACGAGTGTGCGAGCGTGAGTCGGGCCCTGGAAGCGTGGCTCGACGAGCACGAGGCGCTCTCGAAGCGGTATGTGCTGGAGGTGTCGTCCCCGGGGGTCGAGAGGCCACTGGTGAGGGGGCGGGACTTCGAGCGCTTCCGCGGCGAGCGCGTCGCGGTGGCGGGAAAGGAGATCCTGGCGGGGCTGTCGACCCGGTTGGAGGGGGAGCTGCTGGGGCTCGAAGGGGCGGGAACGGGGACGGAGGCGGTACGCCTGCGTCTCCGGGACGGAAGCGAGGTGAGCGTTCCGCGATCGGAGATCCGGAAGGCCAACCTCGTGTTCGAGTGGAAGTGACCGTCGTTCAAGAAAGCGTGCGGTGCTTGAGGATATAGCCTATGGCGAATGCGTCTCAGATCGTGGCGGCCTTCAGGGACGTCGCGGCGACCAAGAGCCTGTCCGACGAGGAGATGACCGACCTCGTGAAGGACGGGATCTTGGCGGGTCTCGTGCGTATCTACGGCGCGAACGTGCAGGCGGAGATCGCCATCGATGAAGACACCGGCGAGTTCGACATCGTTGTGCTCCGCCGTGTCGTCGACGACGTCGAGGACCCCGCGGCCGAAGTGTCGCTCGAGGAAGCCCGCTGGGACGACGAGACCTACGAGGTCGGCGACGTGATGGAGATCCCGGTCGCGTTCGAGCAGTTCGGGCGCAACGCGGTGCAGGCAGTCAAGCAGCGCATCGTGCAGCGCGTGCGCGAGAACGAGCGCGACCGCATCAGAGACGAGTTCGCCCACCAGGTGGGCGAGCTGCTCTCCGGAGAAGTGCAGCAGATCGAGCGCGGCAAGATCGTCATCATGCTCAACCGTGCGCGTGATGCCGAAGCGATCATTCCGTGGAAGGAGCAGAACCCGCGCGAGCGCTTCCGTCAGGGCGACCCCATCAGGGCCGTCCTGAAGAAGGTCGAGGAGAGCCCGAAGGGCCCGCGCCTCATCATGTCGCGCGCCGATCCACTCTTCGTGGCGGCGCTCTTCAAGCTCGAGGTGCCCGAGATCTACCAGGGCATCGTGCAGATCCGGGAGATCGCCCGCGAGGTCGGTGGACGCACCAAGATCGCCGTCTACAGCCGTGACGAGTCGATAGATCCGGTCGGTGCCTGCGTGGGGCTCAAGGGCTCGCGCGTGCAGGCGGTCGTATCCGAGTTGGGCGGCGAGCGCATCGACATCGTGCCGTGGCACCCCGACACCGAGGTGTTCGCGCGCCGCGCTCTCGCGCCCGCGCGTGTGTCGAAGGTCCTCTCGGACATGGAGCGGCAGGTCATCACCGCCATCGTGGACGAAGATCAGCTCTCGCTCGCGATCGGCAGGAACGGACAGAACGTGCGACTCGCCTCGCAGCTCATCGGCTGGCAGATCGACCTCTACGGGTCGCGCGAGTGGATGGAGAAGGGCTCCGACACCTCGGTCTTCACTCAGTCGCCCGAGGACCAGTACGAGACAGCGGACTTCCCGCTGGCCGAGCTCAGCTTGCCACAGACGACGCTCTCGGCGCTGGCGGCCGCGGGGTACGAGACGTTCCTCCAGGTCATCGACCTCGAGCGGCGTGACTTCCTCGGCATTCCGGGGCTGGGCGAGGAGGACGCGGACCGGCTCCTCAAGTTGATCGACGAGCTGACCGTGGTGGAGGGTGATGCCGGCGGCGAAGAGGATGAGTCTCGGGGCAAGGGCAGCAGCCCGGCTGCCAGCGCTGCGCCCAAGGAAGGCGACTGTGAGTCCGGCGAATAAGGTCTACGGATTGCTGGGGCTCGCGCGTCGCGCAGGGGGTGTCGTTCCCGGGACGGAAGCCGTGCGTGAGGCCGTGCGTGACGGGCGGGCGCGGCTCGTGGTGCTAGCGACGGACGCTTCGCCGGCGCAGCTCGACAAGGTCGAGCGCACGCTGGCCGGCCGTCCCGCTCCGCGCGTGAGCTTCGGGGACCGAAGTGGCCTCGGCGCCGCGCTCGGCAAGCGGCCCGTGTCGGCGGTGGCCGTGACGCATCCTTCGTTCGCCCATCAAATCGTTGCCGAGCTGGAGCAGGGATCCGAAGTCGTCGCCTCGAGTGGAGTGGAGGGCTAGAGCTGGCATGCAGGTCTACGATCTGGCAGACGACCTCAAGGTCACACCGGACGCGCTGATCGCGCTGCTCCGGCAGATGGGTATTGCCGTCGCGGACGAGGACGCGGCAATCAGCGACGCGCAGGTGTCGAAGGTGCTCGCCAAGGTCGAGCGCGAGCGACGCGCGGGTCACAAAGACCCTGCCGAGGCCATCATGGCCGCGCTGGAGGAGGCGTCCCCGTCGGCGGGTAAGCGCCGTCGCCGCAAGAAGGAAGACGTGCCCGAGCCGGAGCCCGAGCCCGCGGCGCCCGAGCCGGACCCGGTCGTGCCGGAACCCGTCGCCGCCGCGCCGATGCCGACGCCGGAGCCGGAGGAGGCTCCCGCCCCTGCGGGTAAGAAGCGCGTGGCCGTGGAACCCCAGCCGGCCGCCGAGCAACCTCCCATGGGCAGGATTCCGCCTGCGCCGGCTACCGAAACACGTCCTGTGGCTCCGCGGGCCTCGGCCACTCCGCGCGCTTCCGCGTCTCCGCGCGCCACCGCGACTCCCCGCGCCGCCGCGCCCGAGGCTCCAGCAGCACGGGCGGAGCGCGCGCCGGAGCCGGCCGCACCAGCGCCGGAGGAGCGACTTCGGCCACCGCCGGATCCCGCACGGGCCGGTGCGCCGGACGGACCCGTCCGCACCATTCGCCGTCCCACGCCCGCCCCCGCAGCGAGTGCAGGGCCGGGCGGTCAGGTCCGCATCCAGGCCGATGGATATACGGCCGACGGGCGCAAGAAGCGCCGCGAGAAGAAGAAGGGGAAGAAGCGCGACGACGTGGATCAGGACGAGGTGCAGTCCAACATCCAGCGCGTGATGTCGGAGCTGAAGGGCGGCGGCAAGAAGAAGCGCCGCAAGGGCGAGAAGCTCTCCGCTGAAGAGCAGGAGGCGCTCGAGGAGCAAGAGCGGCAAGAGGTGGAGCGCGAGCGCACCACGGTGCGCGTGAACGAGTTCCTCACCGTGGCGGAGCTCGCCGAGCTCATCCAAGTGCCTTCGACCGAGATCATCGGCTCGGCGTTCAAGAACCTGCACCTGCTCGTGACCATCAATCAGCGCCTCGACTTCGATCAGATCGAGATGCTGCTGGACGCCTTCGGCTTCACTGCGGTACGCGAAGAGGAGTACGGCGCCGAGCAGGAGATCGCCGCCGAAGAGGATGCACCCGAGACGCTCAAGCCGCGTCCGCCGGTCGTCACGGTCATGGGCCACGTCGACCACGGCAAGACGCTGCTCCTCGACCGCATTCGCAACACCAACGTCGTGGCGGGCGAGGCGGGCGGTATCACGCAGCACATCGGCGCGTATCACGTCGAGCTGCCGGACCACCGCAGCATCACCTTCCTGGACACACCGGGTCACGCGGCCTTCACGGCCATGCGCGCGCGCGGCGCCGAGGTGACGGACATCGTCATTCTGCTCGTCGCCGCGGACGACGCGGTCATGCCGCAGACGGTGGAGGCCATCAGCCACGCCAAGAACGCGGGCGTGCCGATTGTCGTTGCGATCAACAAGACCGACCTGCCGGCTGCGAACCCGATGAAGGTCAAGCAGCAGCTCATGCATCATCAGGTCAACGTCGAGGACTTCGGCGGCACGGTGCTCTCCTCCGAGGTGTCGGCGAAGACGGGCAAAGGCATCGAAGACCTGCTGGAGAAGGTGTTGCTGCAGGCCGAGATGCTCGAGCTCAAGGCGAATCCCGACCGCGAGGCCCACGGCACCGTCATCGAGGCCCAGCTCGACGTCGGTAAGGGGCCAGTCGTGTCGGTGCTCGTGCAACGCGGCACGCTCAAGGTGGGTGACTCGTTCCTCTGCGGCCTCTACGATGGCCGGGTGCGGGCGCTGCTCGACGAGCGCGGTCACTCGCTCCGCGAAGCGGGGCCCGCAACGCCCGTGCAGGTGCTCGGCTCGAGCGGCGTGCCGCAAGCGGGCGACACGTTCCAGGTCATGGATGCGGCGGCCGCCTCCGAAATCGCGATGAACCGCCAGCGCCTGGACCGCGAGAAGCAGATGCGCATCCGCGAGCGCGGGGTGAAGCTCGGCGACTTCGGTGCGCTGGTCGCGGCCGGCCAGGTCTCTCGCCTGCCGCTCGTCATCAAGGGCGACGTGGATGGGTCGGTGCAGGCGCTCGCCGACTCGCTGGAGCAGCTCGGCACCGACGAGGTGCAGGTCGATATCGTCCACCGCGCGGTGGGCGCGATCAACGAGTCGGACGTGCTGCTGGCGCAGACCGCGGGTGCGGTCATCATCGGGTTCCGCGTGCGCCCGCAGACGGCGGCCCGGCACCTCGCCGAGAAGTCGAACGTCGACATCCGCGATTACGACGTCATCTACGAAGCGGTCGACGACGTGACCGCAGCGCTCGAAGGTCTTCTCTCTCCCGAGAAGAAGGAGACCGTTCTCGGCTCGGCCGAGGTGCGCGAGACCTTCAAGGTCAGCAAGGTCGGCACGATCGCCGGGTGCTACGTCTCCGACGGCCGCATCGACCGCAAGGGCAGGGCGCGCCTCGTTCGCGACGGTATCGTCGTCTACGACGGCGACATGGGTTCGCTCAAGCGCTTCAAGGACGACGTCAAGGAAGTGCGCGAGGGCTTCGAGTGCGGCATCGGCATCGCGAACTTCAACGACGTCAAGGTCGGCGACGTCATCGAGTGCTACATGGTCGAGGAAGTCGCGCGCACGCTCGCGGGCGCGACCTGACGACCGCCGAGCTTCCCTCGTAGATGGTCGTCGCGTCGCTCACCTGGGAGCTGTCGTTGCCCGGGTGCTCGTCGCTCAAGGAGAAGCGCTCCGTGATCCGGTCGCTGCGGGACCAATTGCGCGACAGGTTCAACGTGTCGGTCGCGGAGACCGATCTGAACGACGTGCACACGCGCGCCGAACTGACCATCGCACTGGTCGCCACGGACGGCGTCTTCGCCGAATCGGTCTTTCAGAAAGCCGACCAGCTCGTCGAGGCGCACGGCGGGGCGGTGATTGTCGGCGTACGCCGAGAGATATACTGATGCGCACTGGAGCGGAGGGTGCATCGTGAAGGGCAAGCGCGCGGCGCGACTGAACGAGCAGCTCAGGCGCGAGCTCTCCGAGCTGATCCGCACGGAGGTGCGCGATCCCCGCGTCGGCGTCGTCACGCTCACGGGCGTGGAGATCGCGGCCGACCTGGGCTCGGCGCGGGTGTTCGTGCGGGGGGGAGACGAGAAGGAGCTCGCCGAGTCGCTCGAAGGGCTCGGCGCCGCCGCACCGTTCCTGCGCTCGGCGCTGGGCAGGGTCCTACACATCCGCAAGATCCCCGAGCTGCGCTTCCAGCAAGATCGCTCGTTGGAGCACGCGCGCCGCATCGAACGCATCCTGTCCGAGGTGATCGTGCCGGGGGTCGACGCCTCGGCCGGATTGCCCGTGGGCGACGGGCCGCCCAAGCCCCAACCGGGCCCCTCGGCCGCAGAGGAAGAGTGACCGTGCGCGACCTGGTGCTTCCGGTCGACAAGCCGGAGGGGCCGACCTCGCATGACGTCGTGCGCGCCGCCAGGAAGGCGCTGGGCGAGCGGCGTATTGGCCACTCGGGCACGCTGGATCCGTTCGCGTCCGGGCTGCTGCTCCTCTGTGTCGGCAAAGCCACCCGCCTGGTCGAGTACCTCGGCGCGCTCGACAAGGCCTACGAGGCGGTCGCGCTCCTCGGCCAGACGACCGACACGCTGGATCGGGAGGGGCAGGTGGTGGAGGAGCGCGGTGGGTGGGAGTCGCTCGACGAGCAGCGTGTCGAGCAGGCGCTCGCCCGCTTCCGGGGCGACATCGAGCAGGTGCCCCCGCAGTACTCCGCGAAGAAGGTCGGAGGCGTCCCGACGTACCGGAGCGCTCGGCGCGGCGAAGCCGTGGACCTCGCTCCGGTACGCGTGCGCGTCCACGCGCTCGAGCTCGTGAGCTGCGATCTTCCTCGAATCGGCCTGCGCGTGACCTGCTCGACGGGGACGTACGTGCGCTCGCTCGCCGCCGACGTCGGCGAGGCGCTCGGGGTGGGAGCGCACCTGGTGAGCCTGCGGCGCACGGCCATCGGTCCCTTCGCCGTCGAGCGCGCGCTGCCGTTAACGGCCCTCGGCGACGCCACGGCGGTGGCGGCCGCGTCGCTGAGCCCGCTGCAGGCACTCGAGCACCTGCCGACGCTCGACGTCGACTCGTCGGCCGCCGCGAAGCTCGTGCACGGAGGCAGCGTGCCCTTCGAGTGCGATGACCGGGCTCCGGCCGGGCCCATCGCCGTGTCGCACAACGGCCTCCTGCTCGCGATCGGCGAGTCGAGCGGCGGTATCCTGCACCCCCGCAAGGTGTTCGCCGAATGACGGCGGCGGTGCGCTGGGCACAACCGCCGGGGATCCCGAGCGATCGTGGCACGGTGGCCACGGTCGGTACGTTCGACGGCGTTCACCTGGGTCACTGGAGGGTGCTCCAGGAGATCAGCCGGCGTGCGGAGGCCGCGGGCAGACGCAGCGTGCTCGTCACCTTCGATCCGCACCCGCTCCGCATCGTGCGTCCGGAGCACTGCCCGCCGCTCCTCACCACCGCGGTCGAGAAGAAGGAGATCCTCGCCGAGAGCGGGCTCGAATGGGCGGTCTTCATCGAGTTCACGCGTGCGCTCTCGGAATACGAGCCGCGCCGCTTCGTCGAGGAGATTCTGCTCCGGCGACTCGGAGTGGAAGAGCTCGTCATCGGCTACGACCACGGCTTCGGGCGGGATCGGTCTGGCGACCCGGACACGCTGGTCGCGATCGGCGCGGAGCTGGGCTTCAAGGTCGACGTCGTGGCGCCGGTGAGCGCGGGGGGACAGCCCATCTCGTCGTCCCGCATTCGTGCCGCGGTGCAGAGGGCAGACCTGGCCGAAGCACGCGCGTGTCTCGGCCGCCCGTATGCGGTTCGCGGTGTGGTGGTGCGGGGGGATGGACGGGGGAGGGACCTCGGCTTCCCGACAGCGAACCTGCGCGTCGGAGACGGCGACAAGCTCATCCCCCCCGAGGGCATCTACGCTGTGCGCGCCCAGCTCCGGAGCGGCACGTACGCGGGTGCGCTCCATCTGGGGCCGAGGCCGACGTTCAAGGGCTCCCCGCCCACGATCGAGCTGCATTTGATCGACTTCGACCGGGACATCTACGGCGAGGAACTGCGGGTCGATTTCCTCCAGTATCTGAGAGAGATCCGGCCGTTCTCGACCGTGGCCGCTCTCGTCGATCAGATACGGGACGACGTGGACGAGGCCAAGCGGGCCGTAGACGCCGCCGGGGGAATCCTCTAGGTTCGTCGGCTGTAAATATCCGCTTCCCTTGCAGCGACTGACTCTCGCGGAGGCCCGACGCCTAATGGCCGTCGACAAGGACAACGTCATCAAGAAGTACCAACTCCACGACAACGATCGTGGAAGCGCCCCTGTCCAGGTTGCGCTGCTCACGGCCCGCATCAACGACCTTCGGGCCCACTTCGATACCCACGTGAAGGATCACCACGGACGCCGCGGCCTGCTCAAGCTGGTCGGTAAGCGCCGTCGCCTTCTCGAGTATCTGAGGCAGACCGATGTCGCTCGGTACCGTGAGTTGATCAATGACCTCGGACTCAGGCATTAGCAGCCCCTCGCGGGGCCGACCGAGCGTGTTCGCGCGCATCGGACGGGAGACGGCCTACACCTTCTGCGCTGCCGCGCTATCGGGTCCACGCACACGCGTGCGCCTCGCGGCGGTCGCTCTCTCCTCCGAACACTCGACGCTTCGGTCGTCACATCCATGGCCGGCCATCGGGGCCGGCCCACAACCGAAGTGAGTTGACATGATTCAGAGGTTGGAGCGCCAGTTCGCTGGCCGCACGCTGTCGCTCGAGTTCGGCCGCATGGCCAAGCTCGCGCACGGCTCCTGTTTGGTTCAGTACGGGGATACGGTGGTGCTTTGCGCCGTGACGGTAGACGAGAAGCCCACGCGCCTGCCGTTCTTCCCCCTCACGGTGGAGTACCGTGAGAAGTCGTACGCAGCGGGTAAGATCCCCGGCGGCTTCTTCAAGCGCGAAGGGCGCCCGAGCGAGAAGGAGATTCTGTCGGCGCGCCAGGTAGACCGGCCGATCCGGCCGCTCTTCCCGGACGGCTTCCTGCACGACACCCAGATCGCGTGCTTCGTGCTCTCCGCGGATCAGGAGAACGACGCCGACATCCTGGCGGCGCTCGGCACGTCCGTGTCGCTGTGCATCTCCAAGATCCCGTTCAACACCCCCGTGGCGTCGGTGCGGGTAGGTCGGATCCAGGGCAACTGGATCGTGAACCCGACGTTCCAGCAGCTGCAGTACTCGGACGTCGACATCTCGGTGGCGGGCACGGCCGAGGCGATCACCATGGTCGAGGGCGCGGCGCTCGAAGTGCCCGAGGAAGAGATCCTCGAGGCCCTCCGTATCGCCCACAATGCGATCAAGGAGCTGTGCTCGTTCCAGACCGAGCTCATTTCCGGTCACAACATCCCGGACATGGCCTGGACGCCGGTCGAGCCCGATAAAGCGCTGCGTGATCGCGTGGAGGCGCTGGCCGCGGCACGTATCGCCGAGGCACTGCAGCTCGGCGACAAGCAGGAGCGCAACCAGGCGATGGCGAGCGTGACCGAGGACGTCGTCGGCACGCTCACCGACGAGGACGAGCAGTTCGCGGAGCACGCCGGCGCGATCGGCGAGATTCTCCGCTCCATCGAGAAGCGCACCATGCGCCGCCAGATCCTCTCCAAGGGGGAGCGGGCGGACGGACGGGGCGTGGACGACATCCGCCCGATCACCTGCGAGCTCGGGGTACTCCCCCGCACGCACGGCTCGGCGCTCTTCACGCGCGGCCAAACCCAGGCGCTCGCGGTGGTCACGCTCGGCACCTCGCGCGACGAGCAGCGCATCGACTCGATCGACTCTCGCGAGGAAGTCACGAAGTCGTTCATGCTGCACTACAACTTCCCGCCGTTCTCGACGGGTGAGGCGCGTCCGTTCCGCAGCACCTCGCGACGCGAGATCGGTCACGGAAACTTGGCCGAACGGGCGATCCAGCCGCTGCTGCCGGTCTACGACACCTTCCCGTACACGATCCGCATCGTGTCGGACATCCTCGAGTCGAACGGCTCGTCGTCGATGGCCTCGGTGTGCGGCGCATCGCTGGCGCTCATGGACGCGGGTGTGCCGATCAAGGCCGCCTGCGCAGGCGTGGCGATGGGCCTCATCAAGGAAGGCGACGAAGTCGCAGTCCTGACCGACATCCTCGGGCTCGAGGACGCACTCGGCGACATGGACTTCAAGGTCGCCGGCACCCGTAAGGGCGTCACGTCGATCCAGATGGACATCAAGATCGAGGGCATGAACGAGGCGATCCTGGAGGAAGCGCTGAAGCGCGCGCGCAAGGGTCGCATGCACATCCTCGACATCATGGAGCAGGCCATCGCGCAGCCGCGGACCGAGCTGTCGCAGTACGCGCCACGCATCATCTCCATCCAGGTGAACCCGGAGAAGATCGGCGAGATCATCGGGCCGAAGGGCAAGACCATCCGCGCCATCCAGGACGAGTCGGGCGCGCAGATCGACATCGACGACTCTGGTCTGGTGAAGATCGCAGCCGTGTCCGGCGAGGCCGGCGCGCGTGCGCGCGAGATGATCGAGGCGATCGTGCAGGATCCCGAGGTCGGCCGCATCTACGAGGGTCCGGTCAAGAACACGACCACCTTCGGCGCCTTCATCGAGATCATGCCCGGGGTCGAGGGTCTCTGCCACATCTCCGAGCTGCGCGACGGGCGTACGGAGAAGACGGAGGACGTGCTCAAGAAGGGCGACGTGACCCGTGTGAAGCTCCTCTCGATCGACGAGAAGGGCCGGCTCCGGTTGTCGCGTAAGGCCGCCCTGGCGGAGGACGCCCTGGCCGCGGCGGGCGACGGTGCGAAGGGCGGGGCAGCGAAGTAGCACGGCCGGCACGATGAGCGTCCGCGCGCCTCGTCCGGCCGAGGGCGCGGACGCCATGGTCTGGACGTCGCTCGAGAACGGCGTCCAGGTCCTCACGGAGCGCATGCCCGGCGTGCGCTCCGCGGCGGTCGGCGTGTGGGTGCGGCAGGGCTCCGCGCACGAGTCCCTCGAGGACACGGGCGCGAGCCACCTGCTCGAGCACATGGTCTTCAAGGGGACCGAGCGGCGCACTGCAGCCGAGATCGCGATTGCGCTCGAAGGGCTCGGCGGCTCGCTCGACGCCTACACCAGCCGCGAGCACACGAGCTATCAGGCGCGCGTGCTCGACGAGCACGTGCCCGAAGCGCTGGACGTGCTGGCGGATCTGGTGCTCGCCCCTCGGCTCGAGCAGACCGACCTGGACCTGGAGCGCGAGGTGGTCCTCGAGGAGATCGCCCAGGTCGAGGACACACCAGACGATCTCGTCTTCGAGCTGCACAACGAGAGTTTGTGGGAGGGGCACCCGTACGGGCGCTCCATCCTGGGCACGAAGGACTCGGTGAGCGGCATGAACGCGCTCAGGCTGCGCGAGCTGCACGGCGCTCGCTACGCGGCGAGCAACTTGGTCGTGGCGGCGGCGGGCAACATCGAGCGCGAAGACTTCTTGCACCGCGTCGAGGACCACTTCGGCTCGGCGCCCGTGGCGGGAAACGGCGCCACGATCGTCAAGCCGACCGGCACGTCGTCGGGCCTACGTCGGCAGGTGCGCGAGACCGCGCAGACGCACATCGTCTTCGGCACCGATGTGCCCCCACACTCGCATCCGGACCGTCATGCGCTGGTGCTGCTCTCGTCCGCGCTCGGCGCAGGGATGAGCTCGCGGCTCTTCCAGAAGGTCCGCGAAGAGCTCGCGCTCTGCTACTCGGTTTACACCTATCAGGCTTTCTACAGCCTGTGCGGCATCTCGGGCGTCTACGTGGGCACGCGGCCGGCGACGGCCGAGAAGGCTGCCGGCGCGGTGCGCGACGAGCTGGCCCGCGTCGTGGACGAGGGCCTGCCCGCGGACGAGCTCGAGCAGACGAAGCGGCAGGTGAAGGGCCAGGTGATGCTTTCGCTCGAGTCGACCGGAGCCCGCTTGCATCGCCTTGCCGGTTTCGCGCTGCACCACGAGCCCCTCATGGGGCTCGACGGACTTCTCGCCAAAATCGACGCGGTCACACGCGAGGACGTGGCCCGCGTGGCGCGGGAGTATTTCGACCCGCGGCGCCACCTCGAGCTGCGACTCGGACCCCAGTAGGAGACAAGGACGACCCGCATGGTCATCGGCATTCCGAAGGAGATCAAATCCGACGAGTACCGCGTCGCGGTGACGCCGGCCGGAACCGAGATGTTGGTGCGAGCCGGTCATCAGGTGATCATCGAGCAGGGCGCGGGACTCGGGAGCGGCTTCACCGACGACTACTACGAGAAAGCGGGCGCGAAGGTCATCGCACGCGCGGAGGACGTCTGGGCTTCCGCAGAGATGATCCTGAAGGTGAAGGAGCCGACGCCCCGCGAGTGGCCGCGCATGCGGAAGAGTCAGGTGATCTTCACCTACTTCCACTTCGCCGCCTCGGAGGAGCTCACGCGCGCGGTGATCGACTCGGGCGCCGTCGCGATCGCGTACGAGACCGTCGAGCTCGCCAACGGTCAGCTCCCCCTGCTCACCCCGATGAGCGAGATCGCCGGCCGCATGTCCGTGCAGGAGGGCGCCAAGTACTTGGAGCGCCCGCAGGGCGGCCTCGGCGTACTGCTCGGCGGGGTACCGGGCGTCCTTCCGGGTAAGGTGCTGATCTTGGGCGGTGGGGTGGTCGGCACGAATGCCGCCAAGGTCGCAGCCGGCCTGGGTGCTCGCGTCGGCATCATGGACATCAATCTCGACCGCCTGCGCTACCTGGACGACGTGATGCCCGCGAACGTGCACACGATCTTCAGCACGCGCTACGCGATCAGGAAGCAGATCGAAGATGCGGACGTGATCATCGGCGCCGTGCTCATTCCTGGCGCCAAAGCGCCGAGCCTGATCACCGAGGAAGACCTGAAGCTGATGCGCCCTGGCACGGTGATCGTGGACGTCGCCGTCGACCAAGGGGGTTGCGTCGAGACGATCCGCCCGACGACGCACAAGGATCCCGTGTATACCGTCGACGGTGTCATCCACTACGGCGTAGCGAACATGCCGGGCGGTGTGCCGCGCTCGAGCACGCTCGCGCTCACGAACGCGACGCTTCCGTACGCGGTCGCGCTCGCCTCCAAAGGCTGGCGCCGCGCGTGCGCGACCGACCCGGCGCTCAAGGCCGGGCTGAACGTCGTGGGAGGTAAGGTCACGTATGCGGGCGTCGCAGAAGCGTTCGGACTCACGTGCACGAGCGCCGACGATGTGCTCCGCGGCCCGGCGGTCGTGTGACGTCGCTCACCGTGCGCTTCACGCGGCTCCCGTCGAACCCCGACTTGCCGTTGCCGGAGCGCGCCACGCCGCACGCGGCTGGCTACGACGTACGCTGCGCGGAGACCAGCGTGACTCTCGCGCCCGGTGAGATCCGCCTGGTCGGCACCGGGCTGCAGATGGAGATCCCCGAGGGCGTGGAGTGCCAGGTGCGTCCGCGCTCCGGCCTCGCGCTCAAGCACGGCATCACGCTCCCGAACAGCCCGGGCACGATCGACCCTGACTACCGCGGCGAGCTGCGCATCATCATGCAGAACCTGGGGCGCGAGCCGGTGACGCTCGGTCGGGGAGAGCGGATCGCGCAGCTGGTCTTCGCCCGCTTCGAGGCCCCCGCGATCTTGCTCGCCGAGACGCTCTCGGAGACCGGTCGGGGGACGGGTGGGTTCGGCAGCACCGGGGTGTCCTGACGCTCCGCCGCCCGCGCTCGAAGCTGGCATCGCCCTTGGCGTAAACGTATGTTCATCGCTCCCGTCGCCCGTCATCGCCCCACCACCTAGAACCTTGCTGGACGAACTGAGCGGTTGGCTCAACTCGGGGCGACTCGTCCCGGTGAACGACATCGCCGTGGACCTGGGCACCGCAAACACCCTGGTCTACGTGAAGGGCGAGGGCATCGTGCTCAACGAGCCTTCCGTCGTCGCCGTGGAGAAGGGGAGCCGGCGCATCATGGCGATCGGCCTCGAGGCCAAGCGCATGCTCGGCCGCACGCCCGAGGGCATCGAAGCGATCCGCCCGCTCAAGGACGGCGTCATCGCCGACGTGGACGTCACCGAGATGATGCTTCGCCACTTCCTCAAGCAGGTGACGGCGAAGCGCATCTTCCGTATCAAGCCGCGTGTGGTCGTCGGCGTGCCGTCGGGCATCACCGAGCTGGAGCGGCGGGCGGTGCGCTCGAGCGCGATGTCGGCCGGTGCCAAGAACGTCTACATGGTGGACGAGCCCATGGCCGCCGCGATCGGCGTGGGGCTCCCCGTGGAGACGCCGACGGGCAACATGGTGATCGACATCGGCGGCGGCACGACCGAGATCGCGGTCATCGCGCTCTCGGGCATCGTCTCGAACACCTCGATCCGAGTCGGCGGCGACGAGCTCGACTCGGCGATCGTCACGTTCCTGCGCAAGAACTACAACCTCCTGATCGGCGAGCCCACCGCCGAGGCGATCAAGGTGCAGATCGGCTCCGCGTTCGACTTCGGGGAGGAGCGGGAGATGGAGGTGAAGGGGCGCGACCTCGTGTCCGGCATCCCCAAGACGGTCCTTGTCCACTCGCAGGAAGTGCGCGAGTGCATCCAGGAACCGATCCAAGCGGTCGTGGAGGCGGTACGCCGAGCGCTCGAGATCACGCCGCCCGAGCTCTCGTCCGACATCGTCGACCGCGGCATCGTCATGACCGGCGGGGGTGCGCTCATCCGCGGCCTCGACCGGCTCCTGCAGCACGAGACCAACCTTCCGATCCACGTCGACGAGGAGCCGCTCACGTGTGTCGTGAGGGGTGCGGGGCGCATCCTCGACGACATGGTGAAGTACCGGACGGTCCTCGTCCAATAGGGGAGGAGCTCCGCCGTGCCTTACGGGCCTGAGCCTCAGACCTCGGGGGCACGTCGTCAGGGCACGCTGGCGGCGGTGGTGATGATGGCCGCTCTTGCGGTCCCCTACGGCCCCCAAGGTTTCCAACAGCAGGTCGCGCTCATGCTGCAAGGGAGCGCACTGGCCCCGTTCATCGCCATGCAGGCGCGCCTCGCCGAGGGAAGGGCGCGTGCCGAGCAGATCGACTTCCTGCAGGCCGAGCTGGACTCGCTTATCGCCGAGACGGCCACGCAGGCGGCGCTGGCGGACGAGAACCGCGAGCTGCGTGAGATCCTCGGCCTGGGGGATCGCGCCGGCCCGCGCTTCTTGGCGGCTACCGTGCTGCGGCCGGGAACGCCTGGCTCGGAGAGCATGTTCTTGGTCGACGTGGGCGCGGAGCAGGGCATTGCCGAGGGGGCGCCCGTGGTGAGCGCGCGTGGTCTGGTGGGGAGGATCCTGGAAGTGCGACCGCGCAGTGCGGTCGGCATGGACTGGACGCACCCGGACTTTCGCGCGAGCGGCATGCTCGCCGACGGGACCGCCTTCGGTCTCGTGGAGAACATGCGCGGCGAGTTTCGAGAGGAAGATCGTCTCATGCTCAACGGCACCGCGTACCACGAGACGGCGCCGCGCGGCGGTCTGGTGGTGACGAGCGGGCTGGGCGGCGTGTTTCCGCGGGGCATTCCCGTGGGGCGTATCGACGCTACGGCTGAAGTCCAAGGCAGCTGGCGAAAGAGCTATTGGCTGCAGCCGCTGGTGGACCCGGGAGCGGTCACCCACGTCCTGGTAGAAACCTCCGCGGGCGGTTCCGACGTCACGGATATGTGGATGGGGGATGCAGCGGTGGCCGTGGCCGATTCGGCGGCGGCGCGCTGACGGATGGCACGCTCGCTCGGCACCTGGGTGCTTGTCGTGGGGCTGGTGATCGCGCACTTTGTGTTGCACGTGGGGTTCGGCTTCGGCCGTGGGGCGCCCGACCTGCTGACGATCGGACTCCTCCTGGCCGCGAGAGAAGTCGGCCTCGGTGCGGCCGCGGTGGTCGGTCTACTGTTCGGGCTGCTCGAGGATGCGTTGAGCGTGCTGGCATTCGGCGCGAACGCCGTGACGATGACCGCGATCGGCATCGCTGGAGCGTTCACGAGACACTTGTTCGTGGGAGACTCCCGCGTGTTCGTGGTCTCCTACTTCGTAGTGGGGAAGTGGATGCGCGATCTGCTCCACTGGTTGATGGTTGGCGAGGGGCTCCGGCAGCCTTTCGCGAGTGAGGTGCTCGGGCTGGGCACCTTGGCTTCTGCGTATGCCGCGCTCATCGGCATTGCGCTCCTGACCCTCATGGGCCGCGCAGGAGAGCGGCTGTGAGCCTCTACCTCCCGCACGAGCGCCAACGCCGTGCGCTCGGGGTGTACCTCGTGCTGGCCGTTTTCATGGTCACGCTCGCGATCGCGTTCTTCCGCATTCAAGTGCTCCGATCGAGCACGTGGGAGCTGCGCGCCGAGTCGAACCGCATCCGTCAGCTGCCGGTGCCAACGCCGCGGGGAATCATCTACGACCGCGAGGGGCGCATCCTCGCGGACAACGTGCCGGGCTACGCCATCACGGTGCTCCCCGGCCCGATCGACTCGGTGCGCGCCACGCTGAATCGCATGTCGGAGTACGTGCAGCTCCCGGCGAGTGAGGTCGACCGGGTGCTCTCGACCATGCAGCGCTTCGGGCGTGAGGTCGTGGTGGATGCCGACGCGGACTTCGCGGTCGTGTCCGCCATTCAGGAGCGACGCGCCGAGTTCCCGGGCGTCTACGTGGAGATGCGCCCACGCCGACGCTACGCGCTCGGTGGCGCGGCCGCGCACGTGCTCGGGTACGTGGGCGAGGTGACCGCCGAGGAGCTCGAGTCGGAGGAGTTCCTGGGGGAGCGGTACACGCGCGGCATGATCGTGGGTAAGACCGGCATCGAGAAGCAGTACGAGTCGATGCTGCAGGGACGGCAGGGCCTCAAGTACGTCGAGTTCGACGCGCGCGGACGCATCGTCGGGGACTTCACGGGCGTGAGTACGGATGAGGGCGAGGCAGGGAGCGAGCTTCACCTCAACATCGATCTCGAGCTGCAGCAGTGGATCGACCACATCTTCCCTGACACGATGGCCGGCGCGGTGGTTGCGCTCGATCCGGCCGACGGCGGCGTGCTCGCACTCTACTCCGCGCCCACGTTCGACCCGAACGCGTTCGTGGGCGGCATCGATCCCACGCTGTGGGCTGGGCTCGCCACGGACGAAAGAAAACCGCTCTTCGACCGGTCCGTGCTCGGCCTCTATCCTCCGGCCTCGACCTGGAAGCTCGCCGCGGCGGGTATCGCACTCGACCTCGGCGTCGTGGTGCCCGACGAGCACATGCAGGTACCCTGCACAGGCGGCTGGTACTGGGGGAACCGTTACTGGCGGTGCTGGGACGCCGGCGGGCACGGCTACCAGACGCTGGCGGAGGCGATCGGCAACTCCTGCGACGTCTACTTCTACCAGCTCGGCCTGCGCGTGGGGCTCGACCAGATGCTGCGGCGTGCGACCGATATCGGCTTCAGCCGCCGCTGTGGGGTCGATCTGCCGCAGGAGAGCCAGGGAATCTTCCCCGAGGACCGCACCTGGTGGGAGCGGAACTTCGGCTACAGAGCGACCGAGGGCGAGGTTCTGAACCTGGCCATTGGGCAGGGACCCAACTCGCAGACGCCGCTCAAGATCGCGCAGTTCTACCTCGCGCTCGCACGCGACAACGTGTCCGCGCCGGCGCCCATGGTCGTGCGGGGCGAACCCATCGCGGAGGGTTGGGGCCTGAACCTCGCTCCGGAGCACATCGAGGCGATGCGCGAGGGGCTTCGCATGGTGACCGCACCGGGTGGCACGGCGCACTTCGGGACAGCGCTCGAGCACTGGGAGGTGATCGGCAAGACGGGCACCGGCCAGAACGCGCAGAGCGCTCAGGACCACGCTTGGTTCGCCGGCATGGCGGGCCCGCCGGGTGCTCCTCCCGAAATCGTGGTGGCCGTGATCGTCGAATTCGGTGACGCAGGCTCGACCGTCGCCTCGCCCATCGCTTCCAAGACGGCCGACTACTACCTGAGGCGGAAGCACGGCATTCCCGTCGACACCATTCAGACCTACGGGGAGCACCTGCGCGTGGGTCGGCCTGCCCCCTGGTACCGGCGCCGCTTCCCCCCGCGCGGGGAGGGCACGTGATCCGCCTGCTCCGCCTCTGGACGGTCGACGCGCGGCTGGTGGGCGCCATCGCGGGCCTCACGCTCTTCGGCATCGCCATGATCTACTCGGCGGGCGAGGTGCACATCCCGAACCCGGTTACCGACGAGGCGTGGCTCAGGCAGCTCCTCTGGTTCGCGATCGCGCTCGTGGCGTTCACGGCGCTCGCGCGGGTGCCGCCGCGCTGGATCGAGTGGGTGGCGGTGCCTGCATACGTGGTCAGCATCGTGCTGCTCGCGATCACGCTGGTCATCGGCACGGGGTCGGGCACGGCGGCCGGCGTCCGCAGCTGGATCGCGGTGGGCGGCCTGAGCTTCCAGCCCGCCGAGGTCGCGAAGCTGGCGACCGTCCTGGTGGTCGCGCGGCTCCTCTCTCAGAGAGGCACGAAGCTGAACACGCTGCGCGACCTGATGGCGCCCGCCGCACTCGTGGGCTTGCCGCTCGGGCTCGTCGTGCTCCAGCCCGACATCGGGACGGCCATGGCGTTCGTGGGCATCTTGTTCGCCATGTTGTTCTGGGCCGGCACACCGGTCGCGCTGCTGGTGCTAGTGGCGAGCCCCGTCGTGTCGCTCTTCATCTCGTACGACACCCGCCTCTGGTCCTGGTACATCCTGGCGGTCATAGGCTTCCTCTACTTCTACCGATATCGCCTCTTCCTCTTCGAGTCGGTCACCGTCGTGCTCGCCAACTTCGCGGCAGCGACGATCTCTCGGCCGCTCTGGAACTCGCTCGCGACATATCAGCAGAACCGCATCCTGGTGTACCTCGACCCCGAGGTCGATCCGCGCGGCGCAGGGTATCAGGTCATCCAGTCGAAGGTGTCAGTCGGGAGCGGAGGGCTCCTCGGGCAGGGGTTTACGCTCGGCCCGCAGAAGCGCTACGACTTCCTGCCGGCGCAGCACACGGACTTTATCTTCAGCGTGGTGGGCGAGGAGCTGGGGTTCGTCGGCACGGTGTTCGCCATCGCAGCGTTCACGTACGTCCTCATGCGCCTGGTGCAGCTCGCCGAGCGCTCGCCCGATCCCTTTGCCGGCTTGGTGCTGCTGGGTATCTTCGGCGCCTGGCTCGTCCACATCTTCGTGAACATCGGTATGACGGTGGGCCTGGTGCCGATCACGGGGATCCCGCTGCCGTTCGTGAGCTACGGAGGGACGTTCGTTCTCATGTCGTGGGTGGCGACGGCGATCGCGGTGCGAGTGGCGCATGAGCGCTGACGAGCTGCCGCAAGCCAAGAGGAGCTCGATGGCCTGGTTCCGGAAGGACAAGAAGCCGCTCACGGCACAGGACCGTCGCGACGTCCCCACGGACGTGTTCGACAAGTGTCCAGGTTGCGGCGAGATCATGTACCGCGAGCGGTTGGCGCAGAACCTCAACGCCTGCCCCGCCTGCGGCCATCACATGCGGATCTCGGCCGAGGCGTACCTGAGCATCCTGCTCGACCGCGGAACGTTCGAGGAGATGGACGAAGATCTGCGCGCCGCGGACCCGCTCGAGTTCCGTGACTCGAAGGCCTACCCGGACCGCATCGCGGCCGCCGAAGCGAAGGGCAAGGCCGAGGCGGTGATCACCGGCACGGGTCGGCTCGATGACATCGACGTCGCCGTCGCAGTCATGGACTTCGACTTCATCGGTGGCTCCATGGGCTCGGTGGTGGGCGAGAAGATCTCCCGCGCCGCGAAGCGCGCGCTCGACGACGAGACGCCGCTCATCATCGTCAGCGCTTCGGGCGGTGCGCGCATGCAGGAGGGCATCTTCTCCCTGATGCAGATGGCGAAGACGTCCGCCGTGCTCGCCAGGCTGCACGAGAAGGGGCTCCCCTTCGTGTCGATCATCACCAACCCGACGACGGGCGGCGTGACCGCTTCGTTCGCCATGCTCGGGGACGTGAACTTCGCCGAGCCCGGCGCGCTCATCGGCTTCGCGGGCCCGCGCGTGATAGAAGAGACGATCAAGCAGGAGCTCCCCGACGGGTTCCAACGCGCCGAGTTCCTGCGCGACCACGGCATGGTCGACCGCGTCGTGGACCGGCGCGAGCTCAAGGAGATGGTGGCGCTCGTCCTCCGCCACACCTTCGCCGGGTGGACGCGGTAGCCCCGAAGCTCGCCGCAGGACCCGACCGGCTCGATCCCCTGACTGAGGATCCGCTCCTCAGGGCCCTCTTCCCGGCGCTCGCCACCGGGGTGGAGTGGGGGCTCGAGCGGACCGAGCGCGCACTCGCCGCACTCGACGACCCGCACCGCGCGTTCCGTGCAGTGCACATCGGCGGCACCAACGGGAAGGGCTCCGTCACCGCGACGCTCGCCTCGGTCTTCCAGCGGGGCGCGTGGCGGGTGGGCTGCTACACGTCGCCGCACCTCTGCTCGTTCCGCGAGCGCATCCTCGTGGATGGCCGAGCGATCGACGAGGCGAGGCTGGTCTCGTACGCCGACGAGACGCGCGAGACGATCTCGCGCTTCGGGCTCACGTTTTTCGAGGCGGCGACGGTGCTCGCATTCCACACGTTCGCGCGCGAGCGCGTCGAGGTGGCGGCCGTGGAGGTGGGGCTGGGTGGGAGGCTCGACGCCACCAACGTGCTCGCGCCCGAGGTGAGCGCCGTGACGAACATCGCGATGGATCACATGGACTACCTCGGCAGCACGCTAGCGGAGATCGCGGGCGAGAAGGCGGGAATCATCAAGGCGCGCGTCCCGTTCGTCACCGGAGAGGGGGACCCCGCGCTGCTGGCCGTGTTCGAGAACGTGGCTGCACGCGTGGGGGCGCCCATGCACGTGCTCTCGCCCGAGTGCGTGCGCGACGTCGTCACGACGCGAGCAGCGACGTCGTTCCGTCTGAAGACGCGGGCCTGGGGTGACCTCGACGTGGCCACGCCCCTCGCGGGCGCACACCAGGCCTTGAACGCGGCGGTGGCGGTCGAAGTGCTCGAGCACGTGCCGGAGGACTTGCGCCCGACCCGCACCGAGCTGCTCGAGGGGGTTCGAGCCGTGCGGCATCACGGCCGCAACGAGATGCGCCTGATCGACGGGCGCACGTGGCTCTTCGACGTGGCGCACAACCCGGCGGGCATCGCCTCGCTCGCCGACACGCTCGACAGAGTGGCTCTCCCTCGACCCCGCATCGCGCTGATCGGAGTGCTCGCGGACAAGGACTGGAGGACGATGCTGCCGCCGCTGCTCGAGCGTGTGGATGGGGCTGTGCTCACGGTCCCGCCCTCCGCGCCTGCGGACCGGCGCTGGGATCCGGATGCCGCGGCGGCAGCTCTGGTAGGGGAGGCGCTGCCGGGCGGTCGGACCGGACCTCACATGCGCGCCATCCCGGACTTCTCCGAAGCGCTCGCGGGCGCCCGCGCACGCGCTGGGGGAGGCTCCGTCGTCGTGACCGGATCCGTGCACACGGTGGGCAACGCCATGCGGCTGCTGGGGGTCGACCCGCTCGCTTGAACGGCTAGATTCCGCGCCACCATGGCAACCTCGGCATTCCAGAGGCTCCCGGGGTTCCGCGACTTCCCCCCCGAAGAGCTCGCGCTCCGCTCGCACATCCAGGAAGCATGGCGCCGGGTCTCCCGGCGCTACGGCTTTCAGGAGTACGACGGCCCGCCCCTGGAGCCCCTCGAGCTCTACGTGGAGAAGAGTGGCGCCGAGATCGTCGGCCAGCTCTACAACTTCACCGACAAGGGTGAACGCGAGGTCGCGCTCAGGCCCGAGATGACGCCTTCGTTGGCGCGCATTCTCGGTGACCGGAGCCGCGGGATGAGCAAGCCTATCCGCTGGTTCAGCACCCCGCAGCTCTTCCGCTACGAACGGCAGCAGCGGGGTAGGCTGCGCGAGCACTTCCAGTGGAACGTGGATATCGTCGGCGAAGAGGATGTCGCCGCCGACGCCGAGGTGCTCGCGGTGGCCATCGACGGCCTGCGCGAACTGGGGCTCGGGCCCGACGACTTCCGTGCCCGGGTGTCCGACCGGCGGCTGCTTCGCGAGGTGCTGCTCGCGGTGGGTGTCGAGGAAGAGAGACTCCCGACTGCGTTCGGCATCATCGACAAGCTCGAGAGGATGCCGCGGGACAAGGCGCGCGCCACGCTGCTCAAGGATGCCAAGCTGGGCTCGGCGGAAACGGACGGCCTGCTCGAGTTGCTCGATTCGGCGGGCCTCGACGCGGTACGCGCGCGCTTCGGCGACCGCGGGGCCGTGGCCGCGGAGCTCGCGCGCCTGGCGCAGTACCTAGGCGCACTCGAAGCCATGGGGTTGGGGGCGTTCGTCCAGTTCGATCTGCGCATCGTGCGCGGTCTCGCCTACTACACGGGGATCGTCTTCGAGCTCTTCGACCGCAAGGGCGCGCTGCGCGCGATCTGCGGCGGCGGCCGCTACGACCGCCTGCTCGAGCTGGTGGGTGGTGAGCCGCTCCCGGCCGTGGGGTTCGGCATGGGCGACGTGGTTCTGGGCGAGCTGCTCGCCGAGCGCGGGCTCCTGCCGGCGTACGAGCGCGCGCTCGACTATTTCGTGGTGGCGGTCTCGCCCGAGCAGCGCGCGCAGGCTCTCCGCATCGCGCACACCTTGCGCGACCGTGGGAGCAGCGTCGCGTACGCCTTGAAGGCCGAGTTGGGGGTGACGAAGCAGCTCAAGGCGGCCGACCGTGAAGGCGCCAAAGAGGTGCTGATCGTGGGGCCCGACGAGCTCGCGCGTGGGTGCGTGGTCGCGAAGAACATGGAGTCCGGCGGCGAGCGCGAGATCGCCCTGTCGGAATTGACCTGAACCAGACTGAAGCGAAGGCGAGCTGAGAGCGCATGGCTGAAGAGAAGAAGTTGACGACGAGGGCCGAGGACTTCGCCGAGTGGTACAACGAGGTCGTCCAGCGCGCAGAGCTGGCCGACTACGCACCCGTGCGCGGCAGCATGGTCATCCGGCCGTGGGGATACGGCATCTGGGAGAACATGCAGCGAGCCTTGGATGCCATGCTCAAGGACACGGGCCACGAGAACGCGTATTTCCCGCTCCTCATCCCGATGAGCTTCATCGAGAAGGAGAAGAAGCACGTGGAGGGGTTCGCGCCCGAGCTCGCGGTAGTCACGCAGGCGGGGGGCAAGCCGCTCGAGGAGCCGTACGCCATTCGGCCGACGTCCGAGACGATCATCTACGCGATGTACGCCAAGTGGGTGCAGAGCTATCGCGACTTGCCCATCCTGCTGAACCAGTGGGCGAACGTCATGCGCTGGGAGCTGCGCACGAAGCTCTTCCTGCGCACGACGGAGTTCCTCTGGCAAGAGGGTCACACGGCGCATGCTACCGCCGCGGAGGCGGAGGCCGAGGCGGTCATGATCCTGGGCGTCTACCGGAAGTTCGTGGAGGAGTGGATCGCGATGCCGCCCCTCACCGGCGTGAAGTCCGACAACGAGAAGTTCGCGGGCGCGGTGCGGAGCCACAGCATCGAGGCGCTCATGCAGGACAACAAGGCGCTGCAAGCCGGCACGTCGCACTTCCTCGGCCAGAACTTCGCCAAGCAGTTCGAGCTCAAGTTCCAGTCGGAGGGTGGGCAGGAGGAGTACGCCTGGAACACCTCGTGGGGCGTCTCGACCCGGCTCGTCGGCGGTATGGTCATGACGCACGGGGACGACGCGGGCCTCGTGGTGCCGCCGAAGATCGCGCCGGTGCAGGTGGTGATCGTGCCAATTCTCGGCGGCGACGACGAGGCCGCCGTGCGTGCCAAGTGCGACGAGGTCGCAGCGCGCCTCAAGGCCGCGGGCGTGCGGGTGAAGCTCGACGCGCGGGACAACGTGACCGCAGGCGCGAAGTACTACGAGTGGGAGCGGAAGGGCGTCCCGTTCCGCGTGGAGATCGGGCCGAAGGACCTCGCCAAGGGCTCCGTCGCGCTCGTCCGGCGCCTCACGCCGGAGGGCGAGAAGCGCAAGGCGTTCGTGCCGGAAGCCGAGGCGATCGCCACGCTGCCGACCAGGCTCGACGCGTTCCAGAAGGAGCTGCTCGAGGCGGCGCGGAAGCGCCGGGAAGCGAGCTCGGTGCGCGGCGTGCAGTCGATCGACGAGCTGGCCAAGGCACTCGACGAGGGAGCGGGCTTCGTGTTCACCGGGTGGAGCGGCGACCCGGCCGTCGAGGCCGAGGTCAAGGAGCGCACGAAGGCAACGCTCCGTGCGATCGTCGACGAGGAGTTCCGCTCGCCGGCGGCGCCCTCGAAGTGCGTCTCGGGGAAGGGCGCTTCGATTGCGGAGGTGGCGTGGGCAAGGGCGTACTGACGGCGGCGGCGCGATGAGCCACGAGCACGATCGGGTCATGATCCTCGACTTCGGATCGCAGTTCACCAAGCTGATCGCGCGCCGCATCCGCGAGGAGCGCGTCTACTGCGAGATCCACCCTCCCACGCGCTCGCTCGCGTGGATCCGCGAGTGGAACCCCAAGGCGGTGATCCTCTCGGGCGGCCCGTCTTCGGTCTACGACCCGGATGTGCCCACCACCGACCCCGCGCTGTTCAGGGCCGGCTATCCGATCCTCGGCATCTGCTACGGGCTGCATCTCATCGCGCACCTCGACGGCGGCAAGGTCCACCACGGGCGCCGCGAATACGGGCGGGCCGAGCTTTCCATCGAGAAGCCGGAAGGCGTATTCGCGGGGTTCGTCAAAGGCGAGAAGACCACCGTGTGGTGCTCGCACGGCGACCACGTCGACGAGCCGCCACCCGGATACGAGCGGCTCGCCTCCACCGACACGCTGCCCGTGGCGGCGTTCCGGGCGAAGGACCGTCCCATTTGGGCGGTGCAGTTCCACCCGGAGGTCGCGCACACCCTGCGCGGCGACGAGATCCTCTCGAACTTCCTCTTCGAGGTGGCCAAGGTGCGCCCCACCTGGACGGCTGGCGCGTTCATCGAGGACACCGTCGAGCGCATCCGCGAGCAGGTGGGCGACAAGACCGCCATCTGCGGGCTGTCGGGTGGCGTCGACTCGTCGGTCGCGGCCGTGCTCGTGCACCGTGCCATCGGCGACCGGCTCACCTGCATCTTCGTCGACCACGGGCTCCTGCGCAGGCACGAGCGCGAGCAGGTCGAGCGGCTGTTCCGTACCCACTACGACCTGAAGCTCGTGGTCGAGGACGCGTCCGAGGCTTTCCTGGCGGACCTGCACGGCGTCGTCGACCCCGAGGCCAAGCGGAAGGCGATCGGCGCGCGCTTCATCGACGTGTTCGAGCGGGCGGCCAAGCGCGAGGGGACGCGCGCTTCGTTCCTGGTGCAGGGGACCCTCTATCCCGACGTGATCGAGTCGGTGTCCGCCGGCGGCCCCTCGGTGACCATCAAGACGCACCACAACGTGGGTGGTCTGCCGGAGCGGCTACCTTTCGCGCTCATCGAGCCGCTCCGCGAGCTCTTCAAGGACGAGGTGCGTCAGGTCGGCCGCGAGCTCGGGCTGCCTGAGGACTTCGTGGGCCGTCACCCCTTCCCAGGCCCGGGTCTCGCCATCCGCATCTTGGGCGAAGTCACGGAGGAGCGGCTCGCGGTGCTGCGCGACGCCGACGCCATCTACCTCGAGGAGATCCGCGCCGCAGGCCTCTACGACGAGATCTGGCAGGCGTTCGCCGTGTTGCTCCCGGTGCGTTCGGTTGGCGTGATGGGCGACGCGCGCACGTACGAGAACGTGCTCGCGTTGCGCGCGGTCACTTCGCGCGATGGCATGACGGCGGACTGGTACCCCTTCCCGCACGACGTGCTCGGGAAGATCTCCACCCGCATCATCAACGAGGTGAAGGGCGTGAACCGCGTCACGTACGACGTGAGCTCGAAGCCGCCCGCCACCATCGAGTGGGAGTAGAGCGGCGCGCCGACCGCCGCTTCGATCGCCTTTTGGCCGGGGCGCTCGAGCAGGGGCCTGCTCGACGCGCACCCCTCCTGTACGAATGGGCGGCCGGGTAGTAGGGTAAGGCTTCAGCATACCGTCTGCAGGAGCGCTTCGTCATGAATGCGAATCGCCACGCATCGCACGGTGGTAGCGTAGCCGCCGCGCTCGTCTCCGTTGGCCTGGCCGGGATCGCCGTCCCGCTCGCCGCCCAAGACCACGCCCACGATGCAGAACGGCTGGGGACGGTGCACTTCGACAACTCGTGCACCCCGTCGGTCGCGGGCGATTTCGACCGGGCTGTCGCTCTGCTGCACTCGTTCGAGTTCAGGGCGGCGATCGAGGGCTTCGAGAAGGTCCTGGAGACGGATCCCGGCTGTTCGATGGCGTACTGGGGCCTCGCGCTCAGCCGTTGGACCAATCCCATGGTGGTGAACATCCGGCCACCGGCGGTGCTGGCGTCCGGGCTCCAAGCGGTCGAGTCGGGCGCGCGGGTAGCGGAGCGCGCCACGCAGCGCGAACGCGACTACCTCGCGGCCGTCGGGCAGCTCTACCGGGACTACGAGCGCAACGATCAGACCACGCGCGTGCTCTCTTACGCGACGGCGATGGAAGGCCTGTCACAGCGGTACCCGGCCGACGACGAGGCCAAGATCTTCTACGCCATCGCATTGACGGCGTCGGCCTCGCCGACGGACAAGACGTATGCGCGTCAGCTGAGCGCCGGGGCGATTCTCGAGGCGTTACTCCCGGCGCACCCCGATCATCCGGGTCTCGCCCACTACATCATCCATACCTACGACGTGCCCGCGCTGGCGGAGCATGCCCGAAGCGCCGCGCTGCGATACGCCGAGATCGCCCCGTCGGCGGCGCACGCGCTCCACATGCCCTCCCATACGTTCACGCGGGTGGGCATGTGGCGGGAGTCCGTGGCGACCAATTTGCGCTCGATGGAGGCGGCGGAGGCCGGCGGGGCTTTCGGAGAGGCTCTGCACGCGGCCGACTACGCGGTGTACGCATATCTACAGACACGAAATGAGAGCGCCGTCCGCACGATTCTGTCGCGCCTCCCCGAGCTCGCGAGACGGTTCGATCCCACGGCAGTGACCGGCGCGGCCCCCGGATCGGCAGGCGTCTTCGCTCTGGCCGCGATCCCCGCGCGCTACGCACTCGAGCGGGGGGCCTGGAGTGAGGCTACCGCGCTCGCTCCGAGCCCGAGCGACTTCCTCTACCCGGAGGCGCTGACGTACTGCGCACAGGCGATCGGGGGCGCGAGGGGGGCCGACCAGGAGGTGGCTCGCGTGGCCATCGACTCGCTCGGCGCGCTCGGCGCCCGACTGACGGCCAAGTCGGAGGCTTATTGGGCCGAGCAGGTCACGATTCAACGCATCGGGGCACAGGCGTGGTTGGATCTGGCCGAGGGCAGGAGCGAGCAGGCCCTCGCCGGTATGCGCGAAGCAGCGGCACGCGAAGACGCCACCGAGAAGGCAGCCGTGACGCCCGGCCCGCTCGCGCCCGCGCGCGAGCTGCTGGGTGAGATGCTGCTGGCGCTGGCTCGGCCTGTCGAAGCACTGGCCGAATTCCGAACCGCCATGACGCGGGAGCCGCAGCGCTATCGTTCTTTGGACGGCGCCCGCCAGGCGGCGCTCGCTGTGGGCGACCGCGCCGCGGCCGCCGCATATGAGCGGCAGCTCGCCGCGTTGACGGGCTAGCCGCTCAGTCCTCTTCCCCCACCACCGCGTCCGCCTCGATCTCGACCATCATCTGGGGATCGATCAGGCGCGACACCTCGACCATGGTGGTCGCGGGCGGATGCTCGCGGAAGATGTCGCCGTGCGCGCGGCCGTAGTCCTGCCACTTCGTGATGTCGGTGACGAACATGCGTGTGCGGGTCACGTGCTCGACGCCGGCACCGAGGCCGGCGAGCGCGCCCCGGATGATCTCGAAGCAGCGCAGCGTCTGCTTGTAGGGATCCCCCGGTGCGTGCACGGTGCCGTCGGGGTTCATGGGTGCGGTACCGGTCACGAAGATGCGATTGCCCGCGCGCAGGGCGCGGCAGTAGCCGATCTTGCTCTCCCAGGGTGCTCCGCTGAAGTGCCTTTGGAACGCCACTTGCTCTCCGGTGTGTGAGGGGTTTCTCTGCAGCCGTAGATGGCCACGTCGATGCGCCGAGCACGCTCGGCCGCACACCCTACACGAATCATCTGGAGGAGCCAAGTGAGGCGCTCGCTGACTACCACAGCCCTATTCGCGTTGATCGCCGTTCCCGTTTCGGGTCAGGTCGCCTGGGACAGCCCCGCTCTGGTCAGCCCGTCCGTTCCCTCCGGGTTCTCGCTCTTCCTGCTGGATCCGGCGGGCGGGGACCTCGGCGCCATGGGGACGCTGCGCCACTCCGCTGGTCCGGTGGGGATGGGGTACCGCGCGGCCTTCTCAGAGGAGTCGGGACCGGGGGGCGACCTGGCGGTATCCGGAGGGATCGACATCTCCGGCATGCTCGGGCGCGGGATCGAGGGCTCCGAGGTCGACGCGATGTGGTGGGCCGGGGGCGGCCTCTCGGTGGGCTCCGACTGGATCGTCTCGGCGCCGGTCGGGATCATCCTCGGCTGGAGCGGCTCGGGCGACAGCGTGGTCTTCAGTCCCTACGGCGGCGCTCACCTGGTGCTCGACATCTCCGGAAACGACGGTGACGCGCTGGACCTGAACGGCGCGGTCGATCTGGGTCTCGACCTCGTGCTCTCTTCGGGGTGGATGATCCGTGTCGGAGCGAGCATCGGTGATCGTGAGTCGATCGCGGCGGGCATCAAGATCCCCGGCGGGAGCTGACGCAGGTCGGAGGCGAGTCGATCTACCGCATCGGCGGGGTCGGCGGCGCGGCTTCTCGCTGCTCGACCCGGCTCGCCACCTCCGTCCAGAGCTCGTTCATGTAGTCGAGGTCGCGGCCGTGCGCGTCCGCGAAGCGGAGAAGGCCTGCTTCGTCCACGCCGTGGCTGGCCAGGATTTGCTCCCGCCGCTCCGCGGGGATGCGGAACTCGGGTGTCTCGATCGTGGCTCGGCGTAGATCTACATACGTCGCGATGAACGTCTCACGGTCGATCACGTCCGCGGGGACTTCCTCGTCCGCGCCGCCGCCGCACGCAGCGGCGAGCAGCAAGAGTACGGCGGTGGGCATCCGTCGGATCATGTGCACGTGGTATCCCGCTGGCTCCCGGGGGATCCTTGAAAGTCGAGTCGGGAGAGCTACCGTTCACGCAGCACCCGCTTCCGGAGGGATCCGATGAAAGCACGCACGAAAGTCCTCGCGGCCCTGCTCGTCGTCGCCGGCGCCTGCGCGGTGAACCCGGCGACCGGAAGGCGCGAGCTCTCGCTGGTGAGCGAGGGCCAGGAGATCGCGATGGGACGGGAGGCCGATCCGTAGATCGCCTCGCAGTTCGGCTTGGTCGAGGATGCGGAGCTCGCCGCGTACGTCACGAGCCTCGGCAATCGACTGGCGGCGAGCTCGGAGCGCCCAGGCCTGCCATGGTCGTTCAAGGTCGTCGATGACCCGATTGTGAACGCGTTCGCGCTTCCTGGCGGTTTCATCTACGTGTCGCGCGGCATCCTCGCCAACTTCGAGAGCGAGGCGGAGCTCGCCGGCGTGCTCGGCCACGAGATCGGCCACGTCACCGCGCGCCACTCGGCCAGCCAGATGAGCCGGCAGCAGCTCCAGCAGATCGGGCTGGGGGTCGGGATGATCTTCTCCGAGACCGTGCGCGACTACGGCCAGCTCGCCATGGCGGGGCTGCAGCTCATGAACCTGCGCTACTCGCGTGGTGACGAGAGCGAGTCCGATGCGCTCGGTCTCCGCTACATCGGCCGTGCGCAATACGATCCGGAGGCGATGATCGGCGTCTTCGAGATGCTGGCATCGGTGAGCGGGAGCGGAGTCGGCCGCGTGCCCGAGTGGCAGCTCACGCACCCCTACCCGGAGAACCGTGAAGCCGCGATGCGGCAGATGATCGCGGAGCAGGGGCTCGCCCCCGGGGGACGCGTCGCGCGCAACGAATACCTCGATCAGATCGACGGGCTCGTATACGGGGCCAACCCGCGCGAGGGCTACTTCAAGGGCACCCGATTCGTGCACCCCGAACTCGCGCTTGACCTCACGTTCCCGGCTGGCTGGACCACGATCAACCAGCGCACCCTGGTCGCGGCGGTCGCGCCGCAGGAAGCCGCGGTCCTCATGATGGAGATCGTCACGGATGCGAGCACACCGGAGGCGGAGCTGCGGGAGTTCCTCGCGCAGCAGGGGATCACGGGCGGACAGGTGCGACAGGACGGGTCGGGTCAGATCGCGCGCGCGCGCGCGATCTTCGACGCCACCACCGAGAGCGGCGTGATCTCCGGTGAGGTTGCCTACATCCGCTATGGGACCAACTTGTACCGGATGCTCGGCTACGCCTCGCAGGCGAGCTGGCGCTCGTTCGCCAGCCTGGTCGCGGCGGCCATCACGACGTTCCAGCCGCTGACCGACCGCGCCATCCTGGCCGTGCAGCCGTGGACGATCGACATCGTCACGCTTCCGGGTGCGACCTCATTGCAGACGTACGTGAGTCGAAACCCCTCGCCCATCCCAATCGAGGAGCTGGCGCGGATCAACAGGGTGACGCCGAGTGAAGTGCTGTCGGCGGGCACGCGCATCAAGCGGGTGGTGGGCACAGCGCTGCCGTAGGGGGGCGTCCGCCGCCGTCGCCGCCGACCCCGCGCGGCCCGTCGTGCCTGGCCCGAATCTTGACTCTTCCCCAGGCGAGAAGGTGCCCGAGCTGTCACTGTGACAGGTAGGCGGACGCGGTTCAAAACCCCGAGCCGGGCGAGAGGCCCGAGACACGCCGATGCTCAGCGCAGAACGACTGACCGTCAAAGCGGCCGAAGCACTCCAGGCGGCGGCCGCCGACGCCCGCAAGCGAGGCAACCCGGAGATCCATGGCGCTCACCTCCTGGGGGCCCTGCTCGAGCAGGAGGAGGGGATCGTCGTCCCGATCCTCCAGAAGCTCGAGATCGCTGTGCCGCTCGTGCGTCAGCGCGTCACCGAGGCGCTCGACGCGATGGCGCGCGTCGAAGGGGGCCCCGAGCCCAACCTGTCACGCGACCTGCGGAAGGCGCTCCAGGGCGCCGAGGACGTCGCCCGCGAGCTCGGCGACGAGTACGTGTCGACGGAGCACTTGCTCCTCGGGCTCACCGGGGAGAAAGACGACGCGGGACGCATCCTGCGCGACGCGGGCGCCACGCTGGCCGAAGTCCGCGGCGCGCTCGAGTCCGTGCGCGGGTCGCATCGGGTCACCGACGACAAGCCCGAGGACAGCTACCGCGCGCTCGCGCGCTTCTCGAAGGACCTGACCGAGCTCGCTCGCCGCGGGAAGCTGGATCCGGTGATCGGGCGCGACGAAGAGATCCGCAGGGTGATCAAGGTCCTCGCCCGTCGCACCAAGAACAACCCGATCCTCATCGGTGAGCCGGGTGTGGGGAAGACGGCGATCGTCGAGGGCCTGGCCCAGCGCATGGTGGCGGGCGACGTACCCACCTCGCTCAACAACAAGAAGCTCCTCCAGCTCGACATCTCTGCGATGCTCGCCGGCGCCAAGTATCGCGGCGAGTTCGAGGAGCGCATGAAGGCGGTCATCAAGGAGATCACGGAGGCCGAGGGCCGTTACGTGATCTTCATCGACGAGATGCACACGATCGTCGGCGCGGGCGCCGCCGAGGGCGCTGTCGACGCGGGGAACATGCTCAAGCCCGCGCTCGCGCGCGGCGAGCTGCGCGTGGTAGGCGCCACGACGCTGGACGAATACCGCCAGCACATCGAGAAGGACCCGGCGCTCGAGCGGCGCTTCCAGCCGGTCTACGTCGCGCCGCCCTCGGTAGAGGATGCGGTGGCGATCCTGCGCGGGCTCAAGGAGCGCTACGAGGTGCACCACGGCGTGCGCATCACCGACGACGCGGTCATCGCGGCGGCCAAGCTCTCCGACCGATACATCGGCGGGCGCTTCCTGCCCGACAAGGCGATCGACCTGATCGACGAGGCGTCGAGCCGGCTTCGCATCGATATCGACTCGCTCCCGCAGGAGATCGACCAGGTGGAGCGGCGCATCGTGCAGCTCGAGATCGAGCGCCAGGCGCTGCAGAAAGAGTCCGATCGCTCTGCGGTCGAGCACCGCGACGCCATCGAGGCGGAGCTGGCCGGGCTGCGCGAGCAGAGTCAGGGCATGAAGGCGAAGTGGCAGGCCGAGAAGGACGTCATCAGCGAGATCCAGACGCTGCGCTCGAAGGTCGAGACGCTGCGCGTGGAGTCCGAGCGCGCGACGCGCACGGGCGACCTGGCTCGTGCGGCCGCGATCAACTACGGGGAGATCCCCGACGCGGATCGGAAGGTAGCGGCGCTGTCGACGCGCCTCGCCGAGCTCCAGAAGGAGAAGAAGTTCCTCAAGGAGGAGGTCGAGGCCGACGACATCGCCGAGGTGGTGGCCGAGTGGACCGGCATTCCGGTGACGCGGCTCATGGAGTCCGAGCGTCAGCGACTCACGCAGCTCGAGGAGCACCTGGGTGCGCGCGTGATCGGCCAAGCGGAGGCGATCGAGGCGGTGTCGAACGCCGTGCGGCGCGCGCGCGCGGGCCTGCAGGACCCGAACCGACCCGTCGGCTCGTTCATCTTCCTCGGGCCCACCGGGGTGGGGAAGACGGAGACGGCGCGCGCCTTGGCGGAGTTCATCTTCGACGACGAGCGCGCGATGGTGCGCATCGACATGTCGGAGTACATGGAGAAGCACGCAGTGGCGCGCCTGATCGGCGCACCCCCGGGCTACGTCGGCTACGAAGAGGGCGGGCAGCTCACCGAGGCCGTGCGCCGTCGTCCGCACGCGGTCGTGCTCTTCGACGAGATCGAGAAGGCGCACCCAGAAGTCTTCAACGTGCTGCTGCAGATCCTCGACGACGGACGCCTCACGGACTCGCAGGGGCGCACGGTCGACTTCCGCCACGTCGTCATCATCATGACCTCGAACATCGGCTCCCAGTACATCCTCGAGGCTGCCCAGGCCGGCGACTGGGCCGAGGTCGAGAAGGTCGTGCGCGGACAGCTGCACACGCACTTCCGCCCAGAATTCCTCAACCGCGTGGACGACGTAGTGGTCTTCCGCCCGCTCGGCGAGGCGGAGCTCAGGAAGATCGTCGACCTACAGCTCAGGCGCGTCGCGAAACTCGTCGCCGACGTGGGCCTCGTGCTCGAGGTGAGCGATGCGGCCAAGGCCTTCCTCGCCCGTGACGGCTTCGATCCGGTGTATGGGGCGCGGCCGCTCAAGCGTGCGATTCAACGCCAGATCCAGGACCCGCTCGCGCTCCACCTGCTCGACGAGGAAGTGGCGGAGGGGACGATCATCAGCGTGGACCTGGGCGAGGGCGGAGAGCGCTTGGTCTTCGGGTCGCGGCCCGGCGCGAAGCTCGCCCAGGAGCCCACGGGCGCCGGACTTCCTCGCTCGTGAGCTTTTGGCCAGATTCGACCCATGCTGACCTCCCGTCGCCTCGGCTTCCTGTTGATGGCCGCGGTCGTGTCGGCGTGCACCGCGCAGGCGGGGCCGAACGAGGTGGCGCCCGTCGCTGCTCAGCTCTCGGTGGAGCGCTTCCTGCGGGCGTCCAACGAGCGCGACGTGACCACCATGGGTCGCCTGTTCGGCACCTCGAGCGGTCCGCTCGGGGACACGGGAAGCACGTTCGGCTGCTTCTTCAAGAAGATCGGATCCTGGTTCGGTGGCAGCGCGTGCGAGCGGCGCGTGGACGTCGAGATCCGCATGGACGCGATCGCTTCGATCGTGCAGGTCCAGAACTACACGATCACTGGCGAGCAGCAAGTGGCCGGCCGGAACAGCCCGACCCGGCGCGTGCTCGTGGATCTCGACATGGGCACGAGGTCCGTGAGGGCGGCTCCCTTCATCGTGGTGCAGACGGGGGAAGGGCGATGGTTGGTCGAGGAGATTCCCCTCGAGACGATCATGGGCCGGTAGGTCGCTCGACGAGCTCGATGAGGACCCCTCCAGTGCTGGAGGGATGCAGGAACGCGATGCTGTGCCCGTTGGCTCCGGTGCGCGGGGTGCGGTCGATGAGCTTCATACCCGCGGCCTCCAGTCGGGCCAGCTCGGCATCGAGATCGTGGGTACGGTACGCGATGTGGTGGAGTCCCTGACCTTCCCGCTCCAGGAAGCGGGCCAGGGTCGTATCGGGACGGAGGGGCTCGATCAGCTCGACGGCGTCGACGAAGGCAACGCGGACGCCCTGGGCCTCGAGGGTTTCGGGTACGGTGCAGGTGCCACCGGAGACGAGCTCGAACGTGTGACGGCTCTCTGCGATGGAATGAACGGCGACGCCGATGTGGTCGATGGGATTCATGACCGCATGCTACGCATACGAGGATTAGGAGAACAGAGATGGCTACGAGTGACACGGTTGTGGACGTGACCGACGCGACCTTCGCGGACGAGGTCGAGAAGGCTGCTGGCCTGCACATGGTCGACTTCTGGGCAGTGTGGTGCGGTCCCTGCCGCTTGGTGGCTCCGGTTGTCGGGGAGCTCGCGGAGCAGTACCGCGACAAGGGACTGCACGTCGCCAAGGTCGACGTGGACTCGAACCCGCGTACGACTACGCGCTTTCGCGTGATGTCGATCCCGAGCATCCTCTTCTTCAAGGGCGGCGCTCTCGTGGATACGGTCGTCGGTGCCGTTCCCAAGACCGTCCTGGAAGAGAAGATCAAGAAGCACCTGTAGCCCGCGAGCCCCGACGCGCGCGTGGCAACGCTCTTCCTGGTCAGTACCCCGATCGGGAACCTCGAGGACCTGTCGCCACGCGCAGCGGAGACGCTGCGCTCGGTGAGCCGCGTGCTCGCCGAAGACACCCGGCGGACGCGCATCCTGACGGAGCGGGTGGGCTCGCGCGCGAAGCTCGTGTCGCTACACACGCACAACGAGCGCGAGCGCAGCGCGCAGATCCTCTCCTGGCTCGCGGGAGGTGAAGACCTCGCGCTCGTCTCCGACGCGGGCACGCCGCTCCTGTCCGACCCGGGCGCCCGCGTGGTCGACGCGGTGATGGAGGCCGGACACCGCGTGGTGCCGATCCCCGGGCCGAGTGCGATTCTCGCTGCGCTCGTGGCTTCTGGGCTGCCGAGCGAGCGCTTCACGTTCTTGGGCTTCCCCGAGCGAAAAGGGCCCGAGCGCCGCGCGCTGCTCGACCGCGTGGCGCGCTCGACCGAGACCGTCGTGCTCTTCGAGTCGCCGCAACGGGTGGTGAGCCTGCTGGAGGCGCTCGCCGAGGCGTGTGGCGCGGACCGGCCATGCGCGGTGGCCCGCGAGCTCACCAAGGTGCACGAAGAGGTGAACCGAGGAACCCTCATGGCGATCGCAGCCTACTACCGTGAGCATCCGCCTCGGGGCGAAGTCACGGTGGTCGTGGCCCCCGCCACCGAAGCAGAAGCAGGGGAGGACGTGGAGGAGAACGCGCGTCGCCTGGCCGCGCGCCTGCTCGGGGAGGGCCTGAAGCCATCCGCGGCCGCGAAGGAGCTCGCGGTCCGGCTCGACCTGGCGCGCAACGACGCGTACCGTGTGGTTCAGGAGGTCACCCGTATTGTCGAAGACGTAGAGACCGAATGATCCCCGTCCTCTTCGCGGCCCTGCTCGCCGTTCCGATCGGCGACACGCTCGGCATTGCCCGTCTGCGCTACGACGGTGGTGGGGACTGGTACGCCAACGCGTCCTCCCTCCCGAACCTGCTGACGGCGATTCGCACGCGAACCGGGATTCCGGTGGCCGCTCGGGAGGCCACCGTTACGGCCCTCGACCCGTCGCTTCCCGATCACCCCTATCTATATATGACGGGGCACGGGAACGTCGCGTTCACCGCGGCGGAGCGCGCCGCGCTGCGGGCCTACCTGGTCGGGGGTGGGTTCCTCCACGCCGACGACAACTACGGGCTCGACGAGTCGTTCCGCCGTGAGATGAAGGAGATCTTCCCGGACGCGGAGCTCACCGAGGTTCCACCGGATCACCCGATCTACCACGTGCTGTACGACTTCCCCGAGGGGATCCCCAAGATTCACGAGCACGATGGCAAGGCCCCGCAGGGGTTCGGTATCTTCTTAGGTGGGCGCCTGGTGGTCTTCTACTCCTACGAGACGGATCTGGGCGATGGCTGGGAGGACGAGGGTGTCCACGACGATCCGCCGGAGGTCCGCGAGCAGGCGCTGCGCATGGGCGTGAATCTCTTCCTGTACGCGCTGGGCCAGGACGCTTCGTGAGCCCAGTCAGTCGCCAGCTCTCCGAGCGAGTCGAGTCGGTGCGCGCGCACCTGCGCCGCCGCGTTGCGCTCGCCGTCGGCGCTTGGGTGGCGGGCGGGGTCGTGCTCGTGCTCGCGGTCGCTTGGTTCGCCGTGGGGACGGACGGATGGCGCCCGGGGAGCAATGTGCCGGCGCTCCTCGACGCGCTCATCGTCGCTTGGATCATCGCCGGGCTGGTCGCGTTCAGGGTCGGCACCGGGCGTTGGTTCGGCGAGGTGACGCTCTCGCGCGCCATCGAGCGCGCCGCTGGACTTCAGCCCGGCGTCGTGCGGGGCTCGCTCGAGCTGACGCGCAGCGTGCGGCCGGGCGTCTCCACTGCGCTCGTCGATCGGGCCATGGCCAAGACCGTCGCCGGGCTCGACGGCCGCGGGGAGGAGGAGCTGTCGGGAGAGCTGGGGCGCACGGTCGCGCTCTGGAGTCGACGTGGCTTGATCGCATCCACCGTTGCCGCGGCGGGGCTCGTGGCGCTCGGTGTCGCTTCGCCGAGCCGCACGGCGGACGCATGGGCGGGGTTCTCGTCTCCGGTCAGCACCATGTTGAACCCCACCCTGGCACCGCTGGTGGTGGCCCCGGGGACAATCGAGGTCATGCGAGGCAGCGACGTGCGCATCGACATCGAGGCCGTGGGTAGGCTGCAGGTCGACTTGCACTTCCAGATCGCCGGTGACGTCGCGCGCTCGGTGGGACTCGAGGTGGCGGACGGCCTCACGAGCTACGCGTTCGAGGACGTCTCGGCGAGCATCGACTATCGCGTGCGTGCCCCGGACGGCGCCGAGTCGGCGGCGTTCCGCATCGTCCCCATCGATCCGCTCTTCGTGAGCGACCTGGTCGTGAACGTCGAGTATCCCGGGTACACGGGCATCCCGCCGGACGAGTACCGCGGTGACCCGCCGCCTCTCCGCCTCCCTGCAGGAACGCGGCTGACGTTCGAGGGGCTCGCGTCCCGTCCGCTCTCGGCGGCCACGCTCGTCGACTCGCTCGGTGCGGCGGCGCTGACGCTCGACGTCGACGGCACCGCGTTCTCCGGCGCTTGGATGCCGCAGCGCGGGGGAGTCTTCCCCTGGATCTTCCTGGACGAGGCGCGCACGCCTGCCGAGGTGCAACCCGACCCGCTCGAGATCCTGGTGGTGCCCGATTCGATTCCCGAGGTCGCGATCCTCCTGCCGGCAGGACACACGGTCCTGCCGCTGTCCCTGCAGCAGCCGTTGGTGATCGACGCACGCGACGACTACGGGCTGGCCCGGTTCGAGCTGGTCGCCTACCGGGTGACGGTGTTCGGGGAGCGCCAAGAGCCGGTGGTGCAGGGCCTCACCCTCGGCGGCACCCGCGGCGCGCTGGCTCGCCCCGCGCTCGACCTCACGACGTGGGGGCTGCTCCCGGGGGACACGGTCAGGTACTTCGCGCGCGTGATCGATACGCATCCCAGTGGTCAGGTCGGCGTGTCCGCCGAGTACGCGCTCCGCATGCCCATGGTGAACGAGCTACGGCGCGAGGCCGAGGAGACGCTGGAGAACGTCGCCGACCGCCTCGACGCGCTGCGCGCCGAGGCCGAACGGCAGGCGGTCGAGAATGCGAATCAGGCACTCGAGAACCAGGCGCAGGCCGCCAACGCACCCGAGCCCCGCAACGGAAACGCCAACGAACCGGCGTTCCAGCAGCGCGAGCAGATGCAGCGCGCCGCGGATCAACAGCAGGGGCTGATGTCGCAAGTCGACTCGCTGTCGGCCGACCTCGCCGAGCTGCAGAAGATGCTCGAGGACCTCGGCCAGGCGGACCCAGAGCTCGCGGCTCAGCTCGAGGAGCTGCAGGAGCTGCTGCAGCAGCTGTCGAGCCAGCAGGAGTTGGAGCGCGACCTGGAGGCGTCCCCGCAGCGCGGTGACACGCCCGCTCCCGAGATGCCCCGCGACCCGGAGCTGCTCCGACAGCAGCTCGAGGAGGCGGTCGAGCAGTTCCGCAGGGCGGCGGTGGAGCAGGACTTCCGAGCCACCACCGACGAGGCCGAGGAGCTGGCACGTCAGCAGCGCGCGCTCGCCGAGGCCATGCGCGAGGCCGACAACCAGGAGCTGCGGGCCGAGCAGCAGTCACAGCTCGGCGACCGCGCACAGCAGTTGGACGCCGACATGCAGGCGCTGGCCGAGCGCCTCAATCAGCTCGACGAGCCGCAGGCGGCGGCCGACGTCGAGCAGGCGCGTCAGAGCGCAGCCGACTCGCGTCAGCAGATGCAGCGAGCCGAGCAGCAGGCGCAGCAGGGCAACGACCAGCAGGCCGCCCAGCAGGCGCAGCAGGCCGCCGATCAAATGCAGCAGGCCGCCGATCAGATGCAGCAGGCGCAGGGCGACATGCAGCAGCAAACGCAGGCGGACGCGCAGGCGGCGCTGCAGCAGGGCGCCGACGACGCCCTCTCGCTCGCGCGCAGCCAGGCGGGTCTGATGCAGCGCATGCAGGGCGCGAGCCCGGAGCAACTCAGCCAGATGAGAGGCGAGCAAGCTGCGATCCAGCGGGGCCTCCAGAACCTGGCCGAGAACCTACAAGCGGGCACGCAGCAGGCCGGCTCGGACCCGGCGCTGTCGGCTCAGGTGGGCCGCGCGATGGAGGCGACCCAGCAGGCCCTGCAGGCGCTCGACACCCGCAACAGCTCGGCGAGCCAAGCGTCGCAGCAGGCGCAGCAGGCCCTCAACAGCATGAACCAGCTCGCCATGATGGCGATGGCGAGTGCCGAGCAGGCAGGGTCGGTAGGGGCTGGCCAGAGCGGGCAGGACATCGCCGAGCAAGTCGGTCAGCTCGCGCAGCGCCAAGGCGACCTGGTGGCCCAGGGCGGCGAGATGGCACCGATGCGCCTCGGCGAGCAGGCCATGCGCCAGCAGCTCGAGCGCCTCGCCGAGCAGCAAGGTCAGGTGGCGCGAGACATCGAGACCGCCTCTCGCGAGCCGGGGGCCGACGACGCGCTCGGGGACCTGGAAGAGCTCGCCCGCGAAGCCGACGAGCTCGCCCAGCAGCTCGCACAGGGGCGCATGACCCCCGAGGTTCTGCAGCGCCAGGAGCGACTCTTCCACCGCCTGCTCGACGCCGGTCGCTCGCTCGAGCAGGAGGAGTCGTCCGAGGAGCGCGAATCCACGCGAGCCGGTGAATTCGAGAGAGGCGACGTCGCCCCCCTCACGGACTTGCAGCTCGGGCTGCTGCAGTTCGAGCTCCCCGACGGCGAGCACATGCGCGCACTGACTCCTGCAGTCCGGCAGTTGGTGCTCGAGTACTTCGAGCGCCTGAACCGTCGATGAACCGAGGGGTCTGGTTGGTCCTGGGTGCGCTCGCCCTGGTGGGGTCCCACGCGAGTGCACAGGTGGGGCGGGGCGGTGACCCCGAGAGCCGCCTCCAGCTGGAAGCGGCGACGCTCGAGTCGCGGGGAGACCTCGAGGGTGCGGAGGCCGCCTACCGGAGGCTCTTGGAGCTCGACCCGCGCTCGTCCGGGACGGTGTTCGCCCTGGAGCGAGTGCTGCGGGCGAGCGGTCAGCTCGCGGAGCTGCGTCCGGTCGTGGTCGCCTTTCTGGCACGGTCTGCGAACGCGCAGGTGCAGGCGCTGAGCCTCGGGCTGCTGGTCGAGTCCGACTCCGCGGACGCCATGGTCACCGAAGCCGAGCGCTGGCTCGAGCGGGACCCGAGCGAGGGCGCCTACCGTGCGGTAGCGAGCCTGTATCATCGCGCATTCGGGCCACGGCGCTCGCTCGAGTTGCTCCGGCGCGGGCGCACGGCGATCGGCGCAGAGGACGCCCTGGCGCTCGAGATCGGTGACCTACTCGCCGAGGCGGACGACGCCGAGGGTGCCGTCGAAGAGTGGGCGGCGGCGGTCGGGGATGGTGCGCGGATGGAGGAAGTCGTCGAGCGGGTGCGCGGCCTCGATGACCCCGACGCCGAACGTCGCCTGGTGGAGGCGCTGGCCGACTCCGATGTGTCCGAGCGGCGTGACGGCGCGCTGACCGCGAGCCTCGCCTTCGGGCTGGAGGATGAGTCGATCGAGCTGGCCGGGCGGCGCGCGGACGACCTCGAGGGGCGGACGCGCCAGGCGTACCTGGAGGACGTGGCCCGTCGGGCGCGCGAGGTGAGGCTCGCGAGCGTCGCCGCGTGGGCCTTCCAGGAGCTCGGCGGCGGCGCGGCCAACCCCGAGGAGCGCCGGCAGCTCGACCGCCGCATCGTGGAGGTGTCGCTGGAAGCTGGCGATACGGCGCTCGCGCTCGAGGCGCAGCGGCGCGTCGCCGGGTCATACGGGCAGGGTACCGACGACCGCCGACGCGCGCAGGCCGAGGTGATTCGCCTCGAGGCGTCCGCCACCCCCGACCGCGCTCCAGCCTCCTGGCGGTCGTTCCTCGCGGCCTATCCGGACGCGCCCGAGCTGGATGAGGTCGCGGCTTCGGTGGCGGTCAGCCTCCTGGCCCGGGGAAACGATGAAGGGGCCGCGTCGGTCCTCGAGGGCATCGAAGGCCCGCGCAGCACGTTGGAGCGCGGCTTTCTCCTGCTGGCTCGAGGAGATACCGAGACCGGTCGGCAGGCGCTGCTCACCGCGGTCAGCGGCCTGCCCGCAGTCGAGGCGACCGAAGTCATTCAGCTGAGCGCTCTGCTCGGGCGCATGTCCCAGCCCGGTGTCGAGGCCCTCGTGAGCGCCGAGGTCGAGGCCCACCGCGGTAGACCCGTCGAGGCCGCCCGTGGGCTCGCCGAAGCCACGGTCGACCTCCGTGAGGGTGACCGCGCCCCGCTGCTCGCCGAGTCCGCCCGCCTCGCTGAGCGCGGAGGTGACGCGGAGCTGGCCGCCGACCTCCGCCAGCGGCTGATCGCGGGCTTTCCGGACGCCCCGGAGGTGGCCGAGGCCTCGCTCGCGCTCGCTCGCCACCTCGGCCGACCGGGTGGGGACGAGACGACGGCCATTCGGCTGCTCGAGGAGCTCATCATCGCCCGCCCCAACTCGGCGGTGGTACCCGAGGCCCGGCTGGAGCTCGAACGCCTGAGGAGCCGCGGCTCGTGAGGTTCGTCCGGGCGGCCGTTCTGGCCATTAGCCTGCTGGCGACTGCGCGGACCGCGTCCGCGCAGTGGATCCTGGTACCCATGGACCGCGTGCAGGCGAACCACCTGCGCGCGTACGGCGTGACCTACTGGGTCCTGCAACAATCCCAGAAGGCCGAATGGCTGCTCAACTACCGAGGAGGGTCGTTCCTGCTCCCCGACACGCCGGGCGTGCGCCGGGAGGCGGCGCTCCGGGGCGTCAGCATCGAGCCGATGGACGCGTCCGCCGAGGCCCGCATGCGCGCGACCGTCGCGGCCTCGAACATGGAGGCGGTTCCGCTCGAGCGGGCCCCCCGGGTCGCGGTCTACACGCCGCCGAACTCGGAGATCTGGGACGACGCGGTGACGATGGCGCTCGAGTACGCCGGCATTCCGTACGAGACCGTGTGGGACACGGAAGTGCTCGGCGGAGGCCTCTCCGACTACGAGTGGATGCACCTCCACCACGAGGACTTCACCGGCCAGTACTCGAAGTTCTTCCTCACGTACGGCGGGGCCGACTGGCTCCAGGACGAGGTGGACCGCAACCAGGAGATGGCCCGCTCGGTGGGCGCGCCCAACGTGCCCGAGATGAAGAAGCGGGTGGCTACCGCGATCAGGGCCTACATCGAGGGCGGGGGCTTCCTCTTCGCGATGTGCTCGGGCACGGAGACTCTCGAGCTCGCGCTGGCAGGGGCGCGCGTGGACATCGCTGCGGCCTACGCCGACGGCAATCCGGCCGACCCGGACGCTTCGTCGAAGATGGACTGGGGGCGAACCATGGCGTTCACCGGTGCCCAGGTGCAGGTGTCGCCGACCGTGAACGCATTCTCGGACATAGACTCTCATCAGGTGAACACGCCGTGGCGCAAGGAGCTGGGGGCGTACACGCTCTTCGACTTCTCCGCCAAGTTCGATCCGGTCCCGTCGATGCTCACGCAGAACCACGTCTCCGTCCTCCCCGACTTCTACGGGCTGACGACCGCGTTCGCCGACAACCTCCTCAAGCCGGCCACGGTCGTGCTGGCACACGAGGGGACGTGGGCGAAGTACATCCACGGGAACTTGGGTGAAGGCACCTGGACCTACTTCGGCGGGCACGACCCCGAGGACCCGGAGCATCAGATCGGCGACCCGCCGACCGACCTGGCGGCGCATCCCAACTCGCCGGGGTATCGTCTGATCCTGAACAACGTGCTCTTCCCGGCCGCGAAGAAGCAGACGCTCAAGACGGATTGACGATCCCCGAGGGCTTTCCGCTCCGGGTCCCGACGGGCCCACTCGCCGGCGCGCTGTTCGGATTGGACGGGCTCGAAGGTGACGAGCCGGCCGCGCGCCCATCCTCCGCGCGCGATCCGTCGCTGCCGGAGCTGACGCTCGCCCGCGAGGCTGCGGCCAAGATTCGCGACGAGATCGCGCGGGCGGGAGGTCGGGAGGTGTGCTTCCTGGCCGCGGTCGACGAGGCCCGCGTCGTGCGGAATGCCCGTGCGGTCGCGCGCGGCTCGTTCGCCGCCGTCCTGGTGGCGGCCAAGGACGCCCCCGCCGGCGGCGTGATGCTCCACAACCACCCGGATGGGGTGCTGGAGCCGTCCGAGGCCGACATGTCCGTCGCGGCCCGGCTCTACGAGCAGGGCCTCGGAACGGCGATCGTCGACAACGCGGCCGAGCGCCTCTACGTGGTGGTGGAGCCGCCCGTGCCCCGGCAGCTCGTCGACCTCGATGCTGACGAGCTCGAATCCGTGCTCGCGCCCGGGGGCGCTCTCTCGGGCCGCTTCGAGGGATTCGAGGATCGACCCGGTCAGCGCGAGATGCTGCGCGAGGTCGTCGCACGCTTCAACGAGGGCGGCATCGCCATCGTCGAGGCGGGCACCGGCACCGGGAAGTCGCTCGCGTACCTCGTGCCCGCGGCGCGCTGGGCGCAGGAGAACGGCGGACGGACCGTCATCTCCACCAACACGATCAACCTCCAGGAGCAGCTGGCGGGCAAGGACCTTCCCCTGGTGCGCAGCCTGCTCGGTGACGTGAAGTGGACGTTGGTGAAGGGGAGGGGGAACTACGTCTCGATAAGGCGCGCGCTCCTCGCCGCGGAAGGGCAGACGAGCCTCTTCGAGGAGGATCGCTCCGGAGAGATCCGCGGGCTGCTCGAGTGGATCGAGAGCACGGAGGACGGCTCGCTCTCGGACCTGTCGAGCCCACCTTCGGAGGACGTATGGGAGGAGGTGCGGAGCGACACCGACATGTGTTTGCGCGCGAAGTGTCCCCACTTCCAGGCGTGCTTCTACCAGCAGTCGCGCCGGCGGGCGGCAGCCTCGGAGCTGCTGATCGTGAACCACCATCTGCTGTTCACCGACCTCGCGGTTCGCCGTGCGACGCAGAACTACACCGACGCGGCGGTGCTTCCGGCCTACGATCGCGTCATCCTGGACGAAGCGCACAACGTCGAGGACGCGGCCACGTCGCACCTCGGCGTCGAGGTGACGCGCCGCAGCCTCTACCGCGCCCTCTCGCGACTCGATCGCAAAGGGCGGGGGATCCTGACCGCGGTGCACGAGGGGGTCGCAGGGACGCCCCTCGCGCAGGAGCTTCGCGAGCGCACGGAGAATCGGGTCCGCCCGGCGCTCTCGCGAGCGCTCGCCACCGTGGAGGCGCTGGTCGAGGAGCTCGAGCCCCTGGCCGTTCCGGGGACCGGTGCGGCTCGCCTCGGCCCCGCCGGCATCGGCGAGCCCGCGGAGCGAGCGGAAGTGCACGAGGACCTGGCGCGTGCCCTCGGGGCTCTGGGCGAGCTGGAGCGCGAGGTAGGGGAGCTGCGCTCACGACTCGAGTTGTCGGAGGAGCTCTCCGAGCGGCTGGTCGGCCGTATCCTCGACCTGCGCGCCATCGAGCGCCGGCTCGCCGCCTCGGCACAAGGGCTTCGCTTGGTGCTGGCGCCCGGGGAAGACAGCGCGGCGTACGTCCGCTGGATGGAAGCCAAGGGACAGGGACGCCAGGCGAACCTCTCCTTGGCGGCTGCCCCCATCGAGCTGGGCGCGGTCCTGCGCGAGTCGCTCTTCGGCCAGGTCGAAGCCGCGGTGCTGACCTCGGCCACGCTCGCCACGCGGAAGCGCTTCGACTTCCTGCGCGGGCGGCTCGGACTCGAGGCGGATCGCTCCGAGCAGGTCGATGAGCCACTCGAAGTCACCGAGCGTATCGTGTTGTATCCGTTCGACTTCACGACGCAGTCCTTACTCGGAGTCCCGACCGACCTTCCGCCTGCGGAGGGGAGGGAGGTCGAGTTCCACGACGCCACGGCTGCGGTCGTGCGCGACTTCGCGGAGATCACCGGGGGCGGGATCTTCGCGCTCTTCACCTCCCACACGGCCCTGCGTCGGGTGGCCGAGCTCCTGAGACGCGAAGGGCCCGGGCTCCCCTGGCCCCTCTACGTCCAGGGCGATGGGGACCGCTCCAGGCTCCTGGAAGGGTTCGTGGGGGCGGGGCACGGGATCTTGCTGGGGACGTCGTCCTTCTGGGAGGGCGTGGACGTGCCCGGTGACCCACTGCGCGGGCTCGTGATCCAGAAGCTCCCCTTCCGCGTCCCGACCGAGCCGATCACGGCGGCCCGCATGGAAGCCCTGGAAGCGAGGGGCGCAGACCCCTTCCAGCACTTCATGCTTCCGCATGCAGCGCTTCGGCTGAAGCAGGGGTTCGGGCGGCTCATCCGCACGCGCACCGACCGGGGCGCGGTGCTCGTGCTCGACGACCGCCTCGTCACCAAGCGGTATGCCTGGTATCTGCGCGAGTCCCTCCCGGAGGCACCCGTGGTGAAGGGCCCGTGGGACGAGGTGCGCCGGCGTCTGGAGGACTTCTACGCGAATGGGTAGCGGGATAGATTGCTGCGCCACTCAACTTGCGCCTCTCAACGGCGGGACACGGACACCATGAAGCGGATTCTCGGCATGGGTGTGGGCGTGGTCTACATCGTCCTCGCGTTCGCCGCGTTCACGCGCGCGAGCTCGGGCTGGGAAGAGGGTCACGGCGACATCGGGTTCTGGTTCACGGTGGTGGGGGGGTTCCTCTCCATCGCGGCGCTCGCGGCCTTCATCGGGACCTGGATCCACACCAAGGAGTCGAGCGACGAGGCGCACTAGCGGTTGCACCTAGCCGCGCCGGTCGCCGGACACGCCGATGTCTCGACCCACGAAGATCGTCTGCATCGGCCTGAACTACGCTAAGCACGCGGCCGAGTTCGGGAACCCGATCCCCAAGGAGCCGCTGGTCTTCCTCAAGCCTCCGTCGTCGCTCGTCGCGACCGGTGAGGCGATCGTCATGCCTGCATGGGCCGGGCAAATCGACTACGAAGGTGAGATCGGGGTGCGCATCGGCAAGCGCGCCAAGCACGTACCGAAGGAGCGCGCCTGGGAGTTCGTCGACGGGCTGTGCGCCATCAACGACGTGACGGCCCGGGCGCTACAGAAGGGTGACGGGCAGTGGAGCCGTGCCAAGGGGTTCGACACGTTCTGCCCCGTGGGGCCCGTGACCCCACTCGCCAAGGTCGACCGGAACGCGCTCTCGGTCACCACACGCGTGAACGGCCAGGTGCGTCAGCAGAGCGGCGCCGACGACATGGTGTTCGACATTCCCGCGCTCATCGCGCACGTCACGCGCTTCATGACCCTCGAGCCCGGTGACCTGATCGCGACCGGGACGCCCTCGGGCGTTGGAGCGCTACAGCCTGGCGACGTGGTCGAAGTCGAGGTCGGCGGGGTGGGCTCCGTCTCGAACCCCGTGGTCGCCGAGAGCTAGTCGGCTCCATGCGCCGCACCAGCGAGCGGTTCGGGGCGCTCCCCGCCTACCCGCTCGCCGGCATGCGGGAGATCCGGCGCCGAATCGAATCCCAAGGCGTCGACGTCATCGACCTCGGCACGGGGGATGCGCTGCTCGATCCGCCCCCCGCCGTCATCGCGCGCCTGCGTGAGGTCGCCGGGGAGCAGGCTTACTCGCGCTACGGCTTCCAGGCGGGGCTTCCCGAGCTGCGCGAGGCCATCGCAGCGTGGATGCACCGCCGCTTCGGGGTGGTCGTGGACCCGGCGACGGAGGTGCTCCCGCTCATCGGCTCCAAGGAGGGGCTCGCGCACCTCCCGTTCGCGTTCGTCGGTGCCGGCGACGTGGGCGTGATCCCCGATCCCGGCTATCAGGCGTACTTCGGTGGCGTGACGTTCGCCGGGGGAGAGCCACACGTCGTGCGCCTCACGCGCGCGAACGACTTTCTGATTCCGCTGGACGAGATCCCGGCGGACGTCGCGCGCCGCACGCGCATCCTCTATCTCAACTACCCGAACAATCCGACGACGGCGACCGCCCCGGACGCTTACTACCACGAGGCGATCGCGTTCTGTGCGCGCCACGGCGCGATCCTCGCCCACGACCACGCGTACTCCGAGCTCGCGTTCGACGGCTACCGGCCGCGCAGCGTGCTCGAGCTCGAGGGCGCCCGCGACGTGGCGATCGAGTTCCACTCGTTCTCCAAGACGTACAACATGACCGGGTGGCGGCTCGGCTGGGCAGTCGGCAACGCCGAGATCGTGGGGGCTCTGTCGCGCGTGAAGTCCTTCGTCGACACGGGTGGGTATCTCGGCATCCAAGCCGCCGGGGTGGCCGCGCTGGCCTCCTGGGAGACCTGGGTGCCAGGGAACGTCGCGACCTTCCAGCGCCGTAGGGACGCCGCGGTGCGCGGGTTCCGCCGGGCCGGCTTCGAGGTGGAGTCGCCCAAGGCGACCATGTACCTCTGGATTCCCGTTCCGGGCGGGGAGCCGTCGGAGGCGTTCGCCCGGCGGGCCTTGGAGAAGTGCGGCGTGATCGTTCTACCAGGAGCCTCGCTCGGGAAGGGGGGGGAGGGGTACTTTCGCGTGGCCCTGACGGTCGGGGAGGACCGACTCGAGGCGGCCGCGGGCCGTTTGGGAGGGCTCGCGTGAGCGCCGCCGGGCCGAGCCTCTCCCAGGAACCGACATCCGCAGGTGGTTTAGGAGCAGAGATGGCCACCCCCACGCCCTCCGCGCCGCAGGCGCAGCCCTCCCCGTTCCATCGGGGGAGCCTCGGCAACCGGCGGGTCACGTGGGGTTCGTTCGGGGTCTCGGTCGGGATCCACGTCGCGATCCTGCTGGGTGCGGTGTTCGGACTCTCGCTGCCATCGCCCTCCAACAGCCCGGCGGTGCGCGCGGTCACACCGGCCGACGACGCCCCCGAGATCGTCTGGATCATCGGGGGCTCGCCGCCGCCCCAGGCTACCGCCCGCCCCGATGAGCCGGCTGCCCTGACGACCGGGCCCGTACCTCAAGTCATCGTGGTGCGCCCGAACATCGGAGACACGGGCCCTGAGATCACGCTGCCGGATCTGACCGGACCCGGGCGGCCTGGCGAGACCCCAGCCCAGAGGCTGCAGCCTGCGCTCAGGGACGAGCGGATCTGGGCGCCGCTTCCCCCGGAGTTCCACACGCTGACCCCCGCGCAACGGGAGGAGCTCCTGATCGCGGGACGCCTAGGCGCCTGGAACGACTCGGTCGCCGCTGCTGCCGCTGCCGAGGCCGCGTGGCGAGACTGGACCTTCACGGACGGGGATGGGGATCGGTGGGGCGTCGCGGACGGCCAGCTCTTCCTCGGGGACGTCGTCATCCCCTTCCCGGTGACCTTCTCGGGGTCTGCGGACGACCGCGCATACATGCGGGAGTTCGCGGAGCTGCAGCGGCAGGGGGCCAACGCCCTGGTGCAGCAGAACGTGCGTGAGCGCATAGACGCGATCCGGGCGCGCCGGGACCGGGAGCGCGCCGAGGCACAGGCCCGGGCGGACAGCGGCCGCATCGCCCCTCGGTAGCCCGGCGCCATTGCTCTGGTGGCGACCGCGGCGGGCGCTGTATAGTCCGTAAGACCCTCTATCGCGGCCGCATCGCGCCGTTCGTGGACCGAGGCATGGATTCAGGCAGGGCATTCTACGCCGGTCTCTTGGAGGCCCTGACCAACGTCATGGGCTCCGCGAAAGGGTACTTACGGGATCACGGCCCCATGGTGGCGATGCTCTCGTCGCACCTGGGTCGCGAGATGGGGCTCTCCAGGGCCGAGTGCTCGGGGCTCTTCTTCGGCGCGATCCTCTCCGACATGGGCATGGTCGGGCTGGCGGAGGACGCTTGGGAGAACCCGACGCCGCAGCTCGCTCCCGATGTGCGCCAGCGCGTCGAGCTGCACCCGCAGCGGTCGGAGGAGCGCGTACAGGGCGTGCCCCACCTGCAGGATCTCGCACCACTTCTGCGACACCACCATGAGTGGTGGGACGGGGGCGGATACCCCGACGGCCTCCGCGCCCGCGAGATTCCTCTGGGCGCGCGCATCCTGCGCCTCGCCGACACAGTGGCAGCGCTCGGTCAGCAACGGCCACACCGCGGCCCGCTCGGCCCGCAGGAGGTCAGCGAAGTCGTGCAGCGGGGCCTGGGCAAAGAGTTCGCGCCCGACGTCGGTGAGTGCTTCCTGGCGCTGCAGCGCGCGGGGAGCATCCCCCGGTTCGACTGGGAGAGCTACCGGCACACGGTGCTGCGCGCCGCGGAGAGCCTGCTCCCCGAAGAAGTCTCGCCGCTTTCGACCAGCCAGCTGCTCACCATCATCGCCAACCTGATCGACGCCAAAGACCCCTACACGGCGGGCCACTCCCGCCGGGTCGCCGTGCTCGCGGTTGCGGTGGCCGAGCAGCTCGACTTGGACGCCCACACGCGCTCCGTGCTGTGGGCGGGGGGCTACCTGCACGACCTCGGCAAGTTGGCCGTGCCGCTGCGGGTGTTGGCGAAGTCCGGCCGCTTGACCGACGAGGAGTTCGCGTTCATCCGCGCGCATCCGTCCGACGGGGCGGAGATCCTCGAGGGGATCCCGACGCTCCAGCACCTCACCACGGGGGTGCGGTACCACCACGAGCGCTGGGACGGGAGCGGATATCCCGAGGGACTCTCCGGGGACCGCATTCCCCTGGTCGCACAGATCATGGCCGTCTGCGACGCGTACGACGCCATGACTTCGACGCGCGCGTACCGGCACTCGCGCGATCCGCAAGTCGCGCGCGACGAGGTGTCCAACCAGCGGGGGCGGCACTTCGGCCCGGAGGCGGCGGAGGCGTTCCTGCAGGTGCCCGAGAAGATCTTCGACACCTTGCAGGCGCAGCACCAGGAGGCGGAGGCCGCGCGGGACGTGCCGCCGCGCGTGCAGACGCTCCGGAACATCGATCCCAGCGTTCTGGGACCCGCGCCGCAGGGCGCTACCCAGGCCCAGCCGGTCGAAGCCCGCTAGCCGCGAGTCGGCGGGTCTACGGTTCCGAAGCCCCGGGGCCCTCGCCATCTTACGGCCGAGCCGCCCCTCGGCGGACGAGCGCAGACATCAGGTGACTTCGGAGCCCATGTGACGCAGGAGCTTGGACCTCGTCTCGATCCGCGAGCGATCGAGCCCGCGAGGTACCGCGCCTGGATGGAGGGCGGCTATTTCCACGTGCCTGCTGCGGCCGTGCTCGAGGAGGGGCGCGTTCCGTACGTCATCGTGATTCCGCCGCCGAATGTGACCGCGGCGCTGCACATGGGGCACGGGCTGAACGACACCGTCCAGGACGTGCTCATCCGGTGGCGGCGCATGCAGGGTCGCGCTGCGCTCTGGGTGCCGGGGACCGACCACGCGGGCATCGCCACGCAGAACGTGGTCGAGCGTCGCCTCGCGGCCGAGGGGCTCACGCGCGACCAGCTGGGGCGCGAAGAGTTCCTGAAGCGGATGTGGGACTTCGTCACCACCACGGGCGGCACCATCCTGGACCAGCTCAAGGCGATCGGTGCTTCGTGCGACTGGCAACGGACCCGCTTCACGCTGGACGAGGATCTGCAGCGCGCGGTGCGCGAGGTGTTCGTCTCACTCTACGAGAAGGGTCTGATCTACCGGGGCAAGTACATCATCAACTGGTGCCCGCGCTGCCTCACGGCACTCTCGAACGAGGAGGCGGAAGGAGAGGAGACCGCGGGTACACTCTGGCACTTGCGGTATCCGCTCGTGGCCGAAGCGTCGGCAGCCGCAGAGCGCGCCGCGAAGGCCGAGGGTTCGAGGGTGGGACGCCTCCCCGACGGGCGCTGGTACCTCACCGTCTCGACGACGCGTCCCGAGACCATGCTGGGGGACACGGGCGTCGCGGTGCATCCCGAGGATCCGCGGTACCGGGGACTCGTCGGCGCGCAGGTTGAACTGCCCCTGACCGGGCGCGCTATTCCGGTCGTCGCAGACGCCGCGGTCGACCCCGAGTTTGGCTCCGGCTTCGTGAAGGTCACGCCGGCGCACGACCCGAACGACTTCGAGATCGCGTCGCGCACGGGGCTGGTGCCGCTCGAGGTCATGACGGCCGACGCGCGCATGAACGACGCCGTGCCCGCGCCGTTCCGAGGGCTCGACCGCTTCGAGGCGCGCAAGCGAGTCATCGCCGCGCTGAAGGAGCAGGGGCTCTTCGAGGGGGAGCAGCCGCACACGCACGCCGTGCCGCACTGCTACCGGTGTCACACGGTCGTGGAGCCGCGGCTCTCGCTGCAGTGGTTCGTGAAGATGAAGCCGCTCGCGGAGCCGGCCCTGCGGGCGTCGCGCGACGGCACGGTCACGTTCACGCCGAAGCACTGGCAGCGCGTGTACGAGCACTGGATGGAGAACATCCGCGACTGGTGCATCTCGCGGCAGCTCTGGTGGGGGCACCGCATTCCGGTTTGGTACTGCGCGTGCGGCGAGGTCATCGTCCCGCGCGAGGACCCGGCGAAGTGCCCGAAGTGCGGCAGCGCCGAGCTCATCCAGGACCCCGACGTGCTCGACACCTGGTTCAGCTCGCAGCTCTGGCCGTTCTCCGTGTTCGGCTGGCCCCGCGAGACGGACGACCTGAGAGCGTTCTACCCTGGGCACACCATGGTCACCGCACCCGAGATCCTGTTCTTCTGGGTCGCGCGCATGATCGTGATGGGGTACGAGTTCCAGGGCGCCGCACCCTTCACCGAAGTCTTCCTGCACGGAACCGTGCGGGACATGAAGGGGCGCAAGATGTCCAAGTCGCTGGGCAACGGCATCGACCCGCTCGAGGTCGTGAGCGCGTACGGCGCGGACGCCATGCGCTATACCATCGTGAGCCAATGTGCGGTGGGCACCGACATCGCGCTGGACCACGAGAACGTGGAAGCCGCGTTCGCCAACGGGCGGAACTTCGCCAACAAGATCTGGAACGCAGGCCGCTTCGCGCTCATGAGCCTCGGCGACGCGCCCGTGCGCCCACTCGACGACGTGGCCGCCGACCTCGAGCTCGAGGACCGCTGGATCCTGTCGCGCCTCCAGCGCGCGACCGCCGCCGCCACGGACAACCTCGGGCGCTTCCGCCTGCACGAATATGCCGAGGGCACGTACCACTTCTTCTGGGGCGACGTGTGCGACTGGTACCTCGAGCTGATCAAGTCGCGACTCGGCGCTGGTGCCGACGCGGCGAGCCGCGAGGCCGCCCGCTCCACTCTGGTCACCGTGCTCGACCAGGCGATGCGGCTCCTGCATCCCGTGATTCCGTTCGTGACCGCGGAGCTGTGGGCGCGGCTCCCGGTGCCGACGGGCGAGACGCGCGCGGACGACCTCATCGTCGCGCGCTGGCCCGAGGCCGAGGCGCGCTGGGAGTCCGACGAGGCCGAACGGGACATGGCCGGCTTCCAGGAGCTCATCGTCGAGGTGCGACGCCTGCGGAAGGAGTACGGCGTGCCGGAGGGAGGGCGCGTCGCCGTGCACGTGTGGCGCAGCGGAACCGCGGACGGTGACGGCTTCCCAGCGCTCGTCCGCGAGCAAGGCCCGGCGCTCGAGCAGCTCGCGCGCGTGAACCGCATCGAGACCAGCGCGGGTCACGGCGTGGGAGCCCACGCAGTGCTCAAGAGCGGCGTCGAGGTGTTCGTGCCGCTCGAGGGCGTGATCGATCTGGACCGTGAGCGCGCGCGGCTGCGCGAGGAGATCGCCAAGCTCCAGGGGATGCACGCGGGCACCACCAAGAAGCTCGCCAACGAATCGTTCGTCGCGCGGGCGCCTGCAGACGTGGTGCAGAAGGAGCGTGACCGACTGACGCAGCTCGAGGAGCAGCGCTCCAAGCTGCAGGTGAAGCTCACCGCTCTGGAGGGTGTGGGCGCCTGAGCGCTCGTCCTGGAGTCGCGACGGCGGGTCCGGTGCTCGCGGCGCTCGCGCTCGCGTGGACCTCGGCGTGCGCCAACCAGGGAGCGCCCCCCGGCGGGCCCGTCGATCGGCGCCCGCCGGTCTTGGTGAGGACCGAGCCCGACACCTTCGCCACGCTCACGGACATGAACGCGAACGTGCGCTTCTTCTTCGATGAGCGCATCAGCGAAAACGTGTCGGCCGGCCAGCTCGACGACGCGGTGACCGTATCGCCACGCACCGGCCGCGTGCGTGTGCGGCACGGCAGGACGAGCCTCAGCGTCGAGGTCGAGGGAGGCTTCCGCTCCGGGATCGTGTATCGCGTGACGCTGCTCCCCATGGTGCGCGACATGTTCGGCAACGAGCTGCGCGATCCGTTCGAGCTGGTGTTCTCGACCGGCGGGGAGGCGCCACCGACGGCGCTCGCTGGCCAGGTATGGAGCCGGACCAACGGCGGCGCGACGCGCGGCGCGCTCGTGCAGGCCGTCAGCGCCGACTCGCTGGTCTATCTGGCGCGCTCCGACCAAGCGGGGATCTACACCTTCCGCTATCTGCCCGAGGGCGAGTACACGATCACCGCCTTCGAGGACGTCGACCGGGACGGCACACTCGACGCGCGCGAGCCGCAGGGGTTCGCATCGTCCGCGCTCGCGTCGGGCGATACGCTGCTGGTCGACGTCGCCACGCTGCCGTACGACACCACGGCGGCCGTCGCGATGGGCGCCACCGCGCTGGACTCGGTGACCATCGCGCTCGAGTTCGACGACTACCTCGACGTCGACGTTCCGGCTGCGGGGGTAGTCGTGGCGCTCGAGCGTGACAGCGCGAGCGCGCCGCGCGTGGTCCGGCTCTTCCACGAGCGCGAGTACGCCGCCTATGTGGATCAGGTGGCGGACTCGCTCGCTCGCCTCGACTCGATCGACGCAGCGGCCGCGGCGGCCCTCGCACCGGTTGCGCCGCCTGCGCCCGACTCGACCGGCGCGGTCGACCAGGCGGCTCAGCCGCGCGCTGCGCCGCCCGCTCCCGTCTCAGGGGCGGGGGGCGTCGCCGGGGGCGTCGATGCGGCACCTCGAAGCGGCACGTCGCCCAGACCTCCGAGCCGCCCCGTCCCGCCGCGCCTCCAGGGTGGGCCCTCCACGACTCCGAACGTGACCAGGCCGCTGCCTACACGCCGACTCGTGGGGATGCTCGACGCGCTGCTCGAGGCCGAGGCCGACTACCGGGTGCAGGCGAGCGGCGTCGTGAACATCAACGGCGTCGCCGGCGGTGGTGGGGAGGTCGAGCTGGTGTTGAGGCTGCGGGAAGCCGCTCCGGCACCGGCCGGGCCGGGTGGGGCGCCCGGCGGGGATGCCGGTGGGGCGCCGAACGCTGCTGCAGGCGGGGCGCCGAACGGTGCAATCGGTGGGGCGCCGAACGCTGCTGCAGGCGGGGCGCCGAACGGTGCAGCCGGTGGGGCGCCGGGCGCCGCCGCAGGCGGGGGTCCGACTGGGGGAGCCGGTGGCCTGACTCCCGACACGCTCGGGATTGGGCGATGAGCGATCCGCGCCGCACCATCCCGTCGGTCGACAGTCTGCTCGCATCCCCCGACTTCGCGCCCCTCCTCGCGCGTTATCCGCGCGGCCGGGTGCTGGAGGCGGCCCGAGGCGCGGTCGCGGAGGTGCGGGAGGCGGTGGGGCGGGGGGAAGCGGCCGTCGACCTGACCACCGCGGCGCATTACGCGCTGGCTGCCGGGCGAGCGCTGGAGGCCGGCGAGGTGCCTTCGTTGCGGAGCGTGATCAACGCGACCGGGGTCGTGCTCCACACCAACCTGGGCCGCGCACCGCTCGCAACGGCCGCCGTAGACGCGATGATCGCCGCCGCCCGTGACTACACGAACCTCGAGTACGATCTGGACGCTGGTGAGCGTGGCTCGCGCTACGTCCACTGTGCCTCGCTCCTGTGCGAGCTGACGGGTGCGGAGGCCGCGCTGGTCGTGAACAACGCTGCCGGAGCGCTCGTGCTCGCTTTGAACGCCCTCGCCCGCGGCGCCGGCGTCGTCGTGTCGCGCGGAGAGCTGGTCGAGATCGGTGGCGGATTCCGCATCCCGGAGATCCTCGAGCGCTCGGGTGCACGCCTCGTCGAGGTCGGTGCCACGAACCGCACGCGGCTGCGCGACTACGAGGCGGCGCTGAAGGACGCGTCGGTACGTGCCATTCTCAAGGTGCACCGCTCGAACTTCCGCATCACCGGCTTCACGGAAGAGGCATCCCTGGAGGACCTGGCGGGGCTGGCCCTCGAGAGAGGCGTGCCGCTCCTCCATGACCTGGGCTCGGGGCTGATGATCGACGCTGCGGACCTCGGTCTGACGGGTGAGCCCAGGCCGCACGACGCGCTCGCGGCCGGAGCTGACCTGGTCACGTTCTCGGGCGACAAGCTGCTGGGGGGCCCCCAAGCAGGTATCCTGCTCGGGCGCGCCGCGCTGATTGCCGAGCTGCGCGCGAACCCGCTCTGCCGCGCTCTGCGCGTCGACAAGGTCGGGCTCGCGGGGCTCGAGGCGACGCTTCGGCTCTACCGAGACCCGGCACGCGCGCGCGAGGAGATCCCGACGCTCCGCATGCTGGGCGCGCCGCTCGCCGAGCTGAGTGTGCGTGCGGGTCGTCTTGGCACGGCGCTGACGGCAGCGGGCGTCCCATGCAGCGTGGTCGACGCGGCTGGTGCCGTCGGCGGCGGCACGTTTCCGGAGGTGGAGCTGCCGTCGAAGGCGGTCGAGGTGCGGGGCGTGGGGGCCGATGCGCTGGCCCGCGCGCTGCGGGACGGACGTCCGCCGGTCGTCGGCCGCATCGTGGAGGATCGGCTCTGGCTCGACGTGCGCACGGTCCTGCCCGGGCAAGAGGACGACTTGGTGCGCCGGGTCCAGGAGGCGCTGCGCCAGGTCTCGTCCGACTGATGCCGCTCCGGCCGGCCGTGTTCGTCGACCGCGACGGCACGATCATCGTCGAGAGGTCGTACCTGGCGGACCCCGCCGGCGTGGCCCTGGTGCCCGGGGTGCCTGACGCCCTCCGCGGGCTGCGCGGCGCCGGGTTCGCCGTCGTGATCGTGACGAACCAGTCGGGGATCGCGCGGGGGCTCTACACCGAGGCCGACTACGAGGCCGTGACGGAGCGGCTCAGGCAGGTGCTCGCCGCAGACGGCGTCACCGTCGATGGCGTCGAGCACTGCGCGCATCACCCCGACGTCACCGGACCCTGCGAGTGCCGGAAGCCGGGGACGGGGATGCACCGGCGGGCCGCGGCGGCCTTGGGGATCGACCTGGCTCGCTCCTACTGCGTCGGAGACAAGCTCGCCGACGTGCTCCCCGCCGCCGAGCTGGGAGGGCGGGGCATCCTGGTGCGAACGGGGTACGGAAGGGAGCACGAGAGCAGGGTGCCCGAGGGGGTGCGGGTGGTGGACGATTTCCGTGCGGCCGCGGATCTCATCCTCGGGGACCGGCTCCGTTGAAGGGCTTTTCTGCCTCCATTACCTTGGAACCATGGTCACATTGACGAGAACGGCGACCGCAAAGGTCCAGGACTTCATCGCGGAGCACGGCGCCAACCAGGACGTCGGGCTGCGGGTGGCGGTCCTCCCCGGTGGGTGCTCGGGCTTCCAGTACGGGCTCAACATCGAGGACGCGCCGGAAGCCGACGACGAAGTGCTCACCCTCGAAGGCGTGCGGGTGTTCGTGGACCCGTTCAGCGCCCAGTACCTGAACGGCGTCGAAATCGACTACGTCAGCAGCATGATGGGTCAGGGCTTCACCTTCCGGAACCCGAACGCCACGGGCGGATGCGGGTGCGGGAGCTCGTTCACCGTTTGACGGCCCCTTCAGTCTCGAGCACTGAAGGCTAGCCAGCACGGTGATCGTCCGGACCTTCACGGGTGGGGGGTTCGGACAGAACGCCTACCTCACGGTCTGCGAGCCCACGAGGGCCGCAGCGGTCGTCGATCCCGGTGCGGACGCACCGCGCATGGTCGACGCGATCCTCGCCGAGAAGCTCGACTTGAGCGCGATCTTTCTCACGCACGCGCACATCGATCACGTCGAGGGTGTCGCCGACGTGCGGGCGCATTTCCCGGACGTGCCCATCTGGATCCATCCGGATGCGATGCTGATGTACCGGCGCGCGCCTCAGCAGGCCGCGATGTTCGGGGTTCGCGTGGCCGCACAGCCCGAGCCCACGCACGAGCTCGCCCACGGCCAGCGCCTCGACGTCGGGGGCTGCACGCTCGACGTACGCTCGGCGCCGGGGCACGCTCCCGGCCACGTCATCCTGGTGGCGACCGACAGGAGCTTCGCGCTGGTGGGTGACGTCGTCTTCCACGGCTCGATCGGCAGGACGGACCTCCCCGGCGGCGACTTCACCACGCTCATGAAGTCCATCCGCGATCAGGTGCTCACGCTCCCCGACACCACGGTGCTCTACTCGGGGCACGGCCCGCCCACCACGGTCGGCGAGGAGCGCGCGACGAACCCGTACCTGATGGGGCACACGGGGAGTCAGTTCGCGTGAAGGTGCGGGCGGCGGTCTTCGCCTCGGGGGGCGGCTCGAACTTCCAGGCGCTCCTGGACCACCAGACGCCCGACGGCACGTGGAGCATCGTGCTCCTCGTGAGCGATCGCGAGCATGCTGGCGCCATCGAGCGGGCGGCGGCCGCGAACGTGCCGAGCGCGGTCATCGCCACCTCCGGTCGTGATGCGAGCGCCGTGGCGCAGGAGATGCTCGAGCTGCTCGCGCGGCACCGCGTCGCGCTCATCTTGCTAGCTGGCTACGTGAAGCTGATACCACGCGAGGTGGTGGCGCGCTATCGCGGTAGGATGCTGAACGTCCATCCTGCACTCCTTCCCGCGTTCGGCGGCAAGGGGATGTACGGCAAGCGCGTGCACACTGCGGTGATCGAGTCGGGTGCGCGGGAGAGCGGAGCCACGGTCCACTTCGTGGATGAGGAGTACGACCGGGGGCCGATCGTCGCCCAGCGGCGCGTGCCGGTCCTGGCGGGCGACACGGCGGAGGAGCTCGCGGCGCGTGTGCTCGCGGTCGAGCACGAGCTCTATCCGCTTGCGGTCGATCACGTGTGCCAAGCGCTCGCCGCGGGGCTCGAGCCGACACCCATGACGCAATCACTGAGGAACACCATCGAGGAGTCCACGAGATGAAGCGGGCGTTGCTCAGCGTGTCGGACAAGACGGGGATCGTCCCGTTCGCTCGTGGCTTGGCGACGAGAGGGTGGGAGATCCTCTCCACGGGCGGCACCGCGAAGACGCTGCGCAACGGCGGACTCGACGTGACGAACGTCTCCGACGTGACCGGGCACCCCGAGATGATGGAAGGGCGGGTGAAGACGCTCCACCCGGCCATCCACGCGGGCCTGCTGGCGCGCCGCGCGCGGGCCGACGACATGGCCGCGCTCGAGCAGGCGGGCTACTTCCCGATCGATCTGGTGGCCGTGAACCTCTATCCGTTCCGCGAAACCATCGCGGAGCAAGGCGTGACCGTCGACGAGGCGATGGAGCAGGTGGACATCGGCGGGCCGACGATGCTGCGCGCGGCCGCCAAGAGCCACCGCGACGTGTACGTCATCGTGGACCCGACAGACTACGACAGGGTCCTCGCCGCGCTCGACGCACCCAGCCGTGCCGACTTCAAGCGCACGTTGGCGGCCAAGGCGTTCCGGCACGTGAGTGGGTACGACGCCGCGGTGGCGGAGTACCTTGGCGCCGACGGGCCGTGGGAGGCGTTTCCCGAGCGTCTGCTCGCGTCGTTGCGTCGCGTGCAGACGCTGCGTTACGGCGAGAACCCCGACCAAGAAGGGGCGTTCTACGCGTACGACCGAACCGCCGGGCTCGCCGCACTCGAGCAGCACCACGGCAAACCGCTCTCCTACAACAACCTGCTCGACCTGGACGGAGCGCTTCTCTGCCTGGCGCCCTTCGCGCGCACGAAGCGCGCGGCGGTGTGCATCATCAAGCACACCACGCCGTGTGGGCTCGCGGTGGCGGATACAACGGCCGAGGCGTACGAAAAGGCACTCGCGACGGACCCGACCAGCGCGTTCGGTTCGGTGATCGCGCTCAACCGGGAAGTGGATCCCAGGACTGCCGAGCTGATGTCCCAGCTCTTCGTCGAGTGCATCGTGGCGCCTGGGTACGCGCCGGACGCTCTGGCCAAGCTCACCGCGAAGAAGAACGTGCGGCTCCTCACGTATCCTTCGAAGAACGTGGCCGGGTTCCTCGAGGCGTACGGGAAAGACCCCGAGCCGCGGCTGCTCCGCTCCGTGTACGGCGGCGTGCTCGTGCAGACGCCGGCACCGCTGCCGCGCTACGACCAGGCCCGGGACGAATGGAGAGTCGTGAGCGAGCGCCAGCCGACCGAAGCCGAGTGGGACGACCTGCGCTTCGCCTGGGCCGCGGTGTTCGGGGTGAAGTCGAACGCGATCCTGCTCGCGCGCGACGGCGCGGTGCTCGGCATCGGGGCGGGGCAGATGAGCCGCGTCGACTCCTCCAAGATCGCCGGGATGAAGGCGCTCGAGGCCGGGCACTCTCTCGCAGGGTGCGCGCTCGCATCGGATGCGTTCTTCCCGTTCCGCGACGGGGTGGACGCGGCGGCCGCGGCCGGGGTGCGCGCGATCGTGCAGCCGGGTGGCTCCGTGCGCGACGAGGAAGTGATCGCGGCCGCGAACGAGCACGGCATCGCCATGGTGTTCACGGGGCGGCGGTTGTTCCGGCACTAGGACATGTGCGGCCGCGGCGATGAGGGGGGTAGGCGTGTTGGCCTGGCCTGCGGCTGTGCCCCGCTCCCCTGGCGGGACCCGTACGAATGCGCGACGGTAGCGCCCTACACACGGCGGGGCTTCCGCGGGAACGCGGGTGCCCCCTGCACGGCGTCTCCCAGGAGTAACTCGATGCGCGGCAGAGTTTGGGCGGTCCTCGCGTTCCTCGCCCCGGCCTTCACGACCGGGGCCGCGGCGCAGCTCGCCAGCTACGACCTCGAGGGCGTCGAGGTCGGGCGCTTCGACTACGGCAAGATGTGGCCGTTCGAGTACGCACCCATGGAGTACTTCAGAGAGACGTACGGCTTCGAGGCAGACTCCGCCTGGTTTGCGCGCGCTCGACTCTCTGCGCTGCGCATTCCCGGGTGCTCGGCGGCGTTCGTGTCGTCGAGCGGGCTGGTCGTGACCAACCATCACTGCGTTCGCGACGCCGTGTCGCAGGTGGCGCAAGGCGGCGAGCGCCTGCTCGATGACGGTTTCTTCGCACCGACGGTAGCGGCCGAGCGGCGAATCCCCGACTTCTACGCGGACCAGCTCATCGATGTCCGAGACGTGTCCGAGCGGATGTTCGGCGCGCTCGCCGGTGCGACTTCGGACGCCGCGCGCGCCGAGGCTCGCGAGCGGGCAGAGGCCGCAATCATCGCGGAGGCGCGGGCAGAGCACGCGGCCGCAGCCGACTCGCTGTTCGTACAGGTCGTCGATCTCTACGGGGGAGGCCGCTACTCCGTCTACGTCTTCAGGCGCTTCACCGATGTACGTCTGGTGTTCGCCGTCGAGCTCGAGATGGGCTTCTTCGGCGGCGATCCGGACAACTTCACGTATCCGCGCTATGCGCTCGACTTCGCCTTCCTGCGCATCTACGACGACGGTGCCCCGTACCGCGCGGAGCACTTCTTCGGCTGGGGCTCCGAAGGGGTCGAGGAAGGCGACGCGGTCTTCGTCATCGGAAATCCCGGGCAGACGAACCGCCTCGCCACGATGGATCAGATCCGCCTCCAGGCGGAGGTCACCGTGCCGGCGCAGGTCGGCTGGCTCGCCAGCACCCATCGCGCGCTCGGCGATTTCTATGCGCTGGACCCCGCGCAGGCCGATGCGATGGGGGTGAGAGACATGATGTTCAGCCTCTCGAACTCGCTGAAAGCGTACCGCGGCCGTGCAGCGGCGCTGCAGAACCCACTCGTGGTGGCGCGAAAGGCGGCAGGGGAGCGTGCGTTCAGGGCCGAGATCTCGGCCCGGCCCGGGCTCGCAGCAGCGGGTGGCGTGCTAGAGGAGATCGCCGGGATCCAGGCGGAAAAGCGCGCGCTGGCGCCGGGGTACGCCGCGTTTCTGTCGATCAACAATCCGTCCTTTTCAGCGGCAGTCATTCGGCGCGCGATCACTGCGTATCAACTCGTGGCCTCACGGCAGGGCGGGGCGCCGGAGAACGCGCTCGGTGCCATACGCGCGCGGTTGCTCCAGGTCGGCGACTTTCCGGCCCCGCTCGAGCGGAGCCTGTTGGAGAATCGACTGGCGGACTTCGTGCGCTATTTGCCGCAGGATCACCCGGCTGTGCGCTTCGTGAGGGAGCAGGGGGGCCCCGACGCCGCGGCGCGTGCGCTGCTCGCGTCGCCGCTCGGACGCGCCGAGTCGACGGCTGGTGCGGTGGAGTCCTTGTCCGCGCAGGATCCAGTCGTCCGCCTCGGCGCAGCGATTTTGCCCAGCTATGCGGAGTTCGCCGACGAGTGGAACGCTCTGACGGCCCGGGAGGGTGAGCTCACGATCGAGCTGGGGCGCGCCCGCTTCGACATCTATGGAGAGAGCATTCCGCCCGACGGCACGTTCTCGCCGCGAATCACGGACGGCGTCGTGGGGGGATATCCGTACAACGGCACGGTCGCGCCGGCGTACACGACGTTCTTCGGCATCTACGACCGCGCGGTGGGGCACGCCGGCAGCGTCGACTGGAGCCTGCCCCCGCGCTGGGAGACTCCGCCGAACGGGCTCGACCTCTCGACGCCCCTCAACTTCGTCTCGACCGCGGACAGCTACGGGGGCAACTCCGGTTCGCCAGCCGTGACGCGCGACCTCGAACTCGTCGGCCTCAACTTCGACCGCAACGTCAACGGGCTGACGCGGGACTACATCTATCTGCCCGAGCAGGGGCGCAACGTGATGGTCGACGTGAGGGCGATCGAAGCCGCGCTCGTTCACGCGTACGGTGCGCAGCGGATCATCACGGAGCTCGAGCGCGGCGGGCTGGAGTAGGAAAGGGCAGGACCGCCCGCCGGCACCGCGCCCTTGGGTCGGGTGCTCCCCTCGCGTTTAGGTTGAAGGTCCTGGAGGGGTGGCAGGCCTCGATACGCACGGACGCGTGGAAGCTGGACGAGTCGCCAGGGCTCTCATGAGCGGATTCTCACCCAAAGCCCTCCGGGCGAGCAAGGAAGTCCCGGAGGCACGGGTATTGATGTGCCTCTGGGCAGGCCGTGACGAGATCCCATAGATTGTCCGCAGAACGGCCCTTGGCCTCGGAGGAGGAGAAGAGCATGACCCGAGACGCGAACCGTCGTGTTCCTGTGGCCCTGGTCCTGGCCCTCAGTTCGGCGATGGCAGCCGAGGTGAACGCCCAGGGAGCTACCCAGGCTGCCGCCGACGTGGCGACACCGCACGCCCCCGCCACCTACTACGGCGCGGTCCAGTCGGCGCTCGAGCGGAACTGCGTGACGTGCCACAGCGAGACCCGCGCGAGCCTCGGTGGCATGACGGCTCCGTTCGCGCTCACGACCTACGAGGATGCCCGCCGCTACGCGAGGAGCATCGCACGGGCGGTCGCCAACGACTACATGCCTCCCTGGGATGCGGATATCCAGCACAAGGGCATGTTCAACAACGAGCGCTACCTCTCGGACGAGGACAAGCAGACGCTGATCGAGTGGGCGGATGCCGGGGCACCGATGGGCAACCCGTCCGAAGCGCCGAGCTTCGTCAGCTCCCAGGACGTCGTCCGGGTGCAGGAGCCCACCGCGGACGCCGACGGACGCATCTGGCTGAACGGAGATCCCGACATGGTGATCGGGTTCGAGGAGCCGGTTCTCGTCTGCGCCGCCGTCGACGACTGGCAGCCCAATCTTCCCCAGCGCGTCATCTCCGGGACGATCACCGAGCCGAAGTGGATCCGCGCAACGGAGTACAACACCAGCTCCATCGTGCACCACACCGTCTCCAGCCTGCTCGGCGTCGGCACGCCAGGTCGCGGCCCCGTCGTCTATCCCGAGGGCTGGGGCATCCTGATGCTGCCCGGTCAGCACATGAGCATCAGCATGCACTACCACAAGGAGAAGGGCATCGAGTACCTCGACGACACGCGCGGCGCGATCCAGTTCTACGACGACGGCGCCGTCATCGACTACGTCGTCGAGACCGACCTCCAGCCCTATCAGGACTTCGTCATCCCCGCCGGCGATCCGTACTACCAGGTTCAGAACACGACCCACTTTGAGGAGGACATCTATCTCTTGTCGATGGGGCCGCACGCGCACTACCGGGGCAGGGCCGTGCGCGTCGAGCTCCAGCGTCCCGACCGGCAGTTCCGCGAGACGCTGCTCTGGGTGCCCGACTACGACTTCAACTGGCAGTTCCAGTACGAGCTCAAGGAGCCGTACCTCGTGCCCGCCGGGTCCTCGATGATCACGACCTGGTACTACGACAACTCCGCGGATAACCCCTACAACCCCGATCCCACGGTCGACGTGGTCTACGGACCCGCGACGACGGACGAGATGATGAACTCGCGCATCTACTACGCACGGGCGAAGCCGCTCGGCCTCCGCGTCGGCGATCCGATCCCGCAGGAAATCATCGACCGCGCCCGCGCGGCCGACGAGCGGGCCGCGCGCACCGCGCAGGACTGGGAAGCCGCCAGCGGCAACTGTGTGCAGACGCCGGCACGCGGACCGGCGCGGGGCGTGGCGAGTAGGTAAGTCGTCTACGGGCGCACGATTGCTCGACGGGAGGCCGCATCTCTTCGGAGGTGCGGCCTCTCGTGCATTCGGATGCTCGGCGATTGTTCTTAGATTGCTCGGCTCCCTGGAGGGGTGGCAGAGCGGTTCAATGCACCGGTCTTGAAAACCGGCGGGCGCAAGCCCTCAAGGGTTCGAATCCCTTCCCCTCCGTAGATCAAGCAGGACAAGGACTTACAGCACCAAGGCCCGGACGCCCAAACAGTGGCTTCCGGGCCTTTTGCCAACGCTCTTGCCAACGGGCGGCCCGTTTCGCATCCTTGGGACGTTCAGAAACGCGCCACTTTCTAGGCGGAGATTGCTGGGATGGCGAAGGCACCCGGAACGATCCGCCGGCGTGGGAGTGGCTGGAACGTCATCATCCGCCACAACGGGAAGCGGCACGAGTTCGGACCGCGGGGCGTCGAGTTCCTTGGCACGGCGAAGACCAGGAAGGAGGTCGAGGAGTGGACCTTCCGGAAGCACGCCGAGCTTGTCGAGGACGCCGAGAACGCTGCAAAGCGCGAGGCGCTTGGGACACCCGAGGCGAAGACGTTCTCGGAGCTTCTCGATCGCTTTAGGAGCGAGGTAGTGCCGACTCTCGCAGAAGGCACACAGGCGGCCTACGAGGACACGTTTAAGCCCGCGAGAGAGTTCTTTTTCGATCAGCTCGGCGACCCGCTTCTCGAAGACATACGCTCGCGTCACATCAGCGACTTCCTGTCGTGGCGGCGTGTGAATCGGCGAGACGGTGAAGCGCCGCTCTCCAACCGCACGCTCGAGAAGGACCGGGCCGTGCTGCACCGAATCTTCGATCAGGCCGACGAGTGGGAATGGCGTGAGGGTAATCCCGTCTCCCGAGTCAAGCGCCCGAAGTACGACAAGCACAACTGGGTAATCATCGACTCGGACCAGTACGAGAAGTTACTCGCCGAGTGCTCAGCCTACGGACCGATGCTGGGTCTATATGCCCTTGTTTTGGGCGAGGCGGGGCTTAGAGCCTACACGGAGGCCCTCTGGCTGCGCTGGGAGGACGTAGACCTCGAGGAAGGCTTCCTCCACATCCGGTCGGGCCGCGACAGGCATAGGACGAAGAGCGGGGAATCCAGGTGGGTGCCGATGACGCGACGCCTCGTAGCTGCTGTTCGCGAGCACATGGCTAGCTACCGGCTTCGGGCCTACCGCGGCGAGCGATCGCCGTGGGTGTTCCATCACGTCGGCGACAAGGAGGGCGTCTACAGGGCAGGGGACCGCATCCGCGACCTTCGCTCGAGCTTCGACGCGGCCGTGGACCGAGCAAAGCTCCCTGATGGCTTCCGGCGGCATGACCTCCGCCATCGTCGCGTGACCGTGTGGATTGCGGACGGAAAGTCCCCGGCACTCGTTCAGGAAGCGATGGGACACAGCGACCTCCGAACCACAATGGGTTACACGCACCTATCGAAGAAACACCTCCGTTCGCTTGTGGAGGAGTCAGCCGCAGTGCCACCGTCGAGTGAGGTGGCGCGAGCGTAGGGCGAGCATGGACTCGCGGAGGCGCTTCCCGAGACCCGTAGCGACGGACCCGCGACAGTTCCCTCTGTGAGCAACAACCCTTCCGGCGGAAAGCGTCACGACCCTGAGGTCGAGCCACCTCTTCCAGCACACATAGCTCGGTTTCGGGAGCGGTTCGCAAACGACGCGAGATACGCGCCCGCGCGCGCTTGGCTCCAACAGGTCAGCGGTGGTTGGGGGCTCGATTTCGATATTCGAGAAGTGGCGCGTTTGGCAGACCCGAGCACGGAGGAGCAAGAGAGGGCGACGCTCGCGGCGCAAATCTGTAAACGCCTCGCTCAGTACTGGGAGCCCCGGGGCGAAGAGCGAACGGCCATCAAGAAGGCCGTTGAGGGCGGGGCGGCTCGGGACGACGTCATGCTCCAAGCCGTGCAGGCGGGAATGGCGTTGGCCTTATCGCGAGGGCATGAACCTACGCACATGAGGCTTGGCCGCCGCTGGCTCAAGGACGAGGCTGGGGCCAGGCGTGTGGTTCGACCCGACACCGACGTGGCCTGGTTCCACTACATGAGCTGGCTTCGTCAGCGCACGCTGACTGAGGCACGACGCTGGCTTCGTTCCGAATACGGGAATCCAGAGAGTCAGCTGTCGGCTGTTGTGGACTCCCGGACCGTGGAGGCCGCCCCCGCTCCCGGGAGTGACGAATCCGGAGCGGCCGCACCTTCCACAAAGGTCTTGGAGCTTCTCGAAGTTTGCCGACAGGTCGCTTCTCCTCAGGCCCGAGCGATTGTCGACGCCCTTCTGAACAACGGTGTAGACCTCGATGAGGCGGCGTCGAGTCTTGGCATTACCAGGAACCAGCTTGGTGTGCAGCTGCGGCGTGTGGGGAAGAAGGTGCTAAAGGAGCGCCCGGATCTGTTGATACGGGAGGGTTGAGCCGTCTAGCGACCGCGTGTTTTCGGACCTGGCCCTATTAGGCAGGGACGAATGAAGAACGGAGGTCGCTTGAAGCTCTTTGTCGCCGTCATGGCGGGGACCAGCGCATGGGATGCTCAGCCCATCTTCGCGTCGGCGGACCCCGACATCGTTGGGGCGGTGGTCGACAGGCTGAACAATCGCCTCGTTTCGACGGCCGCGCCCGTGGCGCCCCGGCCGGCATCGGAGGAGACCATCGTCGTGAGGGCGGCACGCGCAGCATCGCCGACGTTGCCCCTAGTGGGCAGCACATGACCGTCGCCGAAGCCGCCAGTCGTCTTGGTGCACACCCGTGCGGCGATGGCTCGTGGTACGAAATCGACTGTCCCAAATGCGGCGCGACCGATGCGTTGTCGCTTACCGAGCGAGGCTATCTCTGCCGGTCGGCTCAGTGTGACTGCAAGGGGACCGACCTTGACCTCCTTATTTCGGCCGAAGAGCTGCCTAGGGCCATTGCAGCCATCGACGTGCGAGCAGACAAGCCCCCGTCTCTCGACTTCGAGGGGCTCGCGGTCGGAAACGAGATACACGTCCTTGCGTCGGACGGGGGAGTAGGGAAGACGTCCCTCGCCTTAGCGATTGCTGGGTCTTACGCCTCTGGATCCGCTGCGCTGGATCGGTTCCCCTGTTTGGTGCCGGGGCCGGTGCTCTTCGTGTCGGAGGAGGACTCGGAGGGGGTGCTCCGCAACCGCATGGGCGCCCTCTGCGCCGGCCATGGCTGGCCCGTGGCTGAGGTCTTAGCCCGAGTCCACCTCCTATGCCTCGCGGGTGTGCGTATCGACCAAGCCCACTGGCAACGACACCTCGTCCAGGAGGTCGAGCGGATCGACGCCCGCGCCGTTTTGATTGATCCGTGGTACGACGTCCTCGGAGGCGAAGAAAACAGCAACAGCGATGTCCGTCCCGCGGTTCAGTTCCTCCGACAGCTGGCGACCAGGGCGACCGTCTACATCTGCGCGCACGCCGGCAAGGCGTCCGAGGGGAAGCGCAAGATCGACCGTATCCGGGGCGCCTCGGCGCTCCACTCGGCCGCCCGCGTGGTCTACTTCCTCGAGGCCGACGAGCGCGGTATGGCGGTTCACCCACTCAAGTTCTCCCGAGGTGAGGTGCCAAGGCCGTTCGTCGTGTCCCGCACCGTGGGGAGTGACCCGCTGAACCAGGCGGCGTGGCGTTCAGCCCGCCTGACGTACCTAACGCCTGACGTTGCCCAGGGGGCGAGCGCCGAAAAGTTCGTGACTGATCTCCTCGCTCGATACCCCGGGCTCACGACCACCCAGATCAAGACGGCATCGAAGGGCACCGGCAGCAAGGCACCGGAGATATCCACCGCGATAGCCACGCTCGAGAAGCGGGGCGTCATCACATTTGAAGAAGGCGCCCGAAACTCGAAGCGCTGGAGGCTCGCGACGAGCTTGCCCGAGAACATTGGGCAAGGTGGGCAAGGTGGTTTGCCCGGTTGCCCTGACCTTGCCGGGCAAGGTGGAAGTGCTCCCCCGGAGCTTGCCCCACCCTTTAGGGGGGCAAGCGGGGCAGGTGGCCAACTCGAAGACCCCACCGACATTCTCGTGGGAGCCGTGGAATGACTCGAGCCGAGGCCGCGACGACGCTCTGCCGACGACTTGGCGCCGAAGTGGAGAACATTGCCCCCGCCAACATCGAGCTTTGGTCCGAGACTTGGGATATCGTCGGAGACGCTGATGTCTCGTACGTGATCGCCCTCACCACCTGGGAGACCACGGGCGCGGAGGAGGACCGCGCGAAGGTCCGGGATGCCTATCAGTCGGTGCTCGAGGCCTGGCGAAAGGCTGCCCGACGCTACCAGCGGCAGGTCGCATGAGTCGCACCGACAGACTGAATCCGAGGCAGACCCTGTTTGTCGACGAGTACCTCGTCGACATGAACGCGACCGCCGCCTACAGGCGCGCGGGCTACTCGGCAACGGGCAAGTCGGCGGAGGTGAACGCATGTCGGCTGCTAAGCCAGGCTAGGGTGAAGGCGGAAGTAGCCAGACGGATGGACGAGCGCGCCTCGGCGATTGCTATCAGCCAGGAATGGGTCATTGACCGGCTGCGACAGGAGGCGCTCAACCACGGTCGCGGCTCGTCTCGGGTTCAGGCGCTGAAGCTGCTCGGAGAGCACTTGGGGATGTTCGTGCAGCGCCACGAGGTGTCGTGGCTGGAGAAGGCGAGTGATGACGAGCTTCGCCAGTTCAAGGCGTTGAGCGCCGAGGAGCGGGGCAGGTGGCTCGCAGCGAGGGGGGTGGCAGTCTATGCCTGACACCGACCGCCTTGTCTTGCTTGCCGAGGCCGAGCTAGCGCGTCGGGAAGCACTGAGGGTGCGCGCTCACGCGGAGTATCAAACATGGCCGGTCGATTGGATCGTCGACCAGCTGGGCGTTGCGCGGGACACGCTCCAATGGAGCCTAAACCCGGCCTACGAGCGACATGATTGGGATGGCACACCCGACCCACTCGTCGCAATCCTCGAGGGGCTCGCTCAGGGGAAGGATGTTGGTGTCGAGAGCGCCACCGGTACCGGCAAGACCTTCCTGGCTGCCTGCGTCACGGTGTGGTTCCTCGCGTGTTTCGAAAACTCGATCGTCGTGACGGCCGCCCCTAAGCAGGACCAGCTCAAGTTGCATCTCTGGAAGGAACTCGGTCGGCTCTGGCCGCGGTTTCGGAGGCACTTTCCGGCGGCGTCACTGCTCGACGGCAAGCTCCGGATGTTGGCCGACATTGAGTTCCGAGAGTCCTGGACTGCCACGGCGTTCGTTTGCGGCGTTGGGGCCGATGAGGAGTCGGCAACGAAGGCACAGGGCTTCCATGCCGAACACATGCTCATTATCACGGAGGAAACCCCGGGCATCGACGATGCCATCATGACCGCGTTCGAGAACACCCGCACGGATGCGCATAACCTCCATCTCGCGCTCGGGAATCCGGACAACCGTTTCGACGCGTTGCATCGGTTCTGCACTAAGCCGTCCGTGCGCCACGTGCGTATCTCCGCACTGGACCACCCAAACGTCGTCACAGGGGGCACGATAGTTCCTGGTGCGGTTTCACTCAGGCGCGTGGAAGAGCGCAAGCGCCAGTATGGCGAGGACTCGCGCATGTACCGCTCGCGGGTGCGGGGCGTTTCGCCGGCAGAGGCGCATGACGCGTTGATCCGTATTGAGTGGTGCCGCGAGGCCTCTGGCCGATACAGCTTCCCGCAGTTCCGTCAGGGGGCGGCAGCCCTAGGTGTCGATGTCGCGAACAGCGAGGACGGGGACCGTGCTGCTATCGCCAGCGGCATCGGAGCGTGTCTGCTGGAAGTTCGAGCGTTCGCGTGTCCCGATTCAGTGCAACTCGGCGTCGACGTGGGTGGTTTGATGAAGGCCGAGGGTATCGATCCGCGCCGGGTTGGCGTGGACTCGATCGGGGTAGGTGCGGGGACGGTCGGCCGCCTAAAGGAAATGGGCTACAGGGTGCGGGCACTCAACTCTGGGACGCGTGCCCCCGCACGTCCAGACGACGAAGCCCGGGCACGGACGGGTGGCGGCGTGCCGAGCTACGAGTTGTTCGCCAACCTGCGGGCGGCGATGTGGTGGAAGCTGCGCGAGGACCTGCGGCGCGGCCACGTCGCACTCCCCAACGACGCCGACCTCTTCGAGGACATAACCACGCCGGCTTGGTTCACCCGCAACGGCAAGATCTTCGTCGAGCCCAAGGAAGACATACGAGAGCGAATCGGGCGAAGCCCTGATAAGGGCGATGCGACCGTGCTCTGGAATTGGGTCAGGGCACGCCCGCAGCACGAGCGGGTTGAGCGTGACGAGCAGAGGCTGAGCCGCAACTTCGACCAAGGCTACGAGCATATGCGGAAGTCGGTCACCGAGAGGGTTCGCCGGGGTCAGGATGCGATGGCTCCGGGACGGTCATGAGTCAGTCGTGCGGCGGTTTCCATATTCGCCGGGGAGCCGAGAAGTCGCATAAGCACTGGCCTGATTCGGGTCTGCCAACGGCTTTGCCAACGCTGGTCGCGCGATGAGGACCCTAGCCGACCTCCGGAGATGGATCGCAGAGGCCCCCCGCGGAACCACGGTGCCGGTCGAGGCCTTGGGTGAGGTTCTTGGAGACCTCGTGCCGGAGCCCGAACAGCTCTCCGCGCCGGCGAGCGGAGCCGAGCATCGCCAGTCGTGGCGGGTGCTACTGTGGACCGTGGACCCCGAGACTCGCATCGGTCGCGACGAGTTTCTAGAGGCCACCGGCAAGCCGAAAGGCTGGCTCTACCGGCATACCGGCGAGAAGTCGACCGAGCGCATTCCCCACCGGCGACTCGACGGACAGTTGGTCTTTGTCGTCGGGGAGGTCCGCCGGTGGCTCCGCGAGCGAGAAGTGATCGAGGCCGCCGGGCCGATGAACGGCGCACCGCGGGTCCGCTCCATAGGAGTCAGCTGAGAGCTGCACCTCGAAGCTGTGGGCCCCAACTTCGCTGCCGGCTTCTGATCGAAGTCAGCGGCGTTGCTCAAGCCCGCGGGGCCGATTCGGCGTCCGCAAGGAGGGCGCTGGGCGCGGTTCCAAGCGCCTCAGCCAACTGCCACAGGACCTTCAGGGTCGGGTTTCGCTCACCTCGTTCGAGGCCGCCGACGTAGGTCCGGTCCAACCCGCAGGCGGCCGCCAGTGACTCCTGCGATAGACCCCTCTCTGTTCGGCGCGTCCTGATCACTGTCCCGAGCGCCACTGAAGGGCCGAACCGCTTGGCACGCCGCGTCGCAGGCATGTGAAACGGTCACTTGCGTGACGCCTACATAGCCACGGACTATAGTCATCATGTCTGGAGGCTATGTGCGAAGTCGTCTAACGCAGCGGCTGGTGTTCTGGGCACCTGTAGGCGCCCTCGCTGCTTACGTCTTCTTCGGCGGCCTTGTTGGCGAAGGGCCGTGGGCAGCTGTTGGCGCTATTGCTCTGGCGGCCGGGGCGGCCGCGGGGTAATCTGCCGGTTGCGGTGGTGCCGGCATCGGCCGGCACCACTATTTGGCAAATGTCCAGGCGGCCTACTAGGAGGAAGCAATAAGCAAATGGACAAGTTCATTCGTTCGTGCTTAAAACGAGCGCTAGGGACGTTGGCGGCACTGACGCTGCTGATCGTTCCGGGCCTCGCGGCCCAGACCGGCACGATCGCCGGTCGGGTAATCGACGGTGGGACCAACCAGCCGATTCCGGCGGCGCAGGTCTTCATCGCGGACCTGGACCTCGGTGTGCTCTCGCAGCAGAACGGGTCCTACATCCTGTTGAACGTTCCGGCAGGTCCGCGGAGCGTGACGGTGCAGCGTATCGGCTACCGTCAGGTCTCACAGAACGTGACAGTCGCCGCCGGCCAGACGGCGGTGCTCGACTTCCGCATCACGGAAGAGGCTCTGGCACTCGACGAGATCATCATCACCGGTACGCCGGGCGGCACGCAGCGGCGCGCCATCGGTAACTCGGTGGCGTCGGTCGAGGCTGCCTCGGTGGTGCAGGACGTGGCGATCTCGGGCATGCAGGACCTGCTCGCCGGACGTACCCCCGGCCTGCAGTACAACGTCATGAACGGCACGGTGGGCACGGGCTCGCCGATCCGTATTCGCGGCGTGTCGAGCTTCAACCTCGGCACGAACCCGATCATTTTCGTGGACGGCGTGCGGGTGAACAACGACGCCAGCGCCGGCCCGACCATCGGCCAGGGTGACGAAGTCAACACGATGGACGACTTCAACCCGGAAGACATCGAGAGCATCGAGATCATCAAGGGCCCCGCGGCCGCGAGCCTCTACGGCACGGAAGCGACGGCCGGCGTGATCCAGATCATCACGAAGAAGGGCCGCGAAGGCGCTCCCGAGTTCAACATCTCTATCCGGGAAGGCCTGAACTTCATGCGCGACCCCGCAGGGCGCTTGGGCACGATGTACTTCTGCCCCACGCAGCCGATCCCGAGCGCGACGGTCGGCACGCCCTGCACGGACCGGAGCCAGCTCGGCTCGTACAACATGTACGAGGAGGCGAACAACTACCTGGCGGCGGGCTTCGGCAACGGCGGCTCGTGGGAGACCCCGCGTCTGTACTCGAACGGCCTCGCGCAGGGCTACAACCTCGACGTCCGCGGCGGCACGCAGGCGCTGCGCTACTTCCTGTCGGCGAACTACGACGACGAGACGGGCTTCGTCTTCTACAACACCGACCGGACGTTCCGGGTGCGCGGCAACGTCGGCGTGGCGTTCGGCGACATGGTGAACCTCGACGTCTCCACGGGCTACGTGGACGGCCTGACCACGTTCGGTTCGGCGACAGTCTCCGACGGCTCCGAGTGGCAGGACCTGGTGTGGTCGAACGGCTACTACCTCGACCGCAACAACCCCTTCGGCACGACTGGCCGCTGCCCCGTAGGCACCGGGCAGGCGGGCTGCGCGCCGAACCCGCGTCTGGGCGGCTTCCAGGAGCACGTGCCGTCCGACATCGCGGAGGACGTGGAGGCGACGCGCGCCTACCAGCGCTTCACCGGCTCCGCGACGCTGAACTTCGCCACCGGCGACGTGGACATCAGCGGCATGACGGCGTCGCTGACCCAGCGACTGGTCGTCGGCATCGACCGCGGCTGGGACACCAACCGCAACCTGTTCATCCGGGAAGACGGTGTGGTCCCGCAGTGGCTCATCGACTACTGCGCCCGGCCGGAGCGCGCCAACTATGGCGCAGGTGGTGTTGGGACGACCTGCTCGCCGGGCACGTGGAATTCGGTGTACACCGAGACCGCATCGGGCGAAATGACGTACGAGCGGCCGATGAACTCGAACCTGAGCTTCGACTACGCGTTCACGACCAGCCTGCAGCCGAACGACACGTGGGGCTTCAACACCTCCGTGGGCGCCCAGTACTTCCGCCGGGTGCAGGACAACTTCTCCAACACCGGTCAGGGCTTCGCGTCGTTCACGTCGACGACGATCAACCAGCTGTCTCAGGCGACCATCTCGACCTTGTACTCGAAGGTCGAGAACCGTTCGCTCGGCTTCTACGTGCAGGAGGAGATCAACTACGGGGACAGGATCTTCCTCACGGGCGCCGTTCGCTTCGACGACAACTCGACGTTCGGCGAGGCCGCGCCGTCCCAGAAGTACCCGAAGGTGTCTGCCACCTGGGTGGTGTCGGACGAGAGCTTCTGGAGCTTCGACGCGATCAACTCGCTGCGTCTGCGCGGCGCGTGGGGTAAGGCGGGACGCCAGCCGTCCGCTCTGGCCGGAACCAACGTGTATGCGGTGGTGCCCGGACCTGGCGGCGCGTCGGCCATCCGCGCTGCCGCACCCGGTAACACAGGCGTCGAGCCCGAGGTCAGCACGGAGATCGAGCTAGGCTTCGACATCGCCCTGCTCGACGACCGGCTCTCCGGTGAGTTCACCCACTATCAGAGGCAGAACAAGCAGTCGCTGCTCGGCATCGCGAACATCTCGAGCACGGGCTTCCCGGGGGCGGTCGACACGAACGTCGGCCAGATCGACAACTGGGGTTGGGAGGCGCAGCTGTCCGCCCGTCTGTACGAGAGCGACCTGCTCTCGTTCGACCTCGACCTGTCGGCCGACTACACGAACAACGAGATCGTCGACCTGTGCGACGACGCGTCCGGCGTGGAAGTCTGCTTCGCCGGCACGGGGAGCATCAGGATCGGCTACCCGTACCCGAACCGCATCACGGCTGACTTGGTGGTGGACGCGGGCTTCGACTCGAGCCTTGCGACGTGCACGACGGCTCTCTACGCGGCGGGCACGCGCTGCCGCTGGGGTCAGAACGCGTTCGGTCGGGGCGTGTATGCGTACTGCGACATGGGCGTGACGACGGCGCCGGGCGGCGAGGCCGATCCGAACCGTCTGCGCTACGGACTCTTCCCGGGCGGCGAGCTCGAGCAGTGCGGCGCCGCTAGAGCCATTGACCGGATTCTCTATGCCGGCCGTGGCTATGCTTCGCACACGTTCAGCGTGTCACCACGCATTACCATGCTCGAGGGCGATCTGCAGGTGTTCGCGCTGGCTGAGGGCCAGTACGGCCGCATCGGCGACGACAGCGGCCACCTGTGGGGCCACAACTACCGCAACTCGGCGGTCTCGCGCGTGCAGGACGACCCGATGTTCGTCGCCGGTGAGCTGGCGATGGGCACCGCGTGCAGCCAGTTCAACTGCTTCTTCGACCAGGACTTCTGGAAGATCCGTGAGGTGGGCCTGCGCTATAACCTGCCCGAGTCGCTGATCGGCGTGACGGGTGCCCAGCGCGCTTCACTCGCCGTCTCGGCGCGCAACCCGTACACGATCTGGCAGGCGCAGAAGCGGATCTCCGGCCAGGTGGTCACGGACCCAGAGATGGGGAATCCGAACCAGCTGACCGGTGGCGGCAACTTCTGGGCGCAGCCGCCGCTCTCGAGTATCGCCATGACGCTGCGGGTCACCTTCTGAGGCTAGCGTGATCCGGTCCGGTGGCGCGGGGCTCGTCTCCGCGCCGCCGGTACCGGGCCGTGCAGCCAGCCAACTTCGATAGGACACAATCAGCAATGTCAAAGAGACATCAAATTCAGGGCGCGTCGAGGAAGGTGGCCCGCGCCCTCGTGCTCGGCGTGTCCGTGGGCGCACTCGGCGCCTGCGACAGCCTGCTCGAGGTCGAGCTTCCCCACATCCTCACCGATGACGCCATCACGCAGGTGACTTCGGCGCAGGTCCAGGTGACGTCGATCCAAGCACTCTTCGAGTGCGGCATTTCATCGTTCTCTTGGACCGCCATGGGTCACGAGGACATCTTCGAGTCGGTCGCGGGCGTAGCGGGCGGGGTGCACGTGTTCCGCCACGACCCGGGGACCGGCACGTGCGACACCGGCGGCACATCGTCGATCTGGTTCGACCAGCTCATGGGCGCTCGGCAGCTGACGTCCACCGATCCCGCTAAGCTCGGGAACTACGGCGGATCCAGCGCGGTCCCAGGCGTCTACGATCAGCTCGTCAGCAACGGCTGGATCGCGCAGCTGCCGGGCGTCGGCCAGCGACTCGCGGCCATCGCGTCCGTGTATATGGCCCAATCGCTTGGGCACTTCGGACAGTTCTTCTGCGAGGGTGCGCTCGACGTGGGCAACATGATCACGGCGGAGCAGTTCCTCGCGCTTGCGGAGGACTGGGTCACGAACCGGGCACTCGTGCACATCACCAACAACGGAGCCGACTTCGCGTTGCCCAACGCGGCGGCGACGAGCGCTCGGATGGCGGCGTTGGCCACCCGGGCGCAGATTCGACTTGCGCGCAACGATCTGGCGGGTGCGAATGCGGATGCGGTGACCGTGCTGGGTGCGGCCGCCACGTTCAACTTCTGGGCGACCCGCGAGTCGGGCGCGCAGCGGCGCAACAAGGTCTTCGATTCCGGGACGTTCGGTAGCCCCTTCTCGGGGATGCTGGGCATCAACACCTTCTGGAACGGCCCGACACGCGCTCCGAATCCGGCGACGGGTCGAACGTGGCCGACCACCATTCCGTTCACCGGGTACATTTTCCTCGGCATCCAGCCCGACGGGCGGACGCTGGAGAACAACAACACTCCGGTACGGTGGGCTCAGGAGGCACGCACTCCCCCTCCGGCGAACCTGCCGGTTTCGCTCGGGAACGGCTCGGTCCAGGATCCGAGGGTGCCGCACATCTTCAAGTCGATCCAGGGGCCGGCGCCGCGCGAGGTGCCGAACAAGTACACGGCCGTGGAGAACGACATCCCGATCGCGCATTGGCGTGAGCTCACGCTCATCCGCGCGCGCTTCGAGAACGAGGTGAACAACAACCGCGCTGCGGCTATCGCGCTCATCAACGGCATGCGGCCGGGCGCGGCTGGGTGCACGCCGGTGTCCGCGACCTGCGTGCCGGACATCTCCGGTGCGTTCCTGACGGCTCTCACCAACGGTGTTGACGACGCCAGCATCGTGGGCACGACCGATCAGCAGGAGATGAAGATGGTCATCCTCGAAGAGGCACGCCGGGAGTTCTTCGGCGGCGAGTCTGGCCGTTGGCACCAATGGAAGATCCAGAACACGGATCTGATGTGGTTCCCGCGCTTCCAGGGCTTCACACTCTCGGGTATCTATCGTCTACAGGGCGGCGTGCGCTTCAACTGGCCTCAGGACGAGTACGAGCGGAATCCGAACTTCCCGCCGGGCGGCATCATCAATCGCGGTATCGGCTGCACGAACGCGAACGCGAATCAGGTGGCCGACGTCTCCGAAAGGCCGGTCAACTGACGTAGTGGTCTAGACACACAGCAGCGTCGAACGAGCGGACCCGGAGCCCATGGCTCCGGGTCCGTTTCGCTGTGGGCCCGGGCATGCTCGATGGCTCGGACGTCTCAGGTACGCCGCAGCGACGCGGCGTGCGCGTTCGCCGCTCACATGGGAGCCGCCAGGAGCCCCGCCCGCGCCACGAACCGGAGCCTACCTGCTAGGGAATCAGCTCGTACCGGTAGGCGGCGGCGGGCTGGCTGAAGCGAACCTCGAACGACTCGCCTTCTTCGGGTGAGGGTGCTGTAAGAGTGAGTGTGTCGGCTCCCAGCACCTGGCCCTGCTCACCGTAGAACGTGAAACGGAGCGCGAGGCTCGTTCCGGGCTCGGCGACGTTACCGGTGACGCGCCCGAACACCGTGGTGGCTGCGGCCGAGCGCTGCATCTGCAGCCCCTCGACGTGCACCGGAGCTTGGTCGGCGCGGTCGAGCGTGGCGACGGCCCCGGGGCGGTCGCCGGTCTCGAGCTGGGCTCGTGCGGTGACGAGCTGGGCGTTCTCCCCCAGCGGATCGAGCTCGACGAGTCGGCCGCCTGCCAACGCCAACGGCTCCCACGCTTCGGCGGCAAAGAGCGAGTTCGCGTAGTTGAACCAGGCGTCTCGCGAGCTGGGCTGGAGATCCGTGAGTCGCCTGAAGCACTCCGCGGCCTGCTCGTAGTCGCCGTCGCGGAAAAACTGAATGCCGAGGCTGAAGAGCGCTTCTGCCCCCAGGCTTCCTTCGGCGAGGAGCTCTCCGTAGAGGGACCGAGCCTCGTCGCCGCGCCCCTGGCCGGCCACCGCCGCCGCGAGCGCGATCCTCGTTTCCACGTCTGACGGGTTCTGCGCCAGCCGCTCGCGGAGGAGCGGCTCCGCCTCCGCGAAGCGGCCCAGCGAGAGCAATAGGGCGAGAAGGGCCTCCTGCATCTCGGCGGTCGCGCGGGTGCGCTCCGCCAACTCCGACTCGCGAAGCGGGCGCGTTACCGGGGAGCGCTGCAGCCCGAGGAGGCCGCTCCGGTAGACGTCGATGGCCTCCGGATACCTTCCATCTGCGGCGAGGACGCTGCCCAGGTTGAGGTGAGCCTCGGGGCGGAGATCGTAGATTCGCGTCGCCTGAGACCAGATCGTGATGGTGCCGTCCCAGTCCCCTCCGTCGAAGGCTTCGATGCCTGCGTTGAACGCCTGCACCCAGGCGGCATCGCGCTCGGGCTCGATGTCGATCTCGTACGCCGGGTAAATCCGCTGGGCATCCCTGAACATCGAGTCGGCGGCCGCGTACTGGCCCATCCGAGTGTACGCCGCGCCCGCGAGGAAGTAGTGGATCGGGTTGGTCGAGTCCGCGGCGATCCCCTCGAGGGCGAGCGCGAGCGCCCGATCGACCCGGTTCTGCCGCAAATACAGAGTCGCAGTCTGGGAGCGCCGAGTCTCGGTGGGTGGGGTCCCGCCTTCGTAGACGACCCCAGTCGGCGACATCACGGGGCCCTCCGGGACGCTCCCCCGCGAGGCACACCCCGACAGCAGCACGATTGCCAGCAGGCGACCGGCAGTCGCCGAGCCCCTCATCGACTTACCAGGGAAAGTTGAGCGAGAACGTCACGGATCGGGACACGGCATCGCCGCGCTCGCGAGCCGCCCTGAAGTCGGCGACCTCGTTGAAGAGCGCGAGCGCGACCTCGTCCAGGTCCGTCCGCCCGCTGGACTGGCTGACTTCCGCCCACTCGACCGCACCCTGCTGGTCGATCCAGAGCGTCACGCTCACGCTGCCGGCGATCGCCGGGTCGAGGACGCCCTCCCGGTACGTGCGACGCAGATACGCCTCCACCTCTTCCTGGTTGCGGATGAGCACCCACGCGGACGCGGTCATGAACGCGAGCTCCGGCCGGAGCCCGGTGAGGCGGCCGAGGTCGAGCGAATCAGACGCAGGCAGGTCCGCCAGCTCGATCGTGGTGACGTCGCTTTCGATCTCTGGGAGGTCGTCCTCGACGGGCTCGGGCTCCGGCTGACGGACGCCGGGGGACTGTGGCTCCGTGCCGACCGTCACCGGCACAGAGAGAGCGGGCACCATGGTCCTGCCCCGCCGCAGGCGATCGCCTACCGCATCCCACAGGGCACCGGGCTCGAGATCCGAGACTATCGGTCCTTCTAGGCTGCCTGCGAAATCACCTGCGACGGCTCCCGTCCCCTCGGGATCGCCTACGGCGGCCGCCGCAACGGGCGGAGTGCCAGCGGCCTCACCGCCCTGCTCCGCGAAAGGCGCGACCAAGAGGATGCCCCCCAAACCGGGGTCGAGCATCTGTTCGGGGTCGAGGTAACCGACGCCCAACCGCATCCCGGGCAGAAAAGCGAACAGCAGCAAATGGACGATGACGGAGACACTCGTGGCACTCGCGAGCTGGGAGTCCCAGCGACGCTTGAGGTGAGCGTTCGCGTCGACGTGCCGCACCATGCCGGCAACTTCCGAGGCGTCGCCATTGGAAGTCGACGCGTCAACCTTCGACGCCTCCGACGATGTGTGCAGTCGCGATCGCAACGTCATCCGCCGACCTCGAGCCCCGGGGGTGACACCGGCGGAGGAAGCCCGCCTTCAGGTAGGATACTGTCCCCTCCGCGCTCCGCACAACCGGGCCAGGGGAGGCTTCTTGGGCCCCGCCGACCGCCCTGTCGGCTTCCGATCCGGCGGCCTAGCTTCGACCCCGGACGCCGCCGCCGGGGTAGGACCCGCAGAGACGAGCCCCTCCTATGAAGACCCGATCAGCCGTCAGCGGCGCGTGCCTGCTGGCGCTGGGCGTTCTAGCGCTGGTCGGGTGGCGGGACGAGGCGCGGCCGCGTCCTGAACCGCTGCAGCAGTCACGCGGAGGGGGCTCCGAGGCACCCTGCGCGGTACCCCTCGCGTGGAGGGTGACGAGGGTCGATCGGGAGTTCGGCATCGACATCCCAAGAGCCACGCAGATCGTTCGAACCGCAACGGCGCTCTGGCAGACCGCGGCCGGCCAGCCGCTGTTCGAGTACGACGACGCTGAGGGCTTCCCGATCCGCTTGGTCTACGACGAGCGACAGGAGCGCACGCAAGAGCGAGTGCGCCGCCAGGCAGAGGTCGACGCGCTGGGCTCGGGCATAGACACGGCCCGAGCTGCACTCGTGGCGCGAGTCGAGGCGCACGAGGAAGCCGTGAGCGCACACGCCGAGCGGCAGCGCGACTACGAGCGCCGCCTCGCGGAGCACAACGCCGTCGTCCGGGGGTGGAACGAGCGGGGTGGGGCGCCGCCGGAAGTGGGGGCGGACCTCGGCGCGGCTGTGGATTCCTTGGCAGCAGAGCGCCAGCGGCTCGAGGCGCTTTCGCGCCCGCTGGAGCGGGCAGCCCGCGAGCTCGAGGATGCGGGGGAGCGCCTGAATCGGGACATCGGTGAGCACGCCAGGCGGGCCGCCCAACTCGCGCGCGACTTCCCCCCGGAGGCCGTGGAGTCGGGCGAATACCGCGAGGCGGTCCAGCGCGTCGGCGGGCGGGTCGTCGGGATCAGCCGAGAGATCCGCATTTACCGGTTCGCCGACGAAGACGAGCTTCGCCTGGTGGCGGCTCATGAGCTCGGCCACGCCCTGGGGCTCGGTCACGTGCAGGCGCGGGATGCCGTGATGGGTGAGGAACAGGACTCCGGCCTGGGCTCTGGGGCGCCCGTCGGGCTCTCGCCGCAAGACGTCGCCCTGCTGGACGCCACCTGCCCTGGGCTCGTGCGTCGCCCGTGAGGGCCGACGCTGGGCCGATCACCCTGGGGCTCCCCTCCGTGACTCAGGGGTAAGCATTGGCATGGCCTCAGGGGAACCCGTGGTAGCTCGACTTTCCCGGGCCGGCGGAGTATCGCACCCTAGTTGGTGTTTGTTGCCCGGCGAGATCACCTGAGCTTCGCGATCAGGCCCGGGACTCGAGGTGTCTATGTGTAATGCGCGTACGAAGCGAGTAGTGAGTCCGCTGGGCCTGGCTCTGGCCCTGATCGCGGGAGCCGGCGCGCGGGGCGACGCCCAGGAGCTGGGCACCTTCGCAGGCACCGTTCTCGACGACCTGATCGGAGAGCCCCTGCGTAGCGCCGAGGTGTCCATCCGCCAGCTGGACCTTCGCGGGACCACCGACCGGAACGGCCAGTTCCTGCTGGAGGGCGTGCCGGCGGGTCGACACGAGGTCAAGTTCGAGGCGCCGGGCTACGTGAGCGTGGTCGAGCAGCTCGAGATCGCGTCTTCGGACTTCCTGCAGATCCGCCTCGATCCCGTCGCCGCTGTCCTCGATCAGATTCTGGTGCTCGCGGGCCGCTCTCCAGCGAGTCAACATGACGGAGGGGTGGTCGACGCGCGCGAGGGCGACCGTCCTTGGCAGAGCGCGCTCGACCTGCTCGAGAATCAGGTACCTGGCGTCACGGTTCGCCGAGGTGGCGGGCTCGCCAACGGGGCGTCCATCATGATCCGGGGGGTGAACTCGTTCCGCTCGGACGGAGCCCCGCTGATCTTCGTGGACGGCGTCCGCATCGAAAGCGCACAGACCGGCTACAACTCGCTCCACTCACTCGAGCAGATTCCGGCCGAGATGGTGTCGCGCATCCGCGTGCTCAAGAGCGCGGCCGAGACCGGCGGCTTTTCCTTGGCCGCGAACGGCGTGATCCTCATCGAGACGAGAAAGGGTTTCGGCTCGAACGAGTGAGGTTCAGCGGGAGCTGTTGATCGTGTGCACGATGATCAGGCCGCCCGCATAACCGGTGCCGAAGCGGGTGGTCGCGTCGAGTGCGTCCAAGTACTCGATGCTCCCGATCTGCGTGGCGGAGATGCTCTCGAGGGCGTTCGCGTCACCGATGTGTGCCCGGTCCAGGTGAACCTGGGGAAACGCGGGCTCCGCGTTCCTGAATGTGGCCTGCGAGCGCGGACGCAGCCAGCCTGGGCGGAGGCGCCGGACGATGAGGTAGGCGTTGTCGTCTTCGGGGTTGAACTGCTCTCGGGTGATCAAGTTGCCCGTGCCACCACCCCCTCCGCCACCTCCTCCCCCCGATGCACACGCCCAGCCGATGAGGGCGACCGGGAGCAGCAGGAGCATCTGTCCGACCCGTCGCCGGACGCGTGAACGGCGCTGGCTCATGAACCCCCCCTTTGGCGGTGTGGGTAAGTCGCGGCGCCCCACGCCGTCTTACCCGCCGCAAAGTAGGCCGCGCCCCCACGGTTCGCCACCCGACGCAGGAGAGGGCCATCTCCCTAGGACGACCGTACTCGCGAAGTTAGGATTTCGGCCCCATGAAGGCCTTCGAGCGAGTCCTGGCAGCGAATCGCGGCGAGATCGCCATCCGCGTCTTCCGGGCGTGCACCGAGCTCGGCAAGCGGACGGTCTCGGTGTACAGCGAGGAGGACGCGCTCGCCCTCCACCGCTACAAGGCCGACGAGGCGTACCTGTTGCCCTCGGCGCTCGGCCCGGTCGGTACCTACCTCGACATCGAGACCGTCGTCGCGCTGGCCAAGGAGAAGAAGGTCGACGCGATTCACCCGGGTTACGGCTTCCTCTCGGAGAATGCCGACTTCGCGCGGCGCTGTGCCGAAGAGGGGATCGTCTTCATCGGGCCCCCGCCCGAGCTGCTCGACCTCTTCGGGGACAAGATCCAGGCGCGACGCCTGGCCGAGCAGGCGGGACTGCGCGTGGTGCCGGGCACGCCGGAGCCGGTGGACGACCGCGAGGCGCTCGAGTTCGCGGAGCGCATCGGCTTCCCGGTGATCGTGAAAGCCGCGGCCGGGGGCGGCGGGCGCGGGATGCGCGTCGCTCGCGACGCGGCCGAGCTGCGTCAGGTGCTGCCGGTCGCGCGCCGCGAGGCCACCACGGCGTTCGGTCGCGGCGACCTCTACGTCGAGAAGCTCGTCCGCGATCCGCGCCACATCGAGGTGCAGATCCTCGCCGACGCGCATGGGCGCGTCGAGCACCTCTGGGAGCGCGACTGCTCCATCCAGCGGCGACACCAGAAGGTCGTGGAGATCGCGCCCGCGATCGCGCTCGACCCGGCCATCCGCAAGCGGATCTGCGACTCGGCCCAGCACCTCATGCAGACGGCCGGTTACCAGAATGCCGGGACGGTCGAGTTCCTGCTGGAGCCCGGTGGCGACTTCTACTTCATCGAGGTGAACCCGCGCATCCAGGTGGAGCACACCGTCACCGAGCTGGTGATGGGGATCGACCTGGTGCAGGCACAGATCCGCATTGCCGAAGGGTGGACGCTCGAGCAGATCGGACTGCCGGCCAAGATCCCGGAGCCGCGCGGCTACGCGATCCAGTGCCGAGTCACCACTGAAGATCCGGAGAACGATTTCCTTCCGGACGCTGGCCGGATCACGCACTACAGGTCGCCTGGCGGCTTCGGCGTGCGACTCGACGGAGCGACTGCGTTCACGGGCGCGGTGGTGAGCCCGCACTACGACTCGCTGCTGGTGAAGGTGTGCACGCACGCGCTCCGCTTCGAGGACGCGATCCGGAAGATGCACCGCGCGCTCATGGAGTTCAGGCTGCGGGGCTTGAAGACCAACCTGCGCTTCCTCGAGAACGTGGTGACGCACCCGGACTTCGCGGCTGGACGCGTCGACACGGGCTTCGTCGCGTCACACCCGGAGCTGCTCTCGTTCCGGCCCCGCAAGGACCGGGGGACGCGCCTGCTCCGCTACATCGGCCACATCGTCGTGAACGCCCAGATCGAGGGGCCGAAGAGCGCGACCAAGCCGGACTTCCCGCACCCCGTGCTGCCGGCGCCCGCGCCGGGGTGGTCGCCGCCGTCCGGCACGTTCAAGCATACGCTGGACGCGAACGGTCCCGAGGCGCTCGTCGAGCGCCTGCGCGGCCAGAAGCGCGTCCTCCTCACCGACACGACGTTCCGGGACGCTCACCAGTCGCTGCTCGCGACCAGGATGCGGAGCTACGACATCCTGCGCGTGGCGCACGACACGGGTCGCCTCGCGCCGAACCTGTTCTCGATGGAGGTGTGGGGCGGGGCGACGTTCGACACGGCGTACCGCTTCCTCCGGGAGGACCCCTGGGAGCGGCTCGAGTCCCTGCGCGAGCAGATTCCGCACGTCCTCCTGCAGATGCTCCTGCGGGGTCAGAGCCTCGTGGGGTACTCGGCCTATCCCGACAACGTGGTGCAAGCGTTCGTGCGCGAGGCGGCCACCGCCGGCGTCGACGTCTTCCGCATCTTCGACGCGCTCAACTGGGTGCCGAACATGCGCGTCGCCATCGACGCGGTGCGCGCCCAGGGGAAAGTCGCCGAGGTCGCGCTCTGCTACACGGGCGACGTGCTCGACAAGCGCCGCAAGAAGTACGACCTCGGCTATTACGTGAAGCTCGCCCAGGAGATCGAGGCGGCCGGCGCGCACGTCCTCGCCATCAAGGACATGGCGGGACTGCTGAAGCCGGGCGCCGCGAAGGCGCTGGTGGAGGCGCTGCGCGACGCGACGGACCTGCCGGTACATCTGCATACGCACGACAGCACCGGGGTGGGCGTCGCGACTTGCGTGCAAGGTGCGCTGGCGGGAGCGGCGGTGGTCGACGGATGCATCGACGCCATGGCCGCGGGCACGTCGCAGCCGAGCCTCCGCTCCATCGCCGCGGCGTTGCAGGGGAGCGACCGTGAGCCCGAGCTGGACCTGGAGGCGCTCGAGCCCCTGAACGAGTACTGGTCCTCGGTCCGTGCGTACTACCGCTTCCTGGAGCGAGGCTCGGCCGCGCCGGACGCGCACGTATTCATGACGCAGGTGCCGGGCGGACAGATCACCAACCTGAAGCACCAGGCTGAAGCGCTCGGGCTGCTCGGCCAGTGGCGCGAGATCGTCGAAGCGTATCGGCAGGCCGACGCCGCGCTCGGCGAGCTCATCAAGGTCACGCCCTCCTCGAAGGCCGTGGGCGACCTCGCGCTCTTCATGGTGCAGAACGACCTGGACGGGGAATCGTTGGTCGAGCGTGCCCCCGAGCTGTCGTTCCCCGAGTCGGTGGCGGGGCTGCTGAAAGGGCTGCTCGGCCGGCCGCCCTATGGCTTCCCGCCGGAGCTCCAGAAGGCTGTGCTCCGCGGCGAGATGCCGCTCGAAGACCGTCCGGGGGCGTACCTCCGGTCCGTGGACTTCGAGGCCGTGCGTGCGGAGGTCCGCGAGCTCGTGCGCGGTGAGCCCGTGGAGCGCGCCGTGACGGACAGGGAGGTGCTGTCCCGTGTGCTCTTCCCCGAGGTGTACCGCGACTTCGCCAAGCATCGCATCGAGTACGGCGACACCGCGGGCCTCGACACGCCGACGTTCTTCTATGGGCCGAGCTCGGGCGAGCGGGTGGCGGTGGACATCGAAGACGGCAAGACCCTGATCATCCGGTTGATCTCCGTCGGCGAGGTGCACGCGGACGGAACCCGGCCCGTTGTCTTCGAGCTGAACGGGCACGCGCGTGAGGTGCGCGTGCGTGACGCAGACGTGGCGGTCTCGACGGCTGTGCGCACGAAGGCCGACGCCGCCAACTGGCAGGAGGTCGGCGCCTCCATGCCCGGCAAGGTGCTCAAGATCCTCGTGCAGCCGGGAGACCTCGTCGCCAAGGGCGCCGACCTCCTGGTCACCGAGGCGATGAAGATGGAGACGAGCGCCCGCGCTCCGAAGCACGCCGTGGTGGAGGAGGTGCTCGTGCGCCAGGGCGACCGCGTCGAGGCGGGGGACCTGCTGGTGCGGTTGGCGCCTGTGCCGGAGACGACCGCGGACGTGTAGGGGAGGTTGGGCGGGGCCCACGACATCGACGAACGCCCCCGGTTGGCCGAGTCACCGACCGGCGGGGGGCTTCCCTGGCGCCTCCCCGACCCACGGCGCAGTTTTCCGCCCCTGGAGCCCGCGGCGCGCGCCGCGCGGCTCCGACTGCCCAGGAACGCCGGAGAGCCAGCCATGCGCCGCACGACATCGACCGTAGTCCTTCTCGCCCTCCTGCTCGCGGTCCCCGCTACGGGGTCCGCACAGAACTTCGACGAGATCCAGATCACCACCACGCCGCTAGCGGGCTCGATCTACATGCTGCAGGGGAGCGGCGGGAACATCGGGGTCTCGGTGGGCACGGACGGCGTGCTCATGGTCGATGACCAGTTCGCGCCTCTCACCGCGAAGATCCAAGCGGCGGTGGCTGCGCTCTCGCGCGGGCCGGTCCGCTTCGTCATCAACACGCACTGGCACTACGACCACACCGACGGCAACACGAACTTCGGGCGGGCCGGTGCGATCCTCGTCGCGCACGAGAATGCGCGTACGCGTATGACTCGAACCGACACGATCTCGCTGAGCAACCGCGTGCAAGAGGCGTACGGCCCTGATGGGCTGCCCAAGATCACGTTCTACCAGTCGATGCGATTCCACTACAACGGGAACGTCATCGACGTGATCCACCTCCGGAACGCACACACCGACGGCGACGCAGCGGTCTACTTCCGCGACACCAACGTGCTGCACACCGGGGACACGTTCACCCGCACGGCGCTCTCCTTCATCGACACGCCGAACGGCGGTTCGCTGGATGGGATGATCGAGGCCGCGTGGACCATGGCCGGCCTCATCGACGACCAAACGCGCATCATTCCTGGGCACGGGCCGATCTCCACGCGCGCGGACCTGCTAGCGCACCACGCGAAGCTGGTCGTGATTCGCGACCGCCTGCGCGCCCACGCCGCCCGGGGCGACACACCGGACCAAGTGGTAGCGGCCAACCCAGTGCGCGACTACGCAGAGATGAACGCGGGGAACGAGCGCTGGGTGCGCGCGGCGTACGGGGAGTACAGGTGACCGAGATCCCACGCCGCGAGTTCCTGTCGGCGGGCGGGGTGTCACTGGCCGGGGCCGCGCTCGGCGTGGCGAGCCGGCCGCCAGCGGACGAACAGTCCGGGCCCGGTGTCGACGCGCTCGTCTTCGACACGTTCGGCACGGTGGTGGACTGGCGGACTTCGGTCATCCGCGAGGGAGAGCTGATCGGGCGCACGCACGCGATCGACGTGGACTGGGCGACGTTCGCCGACGACTGGCGCGGGGGGTACGGCCCCGCCATGAACCGGGTCCGCACGGGCGCGCTGCCGTGGACGAAGCTCGACGACCTGCACCGCATGGTGCTCGACCAGCTCATCGAGGACCAGAGCATCGTGGCGCTCTCGGAGCGTGAGATCGACAACTTCAACCGCGTCTGGCACCGCCTCATTCCGTGGCCGGACTCCGTGCCGGGTCTGTATCGGCTCAAGGCCCGCTTCGTGATCGCTCCGCTCTCGAACGGCAACGTGTCGCTCCTCACCAACATGGCCAAGCACGCCGGCCTGCCGTGGGACTGCATCTTGTCCGCGGAACTAGCGGGTCACTACAAGCCCGACCCCGAGGTCTACCTGAAGGCGTGCGACCTGCTGAGCCTACAGCCCGAGCGCGTGATGATGGTGGCGGCGCACCGTGGTGACCTAGTCGCCGCGAAGGGGCTCGGCCTCAAGACGGCCCTGGTGCACCGGCCGCTCGAGTTCGGGCCCCGGGGCAACGTCGACACGACGCCGGACGATCGCTTCGACTACAACACGAACGATTTCTTGGAGCTCGCGGATCGCCTGGGTGCGTGACGTGGCCGCATCCACGGCGCCGAGCGACGGACGCGAGGTCGCCACGTCTCCGGCGCCGACGGTCGCGTGAGGCACGCACGATGAGGAGCCGCGAGGTCCATCTCGTCCGTCGTCCGCTGGGACTCCCCTCGCTGGACGACTTTCGCGTCGTAGAGGTCCAGGTGGGCGAGCCCGCTCCCGGCGAGGTGCTGGTCCGTAACCTCTTCGTGAGCGTGGACCCGTACATGCGCGGCCGCATGCGCGAGCGGAAGTCGTATGACCCGCCGTACGCGCTCGGCGAAGCCATGATGGGCGGCGCGGTGGGCCGGGTCGTCGAGTCGCGCTCGGAGAAGTTCGCCCCGGGCGACCACGTGCTGAGCCGGCTCGGGTGGCGCGAAGCGTTTCGGTGCGCGGCGTCGGACGTCACCGCGTTGGGTGCTCTGCGCGCTCCGCCGTCGGCGTACCTCGGCATTCTCGGGATGCCGGGAATGACCGCGTATGTCGGCCTACTCGGTGCGGCCTCGATGAAGGACGGCGAGACCGTGTTCGTGTCGGGTGCCGCCGGAGCGGTCGGGAGTGCCGCCGGGCAAATCGCCAAGGCCAAGGGGTGCCGCGTGCTCGGGAGCGCCGGGGGCCCGGATAAGGTGCGCTACTCGGAGGAGATCGGATTCGATTTCGCTTTCGACTATCACGCGGGCAAGATCCGCGACCAGCTGAGGCAGGGCGCGCCCGAAGGACTCGACGTCTATTTCGACAACGTGGGTGGCGAACACCTGCAGGCCGCCATCAGCAGCATGCGCCCGTTCGGGCGCATCGCTCTGTGTGGCTCCATTTCGATGTACAACGACACCGAGCCGACCACCGGTATCACGAACCTGGCGCGTGCCACCGGATTCGGCCTCACACTCCGCGGGTTCCTGACGCGGCACTACGAGCACATGCGAGGGGACTTCCTCCGCGACATGAGCGCCTGGTTGGCCTCCGGGACGGTCTCCTATCGCGAGACGATCCGCGAAGGCATCGAGTCGGCGCCCGAGGCGTTCATTGGCCTCTTCACGGGCGCCAACGTCGGCAAGATGGTGGTGCGCATCGCGGACGCGACCTGAGGGAAGGGAAGCGAGGGGCGCGGTGGCCTCCGCCTCCGTCGGCGTCGGTTTCTCAGCGCGTGCCGCTGAACGTCCACACCACGACCACGCCGCAGTCCGCTCCGTGGAGGTTGAACTCGATGGGTAGGCCGGCGACGCCCTGATAGACCTCGACTCCGGCGATGGTATCGGGGCGCACAGAGCGAGCGAGGGCCGACACGTACCCGATGTGGGCTCCGTCCAGGAACGCGATTGCTTCGGCGTCGACGCCGCAGACGCCTGTGAGAACGCGCCCGAACGTGGTGGCCGCGCGTGGGCGGCCGAAGCGGATCCCGCGCATGAGGTCGTCCCAGTCGTCCACGTCGCGGGCGGCGATGTCGTCTGCGGTCCAGAAGACGGCGCCGCTGGGGGTCTTCTCCATGCGCTCGTAGAAGCCCCGCGCCACCAATCCGGGCAGGCGCGCGGACGTCGCCTCGACGCTGACGGCCGGAAGCGCCAGGACGGCCACGTCGAGCGTGACGGACAGGTCGACCGTCTCGTTCGGACCTCCGATCCAGAACTCGTCCACTGTCTGCGCGTCGGTGAACGCCCGGTGTGTGACACGGACCGCGTTCGGCCCCCATAGAATGGGCGCACCCGAAACGCTGAAGGCACCCAGGCTGTCCGTCTCCGCGATCACGGCTCCATTCACCTCGATCACCGCCCCGAAGAGGGGCTGGCCTCCGACCTGCTCGACGACCGTGCCGGTGAGCGTTGCCGTGGGATCGGCACCCCTTCGCAGGACCACACTGCCGACGTCGAGAATCCGCTCGTCCGGCTGCAGCTGGAGCGTGAACGCGCGGGGTGCGTACCCCGCGTTCCGGTAGTTGAGTCGATGCGTCGCCCTCGTCACTGCTTCCAGTCGGAACATCCCGAGGGAGTCCGTGCGGGTGAACGGCAGCCCGTCGTCGACGAACACGAGTGCGCCGGCGATCGGCGAGCGCAGTGTATCCATGACTACGCCGGTGACGGTCGCTTCCTGGCCGTACAGCGCGCGCGGCACGCACAGCAGCGACGCAATGACGAACGAGCTAGCCAGTCGCACGGTGACCTCCAGGTTCGCCCACCCTGCTACCCCCAATCGCTCGCGGGGTCGCGAGCGCAGCAGGTGCACGCCCCTCCTACATACGAAACAGGTACTGGAACTTGGCGAAGATCGCGCGGTTGGTGCGACGCAGGCCCTGCGTGTAGTAGAGCTGCTCGTCGAAGCCGTCGCCGTCCCGGTCGCCTTCGATCACGTCGCCCTGCTGGTAGTGATCGTCGTACCCCACGTAGAAGACGGTTCCCGCGTTCACCCGGTAGTTCAAAAGGATGTTCAGGTCGAACGTCTTATCCTCAGTATTCCACTCGGTGATGTTGCGCACGCCGAGCCGTGGCGTGAGGTACAGGTTGGTGTTGGCGCGGATGATCTTGATCGAGAAGACTTCCGCGTCGCCGTTGGCGGGATCCGTGAGACGGGTCGAGTTGAAGTTCAGGCTCGTCGATAGCGCGTCGGTGGGGCGCAGGGTGCCGTTCACGCTCCAGCCGAGCTGCCGGCCGAGGAACGGGCCTGCGTAGTAGATCTCGTCGCTCACCGAGAAGTTGCCGCCGAGATCGTAGCGCCGGTTCGTGTTCACGCGCCCGCCGAGCGAGAAGCCTTGCTTGTCGTAATCGACGCCTCGCCAGTGCTCCATGTCGACGTCGTATCCGCCGTACAGGCTGATGCTGCGCGCGAACGAGAAGTTCAGCCGCAGGCCCAGGTTCTCGTCCTGCAGCACGTCGTCGTAGTCGTAGTTGCGCGTGTAGCTGACCTGCGGGCCCCAGTTGATCACCCAGCTCTGCGGCCAGAACCGGTACGATAGGTTGGCCGCGGCCTGGCGCGTGTCACGCCGCCGTACGAATCCCACGTCGGTATTGAAGTCGGGTGAGATCTGGTACCCGTACACCGACCAGCCCCAATGGCGGCCATTCCGCGTCAGACGGGTCGAGAACATGTGCCCGTCCTCGGCGACGTCGCCGGGGTCCTTGAGCCACGAGCCGACGACGGTGAGGTCGCCGGAAACCGTAGGCGTGAAGCGGACGTTCGTGTTCAGGCCGAAGGTGCGGCTGTAGCCGTCCAGGAACTCGCGGTCGGTGAAGATCGCGCCCGCCTGGGACTCGGGCCCAAGGTCGAAGAGCGCGCGCCCGATGAACGTCTGCGCGGTCTCGTCGAACGCTGGGTCGGTCGGGTCGGATACCTTGCCAGGCGCTCGGTCGTTCGCCGTCAGCACGCCCAACGACACGCGTCCCACTTGGCCGGTCAGCTTCGCACCATAGTCGGGATCGACGATCGTGCGCGTGTGCACGAACGTGACCGGTGCGGTGATGGCGAAGATCTCGGCGCCCTCGACGAAGAACGGACGTAGCTCGCTGAAGAAGAGTGGGAAGCGCTGGTTGACCTGGATCTGCGGCTGGTCCGACTCGATCTGCGAGAAGTCCGGATTGACCGTGAAGTCGGCGGTGAGGTTCGACGTGACTCCGTACTTCACGTTGAGGCCGACGTCGGGGTCGGGGTCGCCGTTCACGAAAGCCGGTCGCGTCGGGTCGATGTCGCCGTATTGGATGGCGGTGACCGTCGGGAGTATCTCGATGTTTCGGCTCGTCGACAGGTCCGTCATGCCCTCGATCAGGCCCATCTGCGCGAAGAAGCTCGTCTCGTCTCGCGACATCGGGGCCCAGACGATGTTCTCCTGGTCCTTGCTCTTCACCTCGCGCACGATCTGGAAGCCCCAGCGATGCGGTTGGCCCTCGGGGGGCGAGGGGTAGCGTAGGCTCTTGAAGGGGATGCGCATCTCGACGGTGAAGCCGTCGGCGACGATCTGCGCGCCGGTGTCGAAGAGCGCATTCCAGGAGCGATCCGCTGGCGGAATCGCCATGCCCCCGCCGCCGCCACCCCCACCACCCCCGCGGCCGCCTCCTCCTCCGCCGCGGCCCCCCGCGGTCATGACGCCGTCGCCCTGCACGTTGTAGGCGTTCACGTCGAAGTCGTAGCCGCGCTGCTGATCCAGGAACGTGTCCAGATAGATCGTGATCAAGTCGTCGGCCATGGCCCGGTCCCGGTCGACGCGATTGGCCCTCATGATGGAGGGGTCCTGGTAGTGCGCGTGTACGCCGAAGTAGAGGTGATCGCGGTCGTAGGCCACCCAGACTTCGGTTGTCTCACTGGCGGGCGCTCCGTCGAGCGGCTGCTGCTGCGTGAACTCCGTGATGCGTTCGGCGCTGCGCCAAACCGCGTCGTCGAGCAGACCGTCGATGCGGGGGGGCGTGGCGGTCCGGGTGGGCGAGACGCGCGGGCGGCCGGGACGGAGCCCGAAGGACTCGACGCTCGGGAGATCGGCATCGGGAGCGGAGGTGCTCGCAGGTGCGCGAGCGCCCGGCGTAGCGGAAACGGGCTCTTGCGCCGCTGCCGGGTTAACGAGGCCGGCGAGGACCAGGGCCGCGAGGGCGAAGCAGTGGTTGCGGTCGATCTTCTTCAAAATGACGCCCCTCAGGTGTGGAACGGGGTGCAACGGCCCAAGTGGACACCCCCGGACGTGCTGCTGTTGATGCTGCCGTTCTCGGCGTGGCTAGGATAACGGCAGACCACCCTGTAGACTCCGGCGCATGGGCTCTCTGCTGCGTACCTCGCTCCTCGGCCTCGCGCTCGCGTTCGCCGCCTGCGGGGGGGACGCCGGGCCGGGTGAAGGTGATGCGCCCCTTCGAGTTGCCTTGCTGACGGCCGGACCGGTGAGCGACGCGGGCTGGTACGCCGGAGCCTACGAGGGGCTCCTGGCGATACGCGATTCACTCGGCGCCGAGGTCAGCCACCAGCAGACGCGCACCCCGGCCGAGTTCGACGAGGCATTCCTGGCGTACGGCTCGTCGGGCTACGACCTGGTCTTCGCGCATGGCTTCGAGTACCAGGACGCGGCCATGCGGGCGGGGGAGCAGTTCCCGGCGACGACCATCGTGGTGTCCGGCGGAGGGCGAGTCGCCGCCAACGTGATCCCGTTTATCTTCGAGCTGGAGGAAGGGAGCTATCTGGCCGGAATGCTCGCGGCGGGCATGAGCGAGTCGGGGACCATCGGCATGGTGGGCGGCGTCGAGATTCCGCCGGTGCAGGGCACGTTCCGGGCCTTCGAGGCCGGCGCGCGCGCGGTCGATCCCGACGTCGAGATCCTGGAGGCGTTCACGGGCAACTGGGACGACGTCGCCGCTGCCAAAGAAGCGGCTGCAGCGCAGCTCGCTCGCGGCGCGGACGTGATCATCCACAACGTGGACGCCGCGTCGTTCGGTGTGTTCCAGGCGGTGCGCGAGGTGGTCGGGATGGGCCGCACCGCGTGGGCGCTCGGTATGAACCGTGACCAGAACGACGTGGCCCCCGATGTGATCCTGGGGAGCGCGGTGATTCGCATTCCGGAAGCCTTTCTCGAGGTCGCCTTGGCCTTGCAGGCACGGGGCCTTGGCGGGGAGCCCATCTACGAGGGAGCGTCGGAAGGCGTCGTCGACTTCGTGCTGAATCCGGCGTTGTCGTCGCGCGTTCCGCCGGATCTGGTCGGATCGATGGACGCCGCCCGGGAGCGCATACGTTCCGGGGAGCTCGCAGTGCCGCGCGTCCCATTCGTAGAGACCGAATCGGGAATCCGGTGATCGCCGTCCGCGCGCGACTCGACGGCGTGGTGCGTCGATTCGGGTCGGTGGAAGCGCTGGCGGGTGCGAGCCTCGAGGTGCGCGCGGGCGAAGTGCACGCGCTGCTCGGTGAGAACGGCGCGGGGAAGTCGACGCTCTTGAGCATTCTCGGCGGGATGCTCCGACCCGACGCAGGCACGATCGAGGTCGGCGGTCGCCAAGTAGCGCTCGCGAGCCCGAGAGTCGCGTGGGCGCTCGGCATCGGGCTCGTGCATCAGCACTTCACTCTGGTCCCCCCGCTCACCGTGCTCGAGAACCTGGCGCTCGGGCGACGCCTCCAGCCCGCTCGCCTGGGCCGTACGCTCACACGCCTGCGCGCGGAGGCGGAGCGACTGGTGCAGCGGACCGGGCTGGACGTTCGGCTCGACGCGCGCGTCGAGCAGCTCGCCGTGGGTGAGCGTCAACGGGTGGAGATCCTGAAGGTGCTCCTACGCGACCCGTCGGTGCTGGTGCTCGACGAGCCGACCGCCTCGCTCGCACCGGCCGAAGTCGCGTCGCTCTTCGAGCTGCTACGAGGTCTGGCCGCAGAGGGGCGCGCCATCGTGCTGGTGGCGCACAAGATCGACGAGGTGCTCGCGGTGGCGGACCGAGTCACGATACTGCGGGCGGGGCGAACGACCTTCAGCGACGTGCGCTCGAAAGTCGATGCGGCGTCGTTGGTGCGTGCGATGGTCGGCGAGTCCGTCACCGACGTCGCCGCGGCAGTGGGTGTCGTGGTCGTGGCCAGCGGCTCGGCCCGTGCCGCGGCTGTCGGCGTGGGGGTCGGGGCCAGCGTTACAGTCGATGACGCGGCGCGGCGACGGCCAGGCGGGCTGGTCGCCACGCTTGCAGACGTGCGCATGCACGCGTCCGTCGGGCGGCCGGCACTCGAGGGCGTGACTCTCGAGGTGAGGCGTGGTGAGATCGTAGGCATCGCGGGGGTGCAGGGTAACGGCCAACGCGAGCTCGCGAGGGTTCTCTCGGGCCGCTCCCTCCCGGACTCGGGGTCCGTCCAGCTGCCGGCGGGGGTGGGCTTCATTCCGCAGGACCGCACCCTGGAAGGGCTGATCGGGGACTTCGACCTCGCGGAGAACGTCGCACTGGCGCTGCATGCCGATCCCCGCTTCACGGGGCCGGCCGCACTGCGGTGGGATGCCGTGCGCGCGGAGGCGGAGCGAGTGCGCACGCGCTTCTCCATCGTGGCCAGCGGGACGAAGGCGCCCGCCTATGCCCTGTCGGGTGGCAACAGGCAGCGTCTCGTGATCGGCAGGGAGCTCCTCGTTGCCAGCGACCTGCTCGTGGCAGAGGACCCCACACGCGGGCTGGACGTCGCCGCGACCGCGTTCGTGCACGACCAGCTGAGGCGCGCGACGGAGACGTCGGAAGGTCCCGGCGTCGTGCTGATCTCGGGCGACCTGGACGAGGTGCTCGCGCTCTCGGATCGCCTGCTCGTGGTTTCGCGAGGGCGTCTGACTCCCGTTCCCGAGAACGCCCGAACCCGAGAGGGCGTCGGCGCGTTGATGCTGGGGGACTCGAGTGCCGCGGCCTGACCGGTTCAGGCTCGGCGCTGGCTGGGTCGGCGCGGGCGCCGTCGCGGCGACCGGAGCCGTGAGTGCGCTGTTGCTCATCGTCGGTGGGTACGATCCGTTCGAGGCGGCGGGGGCCGCGCTCGGCGGCGCATTCGGTAGCGCGGACGCGTTCCTGTCGGTCACGCTCGTGCGTTCCATTCCGCTCATGCTCACGGGGCTCGCCGTGGCGTTCGCGTTCCGCGCGGGTGTCTGGAACATCGGAGCAGAGGGCCAGTTGCTGGCGGGCGCCATCGCCGCGGCATGGGTCGGCCTCGTCGGGCGCGCGCTGCCTGCGTGGCTCTTGCTCCCCATGCTGCTGGCGCTCGCCGCGTTCGCGGGCGCGCTCTGGGCGCTCGTGCCTGCGCTCATGAAGGTGCGGCTCGGCGTGGGCGAGGTCATCACGACGCTGCTCATGAGCTTCGTGGCGATCGAGCTGACCGCTTTCGTGGTGCGTGGCCCGCTGCAGGAGCCGCGTGGCGTCTTCCCGCAGACCGAGGCGATCGCAGCCGGGGCCCGCCTGCCGGCGCTCGTGCCCGGCACGCGCTTGCACTTGGGCGTCGTGCTCGCGGTAGTGGCCGCGGTCGCGGTGGCGTGGCTCTTCCGTCAGACGAAGCTCGGCTTTCGGATGCGCGCGGTGGGCGCCTCGCCCGAGGCCGCACGCATGGCGGGGAAGATCGACACCGGCCCGGTGACGCTGGTGGCATTCCTGGGCTCGGGTGCGCTGGCCGGCCTCGCCGGCGGCGTCCAGGTCGCCGGGGTGACCTACGCGCTCTACGAGGGCTATTCGCCGGGATGGGGGTACACGGCGATCGCGGTGGCGCTCCTCGCCGCGCTCGACCCGCTCTGGGTGCTCGCGACTGCGCTCCTCTTTGGCGCACTAGAAGCAGGTGCCGCTGCCATGCAGCGCGACGCTGGCATACCCGCGGTCTGGGCCGTCGCCGTGCAGGCTCTCCTCATCCTGGCCGTGCTCGCGCTCGACCAGATGCGGCGACGAGCGAACGCGGGAAGCGCGGGTGTCTGAGGCCGAGCTGGAGCTCTTCCTGCAGGCGTCGGTGCGCCTCGGCGCGCCGCTCGCGTTGGCCGCATTGGGCGAGGCGGTCACGGAACGTGCCGGCGTCATCAACATCGGGCTCGAAGGTGCGATCATCGCGGGAGCGCTGGGGGGTGCGCTCGGGGCCCTGGCTTTCGAGAGTGGTGGGGCCGGTGTGCTCGCCGGCGCCCTCGCGGGCGGCATCGTAGCGCTGGTGTTCGCCGCGTTCGCAGTGGGGCTCGGCACCGACCAGATCATCACCGGGACTGCGGTCACGCTCGGGGGACTCGGGCTGACGGGCGCCGTCTATCAGGCGCGCTTCGGTGCCACGGGTACGGCGCTCACGCTCCCCACGTTGGCTCCAGTCCGTCTGCCCTTGCTGGCGGATATACCACTCATAGGCGACGCACTCTTCGCTCAGGCCCCCACCACGTACTTGGCCTACGCGCTGGCTCCGGCGCTCTGGTACTTCTTCTTTCGGACCGAGTGGGGGCTCGAGCTACGCGCCGTGGGTGAGCAGCCCGACGCAGCCGCGGCGGCCGGAGTGCGCGTGCGCCGCGTGCGCCTCCTGGCAACGCTGCTCGGCGGAACGCTCGCAGGTGTGGCTGGGGCGCACCTCGCGCTCGCCCACGCGGGCACGTTTGCGGAGAACATGAGCGCAGGGCGAGGCTTCATCGCCATCGCCGTGGTCGCCCTCGGCCGCTGGAATCCGCCGTGGGTCCTACTGGCCGCGCTCTTCTTCGGCGCGGCGTCGGCGCTCCAGTACCTGCTCCAGGCTCTCGGCCTCGATCTGCCGTACCAGCTCTTCTTGGCCATCCCCTACCTGCTGACGCTGGCGGCGCTGGCTGGGTGGCTGGGGCGTGCGCGTGCGCCCGCGGCCCTGGCGACTCCCTGGCCGCCGCCCCGGTAGGCCGATCGCCGGACCCGAGCGGGCACCTGGCCGTCCTCCCGGTAGGGCCTCGAGGCCGACCGCCGCGCCCTGTGGCCGTCCTCCCGGCGGGCGGTCTCGCTCCTAGGCCGATCGCCGGCCCCAAACCACGTGCCTGGCCGTCCTCCGGCAGGCCAGTCGCCCCTAGGCGGATCGCCGGCCCCAAGCCGGCGCACCTGGCCGTCCTCCCACAGGCCAGTCGCCCCTAGGCCGATCGCCGGCCCCAAACGGCGCACCTGGCTGTCCTCCCGGCAGGCCAGTCGCCCCTCCGAGCAGGCGCACCTGGCTGGGTGTCCCGGGGAGAGTCCCTGGTCCTATCTTCCGGGTCCCCCGCCTCCGGGGGCACCCCGAGCGAGGAGCGCACATGCGGTCGAGCACCATCGGGCGGGTCTCTCGGCTCGCGCTCGCGTGGCTCCTCATCGGCGGCGGCGGCGCCCAGGCGCAGTCTCTGGAGGACGCCGGGGCGGTGGGGGTGGGGCTACGCCTCCGTCAGCTCGATGGAGTGAAGCGCGTCCTCATGATCGCGGCGCACCCCGACGACGAGGACACGAGCTTGCTCGCCACCCTCGCACGCGGATGGGGGGCGGAGACCGCCTACCTGTCGCTCACACGCGGGGACGGCGGCCAGAACGCGATCGGGCCAGAGCTCTGGGAAGGCCTCGGGGTGGTTCGGACCGGGGAGCTGGAGGCGGCGCGGTACCTCGACGGGGCGGAGCAGTTCTTCACGCGCGCGTTCGACTACGGCTTCTCCAAGAGCGCGGACGAAGCGTTCTCGCTCTGGCCTCGCGAGGAGCTGCTGGCCGACGTGGTCTGGGTTGTCCGCAAGTTCCGGCCGCACGTGATCGTATCGGTCTGGAGCGGCACGGCGCGCGACGGGCACGGGCAGCATCAGGCGTCTGGGATCATCGCACAGGAGGCGTATCGGGCGGCGGGAGACCCCACGCGCTTCCCGGAGCAGCTCTCTCTGGGGGTGGAGGCATGGGCTCCCTCCAAGTTCTACCAGAGCGCTCGCGGGGGCGGGCGGGGCGGCGCGCCGCCGGCCGACGCACTACGCATCGAGACGGGACAGCTCGATCCGCTTCTCGGGCGCTCTCTCGGGCAGCTCTCGGCGGCGAGTCGGAGCCGGCACCGCTCCCAGGAGATGGGCTCGGCTGAGACGCCGGGCCCACGCGCCACCGGAGTCGTGCTGGTCGACAGCCGCGTCGGTAACGCGCAGGGAATCTTCGCGGGCATCGACACGACGCTGGTCGGGCTCACGAGTGGCCTATCCGCGACGGCGGCCGCAGCCACGCGCCGTGAGCTGGAGGCCTACCGAAGCGCCGTCGCGCGGGCGCGAGAAGGCATGGGTCTGGATCCCTCCGCGATCGCGGACGATCTCGCCGATGCCATCTCGCGGCTCGCGGCCGCCCAGACGAGCGCGGGGAGCAGTGCAACGCAGGAGCTCCGTCTGACGCTGGCTCGCAAGCACGAGCTGGCCACGCAAGTGTTCCTTGCCGCGGCGGGCGTGCGCTTCGACGTACGCACGGACGACGACCTGATGGTGCCGGGCCAGACCGTGCGCGTGCGCGCCACGGTATGGAACGGCGGGCCGCTCCGACTCGACCGCCCCGAGATGAGGCTCGACTCACCTGCCGGGTGGCGCGTGACGCTCGCGACCACGGAGGGTCTCGGTGCCGACGGGGCCGTCGCACCAGGGGCGCTCGCCACGTGGACGTACGACGTCGCGCTGCCGACCGATGCGTCGCCCTCGCGCCTCTACTACCTGAGTGAGGGGCGCGACGGGGCGCGGTACCGGTGGCCGAACGACCCTTCCCGCTGGGGTCTCCCGCGCGATCCGGCGCCGGTACAGGGCCGTGTCGCGTTCGCGCCGGCAACAGGCGCGCAGCCGCTCGCGAGCGGCCGCGTCGAGACCTCCGAGCCCTGGCGGAGTGTCACCGTCGAGCCTACGCGCGGTGAGGTCTCCCGCCCGGTGCTCGTGGTGCCCGCTGTCTCCGTGCGCGTGTCTCCCGAGGGGATCGCGTGGCCGCAGGCGAATTCCGCCGCGCGCGCGATCTCTGTGGTCGTGCGCACCGAGGCCGAGGGTGGGAGCCGCGGCGAGCTGTCCGTGCGCGCGCCGGCTGGGTGGTCGGTGACGCCGGCGAGGCAGGCGTATGCGTTGGACCAGGCGGGCGCCGAGCGCGCGCTCTCGTTCGAGATCCGACCGAGCGGCACACCGCCGTCGGGGCAGCACGTCTTCGGCGTAACGGCGCGCGACTCGTCGGGCCGCACGTACACGGAGGGATACACGCTGGTCGACTACGAGCACATCGACCGTGCTGCGCTCTACCGCCCCGCCGAGGCGCGCGTGAGCGTGGTTCCCGTGCTGGTCGCCGAGGGGCTGCGCGTGGGCTACGTGATGGGCTCGGGCGACGACGGTCCCGTCGCGATCCGGCAGCTCGGCGTCGACGTCGAGCTGCTCGACGAGAACCGCGTTCGCGACGGGCGCTTCGAGGGGCTCGACGTCATCGTGCTCGGCGTGCGCGCCTACGAGGCGCGGGCCGACTTGCGCGCCGCCGCCGACCAGCTGCTCGACTTCGCGCGCGCGGGTGGCGTGGTCATCGCGCAGTACAACCGCGAATCGCTCGGCACCCTCCCACCTTATTCCCTGGTCGTCGGCGGCACGAACCCTCGCGTCGCCGACGAGCGCGCGCCCGTGCGCATCCTCGCCCCCACAGCCCCGGTGTTCACGGCGCCGAACCGCATCACACAGGCCGACTTCGACGGGTGGGTGCAGGAGCGTGGGCTCTACTTCGGAGAGGAGTGGGACGACGCGTACTGGCCCCTGCTAGAGATGGGCGATCCCGGCGAGGCGCCCCAGCGCGGGTCGCTCCTGGTGGCGCCGGTGGGCGACGGTCTCTTCGTCTACTCCGCGCTCGCGTTCTTCCGGCAGTGGGCCAGCGGTGTACCGGGCCCCTACCGGCTCTTCGCGAATCTGCTGTCGCTCGATCCGGCGGCGTGGCGCGGGTTCACCGTGCGGCCCTGACGGGTCGCATCCCTCCTTTCCCCGCGCGCGGTTGCGCTTCCGCGCCAGTCGCGGTTGCGCTCAGCTCGTCGCCGCCCGCTCGCCCGAGCCCGTGCTGAAGGCGACGCCCACCGCGAGCACCACGGCGGCGCCGATCACGTTTTGCCAGAGGTAAGCGATCTCGGTGCGGAACGCCACAAAGCCCACGACTGCCATGCCCGTGATGAGCCCGACGAAGGCGCCCCGGGCGCGTGCACGCGGCACCATGGCGAGCAGGAAGACGCCCAGGATCGAGCCGTAGAAGAAAGAGCCGAACTGGTTCACCACTTCGATGAGCGAGCCGAGCGTGGCCGCGTAGGTTGCGACGACGCACGCGAAGATCCCCCAGAAAGCGGTGGCGCCCTTGGAGACGCGCAGGTAGTGCGCGTCGTTTTCTTCGCGTCGCCACCAGCGCCGGTAGAAGTCGATGACGGTCGCGGTAGCGAGCGAGTTCAGCTCGGCCGCGATGCTCGACATGGCTGCGGCCATCACCCCCGCGATGAACAGCCCCGCGAGTCCCAGCGGGAGCTCGTTCAGCACGAAGCGCGGGATGATGTAGTTGACGGCACCGGTCGGTTCCCCCGTGACCTCTCCGGCGAGCGCGGTCGCCTCGCTGCGGATCGACTGGATGTCGGCTTCGCGCGCCAGGAACGCCTCCCGGGCCGCGAGCTCCGCTGCATCGTCCGGGGCGTCCGCGACGGCGCGCGCTGCGGTCTGCCGAGCGCCGAACGCGGCCTCGTAGCGTGCCTCGAGCGCGCCGTATTCGTCGGCTCGCGCGGCCAGGACGGCGGACTCGTGCGCCGGGTTGTGCAGCAGCGGCGGCTGCACGAACTGGTAGTAGACGAACACGCCCACGCCGACGAACAGCACCAGCGTCTGCAGCGGGATCTTCCAGTACGCGCTCATTAGCAGGCTGGTGCGCGCCTGCTCGACGGATTTGGCGGTGAGGAAGCGCTGCACCTGGCTCTGGTCGGTGCCGAAGTACGACAGCATCAGGAACGTCCCGCCGATCAGGCCCGACCAGAACGTGTACGTCTCGTTCAGGTCGAACGAGAAGTCGAACGCGGCGAGTCGTCCGGTCGCGCCCGCGATCCGGAGCCCCTCCTGGGGGCTGACCGGCATCTGCACCAGGAGCACGAGCATCATGGCGACCAGTGCGACGACGATCAGCACCATCTGCTTCACGTCCGCCCACGCGACCGCCTGCACGCCCCCGACCATCGTGTAGATCACCGTCGGAACGCCGATGAGCGCCACGCTCCACGCGACCGGTATCCCCCAGATCGCGCTGAACACCACGGCTGGCGCCGCGATGATCGTCCCGCACGACATGCCGCGCGACAGCAGGAAGAGCAGGGAGGTGAGCGACCGCGTCTTGGCATCGAAGCGCCGCTCGAGGTACTCGTACGCGGTATAGACGCCACTGCCGTGCAACATTGGCACGAGGGTGACGCCGAGGATCACCATCGCGAGCGGGAGGCCCAAGTAGATCTGAATGAAGCGAAGGCCGTCCGTAGCACCCTGGCCCGTGGTGCCGATCATGGTGACCGCGGAGAGCTGCGTGGCCATCACGCTGAGTCCCACAACCCACCACGAGAGACTCTTGTTGGCCACGAAGTACCCCGAGACGGAATCCGTGTCCTTCGACCGCCGGACACCGTCCACGATCACGTAGACGAGGTACGCGATCACGATCGCCCAGTTGATCCAGTGCACGCGCGCTACACGTTGTAGAAGAGCTGGATCAGGCCGAGCGCCACGAGGGCGACCGCCTGCACGACGAGCACCCGTACGAGCGTGGTGCGGAAGCTCGGTGGAACGGAGGGGTCGCGAATAGGCACGGCAGCAGGGGTTGGGAGTCGTCGCGGCGGGCGGGGACGCGCGCGTAGGTTCGATCGCGGCGAGCGGGGCCGCAAGGCGCGGGCATTGGGTTGCTGCCACGTGGGAGAGGCGCCCCGCGCGAATCGACTCGATAGATTCGGCGCCGGCCCGCCCTCATCCACAACTCGACACCAGGCCTGCCATGTCAGCCATCGTTCCGAAACGTGTGACCGCCCGCATCGAGGGTGACTTCGTCGTCTTCCTCATCGGCATGCGCATCAACAAGCCCTGGAAGATCCACAAGTGGTTCCCGGTGTTCAGGGCGATGCCCAAGTTGATCCGTGAGCTCGAGCGGCGGCCCGAGTCGGGGTTTCTCGGCCACATTTTCGGGCCGACCGCGATCGTGCAATACTGGCGTTCGTTCGAGCACCTCTAGGCCTACGCCCGGGATCCCAATCAACCGCACTGGCCGGCGTGGACCGACTTCAACCGCAAAGTGGGCGGGAGCCGGGGCGACGTGGGGATTTGGCACGAGACGTACAAGGTGCGCGCCGGCGAGTACGAGTGCGTCTACAGCGGTATGCCGCCGTTCGGGCTGCTGAAGGCGAGCTCCACGCTCGACGTGTCGGAGCGACTGGATTCTGCTCGAGCCCGAATGGGGGTAGGCGGCTGAACCAGTCGGGGGTGCGCTCTCGGAGAGCCCCCCTCAGTCCCCCATACAGATGCCCATGGCGCGCGCGGTCTGCACTTCGTCGCCGTCGACGGGCACCGTCTTCGTGCGGGCGATCGCATCCGCCAACGGAACGGCCAGCACGTCCGGCGGGTCGAGCGCGACCATGGTGCCGAACTTCCCTTCCTCGACCAATCGGACGGCGGCGGCCCCGAAGCGGAGCGCGAGCAGGCGGTCGTAGGCGTTCGGCCCGCCGCCGCGCTGCAGGTGGCCGAGCACCAGCTCGTGTGTCTCGCGCCCAGTGCGCTCGTTGATCTCGCGCGCCACGACCTCGGCCATTCCGCCCAACCGCCGCTGCCCGCCCCCTTGGTCTGTTTGAAGAGCGGCTCCCCGCCCACAGGGTAGGCGCCTTCGGCTACCACCACGATCGCGAAGTTGCGAACTTCGGCGTAGCGCCTCTCGATCTTCGCGCACACTACATCCAGGTCGTACGGGATCTCGGGAATCAAGATGACGTCCGCCGTGCCGGCCAGTCCCGCGTGCAGCGCGATCCATCCGGCGTTCCGCCCCATCAGCTCCACCACCATCACGCGCTCGTGCGCCTCGGCGGTCGAGTGCAGCTTGTCGATCGCGTCGGTCGCAGTCTCGACGGCGGTGGTGAATCCGAACGTGAGAGCGGTAGCCGCCAGGTCATTGTCGATGGTCTTCGGTACGCCGACGACCCGGACGCCTCGCTGCGACAGCTTGTGCGCTATGTCGAGCGAGCCGTCGCCTCCGATCGCGATCAGCGCGTCGACCCCGTGGCGTGTCAGCGCATCGATGACGTCCTGCGATCGATCGACGACCGTGACCTTACCGCTCCCGTCGGTAACGTGATACTTGAGCGGATTGCCCCGGTTGGTCGTGCCGAGGATGGTGCCGCCGAGGTGGGTGATGCCGCGGACGGCCTTCCGGTCCAGACGGACGAGAGCGTCGTCGTGCAGGAGTCCGTCATAGCTGTCGGTGATGCCGTACACCTCCCAGCCGAGACCGTCGGCGGCGAGGACGACTGCGCGGATCACCGCGTTCAAGCCGGGGGCGTCGCCACCTCCCGTGTTCACCGCGATGCGTCAGATCTGCGTCGTCATGGCTTCCGTTCAAGCGAAAGGGCGTCCGGCCGGAGCCGGACGCCCATTGTAGCGCTAGGACCGGAGTTGCTCTAGAACGTCGCGCGGATGGTGCCCTTGGCCTCGAGGCCGAACACGCGCACGCCGTCGCCGGTCGCGTCCTTGAGCGACCCGATCATGATGCTCGCCTTCGGGAAGAAGTCGTGTCCGCCGAAGATGCGGATCGGGATATCGCCTCCTGCAGACACCAGCCACCCCAACCCTGCGTCCGATCCGCTGGTGTCCTCGCGCGCCTGCAGCTTGAAGTCGACGTGAGGGCGGAACACGAACCCGCCTCCCAGCTCGAGAGTGCCCGTGAACCCCAGGAGGGCCAGGTTCTGCTTGGGTGTGTCGACGTCGCTGAACGTCCCGAGCGGTGCGCCCTGGGGGTCCACGTTCGGCAACGTGAGCGTCCCGTTCTGGCGGATGAGGTCGGCTGCGTACAGGGTCCACACGCCTGCGCCCATGCGGAACGCATAGGTAGCGTCGAAACGGAAGCGCCTTCCCGCCTGGAGGAGGTTCTGCCCGTTCGCCTGGTCGCTCGTGTAGCTCATGAACGTGCCGCCGAGCGTGAGCGTGCTGTTGCCGAAGTTCCGGTCGAGTCCCAGTCGGATGCGCGCTTCGTTACCCGGTTGGTACTCGAGCGCGGTATCGTCCTCGCTCGGGTTGAACGTGCCCCGCACCGCATACGCGGCTGCGAGGCCGAGCCCGAAGTTGCCCATGCCACGCGCGACCGCCACCGACGGCGTGACCGCGAAGCCGCGGCCCCAGCTGGCCTCGCGGAAACCGAGCAGATCGGTGGCGAGCAGCGACGCGACGATCGCCTCCTCACCGTCCCGCGCGGCGTCTCCAGTGGGCAGGTTGAGACCGAGCGTGACGAGGGCCCACGGCGTCGCCTGATACGAGGCCCGTAGGCCGGTGTCGACGGGGCCCGACAGCTTGTAGAGGGTGTCGGCCCGCTCCACGCGACCCTCCGCCCAGGCGCCGTACACGTCGATGGCCAATGCCGAGGTCGCGGGAAAGCGGACCGCAACCGGGAAGAGGAAGAGCTGAGCCGCGTCGGCACCGAGACCCTGTTCGAACGCATAGCTCGTGAAGTCCGGGCCACCGCCCACCGTGACCTGCGCCTGCGCTCCGGTCTCGAGGAAGGCTGCGGCCAGGAAGACGATCGCGGCGAGGCGCCGAGCGCGCGGGAGGTTCATCACTCACCTCCCGGATTCGAGATCACGATGCGAATGACCGCACCGATCGCGCCCGAGACCGTATCCGTTCCGCCGGATTCTTGAACCGGGTCACGCGTGTTGGACTGCGTGGTCGTCGTCGCTTGGTCCTTGGACTGCTGCGTCGTACCGAGGTCGAGCGTGCCCCCGGTGGGTGATGGCGCTACCGCCTCGGTGGCACTGGTGAGCGTCACGGTCGAGGAGCTCGCCGTGAGATTGAGGTCGTCGGTGGTCGTGGCGCGGGGGGGTGCGACCAAGCCGAGGTCGAACTCTCCCGTGGCGCCTGCCAGAGCAATCAGGTCGGTGGTGCTGCTCGACGATGCGTCGACCAAGTCGGCGGTTTCGGCCATGGCAGCGTCGCGCCCGGCGAACCCGTCAGGCTCGAGCTGCAAGGAGAGCTCGAACTGCGCCTGCGCCTCGTCGTAGTTGCCCAGGTCCAGCTCACGGAGCCCACGTCCGTAGGCCAGGAAGGCGAGCACGTTGTCCATCCGGTCGCCGGCTTCAACAACACGATCGGTGGCTTCACCACCTACGAGCTCTCGCACGCGCTCAACACGGGCGACAAGTGCACGAACGCCGATCCGCGGAAGGGATGCGGCACGCTCAACAACGGTGCGATCGACATCGCTGCGAGCGCGGGTAACTCGCGTGGCTTCTTCGTCACGCTGCGCACCGGTAGCGGGGCGCAGGGCAACACGCAGTGGCCGGGCTTCCTCCGCTACATGAAGGTCGTCATCAAGTAGGTGTGACCCACCTGCTCGGAGGACGGCCCCATCCCCGCCCGGGGGTGGGGTCGTTCGCATTGTGATGAGTGAGTCGGGCCGTCGCGCGACGGTAGCGCGCGGACCGGTCGAGCCAAGAGAGCGCATCCAGGCGCTCGACATGGTCCGGGGGTTCGCGCTCTTCGGCGTGCTCCTGGTGAACATGTTCAACTTCGGCGCGTTCAGTCCGATCTGGACCCGAGCGACCGACCGAGTTGCGTTCTCGTTGATGCACTTCTTCTTCGAGACCAAGTCGTGGCGCCTCTTCTCGCTGCTCTTCGGCGTCGGTTTCGCGCTCCAGTTGGAGGGCGCCCGGGCGCGTGGGACCCCCTTCCTCGGGACCTATCTCCGCAGAGTCATGGTCCTCTTCGTCATCGGTATGGGGCACGCGCTCCTCTTCCCGGGCGACGTCCTCATGGTATATGCGGAGCTGGCCCTGGTGCTGCTGCTGTTCAGGAATGCCTCTACGCGCGTCCTGTTGGCGCTCGCCGTGGCGCTGCTCGCGCTCTACCCGCTCGGACGGGCCGCGAACACGCTCGTCTCGGGCGAGGCTGTGACGGTCCAGGGCGTCGACATCGAGCGCGCGCGTGCAGCGAACGAGGAGCTGCGAAGCACGCACCCGCACGCGGTCGGCTCGCTGGCCGACGTCATGGCCGCGAACGCCCGCGTGATCCCACCGAACCCCTTCGGTCAGCCGCTCGGGCTCGAGTCGGGGCTGGGCTTCCTGGCCATGTTCCTGCTCGGCCTCGGCGTGGGGAAGCGGCGGATCTTCGCGGACCTGGGTGGGCACCTGACCCTGATTCGGCGCGCGGCGATGTGGGGCCTAGGCTTGGGCGCTGCCGGCACGCTCGCCGACCTCGCGATCTCGAGCGCGCTGTCGCGACAAGCCGTGGTCGGAGGGGCTCGAGCGGCGTGGACGCTGGCCGCCGAGCTGTCATTCACGTTCGGCTCGACCGCGCTCGCCCTCGGTTACGCCGCGGCCATCGTCCTGATGTCCAGGAGCCCCCGGCTGCGCCGGCTGGTGGAGCCGTTCGGACCCGTCGGGCGTCTGGCCCTGACTGGGTACCTCGCCCAGACGCTGGCCTTCACGACGCTCTTCTACGGCTACGGTCTGGGGCAGGCCTTCCGGCTGGGCCCCGCGGCCGTCCTGGTCTGCGCGGTGGTCATCTACGCAGCCCAGGTGCCCGCGAGCGCCTGGTGGGCGCGCCGCTACCGCTTCGGGCCCGCGGAATGGCTCTGGCGCGCCCTGACCTATCTGAAGCTGCCCCCCATGCGGGCCTAGCAAAGCGAACGGCCCCACCCTAGCGGGTGGGGCCGTCGCACTGCTTGGCGTCGGACTCGGCCGACTTCGGCCTACCCCGGGCTTACCTGGGGAAGCTCCAGCCGAACGGGCCGCTCCGGCGAGCCTGCGGCCAGGCGGCACCCATGTCCCGCTGAGCCGGGCGGGGGCCCATGCCCATGTAGCGGAACTTCTGCAAGCGCGAGCCCTCGTACGTCTCGGTCGTGAAGATGTTGCCCTGACGGTCCGTCGCGATCGAGTGCACGGCGAAGAAGAGGCCGGGCTGACGGCCACCGTCGCCGAACGAATACAGGATCTCGAGCGACTGACGGTTCATCACGTAGACCTTCATGTTCTGGCCGTCGGCCAGGTACATGAACTGCTGCTGCGCGTCGGGTGAGAACGCCACGTCCCACGTCGAACCCTGCGAGCGCGTGGCCGGCGCGATGATGGTCTCCCTCACGAACGTGCCGTCCGTACGGAACACGGAGAGACGGTTCGTCGGACGGTCGCAGACGTACACGAGGCCGTCCTTGGCGCGATCGGCGCAGTGCACCGGAGTGCGGAACTGCGGAGGCGGCGTCTCTCCCGGCTGGTACGCGGGAACCGCTCCGTCCGCGGGCACGTTGCCGCGAGCGCCCCACATCCGCTTCATGGCGCCGGTCGAGGCGTCGAGCACCGCCACGCGGCGGTTGCCGTAGCCGTCGGCCACGAAGATCTCGTTCAACTCGGGCACGAACGAGACCTTGGCTACCTGATTGAAGTTCGTGCGGCTCGTGTTGGTCGGCTCGGCTCCCGGGGTGCCGTACTGGGCCAAGAAGCGCCCGTCGGCCGTGAACTTCAGGATGTGCCGGTCCTGTCCACCGTTACCGCCGATCCAGACGTTGCCCTGCCCGTCCACCGTGATGCCGTGATTCGACTGCGGCCACGTGTAGTTGCCCGTCTCCGTGCCCGGGCCGCCCCACGCGTGCAGCAGGTTGCCGTCTGCGTCGAAGTGCAGCACCGGGAATCCGGGGCGGCAACATTCGCTCAACGGCGGGTTCTGCGCGGCGCCGATCTCCGTGTTGGCGACGAACTGGTCGGGCGTGTTGCGGTGCACGATCCAGACGCCGTCGTTGGGGTCGGTCGCGACGCCGATCATCGGGCCGACCAACCAGTGGCCCGGCAGCGGCTTGGGCCAGAACGGATCGACCTCGAAGAGAGGTACCGAGCCCGCCTGGTACTCTGCTGCATCGTCCATCGCTTCGGCTGCACCTCCGACGATGACGATCACCGCGAGGAGCGCCAGACCGAAGGTCAGGTTGCGCTTCTGCATGTCCATACTCCCTGGTCATGAATGGCAGGGCCGACGTGGCCCGGGACCGACAGCCTACTGTCCGGCCGCCGATCCCGCAATCAGGCTCTGGGGCGACTCGCGGCCGCGGCCCGGAGTAGACCCCTCCGCCCCCCCACGATAGAATTGCCGCCCATGTCAGACCCCTTCCGCCTCCGCCGCACCGCCGTCCTGGTCGTCGCGCTCGTGCTCCTCCTTCCCACGTGGAACGGAGAGGCACACGAGATCCCGGCAGACGTGACCGTGCAGGCGTTCGTGAAGCCCGAAGGGGGCACGATCCGCGCGCTCGTACGCGTGCCGCTCATCTCCATGCGCGACTACAACTGGGTGGTGCGCGAGCCGGGATACCTGGTGATCCCCTCGGCGGAGGAGATGGGCCGGGAGGCGGCGGTCCAGTGGATTGCCAACTTCGTGCAGATGTATGAGGGCGGGGTCTCACTCGGCTACCCCAGCGTCGTGGCCTCGCGTATCGCCATTCCTGGCGACCGTGCCTTCATGAGCTACGAGTCGGCGCTCGCCGGTGTGCTGTCCGAGCCGCTCCCCGAGTCGATCGACCTGCCGCTCCAGCAGGCGATGTTCGACGTGCTGCTCGAGTGGCCCATCGGCTCGGAGACGTCCGACTTCTCGATCGACGCGCGCTGGGCGCAGCTCGGCCTACGCACGGTGACGGTGCTGCGCTTCCTGCCGGCGGGCGGTGCGGAGCGCGCCTTCGAGTACACGGGCGACGAAGGCGTCGTGCGCCTCGACCCACGCTGGCACCAAGCGGCGCTCCGGTTCGTGATCCTCGGCTACCAGCACATCCTGGACGGCATCGACCACCTGCTCTTCCTGTTCTGCCTGATCGTGCCGATCCGCCGTTTCTGGACGCTCGTGCCGATCGTGACCTCGTTCACGATCGCCCACTCGATCACGCTGATCGCGTCCGCATTCGGGCTCGCGCCGAGCTCGCTCTGGTTCCCGCCGCTCATCGAGACGCTCATCGCGCTCTCTATCGTGTTCATGGCCTTCGAGAACATCATCGGCGCGAGAATCGACCGACGCTGGATGGTCGCGTTCGGCTTCGGACTCGTGCACGGGTTCGGATTCTCGTTCGCGCTGCGCGAGTCGCTCCAGTTCGCAGGCGCTCACCTGCTCACGTCGCTGCTCTCGTTCAACGTGGGCGTGGAGCTCGGCCAGCTGCTCGTACTGGCCATCACGGTGCCCGTGCTGAACCTGCTGTTCCGCAAGTGGCTCCCCGAGTTGATGGGGACGATCGTGCTGTCCGCCTTTCTGGCGCACACGGGGTGGCACTGGATGCTCGCCCGAGGAGGCACGCTCCTGCAGTATCAGTTCACGGTTCCGACACTGAACCTGTCGTTCGCGGCGACGCTGCTTCGTTGGGTGATGTTGGCGCTCATCATCGTCGGAGCGGTGTGGATCCTGCGGGGCGCGTTCGATGCCTTGGCGCGCCGGCACTCCAACGGTCCGACAGCCGCCGGCCCGAGCACGAGCGCCGCTCCGGAGTCCGCCGCCAGATCCGTGGGCGCGGAAAGCTGACGGCGCGGGCGGCGCGCCTGCGCTGTGCCGAGGCTTTCTAGAACTCCCGCCAGTCGCGCTCGAGCACCTTGGTGTAGGCGCGGCTCTTGATGAAGAGCTCGACGACGTCCTTGATGGCGGCCCGGGTGGCCGCTCCGTTCAACAGAAGTCGGATGTTCTGCTCGGGCACGTACTCCTTCATGACCAGCACGTCGCGGATACGACGCGCATCCTGCTCGGCACCCGGAAGGTCGCCGCCCTCGGCGTCCGGGAAGTTGATGTAGTCGCTCACGCCGATCAGCAGCGCCCAATGGGTGACCGCCGTGCGCTCCTGCGGGCCGAACGCCAGCAGGGGGAGGGCGGCCAGGAGAGCCGTCAGGGACGCGTATCGCTTCAGTTTAACGTCGCGTTCACTCGAACCTCAGGTCGACCCCTTCAGCCGCCGCACCCATGTCGAGCGTCACCCCCCGCGCGAGAGCCCCGTCTCGCAGGCGGCTCACGATCGTGTCCAGCTCCTGATCCGAGCGAGTCGGATCGTGATGGAAGAACAGCAGTCGCTTCACGCCGCCCTCCTCGGCGAGCCGAAGCGACTGGGCGAACGTCGAGTGCCCCCAGCCGGTCCGACCCGCGTATTCCTCATCTGTATACATCGAGTCATGGATGAGAAGATCCGCACCCTGGACGAACTCCTTGATCCTGCGGCCCCGGTTCGGGCCGACCTGGGACCCGTCGCCGTCCAGCTCGTTGTCGGGGATGAAGCAAATCGTGCGTCCGCCGATCCGGATGCGGTACCCGATCACGAAGGATGGGTGCTTGACGCGCATGACCTCGAGCGAGGCGCCGTCGACCTCGTAGCCGCCCTGGTTGAGGTGCTCGAATTCCATCGCGGCCGCCACGACGCTGAACGGGACCGGGAAGTAGATCGGTCCCATCTGGCCCGCGAAGAGGTTCTGCACGTCGATGTCCTTCTGCTTCGGCCCCACGACCTTGATCTGGTCCTCCGGGTCGTAGAGGGGCAGGAAGAACGGGAAACCCTGGATGTGATCCCAGTGGAAGTGCGTGAGGAAGATGTGGATCGCGTTGGGGCCCTTCTCCACGATCTCCATGCCGAGAGGGCGGATTCCCGAGCCCGCGTCGAAGATCAGCCGGGAGCCCTGGTAGCAGACCTCGAAGCAGGTCGTGTTCCCCCCGTACCGCACCGTGTTGGGCCCCGGGGACGGGATGGACCCTCGAGTTCCCCAGCACCTCACGGTCACCACGGAGGCGTTCTCCGCCCTGCGCGCTGGCGAAGGGGCCGTGCGGCTGGCCGGGTCCAAGCGATCAGGCTCCAGAAGGGGAGGGCACAACCCACCTGAGGGGGTTCAACCAATGTATAGGCCCGAGCCGGCAGGGTGCGAGGACCTTGCGGACCCCCGCGGGCTCCGACCATTCATTCGCTGCACCTTCCTGTCCGACGGCTGGCGGATCTGGACGGACGATAGGTGGCGCGGTGATCACCAGCACGGCGCCCGTAGAATCGCGAGTGAGGCGATGCCGATTACGGAGAAGGACGTACGGAGCGCGCTCAAGGGCGTGAAAGACCCCGAGCTCGGGCTCGACCTCGTGGTACTCGGTCTCGTCTACGACGTCGCCATCTCGGATGCGGACGTGAAGGCGAAGATCTCGCTCACGTCACCTCTCTGCCCAGTGGCCGGCCAGATCGTGGAGGACGCCAAGAAGGCCATCGAGGGAGTGGAGGGCGCGGGAAAAGTCGAGGTCGAGCTGACCTTCGACCCGCCCTGGACGCCGGCGCGGATCAGCCCGCTCGTGAGGGCTTCGCTGGGCCTCTGAGTCGCCCTACGCCTCGACCAGCTCGACGTCCTCGAGGAAGTCCTTGAGCGGGTTGGCCACCGCGATGGCTCTCTCCCTGATCGCGTCCGCGAGGACGAGCCCGCGCTTCGCGTCACCGATCAGGTGGCGCGAGACGGCTGCACCGAGCCGCGCGTCGGAATCCGCGGCCGCGGCGTTGTACTCGGCGTAGCGTGCGCTTACCCGCTGCTCGAAGAGCGGGAGCTGACCGGACGGAGTGCCGTGCTGGACCATGTCCTCGAACACCGCCCGGTGGAGCTCGTCGAGCCCCTCGCGGATGCGGTCTTCTGGTGCGCGTCCCACGAACGCGAGCTGGGCTCCGCGTGTGTGCGCCCAGAGGAAGAAGATCAGCGCTTCCTCGGCTGTGCGACGGCTGCGACGTTCGTCGTCATATAGGGCGTCAACCTCGGGCAGAGGCGTCTCGACATCCTCACGAGAGAGGAAGTCGGAGAAGCTCTCCCAAACGAGGCGGGCAAGGCTGTCACCGAGCTCGACCGGCGTCATCGTCTGCGGCGCGCGGAACTCTCGGGTATCGTCCAAAAGCGTGGTTTGCACGACCAATTCCCCAGGATCTTCGGTTGCTGTAACATCAATTCGGAGCCCCGACCACACAGTGTCAAGGTTGTCGATTCCCACCCGCACGAACGGCCTGATCGGGGCGCCCCGTCGCCCCTCCGATCCCCCCAGAAAAACCCTGGTGCGCCTTGGCTTCTTGGCCATGGCGGCCCTGCTGGGGGGGTGCGCGAGCCCGGGCCGATCGATCCCCACGCCGCGGCCGGTCGTCATCTTCTCGGGTGCCCGGCTGAGGGCGGAGCCGGCGCGCATGGACTCGGTCTACGACTGGGTCACGGAAGAGCAGCTCGAGATCCAGGAGGATCCGACCTTCTGGGTGATCACCCAACCGACGACGGACGACACGTATCCGTGGGAGGGGCTGAGCCTTGGTGAGGACTCCGTCAGGGTCCGGGTTCCGCGGGGGGCCCAGGATACCGAGCTGATCTACCAGATCTACGGCCACCTGCGTCTCATGGTAGTCATGGGGCGGCAGGCGGAGTGGCTGCCCGAGGCGCCCGACGCCGCGGGATACGACCTGGAGCGCGCAATTCTGTCCCGGGCCGCGGACGCATGGATCCTCGGCCGAACCGTGTTCAACACGATTCCGTACGGCCCTCTAGACGAGCTCGCCTACGCGAAGGAGTACGGGCATCTCGACGCGTTCATCTTCACCGCTCGGCCGAACGAGTTCGTTTCCGACCGGGCCGAATGGGTGCGTGCGAACCCCGGCGGGATGGAGAGCTACCGCGAGTGGTTTCTGGACACGTTCAGCCGCGAGCCGCCAGGGCTGCGTTCAGGCTGAGGTGGCCCCGCTACGCGCGGGTCACTTCCCAGCGGAGGCCGACGGGGTCGCCCTCTCCTGACTCCTCGACGTGGACGTCGATGCGCCCCGTGCGGGCGAGCCGCGTGTCGCTCGGCTTCCCCCCGAAGAGGGCGAAGCCGATCACCTTCACCCGGCGCTCGTGTCCGGTCGGGGAGACTGCGCGTAGCTCGGCCCCCTTGAGTGACCGAATGGAAGGCGCTTCACCCGACTGAAGGCGAAGCCGTAGAATGCGCCCGGAATGCGGTGCGTCCATCGCGTCGAGCACGCGGAAGACGACACCCCGTTTCGTGGCCGTTTCTGTCGACATGAGGGATAGGGTACCGCGATGACGTCCCCCACGGAAGGCGCCGCGCGCAGCGAACTCGAGCTGCCACGAGACGAGATGTTGGCCCTCGCCCAGAAGGCCGCCGAGCTCATCGTCCACCGCCTGGAGCACCTGGCATACGAGCCTGCCTGGCGCGGTGGAACGCGCGCCGAGCTGGAGGCGCTCCTGCGGGAGCCGCCTCCGGAAGAGGGCCGTCCGGCGCTCGAGGTGATCGAACGCGCCGCCCAGGAGATCCTGCCGTTCGCCTGTCGCGTCGACCACCCGCGCTTCTTCGCGTTCGTGCCGTCGTCGGCCACGTGGCCAGGGGTGCTGGCGGATTTCCTGTGTGCCGGGCACAACACCTTCCAGGGCACTTGGTTGGGGGCGAGCGGACCCAGTCAGCTCGAGCTGGTCGTGCTCGACTGGTTCCGCGATTGGATCGGATACCCGGAGACCGCGAGCGGGCTCTTCACGAGTGGCGGATCGGCTGCGAGTCTGGATGCGTTCGTAGCGGCGCGCGAAGCGGCTGGCGCGCCCGAGCGTGCGACGGTCTACATGAGCGATCAGAGCCATTCGGCGCTCAGCCGCGCAGCCACGATCGTGGGCATCCGCCCGGAGTGCGTCAGGAAAGTGCGGAGCGATGGGTACTTCCGTATGGACATGGGGAGGCTGGCTGAGATGGTCGCCGCCGACCGCGCCGCGGGCTTCAACCCCATCGCCGTGTGTGCGAACGGCGGCGCGACCAACACCGGGGCCGTCGACCCGTTGGGGGCCATGGCCGATTTCTGCGAGGCCCAGCGCATCTGGTTCCATGTGGACGCAGCGTACGGTGGCTTCGCCATACTCACGGAGAAGGGGAAGAAAGCCCTGGAGGGGATCGAGCGGGCCGACTCGATCGCCGTGGACGCGCACAAGTGGCTCTTCCAACCGTTCGAGGCCGGCTGCCTCATGGTGAAAGACATCCGCCGGCTGGAGGCCGCGTTCTCCGTTCAGCCCGAATACCTGCAAGACACCCAGTTCGGCCGCGAGCACCCGAACTTCAGCGACCGTGGGCTGCAGCTGACACGCTCGTTCCGTGCTCTCAAGGTGTGGATGTCGATCCAGACGTTCGGCCTGGCGGCCTTTCGGCGCTCGGTGGCCAAGGGGATCCAGCTCGCGGAGGAAGCCGAGGAGTACGTGCGCGCTTCCGAGTGGCTCCAGATCGCCAACCCGGCTTCACTCGGCGTGGTCTGCTTCCGCTTCAACCCGCGCGACTCGGGCTATTCACACGAGTACCTCGAACAGATCAACAAGAAGGTGCAGGCGCGCGTGATCGAGACGGCTGTGGCCATGACGTCCTCCACGAGCCTGCGCGGGATCTACTCGCTGCGCTTCTGCATCCTGAACCATCACACCACCTGGCAGGACGTGCTGGGCACGCTCCAGGCCATCGAACGCTTCGGGCTCGAGGCGGTGGCGAGCACCGCGAAGTGACTCCGGCGACCGACCGCGCCGCCCTCCCGCGAGCGGTGAAGATCGTGGGCGGGGTCGGCGCGATCCTCTTCTGGGTCGTGCTGCAGGCGCTGCTCGCGGTCGGAACGCCGGTCGCGGATGCGCTCTTGCTCGCGGTGCTCTTCGTGGCGGTGCCCGTGATCGGTGCGGCGCAGCTTCCCCTCGTCGAAGGCGTTCGCGTGGAGCGGCTTCGAGCCTATTGGGGCTCGATCGCCGCGCTCTGGCTGCTCGGCTCGGCTGCGTGGTTGGTCGGGACTCGGACCAGCGGACCCGCGGGCGTCGGCTTGGTGGCGCTGCCGGTCGTGAACCTCCTCGTGTGGACGCTCGGGCTTACGCTGGGCGCCCTGCTCATCATGTTCGTGTTCCGCCAAGTGGCTGGGTGGCTGGATGCGAAGGAGAGCCCCCTGCTGCGTGACCTCCTGCCGAGCACGGAGCGAGAGAAGGGTGTCTTCGCGCTGCTCTCGGTGGCGGCGGGCGTGGGGGAGGAGCTCGCGTACCGCGGCTACTCGTTGCCGTTGGTGGCATCGCTGCTCGGCTTGCCCGCAGCATTCGTGCTCACGTCCGTGGTGTTCGGCGCGCTGCACGCCTATCAGGGGCTACTCGGCACGGTGCGCACGGCCCTCATGGGCGCTTTGCTCGCCTGGGGGTTCATGGCATCTGGAAGCCTGTGGCCGGCGATCCTGGCCCACATCGCGATCGATCTGGTTGCGGGCATCGTCCTGGGCGAGAGGCTCCTGCCACCCCTGGCGTCCAGCGGGGTAGCGGTTGCGCCCCACGCACCCGCCAACGAGAGGTGAGAGGTCCATGGAGGTCGACTTGGCATTGCTCGCGGACGCCGCAACCATAGACGGCTCCGGCAAGCTGAATATCCTCGGGATCTTCGATCGGCTCACCACCACCGCCTTCCCGACGCGCCATCCGCGCCTGAGCCTCGTGCTCCGGTTCGCGGCCGGGCTCGACGAGGTGGGGCGCCATCAGGTCGGCATCGCGCTGAAGGGCCCGGACGGGAAGGAGCTGGTGCGCATCGATGGCGAGATGAACCTGGCCCCCGGACCGAGTGGCGCGGGCGGCGCGGTCCTCGTGCCCCACGTCCTGAACATGGACGGGCTCATCTTCCCCGGCCCCGGCCGGTATGCGTTCGACGTGCGCGTCGACGGCGTCCACCACGTGTCGATCCCCTTGGGCGTCCACGGCCCGGAGAGCTCGGCGAGGGCGTAGCCATTGGGGTTTCGGCGCGTCCGGCCCCCCCTGGCGCCCTCCGTCGAAACGCTTGACCGAAACCGGGTGCCGGGGCGATAGGTAGAAACAGATGGGTAGGGTGGTGGACCCCCCGGAGCGACCGTGATTCTGCGCTGCAACTACGAAGAGGTGGAAGCCCTCAGGGCCGGCGCGCGCGCGTTGCTCGAACGGACGGACGACGCCTCGCCCGCCGCGGTCTTGGCGCCTCCGCAGAGTCGCGCCCGCGTGGAGGCACTGCTTCCACGCCTGGAGGGCGACCTCTCCCTGTACACACTCGACGAGCTGCGCGGTGTTCAGGCCGGAATCGATGCGATCGTCGAGTACCTGCGGGAGGAGATGGAGTCCGCGGTCCTCGCGACGCACGCCGCCGACGAGTCGGCGGTGAACGCCTACTTCGCGTTCTCCCACGGCTTCACGGTGCTCAACCGCGTCGGCCAGATCGCCGAAGAGATGGAGGCGATCATCGAGCTGGTGACGGGCGACGCGACCTCGCCAGCGGTGGCGCGGAGCTTCCGCTTCCCGGACTGAGGGGAGCCGACGCGTCTCTTCGTCGGTTCCTCGTGGTTCTCCGCCGTGCCCCTTTCCCGGCGCATTGCGCGCGGCGCTCGCTTGCTTCCCCCCTGACGAAATGAGAAGCTAGCGCGACCGCGTCCCACGACAGCCCGCCCGGAGACGGCATGGCCACGGCCGCCAAACGCGAACGCATCCTCCCGCGCATGCTCGAGGAGGAGATGCGCGAGTCGTTCCTCGACTACTCGATGAGCGTGATCGTGCAGCGCGCGCTCCCCGACGTGCGAGACGGCCTGAAGCCGGTGCACCGGCGGATCCTGTTCGCCATGCACGAGGCGGGGCTCTCGCCGGATCGCCCCTACAAGAAGAGCGCGACGGTGGTCGGCGACGTGCTGGGCAAGTTCCACCCGCACGGGGACATCGCGGTCTACGAGGCGCTCGTGCGCATGGTGCAGGACTTCTCCATGCGCATGCCCCTCATCGACGGGCAGGGCAACTTCGGCTCGATCGACGGCGACCCCGCGGCTGCGTACCGCTACACGGAGTCCAGGCTCGCAGCCATCGCGGTGGAGCTGCTCGACGACATCGAGAAGGAGACCGTCGAGCTCCAGCCCAACTTCGACGGGCAGCGTCAGGAGCCGACCGTACTCCCCGCGCGCTTCCCCAACCTCCTGGTGAACGGCTCGTCGGGCATCGCGGTCGGCATGAGCACGAACGTCCCGCCGCACAACCTGCGCGAGATCGCCGCGGGCGTCCGCCAGCTCGTCATCGACCCCGACTGCTCGGTCAAGGACCTGGTACGGCACATCCCCGGACCGGACTTCCCCACGGGCGGCTTCGTGGTGGGGCGTGCCGGCATCGAGCAGATGTACCGCGAGGGCCGAGGACGCGTGGTCATGCGCGGCCGCGTGGTGAAGGAGGCGCTGCGGGGCGGTAAGGAGCAGCTCGTGGTGAGCGAGCTCCCCTACATGGTGCAGAAGACCAAGCTCATCGAGCAGATCGCCGAGCTCGCCAAGAAGGGGCGCGCCGACGACGTGGCGGACATCCGCGACGAGAGCGACCGCGACGGCATGCGGCTGGTGATCGAGTTGAAGCGTGGCGCGGACGCAGCTGGCGTGGTCAGGCTGCTGTACCGCGCGACCCAGCTGCAGTCGACGTTCGGCGCGCACCTGCTCGCGCTCGAGGACGGTCAGCCGCGCGAGTTCGATCTCAAGCAGATGCTGGAGAGCTTCCGCGACCACCGGCTCGAGGTGATCCGCCGCCGCAGCCGGCACGACCTGGAGCAGGCCGAGGCGGAGAAGCACATCGTCGAGGGGCTGCTCGTCGCGCTCAAGCACATCGACGCGGTCATCAAGATCATCAAGGGCTCGAAGGACCGGCCCGACGCCTCCGAGAAGCTGCAGGACAAGTTCGGCCTGAGCGAGGTGCAGGCGGACGCCATCCTGAACATGCGCCTCGCGCGCCTGACGGCTCTCGAGCGCTCGCAGCTCCAGGCTCGGCTCGAGGAGCTGAAGGCGCTCATCAAGGAGCTGAAGTCGATCCTCAAATCCGAGGAGCGGCAGCTCCAAGTCATGCTCGACGAGCTCGCGGACGTCGTGAAGAAGTACGGCGACGCACGCCGGACCGTGCTGCTGGACGAGGAGGAAGAAGAGGTCGAGGAGCCCGAGATCGAGAAGCAGCTCGCCGACGAAGACGTGGTGGTGACGCTCTCGCACGCCGGCTTCATCAAGCGCGTGCCTGTCCATCTGCACAAGCGACGCGTGGACTCCGGCAAAGCGGTCGCGGGCATGGAGAAGTACGAGGAGGACTACGTCGAGCGCATGTTCGTCGCGCGCACGCGCGGCTGGATTCTCGCGTTCACGCGCGGCGGTCACTGTTTCTTCTTGCCGGTCGCGGACGTGCCCGAAAGTGCGCGCGCCTCGCGCGGACAGTCCATCTATGCCCTGGTGGAGGGCGCGGACCGGAAGGACCCTATCGTGGCGGTGATTCCGGTGGACGACCTGGCGGCCGAAGACCGCTACCTCGTGTTCGTGTCGAGGGACGGCGTGATCAAGCGTACCCCGCTCGGAGAGTTCTCGAACCCGCGCACGGGAGGCGTGAAGGCTGCGGGCGTCAAGAAGGGAGACGCCGTTCTCGATGTGGCCATGTCGGATGGAGCAGCAGAGGTCATGCTGCTCTCGCGCGAGGGGCGGGCGATTCGTTTCACCGAGGACTCGGTGAGCGTGGTGGGCCGCGCCGCGCAGGGCGTGAAAGGGATGGGACTCCGCGCCAAGGACGACGTGGTCGGCATGATCCTCATCCGTAGGGACGCGGCGGTGCTCACGGTGAGCGAGGACGGCATGGGGAAGCGCACACCGGTGGACGAGTTCCCGCTGCAAGGCCGCGGTGGGTTGGGTACACTGGCCGTGCCGGGCGGGACCAAGGTCTCGCCGATCGTGTGCGCGCTGGAAGTGCTCGACACCGACGACATCGTGATCGTGACGGCAGCCGGCAAGCTCGCGCGCGCCTCTGCGCTGTCGATTCCCGTACAGGGTCGTCGCACGCAAGGGAAGCGGCTGGTTCAACTGGCGAAGGGCGATCGCGTGGTGGAGGCGACGCGCGCTCAGGGCGAGGGAGGCACGCCAGTGCGCGATGCCTTCGGCGGCAAGGACCAGGGAGAGTTGGACTTCTGATGCGCTTCTTGGTACTCGGCGCCGGCGCGCAGGGCTCGGCGTGCGCGCTGGATCTCGCGCGCACCGCGGGCGTGTCGCGTGTGGTCCTGGGCGACCTCGACCCCAGCAGGCCGCGCGACTTCCTCCGGCCCTACGTCGGCAAGTCGATCGAGATGCGCGTGATCGATGCTTCAGCCGCGGGCGAGGTGCGCTCAGCCATGAGAGACGTGGACGCCGTGGCGTGCGCGCTCCCGTACTACTTCAACGCGCCCATGACCCGACTCGCCATCGAGTGCGGCGTGCACTTCTGCGACCTCGGCGGCAACACCGACATCGTCGACAAGCAGGTGGCGATGGGACCCGAGGCCGAGGCCGCGGGCGTGTCGGTCGTGCCTGACTGCGGGTTGGCTCCTGGCATGGTGAACATTCTCGCGCAGGGCGGCATCGACGGGATGGACTCGGTCGATTCGGTGAGGATGCTCGTGGGTGGTCTTCCGCAGAATCCGCGTCCGCCCCTCAACTACCAGGTCGTGTACTCGCTCGAAGGC
>Ga0194132_10000070_pt1 | contig 182759 bp, 165 predicted proteins | sample TA2KigOf80mmetaG_FD_148612 | JGI IMG/M metagenome (GOLD analysis project Ga0194132, IMG submission 148612) | Freshwater microbial communities from Lake Tanganyika, Tanzania - TA2015054 Kigoma Offshore 80m | ecosystem: Environmental > Aquatic > Freshwater > Lake | place: Tanzania: Lake...
GCACCCGAACCGCGGGATCGGACCGACCGGCAGCCCGACCCGGCGGCCGGAGATCCTCAACGCGGTCGGAGACGGCGCCGGCGCCGCGGGCGGCGCGGGCCCGGGGGTCCCGGCGACGGATCGCCGCCCAGCGCGCCGGAGACGCCGTGAGCAAGTTCTTCCTGACGACCGCGATCGATTACTCGAACGGCGACCCCCACCTGGGCCACGCCCTCGAGAAAATCGGCGCCGACGTCATCGCCCGCTTTCGGCGGATGGCCGGCGACGAGGTCCACTTCCTGATGGGGATGGACGAGAATTCCCAGAGTGTCCTGCCCATGGCGGAGAAGAACCGGATCACGCCGGCAGCCTGGGTGGAGCAGCTCGCGGCTCGGTTTCAGTGGTTCTGGGAGCGGCTCGGCTGCAGCAACGACGACTGGATCCGGACCACGGAGCCGCGGCATCTCGCGGCGGTCGCCGAGCTGCTCGAGCGCATTCAGGCGCGGAACCCCACCGACGTGTACCTGGCCGACTACGAGGGCCTCTACTGCACCGGGTGCGAGGAGTTCAAGACCGAAAGCCAGATCGCCGACGGCAAGTGCGGGGAACATCCCACCCTGGCCCTGATCCCGACCAAGGAGCGTAATCACTTCTTTCGGCTATCGGCCTACACCGACCGAATCCGGGCCCTGATCGATTCGGGCGAACTCGCCGTCGAGCCGACCATCCGGCGGAACGAGATCGTTCGCCTTCTCGAAGCCGGGCTCCAGGACATCTCGATTTCACGATCCCGGCTGCCCTGGGGGATTCCCTTCCCCGGCAGCCCCGGCCACACCATCTACGTCTGGTTCGACGCGGTGATCAACTACCTCTCGGCGACGGGGTTCCCGGCCGAGGGATACCAGCGCCTTTGGCCCGCCGACCTCCACGTCATCGGCAAGGGCATCACCCGATTTCATTGCGTGCTGTGGCCGGCGATGTGCCTTTCGGCCGGGATCGCCCCACCACGGATGGTCTGGGCCCACGGCTACGTCCAGTGGCTCGGCACCAAGATGTCGAAAACGGCCGGGACCGCGGTCAATCTGGACGATGCCATCAACCGCCACGGTGCCGATGCTCTTCGCTACTTCTTGATGCGGGAGGTCGGGTTCGAAAGCGACGGGGATTTCACCTGGGACCGGTTCGACGCCCGGTACACGGCAGACTTGGCCGACGGATTCGGCAACCTGGTCGCCCGCAGCATCGCGATGATCGAGAAGTACCGCCAGGGCATCGTCCCGCCTGGACCGGAGACCGAACTCGACCGCCTGGCGACCGGGGAGATCATCCCGGCCTATCGGCGGGCCCTGGACCGGTTCGACCTGCGAGCCGGAGCGGAATGTCTGGGGACTCTGGTCGCCGGGGCGGACGGCTTCATCGCCGCCTCGGCCCCGTGGAGCCTTGCCAAGGCTGGTGCCGCGGCCGATCTGGACCGGGCTCTGGCGGCCTTGGGCCGATGCCTCTACCGGCTCGCCGTGCTCGCGGCGCCCTACCTCCCCGGCAAGGCGGCGGAGGTGTGGGAGGCGCTGGGCGGTCTTGGCTCGATCGATGCCACCGCCTGGAAACAGGTCGACCTGGCGCCGGTGACGGGCCGCCTGGTACGCCGCCCCGCGATCCTCTTTCCGAAGCCTGCTTCACCGAAGTGACCGCTTCCAAGTCTTTGTAAAACAACCAGTTGGCGTCAAGAAACTCGACGCTTGACACCCCTCGGCGCGGACGCCATTATTTGGCTTGAGTCGGCTGGGCGGCGGTGTTGCAATAGTCGACGGCAGGGGGAGCACCCGGGGTCTCTCGGGTTCAGGGGCGCCAGGCCCACCAGACACAATCGGCGGCCGGACCCGAGGTCCGGCGTTAGGTGCGAGTTAGGGCAATGTCCAAGAGCCGGTGGACGGTCATCGTCGTCCCGACGGGGTCGAGCACGTCACGGGTGATCGAGGTGTCTCATGCCTCGGTCAAGCTGGTGGCGAGCCTGGCCATCGCGACGGTGGTCATCGCGCTCTTGCTCGGGTACGGCACGGTGGCGAAATCCGTCAACGTGGCCCGCGCCAAGGCTGCGGCCGAAGAGAACGCCCGGCTCGCCCAGGAGCTCGGCGCGATACAGGGCCGGATGGCTCAGCTCTCCGACTCGATTACCGCCCTGGAAGCCCGGGACGCCAAGCTCCGAGTCCTCGCCAATCTCGACCCGATCGATCCGGCGGTGCACGCGGCTGGGATCGGGGGTCCGAGACCCGGCCATCCGGAGGAGCACCGGAGCGTTTTGCTCGACCGAGCGGCCGAAACCAGGGTCGATCTCGGTGCTTTGATTCGCCGAGCCAACCTCCTGACTCGGTCGTTCCGAGAAGCGGGCGACAGTCTGGCGGCGCACTCAGCGCGGCTTGCGGCCACGCCGTCGATCATGCCGACCGCGGGCTGGCTGACCAGCGCTTTCGCCGCGATGCGCCAGCACCCGATTCTCCACGAAGCGCGCCCCCATGAGGGCGTCGACATCACCGCCCCGATGGGCACCCCGATCGAGGCGCCGGCCCACGGCACCGTGAAATCGGCGGGCTGGGAGGCGGGCTACGGCCACAGCGTCGTGATCGACCACGGCTATGGCATCGTGACCAGATTCGCCCACGCCTCGCGCCTGTTCGTGGCCGCCGGGACCAAGGTGGTTCGCGGTCAGCGGATCGCCCTGGTCGGCAACAGCGGCCTGTCGACCTCGCCCCATCTCCACTACGAAGTGCACGTCAACGGCCGTCCGGTCGATCCTCGCAAGTACATCCTGCCGAACGTCGTCACCGACTGAACCGTCGTCCGGCATCGTTGGTCCCACCTCCCCAGGCGCTTAGCTTTCGTTGATGCGCGCCATGGGCCTGGGAGTCATCCTGCTGGGACTGATGGCGTGTCGACCGCGGACGGCCACGGTTCGAGTCACCATCCCGGACTTCGACGGCAAGGAAACCGCGGTTCCGCAGCTGATGGTCACGTTCCTCCCCTACGATCGCGACAGCATCGTCGCCGCACTCGAGGCGGCGGCGCCGCCGCGTCCCCACGTCGCGGCGCTCGACAGCCTCTTCGCCGTGTTTCGGCCTCGCTATCAGGCAGCCGCGGTGGCGGGCGCTCGGGTGGAGGCGGCCGTACTGGCGAGGGCGGAGTTGGTCCGGGGGCAGGCCCCGGCCGGCGATCTCGCCGCGGCCGATGCCGCCTTGGCCGCCCTTCGCGCCGAGCAGCGGCTGGCACGCCAGGGGCTCGATAGCGTCCGCTCGGCGCTCGGGCCGACGATCGACCGGCTCCGCCGGGAGGTCGCCCAGTGGGAGGACAGCGCCTTGGGATCGTATCGGTCCATCGTCCGCTCCCTCGGCGATCGGGTCTTCGCCAATCCCGTGGCGGATACCACCTCCTCCGACGGCTGGGCCAGCGCCGAGTTGACCGATGGATCGTGGTGGGTGACCGCGCTCACCATCGATCCGACCGATCCCAATCGGGAGTGGTACTGGAATCTCAAACTCGACCGCGACACGGTATACTTGAGTCCCCGAACCGGCCGGAACCGGCCGAGGTACTGAGATGCGATGCTGGCTCGTCGTGGTGCTGGTGGCGGCCGCGGGTCTCGCGGAGGCGCAGAACGTTCCCTTGGCCGCTCGGACCAAGGGGTCGCCGACCGCCCCGATCGTGGTATACGAGATGTCGGACTTTCAATGTCCCTTCTGCCGGCGCCACGCGATCGAGGTCTTCCCGACTCTCGAGCGGGAGTACATCCGAACCGGCAAGGTTCGGTGGGTGTTCATCAACTATCCGCTGACCTCGATCCATCCGAACGCGGTTCCGGCCGCGGCGTTGGCGATGTGCGCGGCCCATCACAACAAGTTCTGGCCGGCGCACGACCTGCTGTTCCAGCACCAGGAAGTATGGGCCCCTCTCAAGAACCCGGCTCCGTTCTTGTTGTCGCTGGTGGATTCCTTGCGGCTCCCGAAGGCTCCGATGACCGCTTGTCTGCAGAGGTCGGAAACGGTGGCGCAGATCAAGAGCGACGCCGACGGCGCGGTCAAGAGCGGCGCGCAGAGCACGCCGACGTTCTATGTCGAGGGGGCGCTGGTGGTGGGGGCCCAACCGCCGCAGCTGGTCAGGATGGTGCTCGATTCGATCTACCGGGCCAAAACAGCCAAGAAACCCTGACCAGGTCAGACGAACCCGGGGACCTCGCTGTGGAGCTTGGCGCGGAGTTCCTCCCGCGGCATGGCGTAGCCGAACCAGTGGCCCTGGAGTTGCGCCACACCCAATCGGCGCAGGGTGACGGCCTGATCCCGCGATTCGACCCCTTCCGCGGTCACCAGCATTCCTAACGCGATCGCCAGACGGACCACCGCGTCAACGATGGCCAAATCGCCATCCTGCCACATCCGGGCGATGAAGCTGCGATCGATCTTGAGGTCGGAGACCGGGAAGTCGCGCAGATAGGTCAGCGAGGAGTACCCGGTCCCGAAGTCGTCGATGGCGATCTGTATCCCGGTGGCCCGAAGGGCGGCCAAGTCGGTGCGGGTCTTGGCGGTCGCCTGGATCAGGGTGGTTTCGGTGATCTCGAGGCAGAGCACCTCGGGGGGACAGCCGGATTTCGCCAGCACCGCCTTCACCAGCTCGGCGAAATCGTCCTGGTCGACGAACCGACCGGATACGTTGCAGGAGAACCGCAGTTCCCGGCCAGGCCGTTCGTGGGCCAGCTCGGCGGCAACCTGGCAGACGGTTTCGAGCACCAGCCGATCGATGTCGGAGATGAGCCCGGTCTCCTCGGCGACGGACACGAAGGCCGCCGGCATCAACAGCTCGCCGTCGTCGGCCCGGCAGCGGACCAAGGCCTCGGCGCCGACCATGCGGCCGGTCGCGGAATCGACGAACGGTTGATAGAGGACCACGAGTCCATCGTTGTGAAGCGCGTGCACCAGCATCTGCTCGGTGGCGATTCGTTGCAGGGCCCGCTGGTGCATGGCTTCGTCGAAGACCTCGGTGCGATTGCGGCCCCGTTCCTTGGCGCCGTACATCGCGGTGTCGGCCTCGCGGAGCAGATCGTCCGCGGTGTGCCGCGCGGGATCCGCCAACGCCACCCCCACGCTGGCCGTGGTCCGGATCAAGTGGCTGCCGACATCCATCGGCGCGCTCAGCACTTGCCGAATCCGATCCCCGACCCGGCGGGCGTCGCCGGGATCGTCCAGATCCTCGAGAATGACCACGAACTCGTCGCCCCCGAGTCGTCCCAAGGTGTCCTCGGGACGGAGGATGCTCTGGAGCCGCCGGGCCACCAGCACCAAGAGGTCATCCCCGACCGTGTGGCCGAAGCTGTCGTTGATTCGCTTGAACCGATCGAGGTCGAAGAACACCAGACCGATCGGACGATTGCGGCGCTTGGCCAACGAGAGGGCGTGTTGCAATCGATCGCGCAGGAGCGATCGGTTGGGCAGGCCGGTGAGCGGGTCATGAAGCGCTTGCCGGCGAAGCGCTTCTTCGCCCTGACGCTGGTCGGTGACGTCGAGCAACGCGATGACCGCGCCTAACACCGTCCCCGCGCCATCGGTCAGCCGATGTCCCCACGCCCGCCGGTGGAACATCACGCCCTCGGGTGAGCGCACCGCGTATTCGAAGCCCTCCACCGGCTCGCCCCGCAAGGCGCGGAGCATCGGCGCATCGACCCGCTCCATCGGGGTGACTCCATCGGGCTCGAAATATTGGAACTGCTCGATCCAGGTGGCGATAGCTGCGCCGCGTTCCGGCGTTGGATGCGCCGCCGCGAAGGCCCGGTTGATCAGGACCACGAATCCCTTGGCGTCGCAGGCGATGATCGGGACGTCGATCCGGTCGATGATCGATCGGAGCAACTCGGTACTGAGTCCCTCCTCGATGAACGCATGGGCGATGCGATCACGGATCGCGGCCGGATTCGGCAGCGTGTGAGGGAACGAAGCGTTGGGCATTCACGCCCTGAAGTGCAGATCGTATGCCAGGTCAGCAGTCCGAGCAGGCTGAGGTTCCTCAACCCAAGGCATTGACTGGCAACATCTTACGGATCGGCTTGAAGGGGGCGAGACGGAGATTCTTGCTTTCGGCGTTTATTCGGTATATCGTAGTTCCCCGCTTTCCCCGAGGTCCTCGCACCGTGCCCGCCGCCGCGCTTCGTCATCCCGTCGGAGCCCCGCCAGTACCCCGGGTCTCGCCGAGCCAGTTGCACGCGTTGCTCGCGGAGCGGTTTCCGTCCGCCGTGCCGTCGACCGAGCGGGCGGCGGTCCTCGGTACCGGACTCGGGCAAATCGATTCGATTCTTCCTCATGGAGGGCTTCCGCGGGGTCGGGTGACGGCGTGGCAATCGATCCAGGGCGGGGCCACCGCCATCTTGAGCGCGGTCACCGCCAGGCTGCTCGGTCGGGGCGAGCGGGTGGCCTGGGTCGATGGGGCTCGCCAGATCGGTCCGTACTGGCTCGTCGGTCCGCTGGTCATCCGGCCCACCGACCCCGCGTTGGCGGCCAAAGCGGCGGAGATTCTCCTCCGTTGTGGCGGCTTCGGACTCGTCGTCCTGACTGGGGCCGCGCTGGACAGCGGCGCCATGTTACGGTTTTCCCGCATGGTTCATGAGGGCGGCGGGGCGTTCGTCGCGGTCACGCCTCAGACCCATACCGCCATCCTGCGACTCGAGTCGCGCTATCTCGCCGACCGGTTCCGAACCGCGCCCTCGCCGTTTGGCGACCCCGCGCTGATCGAACGGGTGGCGCTCCGGCTCGAGGCCCGCGGGCCCGGGTGGAACGCCCACACTGTCCTCCATCTCCCCGCCCGCCCCCATGACCTTCGCCTGTCTCTCGAGCCCGGCGTGGCCGACCGACGCGGCGATCTCGACTGAGATCGTCGCCCGGGCGCTCGCGATCGCTCCTCGGGTCCGTGCCGAGCCCGCGCTCGGCGTGCTGTGGGCCGATGCCCGGGGCCTCGATGGTCTGGCCATTGCCCATGCGCTCCTCGATCTCGCCGACGCCACCCCGCTCCCGGGCGCCACCGCCGGCATCGCGGCCACGCCGATCGCTGCCGACGTCGCCGCGCGAACCGGCACCGAACGGGTCACCGCCGTCGCCTCTGGCACCGACCGCGCGTTTCTCGCTCATCATGACATCGGGGTGCTTCGCCCGTTGCCTCCCGCGGCGCTGTACCCGTTGCTCGCGAGCGTCGGAATCGAGCGCTGTGGCGATCTCGCCACCTTGGACCGAGAGGCCGTCGAGATCCGGTTCGGCCCTCACGGCACCGCCCTCTGGCGTCTGGCTCGCGCCGACGACCCCCGGATTCTGTTTCCCCCCCGTCCCCGTGAACTCCCCAGCGCCGAGGTCGAGTGGGTCGACTACGAGCTCGATCGTCAAGAGCAGCTGGTGTTCATCGTCAACTCGCTGTTGGGCAGCGTCACCGATCGGCTCGGGCGACAACGGCAGGGAGCCCACGCCATGACGTTGGAGTTCCAGCTGGCCAACCGGACCTCCGCCACCGAGCCGATCCGCGCCGCGCATCCTACCGCCGACCGGGCCACCTGGCTTCGGATCGTCCGGGCCCGCCTCGAGCAAGTGACATTCGCCGCGCCGGTCACCAGGATCCGCCTCGTGGTGGATCGGCTGGCACCGATCGACGACCGGCAAGGCGATCTCTTCGACAAGGGATTCGCCACCGCGCGGGCGACCGAGGCGGCACTGGCCCACTTGCTCGATCTCGCCCCGAATGCCATCGCGGTCCCCCGAGCGACCCGACATCCGCTTCCCGACCATCGGCTCGACTGGGCCGCCGATCCGAGCGGCGAAAGCCTGGCCAGGGAATCATCGGTCGGCGCCATCCCGGTTGACCTCGATCCCGTCCTCACGGTCCAAACGCTGCCCGCCGCGGCGCCGATCGACGTCTGGAGCGTTGCCCGCCGAGACGCGGTCGTCCCGGATCGCTACTTCGACGGCATCCGCAACTATCACCTCACCAGGAGCTTGGGCCCGGATCGAATTTCCGGTGGATTCGGCGGGGTCCGCTTCGACCGGGAATACTTCCAGTGCGTTCGCGACGACGGGGTGATGGTACTGCTCTACCACGATCGCGAATCCGCGCGGTGGTGGCTCGCGGGATGGTGGGATTGAGATGGCCTTCGTCGAGCTTCGCTGCCACAGCGCCTTCTCGTTCGGTGACGGCGGCGTGGCGCCCGAGTCCCTGGCTCGCCATGCCAAGGCGTTGGGTCACACCACCATCGGTCTCACCGATCACGCCGACCTCGGCGGCATCGTCCGATTCGCGGTCACCTGTCGGGAGCAAGCGATCCGGCCGGTGGTGGGCTGCGAATTCCTGGTCGACGGTCGTCCACTCGCGCTGCTGGCCCGCGACCAGATCGGATTCCGCAACCTGGCCGCGCTGGTCACCGCCGCGCGGGTCGGCAATCTCCGCCGTTGGACCAAAGCCACCGCGACTCGCGGTCGCCCGCGACTTTCCTGGTCCCAGGTCGCCGAGCGGAGCGCCGGGCTTCACCTGCTCACCGGCCCGTCGTCGAGCATGCTGGCGACCCTGCTCGATCGGGGTCTGACCGACGACGTCGACCAATGGCTGCGCCGCTTTCGCGAGGCCTTCGATCGTCGCCTCGCCATCGAAGTCCACCTCCACCACGCCGGACGCCGCGAAGCCGCGTTGGCCGGCGCCTTGATCGCCCTGGCGCGCCGAGCCGGCATTCCCTGGGTGGCGACCCAGAACCCGCGCTACCTCGACTCGGGGACCAGGCTGGCGCACGAGGTGCTCACCGCGCTACGCCACGGCCTCGACGTGCCGACCGCCACCCGCGACGGTCTCCTTCATCCCAACGATCAATGGCGGCTGCTATCCGAATCCGAGATGGCTCGGCGGTGGCATGGAGCCACGGCCGGCCTCGACGAGAGCGCCCGCATCGCCGAGGTCTGCCAGTTTCAGCTCCGCTGGGTCCGTCCCCCGCTTCCGACGTTCAAGGTCCCCGAGGGTCACGACGACGACAGCTTCCTGCGATATCTCACCCTCGCCGGTGCCCGGACTCGTTGGGGCGATCCGTCGCCCCGTCAGCTCGCCCAACTCGATCACGAGCTGGCCATCATCGGCCGGCTCGGGTTCTCGGGTTTCTTCTTGGTGATGTGGGATGCGGTCCGCTTTGCCCACGATCGCGGGATTCTCGCCCAGGGGCGGGGCAGCGCCGCCAATTCCGCCGTGGCCTACTGTCTCGGGATCACCGCGGTGGACCCGGTCAAACACGGGCTGTTGTTCGAGCGGTTTCTCTCGGAAGCGCGGGTCGACGGGCTCACCGAGGCGCCCGACATCGACGTCGACATCGAACACGACCGTCGCGAGGAAGTGCTCGATTACGTCTATCGCCGCTATCGACGGTCCCACTCCGCGATCACCGCGGTCACCCAGATCTACAGCGCCTGCACCGCGGTCCAAGATTGTTTCCGCGCTTTCGGGCTCCCGGCGGAACAGGCCTTTCGGCTCTCCAAGCGGCTCCGAGGCTACGGCTGCCGGGAAGGGGTCGAGATCCTCCGTGACGGGCTCGCGGCGGCCCAGGGAGTCGACTTGGACGGTCCGGTGGGTGCCACCATCCTGGAAGCCATCGCCGCGTTCGACGACCTGCCTCGTCTCCGCTCGACCCACCCGGGCGGCTTCGTGCTGTCGTCGGAGCCGTTAGGCGACTACTGCCCGATCGAGTCCACCTCGATGGGCCGGACCATCATCCAGTTCGACAAGGACGACCTCGACAGCGTCGGGATCCCCAAGTTCGATTTTCTCGGGCTCGGCGGGCTCGCGCTGGTCCGCCGGGCGTTCGACGCCATCGCGACCCGGACCGGCACCCAGCTGTCGATCTACCGCCTTCCCGACGACGACCCGGTCACCTACGCCATGATCAGCCGGGGCGACACCATCGGCACCTTCCAGATCGAAAGTCGCGCCCAGATCGCCTCGATCCTCCACACCAAGCCGGACCGGCTCTACGATCTCGTCGTCCAGGTCGCCCTGATTCGCCCCGGACCGATTCAGGCCAAGTTCGTACACCCCTACACCAAACGGCGCCGCGGCGAAGAACCGGTCAGCTACCTCCATCCCGCGCTCGAGCCCATCCTGAAGCGCACTCAGGGCATTCCGATCTTCCAGGAACAGGCCATGGCCATCGCCATGACGCTGGCGGGGTACACCGCCGCGGAGGCGGATCTCCTCCGCCGCACCATGGGACATCAGCGAAAGCGGGGCAAGTTGCTCCAGGCGCTCGCCACGCTGCGCGAGCGACTGATCACCAAGGGCATCTCGGACACCGTCGCTCATCGGATCGAAGAGGACTTGATGAGCTTCGCCAACTACGGGTTTCCCGAATCGCACGCCTGGAGCTTCGCGCTGATCGCCTACGCCACCGCCTATCTCAAGGCCCACTACCCGACCGAGTTTCTGCTGGGGCTCCTGAACGCTCAGCCGATGGGGTTCTATCCGATCGCCACCTTGATCCACGACTCGCGACGATCGGGGGTGGTGGTGCTGCCACCCTGCCTTTCGGTTGGCGAGGGCGATTGCACCATCGAGCTGAACGAACGGGGCGAGCCGGCGATGCGGCTGGGCTGGCGGTTCATCCGCGGCGTCGGCGACAAAGCGCTCGATCGGCTTCAGTCCATTCGCCATCGGGAAGGGCGGTTCGCGAGCATCCGCCACGTCGTCAAGTCCGCCGAGCTCTCCGGGTCCGACGCGATCGCCTTGGCGCGTTCCGGCGCGTTCGGTCACTGGGAGTCCGATCGCCGCAAAGCGGCCTGGGAAGCCTTGCAGCACGTCCGCGATACCCTCCCACTGGCGCCGGCCCACCGGACCACCCACCAACCCCGCTCCCTCACGAAAACCGAGCGGGTTTTCCTCGACTATTTCGCGACCGGGATGAGTATCGCCGGCCACCCGGTCGAACACATGCGAGCCCGCCTCGCGGCCGCCGGAGCAACCGACAGCCGCGCCCTCGCGACGGCCCCGCATGGCGCTCCCGTGCTCATCGGCGGTTTGGTGGTCGCTCGGCAACGGCCGGAGAGCGCCAACGGCGTGATGTTCATCCTGATGGAGGACGAATTCGGTTTCTTGAACGCCATCGTCCGCAGGGAGGTGGAGGTTGCCTACCGCGAAACGGCCCGCCGGGCCCCGTTCCTGCTCATTCTTGGCAGGATCCAACGAGATGGTTCGGTGATCCAGGTTCTCGCCGAGAAGCTCAAACCGATCCGGCCCCAAGCGGCTCTGGCGTTTCGCTCCCGCGACTTTCGGTGAACGTTTCAACCCCGCCGCTTCATTCGCTCTTCAGCCGGCCGTCGCTACCCTCTTGCCACCCCCGTCGAGAGACCGGTATGGATTGGGCCCACCTTCATGTCGCGTTGAACCATATCCCGATCATCGGCATCCCCATGGTCGGGCTATTCCTCGTCATCGCGCTGTTCCACCGTTCCCGCGACTTGGCCCTGGCCGCCACGGCGGTGTTGGTCCTCCTCGGCCCCGCCACCCTGGCGGTCAAAATGGGCGGGGAGCAAGCCGAGGAGGCCGTCGAAGGCGCGGCCTGGTTCAACGAAGCCGCCGTCGAGGAGCACGAGGAGGCCGCCGACCTGGCCACCATCGCGGCGCTGTTGACGGCCGTCGCGGCCGCCGTGGTGTGGTGGCGTCAGCGGGCCATGACCGAGATCAACCGTTACGGCGTGGCCGGCCTTCTGGTGATGGTCGTCATCACCTCGGCGCTCCTCGGTCGTACCGCGCTCGCGGGCGGGGTGATCCGCCACGACGAGTTCGGCTCGGCCTCCCGAGTCGCGCCGGCCGTCCGCGAGGACGACGAACACTGATCGGTTGACGAGTCGACTTCTCGCGAGGATGTCCGGCGACACTTCGCCCCGAGACCGTTTCGCAGCCTCGACCCGGTACGCCCAGCCGGGGAGCCTCCGTTCGCCTCAGCGTTGCACCACGGCCAGGAACACGTCGTAGAGGGCGTGGCTCCAGGCCGCGATTCCGAATCCCCGGGCGAGGTACAGGCCGCTGAAGAGCAGGCCGGCGATGGCCCGGAAGGTGAACGAGTCGACCTCGAATGGGTCGCCGTAGGGTCCCAGGTAATGGAAGCCCGAGAATATCAGGGCACCGGCGACGATGGCGACGGTCGCGCTCGACCCGGGCTTCATTCCGAGGAGGCCTCGACCCACGGCGGCCAGACCCGAGACCAGGAGGACCCGGAACACCAGCTCCTCGTAGAGCCCGGCGCCGAGTGAGATCATGATCTGGGTCGGGAACCCGAATTGATCCATCGGGCCGATCGCGAGCCCCCGACCCAGGACCAGCCCGGTCAGGGTGCTGGCGACCCCGCCTAACAGGGCGGCATAGACCATCGATTCGACCAGCATCAAGGCCAGCAATCGACTCTCGATTGGCCCGGCTTTTCGATCGCGCCAGACCAGCACGGCGCCGACCCCGATCAAGAGGAGGCCGAAGGCCGCCAGGCCGTGTCGCCCCCCGAGCGCGGTGAACACGCTCTTGAGCAAGACGTCCGCCCCGTTGCGAACGCCGGCCATCGCGTCGCCGCTCAAGAGAAACGCCAGCGCCTCGTAGGCGAGCAGCAGCGGCAAGGCGAAGGTGAGGCTGTGTCGGGGGGCGCGGGATTTGGTCCAGTACGACGCGGCGGCGGACATGGGAACTAATGTACGAGAAACCCGGGCCCGGGATTCAGCGGGCCATCTGGGGTTGCCGCGGGGTGGTAGTGTCGCCGATGGACCCCGCGGATCGGTCGGGCGTTGGAATTCCCCCGTCCATGCCGGTGTCCCGGCCGCTGTGATCGGCGGCTGACCGGGCACTGACCCGGGGATGATATCCCGGCCGCATCCTTCGACTGTCCTCAAAAGGCCCGGTCTCCAATGCCAGCATCGTCCGCTCCGCGGCTCCTCGCCGCCGTCCTCCTCGGGCTGCCTGCCGCGGTGGGCGCTCAGTCCACGACGCCCAACACCACCGTCAGGGTCTCGGCTCCGTCGGCGGCTGCCCCGCACCCCAGCGTGTCTCTCGCCCCGAGCCCCGGCCGCAAGATCCTGGGTGGCGGCGCCTTCGCCGACTGGCGAGGTGCCGGGAGCCTGCTCGACCGCCTCCGTCCGGTCGGCGGCGCCTGGGAGGCCAGCGCCAAGGACCATTTATTCTCCGACCCGTCCTCCATTACCGGGTACCTGGTCCAGCTCAACGATCCGACCAATCGGTTCGACGTCCAGGTGGCGGCGGCCGCGAGCGCCCCGTCCAACCGGCCCACCGCCACCGCTACACTGCCCGCCGGATACCTTGTGACCGGCGGTGGCTGCTGGGTGGACTGGCAACGGGCGGCCCAGCCCGCGGGCAACCTGCTCACGGGCTCATACCCCGACGAAACGAGCCTCCGATCCTGGATCTGCGAGGCCAAGGACCATCTGGGCCCGAACCCCGCGGTGGTGCACGCCTACGCCATCGGAATCCGGGCGGTGAGCGGGCCAGCGCCGGCCGTCGTCATCACCAAGGTGACCAGCGGGGTGGGGCCGGCGCCCAGCATTCGGGCGACCGTGGCCCCGGGCTACGAGGTGACCGGTGGTGGGGCTCGCGCGGAGGTGTATCGAATGGCCAGCCTGGCCGCGCCCCGAACGACCACCCGCTCCCTGGCAAATCGCACCGTGCCGGGGGTTGCGCCGCCGGACAGCGGTGTCCTGCTCACGGCGTCGTTCCCTGTGGTTGGCCTGGCGTCGGCTGCGACTGGCTGGGAGGCTCGCGCCAAAGATCACGGAGTCTCGAGCCCAGGCTCGGTCACGGCGTTCGTCATCGGGATCAAGCTGCCCCCACCCCCGGCACCCCCGCCGCCCCCGCCGCCCCCGCCAGCCACCTGCTTCTGCACGGCCACCGGACCCTTCGCCCCCGCTGCGCCCGGTCCGATCAGCGGCGGTCTCCAAGGCTTCTTCAACCACCCCGTTGACGGCCGGTTCACCGTCACCGCGCAGTTGGTCAGTGGCCTGTCGGAACTCACGGTCACCGATGCTCAAGGACGAGTGGCGCTCAGCGTGAGCGGTGCGGTCGCCTGGGGCGTGAGTCCGAATAGCCGCTACTTCGCGGTCGTCAACTCGCCGGTTGGGACCAACGCCGGCAGCCCGCTGACGGCGTACCGGGTAGCGAGGGGTTCGAGCGGGTTCCGGTCCATCATGTCTTCGGAGGTCTGGCCGGACGGCAGGTGGGGGTTCAGTCCGGACGGGAGCCAGCTCCTGATCGAGCGACTGCAAAACGCCCCGGTGAGCTACAGCCTGACCGCGCACAATTTGTTGGCCGCGAATCCCATGACGGCCGTGCTGCACACCCAGGAGCTGTCCGTATTCGGCCCGAACGTGACGATCAGTCCTTGCGGCGATCGGCTGATGTACAATCGGTGGACTCAGCTCAACCCGCAGCAGGGCCAGCTCGGCTTTTATGCCCGGAAGGACTATCCAATGACCTCATCGGTGGTCGCCGACTGGGATGGGTCTTCAGCCACCATGAGTGCCGCGATCGAGGCGGGAACCACCTTGAATACCTTCCTGGTCCGGCTCACCGGGGCCCGCCTGCGGAGCAACGGCCAGACCACGTTTACCAGCCGGCAATGCGAGGTACCCTGACGGCCATCGCTTCGCCGCCCAAGAGAAAAGCCACCGGCGCGTAGGCGAGCGGCAGCGGCGACACGAAGGTGAGGCTGTGTCGGGGAAGCGGACTACTGCACGAGAAACCCGGGCCCGGGATTCAGCGGGTCCGGTTTGGTCCACCAGCCTTCGACAACCCGCTGCAGCATCGGGGCGATTCGTCGCGTCTCAGCCCAGGTGCCACCGATGCTCAAGTGCCGAAGGACCCAGTTGGCCAGGGCGAGACTGGTCGCCTGGTCGACCTCCTGCAACGTTTGGCTCTGCTCTTGCCCGGTCGGAGGGACCGTGGCCCCTTCGGCCTCGACCACCAGCGATTGGCTTTGCGGAAACCGTGCGGCCAGGGCGGCGAACAACGCCGCTCGCAACCGGTCGAAGCGCTTCCCGTCACCACGCACGGCCTGGAGGAGTGGAAAGATGGCGAGCAGGACGCAGGCAATCGTCAGGGCCCGAATGGCCCGATCGCGGTCGGGTGTCAGGGGCGCGAGCGGCAGTTGGTACCAGTGTCGGGAGAATCCGTCCGCCACGACGGCCACCAATCGCTCGGCCCGATCGGCCAGCGGGTCTCGAGCGCCAAACACCGGCATCGACTCAGGCGGGCCGGCGCCCGAAGGCCCACTTGAGGGCGGGCGGGGTGATCATGGTCGTCACGATGACCATGACGACGATCGCGGAGTAGAGGGTCGGGCTGATCACGGCTACGCCTCCGATCGACAGTCCGAGCCCGATGTTCGCGAAGATGAGCCCGACCTCCCCTCGGGGCACCATCCCGATCCCCACCGCCCAGCGATTGACCGCGGCCCCCGCGCCGAGCCCGGACGACAGCTTGCCGATGATGGCCGCGACCGAGAGGACACCCGCCAGCCCGAGCACCCCTAAATCGGCAAAGGAGCTGAGATCGGTCCTCATCCCCATCAACACGAAGAACACCGGTACGAACGCCTGGACCAGCGGATGGAGCAGGTCTTCGATCGACTGATCGCCGCGGGAGGTGTAGGGCGAGTAGTGAGCCGACTCGAGCACGAGCCCAGCCGCAAACGCCCCGATGATCGCCGCCAGGCCGATCTGATAGGCCAGGTAGGCGGTCACGAAACAGAGGACGAGGCTGACGGCGAGCGCGGCCCCCTTGGTGCGCAACCGAGCCGATCGGGCCACCACTCTGGGAGCCAACCAGACCCCGATGACCGTAGCCGCCACCAGGAAACCGACCGACTTGACCACCACCAACCCCATGGCGCCGTAACCCATGGCGGTGCCGGTGTTGGCGGCGGCGATCACCCCGGTCACCACCGCGAGCACCACCAACCCGAGCACGTCGTCGATCACCGCCGCCCCGACGATGATCTTGGCCTCGGCGGATTGCGAGGTTCCCAGGTCCTTGAGCACTCGTGCCGTGATCCCGACGCTGGTGGCGGTGAGGGTCGCGGCGATGAACGCGTGCACGAACGGCCCGGCATCCGGAAGCCACCACCACCCCACCAGCCACCCCAGCGCAAACGGGGTCACCACCCCGAGGAGCGCCGCCGCCAGCGCTCGAGTCCCGACCGACAGCATCTGTCGCACCGTGGACTCGACGCCAACTTCGAACAGCAGGATCAACACGCCGATCCTGGCCAAGAGATCGACCCCAGGCTCCGTCTTGATGAAATCGAGCCCGCCGAACCCGAGCAACCCGAGATTCCCCAGAGCGACCCCGGCCAGCAGTTCGCCCAAGACGGCCGGCTGCCCGAGCCGCACCGATAACTCCCCGGCCAGGAGGGCGACCAAGTAGATCACCGCCAGCGCCAGGATCACCGGAGCCGACGGGTCGGGCCCGGCGGCGGCCAGGGGAAGAACCAGGAATGGAACGAACCGGTGCCGCCGCAACCTCGCCATGGAAACTCCTTCTCCCGAAAGTGCATCGCGCCGCCCACCGAAAGCGGGGAGCGGCGCGAGCGAAGTCACTCGAACTCGAGACGATACGCCTTGGGAAAGCTTCCCGACGCCGTCTCCAGCACGGGACCTACGCGATCACATGGCGACCGCTTGCCCAGCTCGAGTTCGAACGACGTTTATCACTAGACAATGGATCACCTCCTTACGAAAAAGGTGAGAAGGAACTGCCCCAGGGGCGTTTCCAAACTGACGAAGCCCGGTTCGGAAGACAAGGGGGCGGTCTTGGTGGCCGGCCGACCCAGGTCCTATCATTGATCGTGCCTCAGCCCCCTGCCGCCTACCGCGTGCTCGCCGGCCTGGCCTTCCGGCTGCTCCCACTGGCGGGCTTGCTCTCGACCAAGCTCGCCGCCGGCGATCGGGAACGGCGCCGGGCGCTCGACCGGTGGCGGGCCTGGGCCCGCGACCATCGCGATCCCGCCCGCCCGAGACTCTGGGTCCATGCCCCGTCGGTTGGCGAGGGGCTCCAAGCCAACGCGGTACTCGGGCTCCTCCGAAACCGCCACCCCGAGTGGCAGATCGTCTACTCGTTCTTCAGCCCGTCGGCCCAACCGCTCGCCGCCCGGCAACCGGTTGATCACGCCGACTTCCTCCCTTACGACACCAAGACGACGATGGCCGCGTTGGTCGAAGCAATCGGGGCCCGCGCCCTGGTGTTCACGAAGCTCGACCTCTGGCCCTGCTTGGCCACCTCGGCGGCCGAAGCGGGAACCAGGGTGGGGATGATCGCCGGGACCGTGAGCCCGATCAGCGGCCGGCTCCACCCGTTGGCGCGATGGCTGGCCCACTCCGGCTACCAGGCCCTGGAGTTGGTCGGTGCCATCGACGCCCCAGACGCCGCCCGCCTCAAAACGTTAGGCGTTTCGCCGGCCGCGATCGAGATCACCGGTGACCCGCGGTTCGACAGCGCCCTCCATCGGGCTCGCCTCGCGGTTCCAGCCGAGATCGCCGCCCTGACGGCCGCCGGGCCCCCGCTGGTCGCGGGCTCGACCTGGCCCGAGGACGAGCGGATCGTCCTCGAGGCGTTCGCCGCGGTCCGATCGGGCCACCCCGCCGCCCGGCTGGTTCTGGTCCCACACGAACCGACCGCCGATCACCTCGGCTCGATCGAGGCCGCGGCCGGCCGGCTCGGCCTCGCGGTCCGCCGCCTCTCTGGCCTCCAGCCAGGCGAGACCCCCGAGTGCCTGGTTGTCGACCGGACCGGGATCTTGGCGAGCCTCTATCCTGGGGCCATGGCCGGGTTCGTCGGCGGCGGATTCGGTCATGCGGGGCTTCACTCCGTCCTCGAGCCGGCCGCGGCGGGGCTGCCGGTCGCCTTCGGTCCCCGGTGGCAATCGAGCCGCGAGGCGGGACTCCTGCTCGCCGCGAAGGCCGCGATCGCGCTGCCGACCGCCGATCGGGCCGCCGCGGCCTTGGCCGACCTCTGGCGCGGGTGGCTCGATCGCCCGGCGGATCGCCATGGGCAGGGTCGCCGCGCCCTCGCGGTGGTAGAAAACGAACTCGGCGCCGCCGACCGCAGCGCCGAGTTGATCGAGCGATTGATGGCCGTTCAGCGGCCGACGACCACCCCTTCGTAGATGACCGTCTTCGGGGCGATCAGTCCGAGGGTGAGCCCGGTGAAGAGCAGGTCGGTCCATCGGCTCTTGGTCCTGATCTTGAGCTGGGCGATCTCCTTGCCGCCAACCAGCTGATTGGCGAGGGCCCGGTCCAAGTTGGCCTTCTTGAGTTGGACCAAACCCCAGAGCCCGTGCACCGTGCTGGTCTTGACCGTGAACGCTTGGCCGGCCGGCGTTTCGCCGGCGGCGGTCGCCATCGTCACCGGCACGCCGACCGCGGTGGCGTCGAAGGATTGGGCGCAGCCCCCGAGCATCAAGACCGCGGCCGCTGCCACGATGGTCCACCGACATCGTCCGATCACCCGAGGCGCTCCTTACCTGAACTGGTAGCTGATGCCGAGGCTGATGCCCGCGGCGCGTTCCGTCGCGCTGTCCCACCCCAGCCGATTGTCGTAACCAACTCTGATACCAAGCCCGTTGAGCAAGCCGAGATCGACTCCCGCGGACAGGGCCGGCTTCAGGCGACTTCCGGTGACCGGTTGCTCACCCCGATACTCGACCCGCGGCGCGAGCCAGGGTCTGATCGACAACACCACGGTGGGAATGGTGACCGAGGCGCCCAGCCCGAGGCTTCCCCGCCACGGTCGGGCCCCACCGCCCAACTCCCGCCAATAACCCGCCTGCCAGGAAATCCGAAACGGGACCAAGGGCCCGCCGATCATCGCCACGTCCGCGAGGACGCCCGCCGTCGTGGCGGTGCGGTCGGGACCGCTCGCGGGGTCGACTTCGGTGCGGCTGATGACCCCGAGCGCCGCGAGCGGTCCGACCCCCAGCCTCACCGTCCCCGCGAGTGCCCGACTGACGTCATCCCCCGCCGAGCGTTTGATCCGGCCTGCTCCGAAGTCGACCCCGATCGATACCCCCTGGCCGGGGCCAGGGCCGGCGACCGGAACCCCGGTCGCCTGCCCGGGCAGGCGGGAAACTAGACTCGTCCCGACGAGGGCGAAAGTCAGCCATCGGTAGCGCTGCGTCAGCATCATGTGAAGGACAGATCGACCGGCCGAGCGCCCCTATTTCAAGGAATAGCTGAGTCCCAAGCCGACCACGGTTGGCTTGGATCCAGTCCCTCCGGCAAAGACCCGGTCGAAGGCAAGGTCGATTCCGAGACCGTTCAAGAACCCGAAGGTGATGCCACCGCTCAAACCGAAGTCCGTTTCCGTGTCCGTCCCCACCGACGCGAAAGGCGTCGACGTCCGCCGGATGTCGGCCCGCGGGGAGAGCCACGGCTTGACGGCGACCACGGGCTGCGGGAAAGTCCATGACAGGCCCAAACCGATCGGGACGTGCCAGCTCTTGAAGGTCGAGGCCCCACCACCGGCCAACGCCAAGGCCGGCTCCGAATAGGCCGCGCCGGCGTGGAAGTTGAGAGACACCGGAACGAGCGGGCCGCCGAGGACCCGGTAGGCGATCGCGGCCCCGCCGGAGAAGAAGGTCCCGTCATCGAGGGTCGACCCGGAGAGGGTGGAGGCGAACCCGGCGATGGCCAGTCGGCGGAATCCGTACCCCCCCTGGATGCCAACGGCGGTCCCGCTGCCGGCCCCGTCGTTGCCGACGCCGGCCATGACCCCGAACATGGCACCTCGGGTGACACCCCCGTTGACGACGGGAAGACCGGGCGCCTGGGCGGCCGCGCCGGTGGCGAGGGCCGCGAGGATGCCGACCGTTCCGAGGAAACCCTTCATGAGCACCCCCGAAGATCCCTCATCGCAGGATCGAGAACCCGATGCTGACTCCCTCGGCGTCGCCTAACGCGCCCGCCACTCGGAGCTCGAACCGCCGGTTGAAGCGCACGTCGACCCCGAGCCCGAGCCGGAAGTCGAGACCGCTCGGGGCGTCGCCGAACACCGGCGCGAGAATGGGATGCAGGTAGGGCACGAACTGGACGCTGCTGTCTTCGAGTTCGACCAGGCGCCCCAAGGAAATCCCGATCGGCACCGAGGCCACGGAGGCGCCGTTGCCGAACTGCCCGCCCAGCCCGACCGTCAGGGCGCCGTCGAGCGGGAAGTCGAGGCTGTGATCCACGATCCGAGTTCGGAAATCGACCCCCGCCAAGAATATCGTCTCGGCGCCGTCGGCGTCCGCAAACCCGGCCCGGAACCCGAAGTCGTACCGTTTGTTGGCGAACCGGTAGAAGCCTTCCAAGGCGAAACCCTGCCCGGGATCGGACACCTGGGCGCCGAACTCGACGCGGTTGAAGGGACGATACGGGGCGAGAAAGGTCGGTGTGCCGGTCGATTGGGCTGCCAGATCGAGCCCGGCGGCGGCGGTCATGACCGCCGCGACCACGATTCCACGTACCACGAAGCAGTCTCCTCGAGTAGGGGCCGCGCCGGCCGTCAGGCCGGCGCCACCTGTTCGGCGACGACTCGAACTCGGTTAGAGACGACTTGGAGAAAGCCGCCCTGCACATTGAAACGGTGCTCGGCACCGCCCTGTTTCACGGTCAGCGTTCCCTTGCCGAGCAGCGTCATGAACGGCGCGTGGTTGGGCAGGATCCCCACCTGGCCGTCGTACGCCGGTACCGTGACCGCCTCGGCGTCGCCAGTGAAGACCGACGCCTCCGGACCGATCAGGGTCACCTGAATCATGACGACGCCAACCGCTTCGCGGCCTCGACCACGTCCTCGATGCCACCGGCCATGAAGAAGGCCTGCTCGGGGAGATGGTCGAACTCCCCGGCGAGCACCCGCTCGAAGCTCGCTACCGTCTCCTCGAGCTTGACGTACTTGCCCTCGAAGCCGGTGAACTGCTGGGCGACGAAGAACGGCTGGGAGAGGAATCGCTGAATCCGGCGGGCTCGGGCGACGATGAGCTTGTCCTCTTCCGACAACTCGTCCATGCCCAAGATCGCGATGATGTCTTGGAGCGCCTTGTACCGCTGCAGGGTCCGCTGCACTCCGATGGCCACGTTGTAGTGCCGCTGCCCGACGAATTGCGGATCGAGGATGCGGCTCGAGGAATCGAGGGGATCGACCGCGGGATAGATGCCCAACTCCGAGATGGCCCGCGACAGCACCACCGTGGCGTCGAGGTGGGCGAACGCGGTCGCGGGGGCCGGGTCGGTCAAGTCGTCGGCCGGGACGTAGATCGCCTGCACCGAGGTGATCGAGCCGTCCTTGGTCGAGGTGATCCGCTCCTGGAGATCGCCCATCTCGGTGGCGAGCGTCGGCTGGTAGCCCACCGCCGACGGCATTCGGCCCAGCAGGGCCGAGACCTCGGAGCCCGCCTGGGTGAACCGGAAGATGTTGTCGACGAACAAGAGCACGTCCTGCTTTTCGACATCGCGGAAGTACTCGGCCACGGTGAGCCCGGTCAGGCCGACCCGAAGCCGGGCGCCAGGCGGTTCGTTCATCTGCCCGTAGATAAGGGCGACCTTGTCGAGGATGTTGGCTTCCTTGAACTCGAGGTAGAGGTCGTTCCCCTCACGGGTTCGCTCCCCCACGCCGCAGAAGACCGACTTCCCGCCGTGGGCACTGGCGACGTTGTTGATCAACTCCTGAATGACCACGGTCTTGCCGACGCCGGCGCCGCCGAAGAGACCGATCTTGCCACCTTTGACGAACGGCGCGATCAGGTCGATGACCTTGATGCCGGTTTCGAAGATCTCGGTCTTGGGCTCGAGATCGACGAACTTCGGGGTCGGCCGGTGAATCGGCCAGCGCTCGACCGAGGCCGGAATCGGGGCGCCACCGTCCACCGGCTCGCCGAGCACGTTCAGAATCCGGCCCAACGGCGCGCTGCCGACCGCGACGGTGATGGTGGAGCCGGTGTCGACGACCGACATGCCGCGGGTGACGCCGTCGGTCGAACTCATCGCCACCGCCCGCACCATGTTCTGGCCGATGTGCTGCTGCACCTCGGCCACCAGGCGGATCGGGACGGCCGCCTTGGGATCTTCGATCACCAGGGCGTTGTAGATCTCGGGCAGTTTGCCGGGGTCGAACTCGATGTCGAGCACCGGGCCGATGACCTGGAGCACGGTGCCGATGTTCTGTCCGGTTGCAGTCGCAGTCATGTCGATCTCCTTACCCTTCTAACGCCGCCGCGCCACCCACGATCTCGGAGATCTCCTGGGTGATCTGCGCCTGGCGGCCCTTGTTGTACGCGGTTCTAAGGGCGTTGAGGATCTCGCCCGCGTTGTCGGTGGCGTTCTTCATCGCGGTCCGTCGGGCGCCGTGCTCCCCGGCCGCCGTCTCCACCAAGCCCCGGTAGATCGCGTTGCGGACATAGAGCGGGAGCAGGTTCTCGAGGATCGCGTCCGGTCCCGGCTTGAGGATGTAATCCGGCCGGACCTTGTTGCCGCCGGTCGGCGTCTCCACCGGGAGGACCCGGGTGGTCGTCGGCGGAGTGGAAATGGGGCTGTTGAATTTGGCGTGGACGATGTCGAGGCTGGCCAGGTGGCCGGCACCGAAGTCGGCCATCAGCTGATCGACCAGACTCGCCGCGTGCTGGGCGGTGGGACGGTCGCCGATGTCCTGCCGATCGGCGGCCAACTTCTTGCCGATGTACTTGAGGAACCCGGCACCCTTCCTTCCGACGCAGTGGAACTCGACCGTCAACCCGGCGGCGCTCAGTTCGTCGGCGCGGCGCCGCGCTTCTTTGATGAGGTTGCTGTTGAAGGCCCCGCAGAGGCCCCGGTTCGAGGTCACCAGGATGATCGCCGCCCGGCTCGGCCCGCCCTTGCTCGGCGGCGCGGGACGCCGCAGCAGCGGAAACCGCTCCATCAACTCCGGCGTCACCAGATCCGCGATCGTCTCCCGCAAGGCCTGGGCATAGGGCCGGGCCGCGACAACCCGATCCTGGGCCCGCTTGAGCTTCGAGGTGGCGACCAGTTCCTGGGTCCGGGTGATCCGCCTGGTGTTCTGTACCGAGCGGATCCGTCCGCGCAGTTGGCGGCTCAAGTTCGCCATCGACTACTCGGCCTTGAAGAGCGGCTTGAAGGTCTTGATGGCCCCGTTCAGTTTGGCCTTCAGGTCGTCGTCCAGGTTCTTCTTGGTGCGAATTCCCTCGAAGACCGATGGGTGTTGCGCCTCGAGGTAGGCGAGGAAATCCCGTTCCCATTGCCGGACATGCTTGACCTCGATGTCATCGAGGGCGCCGCTGGTGGCCGCGAAGATGATCGCGACCTGCTTCTCGACGGCTAGCGGCTGATACTGGGGCTGCTTGAACATCTCGACCAACCGGGCACCCCGGGCCAGCTGCCGCTGAGTCGCGGCATCGAGCTCGGAGCCGAACTGGGCGAACGCCTCGAGTTCACGGTACTGCGCCAACGCCAGCCGAAGCGGACCGGCAACCTGCTTCATCGCCTTGATCTGGGCATTGCCCCCGACTCGGCTCACCGAAATGCCGGCGTCGACCGCCGGGCGGACGTTGGAGTAGAAGAGGTCGGTGGTCAGGAAGATCTGGCCATCGGTGATCGAGATGACGTTGGTGGGGATGTAGGCGGAGACGTCGCCGGCCTGGGTCTCGATGATCGGCAACGCGGTGAGCGATCCACCCGGTTTCTTGATCCGGGCATCGAGCTTCACGACGTTGGGGTCTTCCGAGATCTTCGCGGCTCGCTCCAGCAGCCGGCTGTGGAGGTAGAAGACGTCTCCCGGATAGGCTTCCCGACCGGGCGGGCGGCGCAAGATGAGCGACAGCTGTCGGTAGGCGGCGGCCTGCTTGGACAGGTCGTCGTAGACGCACAACGTCGCCTTGCCCTCGTCATACATGAAGTGCTCGGCGATGGCGCAGCCCGAGTAGGGCGCGATGTACTGCAGCGGCGCGGGATCCGATGCCGAGGCCACCACCACGATGGTGTAGTCCATCGCCCCGGCCTGGCGGAACTTCTCTACGACCGTCGCCACCGTCGAGCGCTTCTGACCGATCGCGACATAGACGCAGACGACCCCCTGCCCCTTCTGATTGATGATCGTGTCCACCGCGATGGCGGTCTTCCCGGTGCCCCGGTCACCGATGATCAGCTCGCGCTGGCCGCGCCCGATCGGAATCATCGAGTCGATCGCCTTGATCCCGGTCTGGAGCGGCTCCTTGACCGGCTGCCGCACGATGATGCCGGGGGCGATCATCTCCACCGACCTGCTCGAGGTCGTCTGAATCGGACCGCGACCGTCGACCGGCTGCCCGAGCGCGTTGACCACTCGGCCCAGCATCGCCGGACCGGTCGGCACCTGGAGGAGCCGCCCGGTGCAACGCACTTCGTCGCCTTCCTTGAGCTTGAGATAGTCGCCCAGGATGACGGCACCGACGTTGTCCTGCTCGAGGTTGAGGACGAGGCCGGTGACCACGTCACCGGTCTCGGTCGAGGTGAACTCGAGCATCTCGCCGGCCACCGCCGACTTGAGGCCGTAGACCCGAGCCACGCCGTCGCGGACCTCGAGAGTCGTGCCGACCTCGGCGGTGTCGATCGCGGTCAAGTCGGCCGCGGCGATTTCCTTGAGCAGAATGTCTTTGATTTCGCCCGGGCGAAGTGCGGTGTCGGCCATGGGTCCCTGCGCCTGAGATGTTAGGAGGCTATCGGCGGTTCCAAGCTTGTGAAAAATATCACAAGGAACACAGTAAGGCAAGCTCACGATTCGACATCGGGCCCTTCCGGTCTACCCGCGGCTCCGGGTCCCTTGGCCGGCGAACCGACGAGTCAATTCCCCGGCGGATGACCGCCTGAAGTCGCGGAACGGGAGCCGGGTAACCCGCCGGACCACATTGCGCAGGTGGCTCGGCCCGGCGTAGCCCAGCAACGACACCACCCGTCCCAAGGAGTATCCTGGACTGCTGACCAGGTCGCGCGTCGCGAGCACCTGGAGCAGGTCGATCACCCGTTTGAGATTGGGCGCTCCGCCGGCCCCGAACTGCCGGGAGAGGTGCTCGCGGCTCACCCCCAGCGACCGGGCCACCGCCTTGGTCGAGGGCGGCGGGCCTAACCGACCGAGGAGGGTGTCGAAGGTGGCCCGTTGCACCGGCTCGGAGAGCCGGAGCAGTCGGGGTAGCTCCTTGAGATCTCGCCGGCGGCGGGCCAAATAGCCGGACTGGGTCACCGTTTCGCCGAGCACCGGGTCGTCGAGACCCTCGACCAGGAAGCCCGAGACCCCGGCGGCGGAGAGCTCGCGAATCGCATCGCCATGGTCCGGCTTGAGAGGGCCGTAAACCACGATCGGTAAGAACGGGTAGTTCCCGCGGAGCCTGGCGAGGTCGAAACCGCGCGCGTGTTTGAAGCCGATGACCGCGATGTCGACGAGATTCGTCTCCAGCAAGCGGCCGAAGACCTCGGGGCTCCGGCAACCGCGCACCGGGACATGGCTCTTCGGCACCGCCCGGCGGAGGGCCACCGTCGCGGCGGTGGTGTCGAGCAAAGCCGCGACCACGGTCACGGCGGGGGCAGCTCGAGCAGGGTCATCGCGCGACGGAGCACCCCTCGGGCGTTTTCATACCCCAGTTGGCCCAGGGCATCCTCGAACGCGAACCAGCGGCACTCGGTAATGCCCTCGTCGCGCTGAGGAACCGGATCGCCGGCCTGCGATTCGAACAGAAAGAAGTGGCAATACTTGTGGATCAACTTGCCGCGGAGCCGGAAATACCAGTCGATGGTCTCGATCGGTCCGCGAAGGTCGAGGGCGTCGAGGCCGGTCTCCTCGGTGGTTTCCCGGGCCGCGGCCGCCGCGGCGCTTTCGCCGGATTCGAGATGTCCCTTGGGAAAACCCCAATGGCCATAGCTGTCGCGGATCAAGAGGTAGCCTAACGGCAGTGCGGAGGTCCGCCGATAGACCACGCCCCCGGCGCTGACCTCGCGTTTGGCGCCACGTTTCCTGCCGCCGGGGCCGTTGGAGCGACTGGTGGGCACGCGGCCTAGAAGACGGAGAATCGGAAGTAGCGGCGCGGGTTCGCCTGGATATCGGCGAGGAGCTGCCGCATCTGGCCGATCACCTTGGTCGTCTCGAGGTACAAAGTCGAGTCCCGGGCCAGCAAGCCGAGGCTGCCCTGGCCCGATCGGACTTTGGTGAGGAGCGTGTCGGTGGTTTCGAGCACTCGCACCAGGGTCTGTTGGTGCTGCTTGATCGTCGCCAGCAGCTCCTTGGCGTCCCGAGAGGCGGCTTGCAGATCGGCCGTGGTGGCCTGGGCCGAGTTCATGATCGACGTCACCTGGCCGTCCTTGGTGGCGCTATCCACTCGCCCGAGCAGGGTGTTGACTCGTTGCGATGCCAGGCCCACCTCGTCCGAGGTGCTCGCGAGATTCCGGGCGACTTGGTTGAACGGGCCGGTCTGGTTCCGAGCGAACTCGGCGAGCCGGTCGGCGGCCTCGCGGAGATCGCGGAGGCTCCGGCGGACGTCCTGAATGGCGGCCGAATCGAGCGCTCCGGACACCCGATTGGTGATCAGGCCGATATCGCCGGCGATCCGACTGGCCTGTTGGGTCAACTGGCCGATGTCCGGCAGGGTGGCCCCGGGCCACTGGTCGCCGCCGGGTGCCTTGGCCTCGCTCAGGCGAAGCCGAAGCTCAGGATCCTGGGGCGCATCGGGCAGCCCGACCACGGTCACCTGCCATTCGCCGAACAAGCTCCCCGAGGCCGCGATGGCCACCGGGCTTGCCGGAAGGTCGACGTCGAGACGGATCTTGAGATCCGCTTCGACCCAGTCCTGCTCGGCCAGTCGGATGGCGTCGACCCGACCCACTCGAACCCCACGGAGCGTGACCGGGGCGCCGACGTTGAGCCCGCCGATCTCCCGGAACCGGGCGGTGTGCACCACGTCCCGGTTCCCGATGTCGGTTTCGGAGAGCCAAATGGCGCCCGCGACCACCAGCACGAACGCGGCGATCACGGCCAGTCCCACCAGGAACTCGTTCCGACGTTTCATGGCCTTCCTTCGATGAACTGGCGCACCAACGGGTCGCTGGTATGGCGCACCTCGTCGACGGTACCGACCGAGTGGACCCGACCCTGATACAGCATCGCGATCCGATCGCCGACCGCGAAGGCACTCCGCATGTCGTGGGTGACGACCACGCCCGTCACCCCAAGATCGCGCTTGGTCCGGACCATGAGTTCGTCGATGACCGCCGCGGTCACCGGGTCGAGGCCGGTCGTGGGTTCGTCGTACAAAATGTAGCGAGGCTCCATCGCGATCGCCCGGGCGATCCCCACCCGCTTGCGCATCCCGCCGGAAAGCTCGCTCGGGAACCGGGGGCCGCTGTCGGCCAGGCCGACCCGGTCGAGGCTCGATCGTACTCGCCGTTCGACCTCGCCTTCGCCGAGGCCCCGTTGCCGGAGCCCCAGGGCGATGTTGTCGAACACCGAGAGTGAATCGAACAGCGCGGCGAACTGAAAAACGTAGCCGATCGAGGCGCGCAGTCGCTCCAGATCGTCGCGAGACAGCTCGTGGACGACCCGACCGTCGACCTCGACGTGTCCGGCGTCAGGTTCGAGCAACCCGACGATGTGCTTCAAGGCCACGCTCTTTCCGGTGCCCGAATAGCCGAGCAAGACGGTGGTCTGCCCGTCGGGGATATCGAGGGTGAACCCGTCGAGCACCTTTTTGGCGCCGAACGCCTTGACGACCTCGCGGAAGCGGATCACAGCAGGACCAGCGCCCAGAACGCATCGAGCACCAGGATCGCCTGACATCCGAACACCACGGCGCGGGTGGTCGACCGGCCGACGCCCTCCGCCCCGCCCTGGGTCCGCAACCCGGTTAGCGCCCCCATCAGCGCGATCGCGCCGCCGAAGCTGGCGCTCTTGAGCAGGCCGAACCAGATGTCCTTGAAGGCATAGAACTGGCGCACGCCCTTGAAGAACTCGGCGGTCGACAGATCGAGCAGGCTGGTGGCGGTGAGCCAGCCGGAGACCACCCCGACCGCCACGGCCATCGCCGTGACCACCGGGAACATCAGCGTGGCCGCGAGGACCCGGGGCACCACCAGATAAGCGTGGACGTCGACCGCCAGGGTCTCGAGCGCGTCGACCTGCTCGGTCACCTTCATGGTCCCGAGTTCGGCCGCGATGTTGGCGCCGACCCGGCCGGCGAGCGCCATCCCGGTGAGGACCGGCCCGAGTTCCATCATGATCGTCTTGGCCACCAGGGCGCCCACGAAATACAGCGGGACCGCCCCGGTGAAGATGTAGGAAGCCAGCAGCGCGAGGACGATCCCGGTGAAGACCGCCAGGAACAGCGCGATCGGGATCGAGTCGACCCCGAGTCGGCGCATCTGGGGAATCAGGAGCGGAAGCCAGGTCTTCGGGAGCCGGAGCGCTCGGGACGCGTCGGCGGCCCACCGCCCCGTCCGTCGGATGAAGCCAAGCTGGGCGACGCCGAGCAGGTTGAGGCGATCGGTCACGCGGCGTAGCTGGCGAGGGCCCGACCGGCCTCGCCCTCGCGAAGCCGCTTGAGCGCGCGATCACGCAACTGGCGAACCCGTTCGCGAGTGATTCCGAAGATGACGCCGATTTCCTCGAGGGTGTGTTCCCGGCCGCCATCGAGCCCGAAATAGAGCCGGAGCACCCGGCTATCGCGGGGAGAGAGCTTCGACAGCGCCAGGGCGACTTCCTCGGTCAGGAATTGATCGATCGAATCGGCGTCGGCGTCCGGATGACCCGACACCAGGAACCGGTCGATCGTCGCCCGGTCGCCTTCGCCGGTGATCGGCGCGTCGAGCCGCACCTCGGCGGTGTTCAGGGCCGCGAGCGATTGAACCAAGTCGACGCTCAGTCCGAGGGCATCGCCGATTTCTTCGGCGGTCGGCTCCCGCCCAAGCGACTGCCGCAGCGATTCCGAGGTCCTGACGATCCGGGAGAGATCCGCCGTTCGGTTGAGCGGGACCCGGACGGTGCGGCCGTGCCGGGCAATCGCCGCCAGAATCGATTGCCGGATCCACCACACCGCGTACGAGATGAATTTGACGCCGCGGTTGGGATCGAATTTTCCCGCGGCGATCATCAGGCCGACGTTGCCCTCGCCGATCAGGTCGACCAGCGGGAGCCCACGGTTCTGGTACTTCTTGGCGACGGAAATGACGAAACGGAGGTTCTTGGTGACCAGCTCCTCCATCGCGGCAGGATCGCCCGCTTGAACCCGGCGAGCCACCGCGATTTCCTGTTCGGCAGTCAGCAGCTTGGAGAGGCTGACATCGTGGAGATAGAGGTCGAGAATGTCGCGCTCCGCCTCGTGCACCCCGAGGGATGCCACGGCAGCGCGTTTCTTGAGCCTCTTCTTGGCCATAGCGTTATGTTCGCGAGGAGAACGGCACGAGTTCTGCTTGACACCCCCCAGCGCGGCGGCTAGCTTGCCGCTCGCAATCAAGCACCCGGCCGACGACGAGAAGTATAGCGGGGGCGTAGCTCAGTTGGGAGAGCGCGTGAATGGCATTCACGAGGTCAGGGGTTCGATCCCCCTCGCCTCCATTTGTCGTCTTCGCGAACCGAGTGCGGTGGTTGCATAAGCGGCGCCCCAACGCTACAATGGGTGCCCGCTCGAAAGTGCGGGAATAGCTCAGTTGGTAGAGCACAACCTTGCCAAGGTTGGGGTCGCGGGTTCGAGTCCCGTTTCCCGCTCTCGACAGAAGACCGCAGGCGACGGCACCAGGTTGCCGGGCCGAAGCGCTTGGATCGATGCAGGACCACCGACGCGGGGTGGAGCAGTCTGGTAGCTCGCCGGGCTCATAACCCGGAGGTCGTGGGTTCAAATCCCACCCCCGCCATGAACCCACGCGACGCCGAAACCCAACGGCCCGCGTGCCGAAGGGCGGACGGTCGACTCGGGGCAACCCCAAGGTCACGGGTCCCCAGTCAACCGTCCGCCTTTGGTTTTGAACGGATCAATGGCCATGACCGGGCGGTTAGCTCAGTTGGTTAGAGCGCTACGTTGACATCGTAGAGGTCACAAGTTCGAATCTTGTACCGCCCATGGGGTCGGAGTCCCCGACCAGCAGGGTTCGAGGGCCCGTAGCTCAATTGGATAGAGCGTCTGACTACGGATCAGAAGGTTGGGGGTTCGAGTCCCTCCGGGCCCGTGCAATTCCCGATCGGGGCGTAGCGCAGCCCGGTAGCGCGCTTGCTTCGGGAGCAAGAGGTCCCGGGTTCAAATCCCGGCGCCCCGACTCACCAGCATCGACCCGAGCGGCCCAGGAGGCAGTCGCCACCTGGGTCGCTCGACTCGTTATCGACAGGGTCAGCCACCGGCCCCCGCTCTTCCGAGGCTCGCTCTGCGACGCGCTATCCTCCTCCTGATCGACGGTCTCAGGCCGGACGTGGCCGAGTCCGAGCTGGCCCACGGCCGGCTCCCGAACTTCGCCCGCCTGCTCGCCACCGGCGGCGCGACGCGGGCGGTCTCGGCATTCCCGTCGACCACCAGCGTGGCGTATCTGCCGTTGCTCACCGGCTGCTTGCCGGGGCGGTGCAACGTACCGTCGATCCGGTGGCTCGACCGTCAAGCCTACCAGGGCCGCTGGTGGCGCGACCGGGAGGCGGTCCGGAGCTATTGCGGCTACCAAGCCGGCCGCCTCGACGCCGATATCGACCCCGGGGTCAAGACCATCTTCGAGCTGGTGCCGGCGAGCGCCGCGTTCTTCACCCCGATCACTCGGGGACTCACCCCGGACCGCGACCCCACCCAGGGGGCTCGGAAATTCTGGGGCGCGCTCTCGCATTATTTGCTGTGGCATCAGCCCGGCGACGACGCCGCGGCGGCCGGCCTGCTCGACTGGATCGACCGCGACCCCGAATGGCGCTTCTTGTTCGCCCAATTCCCCGCGGTAGATGGCTACACCCACCAGACCACGCCGAACGCCGATCGGGTAGTCGAATCCCTCCGACGCCTCGACCGAACCATCGGCCAACTGGCCGAACGGCTGGCGGCCAGAGGACTCGCCACCGAGACCCTCATCGTCGTGGTCAGCGACCATGGCGCGACTCGAGTCGACCGCCATCTCGACCTCGCCGAGTGGTTCCGCCAACGGGGAGTCCCGACCCTGGCGCACCCCGAGGTCTGGCGCCCCAATCCCCAGGCGGCGGTGATGGTGGCCGGCAACGGCTCGGCCATGGTGTACGCCGCGCCGAACACGGCCCGAGCCAGCCGGTGGTCGCTGGCCCGGCTCCGCCATCCGGAGGCCTTTGGCGCGGGCCGCGACATGGTGGCCGACCTGGTACGGGCGCCCGGGGTGGCGTTCGTGGCCGCCGAGGATGAGCCCGGGGTGGTCCGGCTCGCCGATCGCCGCGGGGAGGCGCTGCTTCGCCAGCGGCCGGAGGGCATCGAATACGCCTTCGAGTCCGGCGACCCGCTCGGCATTGGCGGCGGCCACCCCGTCGACCGACCCACGAGGTATTCGAGCGACCGCCCTGAGCCGGTCGTCGAGACCCGGAGGGGGTGGCTCGCCCGGACCTTCGACGGACCCTTCCCCGATGGGCCAGTGCAGCTCCTCGATCAGTTCCGGGCGACCCGGACCGGCGACCTGGTGGTCGTTGCCGAGCGGGGGACCGATTTTCGGGATCGGTGGGAGATCCCGGAGCACAAGTCCGGACACGGGAGCCTGATCCGGGAACACATGCAGGTGCCGCTGTGGTCGAATCGGCCGCTCGGTACGATTCCGATCCGGACCGCGGACCTGTTCGTGTCGATTCTGGGCTGGCTGGGGACGCCGGTTCCCGAGGGGATCGACGGGGAGGAGGTCTGGCGGGTGGCCTAGCGGCCAGTTGCGGAACCCGGAGTCGGGGTGCACCTTTCTCGCCCCGCAGATTGCTAGGGCTCGTAGCTCAGCTGGATAGAGCGTTTGCCTCCGGAGCAAAAGGTCGCGCGTTCGAATCGCGCCGAGCCCGTTTCCCCACTCATCACCTCTGGTGCCCGCGGCGACAAGGCCACTTCGTCGGCCCCTCCTCCCGCGTTGAGATTGCGTTGACGGCGCCGGCTAGACTTCTCGACATGCCCCGCCCCAACCGTCTGGCCGCCATCGCGCTGGCGGCCGCCGTCGCGACCGCCATCGCCGGCTGCGCCACCACCGTGGAACTTCCCCCGCCTCCCGACAGTCGGCCGCTGATCGAGGCCATCCTGGTCGCGGGCCAGCCGCCGCTGGTTCGGGTCCGGTCGATCGGGTCGTCGGACCGGGGGAGCCTGGTCGACCCGGCCCAAGTCAGGTTACGGATCGGACCCGCCGGCGGGAACCTGGTCGCCCTGGCCTCCGCGAATCCTGCCGAGGGGACCTTCGGCGCCCCCCTGTCGATCGAGCCCGGTCGCCGCTACCGGCTCGAAGGCACGGTTGGCTCGGCGGCGATCCGAGCCGAGACCCTGATCCCGGCTTCTCTGGAAGTGATCGAACCGGCCGGCCCGGTGCCCGGTGGCGCCGATCGGGTCCCCTACCGCCTCCGGTCGGTCGGGGCGACGGTCTTCTCGCTCGATCACGGCGCCTTCGAGGCGAACCGGCTTTCCCATTCCCGCGATACCGTGGGCGGGTTGTTCGTGGCACCGGTCGGCCCCGATCGACAGCCGGCCGAGTTGACCTTCTTCGCGCTCAATCGCGATGGCGAACGCTACCTGTTCTCGCTGGCGGCGGCGGAGGGGAACGTCGCCGGAGCGTTAGGCGTCTTCGGCGGGGCCATCGCGGTTCGGCGGCCAATCCGATGGCCCTGACCCGTTCGCTTCTGGCCGCGGCCGTGGCGGCCTCGCTGCCGCCGACGGTGGCGGCCCAGGTCGTTCGTGGCGCGGTCCTCGCCGACTCCACCAGGACCCCGATCGTCGCGGCCTCGGTGACGTCCCGCCGATCGGGCACGGCGGCCAGCACCGACCGACTCGGGCGCTTCCGGCTGGAAACCCGCGGCCTCCCCGACACCCTGGTGGTCGCCGCGATCGGCTACCACGCCGACACGGTCGTCGCCACCTCGGCCGAATCCGTGCTCACCGTGCTCCTGGCGAGGGCCCCGGTCGCTCTCTCCGACCTGATCGCCACCGCCTCGGTCGAGCCGTCGCTCGACCTCTCGAACCATGGTCGCTGGCAGATGCCGATTCAGGCGGCCCGGACCGTGCCGCCCGCCGTCGAAACCGATGTCTACCGGGCGCTGGCGCTGGTCCCGGCAGTCAGCTTCACCAGTCCGCTGTCGGCCCGGCCGATGGTCCGCGGCTACGACGCCCAGGAGGTGGTGACCCGCATCGACGGGTTCGAGGTGCTCAACCTCTTCCATCTCGGGAGGGTGTTCTCGTCCTTCCCCGCCGACGCGGCGGAAGACATCGGGTTGACCGCCGCTCCCTATACCTCGGCGAACGGCGGTTCCGTCGCCGGCCTGATCGACATCACCGGACGCACCGGCCCGGTTGACCGAACCACAGCCGGGGGCGGCTTCAGCTTCGGGTCGTTCTCGGCGTTCGCCGGCGGCGGGTCGGAGCGGGTCCGCTATTTCGGAACGGGACGGCTGTTCCATCTCGGCACCCTGCGTTTCCTGCCGGGCGTCGACATCCCCTACCACTTCGAGGACTTCTACGGCAGCGTGGTATTCGGCCCGTCCCAGCGGCCGAAGGGACGGATAACACTGTTTGCCACCCAGGACCGGGCCGGCAACAAGGACGACGACGACAACGGATTTGGACGGACCTATCTCGACTGGGACAACCTCGTCGCCGGAACCCGGTGGCGACTCCTCGATCGGGCCCGAACCACGCTCGAGTTGTCCGCGGCTGCCGCCTCGTTCCGGGAACAGGGTGAGCGCATCCCGGCGGTTCGCCGGTTCTCCACCGCGGACATCAGGAACCGCTTCGCCAGGGTGTCCACCACACTCGATCTCGCCCGAACCACAGGCTCCACCCGAGTCGCGGTGGGGGTCGCGGCGGGTTGGCGAGGAATCTGGAATTGGATTGCGGAGTCGGACGAAATCGGGGTCGGGTCGCCCCAGTTTCAGGAAGCCGACGCCGCCACCGACCGTCTGGAACTCGGAGGCTATCTCGAAGCCACCGCGAGACTCGGCCGAATGGCTCTCGAGGGGGCGGCACGGATCGACGCGGCCGGCAGCCGCACCAGCGTTCAACCACGGGTCCATGCCCGATTCGCCATTGGCCCGCGAGCCGAGCTCTCGGCCGGGGTGGGGCGAACGAGCCGTCTCTACCACCTGCTCGGAGAAGCCCGCTCCGAACCCGATTTCGATTTCCTCGACTTCTGGCTCGACGCCGGTGACTCGGTCCCGACGGCAACGGTGGACCACGCGACGATCGACCTCAACCTCGACCAGTCGCCGATCGTCGCCCGGTTCTCGGGATACGCCTCCCGCGGGAGCGGCATCGGCGAGGTCCGGCCCGAGTTCGACGCCGCTCCGCGAACGTTCGACTTCTTCCGGTTCGGCCGGTCGCGCACCCGCGGGGTCGAGGCGCAGCTGGCCCTGCGCGGCTCCGACCGCAGCCCACACGCCCTGTCGGTGAGCTACAGCTACTCGGTGTCGGAACGAGACTGGGGCGAAGGGTGGCTCCGCTGGGCTCAGGACCGCCGCCACGCGGTCCGGGTGTTCGGGCAGTATCAACTGGGTCGATTGACCGCTTTTGGAGCGGTGGACGCGGCGAGCGGGATGCCCGCTACCGGACTGGACTATCGATTCACCCGGCAAGTACCGGGTCTGAACGAGCGCCAGAACATGCCCGTCGGTGCCGACGCCAGGGTCTACGGGCCCGAGAACGCCGTGTCGACGTCGGGCACGATCCGCCTCGACGGGGGAATCAACTGGACCATCGGTGGACGGGGGCGTAAGCGCTTGGTGCTGGGCGTCGGCGTCATCAACCTGCTCCAGACGGCGGTGGCACCGATCGCGCTGGAAGGAAGCGGGACGTTGGCTCGCGACCAACAAGGTCAACCGACGCCGTTCCGGCGATTGTTTGACCTCCCAGGCTTTCCTACCGTAACACTACGGGCGGAATGGTGAGGCGGTACTAGGGCCATTTGGCCCCTACTCACCTAACAGTCGATGTTTGAAATTGCGTCGTGCCCGTGGAACCGACGCAACCGTCTCAACTTCGGCCGGGGTTCGACTCCCTGGCCTCCTTCCTCGAAGCAACCGAAGACCCCGCCATCGTCGCGGGACCCGACGACCGCATCGTCGTGGCGAACCGACCGGCCGCGTCGTTGTTCGGATATTCCGGCCTGGAGCTTGTCGGCCGACCACTCGACGACCTGGTCATGCCGGGGACCGGGCCGTTGAGCGGCGAGCAGCTGGGCGAAAGGACCACCGTCGTGGCCCGCCACCGGGACGGCCACACGATGCGTCTCTCGGTGGCCTTCCGGAGCGTCCCGATCGACCGGTCCGAGCTTCGGGCCGCCTATTTCCGCCCCGATCCGGCGGCGGACGACCCGAGGGCCATCGTCGACCGGTTGCCGGTTCCGGTGAGCCGGTTCGACCGGACCGGCCGGCTGGTCTACGCCAACCTCGCCACCCTCACCACGTTAGGTGCCAAGGCGGCCGAGCTGCATGGCCGCCTGCCCACCGATTTCGGGCTCGCCATCGAGGCCGGCCAATCGTGGCTCGATTCGGTGATCCAGGCGGCCGAGGGAGGCATGGGCCGCCGGTTCGAGCTGGCCCTGCCGCGCCCCGAGCCCGCCCGTTGGTACGCCGGTACCGCGACCCCCGAGCGGGACTCGAGCGGCCAGGTCGCCTCGGTCGTGGTCACCCTCCAGAACGTCACCGACCGGCAACGTCTAACGCAGTTGGCCGAGGCCGTCGAGCTCCAGTTTCGGCGGGTGACCGAAGGCTCGCAGGATTTGATTTCCCAGCACGACGCCAACGGCGTCTTCCTCTACGCCTCGCCGGCGGCGCTCACCATCCTCGATCGCCACCCCGCCAGCCTGGTGGGCAAGGCGCTCGTCGAGTTCGTCCACGAAGGGGACCGCCAGGCCCTTCATCACGCCTTCCGTGAGGCGGCGGTCCGCGACGTGGGCCGCCTCACGACATTTCGGCTGCTCCGTCCGGATGGAAGTCCGGTATGGTGCGAGATGACCGCGCATTGGAGCGTGAGCCTCCCGGCAACGGCCGCGACGGTGACCTGCATCATCCGCGACATCACCGAACGGATCCGGGGGGAGGAGATCCTCCGTGGGGCGTCGCGGATGGAGGCCACCGCGACGCTGGCGGCCGGCGTGGCCCACGATTTCAACAACCTGATGACCGCCATTCTTGGCAATGCCGAGCTCCTCCTCAGCGACCCGGCCTTCCCGGATGCCCCGTCGCGAATCGGCCAGATCGCCGAAGCGGCCAAGCGGGGCGGCGCGCTGGCCCAACAGCTCCTGGCCTACGCCCGCGGCGGTAAGTACCAGGCCCAGGTGGTGTCGCTCAACGATATCGTCACCCAATCGATGGCCCTGCAGAAGCACGCCCTTCCCCCGCGGATTCAGCTCGAGGCCATTCTCGAGCCACGCGATCCCCACATCGAGGGTGACCCGGTCCAGATCGGCCAGGTGCTCACCAACCTGTTGATCAACGCGGGCGAGGCGATTCCCGGATCCGGGCGGATCATGGTCAGGACCGAGGCCGTGACGCTCGCCCCCGCCGCGGTCACCGACAAACCTGGACTGGCACCTGGCCCCATCACGATTCTCGAGGTCGCCGACACCGGAAAGGGGATCGACCCGGCGGCCCTACCCAGGATCTTCGAGCCGTTCTTCAGCACCAAGTTCCAGGGACGCGGCCTTGGGTTGGCCGCCGCCTACGGGATCGTCAAGAACCACCGGGGCTACATCGCCGTGAACAGCTGTCTGGGCAAGGGAACCACGATCCGGATCTACCTCCCGGCGATCCCGGCTGCCCCCCGGGATCCGAGTCCCCCCGAAGAGCCGTATCCGACTGGAACGGAAACGCTCCTTCTCGTCGACGATGACGAGGCCGTGATCGACGTCACCAAGAGCATTCTGGAGCGGCTCCACTACACGGTGCTCGTCGCCAGACACGGGATCGAGGCGGTCGAAATCGCCGGTAACCACCCCGGGCCGATCGACCTCGCCTTGCTCGACATGGGGATGCCGCTAGCCGGGGGCGCCGAAGCGTTCCCGTTCCTCAAGGCGAGTCGCCCCGAGATGAAAGTCTTGATCTCGAGCGGATACGAAATGAACGAGGTCGTCCAGGGGTTGCTCGCGGCGGGGGCAGACGCCTTCCTCCAGAAGCCGTATCGGGTCACCACGCTGGCTCGGGGGCTTCGGCGGGTGCTCGACCGCCGGGTGGCCGGCTTGCGTCTCGACGACTAGGCCCCCCGCAGCAGCGCCCGCATCCGAATCGCCAGGGCTTCGATTTCTCGCAACGAGGTGACCGCGGCCCCGGGAAGCTGCCCGGCATCCATCAACAGCAGTTGGGTCTCCGCGAGCAGTGCCGCCAGCGGATTGGCCAGGTCGTGGCGCAGGGTGGCCAGCCGCTCGGCATCGGTCCGTTGGCCGTCGGTCATCGGGTGAATTCCTCAGTGAGCGAAAGGAATTGGGACGAAGGTGCCGACAAAAACCCCCAGGCAGATCAGCCCGATCCAGGCTCGGCTCCGGGGAATTGGCCGCTCGGGAATGGCCACCGGAGGATGGCCGAGGTGACCGCCGCCGACGGCGAAAGCGAGGACCACCCAGAGGAACCAGCTCCAGGAGTACTGCGCCAGGTAGAGGAGACCGACGACGGTCAGGACGGCGACCGTCGACTGGCGGCGACCGAGGAGCCCATAGGCGATGTGGCCGCCGTCGAGTTGGCTCAGCGGCAGTAAATTGAGCCCGGTGAGGAAACACCCGACCCAACCAGCGAACGCGGGGAGGCTCAGCCGAACCGCCGCCTCACCGGGCAGCAGCCACTCGCGGAGGTAATGGGTGATCAAGGAATCCCCGAGCCAGAGGATGTTCCCGGCGAAGACGATATAGCTCTTGGTTTCGCCCGGTTCGAAGGGAACCCGCTCCGAGGTGAGGTAACCCCAGACCAGGACCGCGAGGGCGATGACGAACCCGGCCAACGGACCCGCCGCGCCGACGTCGAGCAGCTGCCGGCGATCGATGACCGGGCTGCGAACCCGGATGAAGGCGCCGAAACTCCCGATCGGGGACCCCAAGGGGGCCGCCAGCGGCGGCATCGGAATGAAGGTGGGGGGTGTGGTGTCGATCGCGTATCGCCTGGCGGTGAGGTAGTGACCCAGCTCGTGAATCAGGAGGATCCCCAGGGAAGGGACCGCGAAGGTCCAGCCCACCAGGAAGAGGCGCCAGTCGCCCTCGACGAAACCGCGAGCGAATTGGACGATTTCCGGCCCGAGACCGGCCAGGAACCCGGTGTGATCGATCGGATACCACACCCCGGCCATGGCGGCCCCCGCCGCCAGCGAGCAGATCAGGGTGGCGATGAACAGGAGCAGGTACTTCGCCGGGCGGATCGGCGCACTCGGCCCGAGCGGTCGAACCAAAACCAGCCGGCCGGTCGAGTGATCGGCCCAGTAATGCGCCCCGGGCCAGCCCTTGAGGAACGCCGCCAGGGCGCCGCCGGGCCCCCGGTGTTGCGGCAGGACGGCCGCGTCGATCACCTCGCGGTTGCCGAAACGGACCGACCGCCACGCGGCGAAGAACTCCGAGAATCGTTCCACGAAACCCTTGACGGTTATTGAGATGCCCGCTACCTTGACCAAACCACCCGTCCGTGTCTTCCCCGAGCCCTAAACCCCGAAAGCGCCGACGCTCCAGGAACGGAGCAGCCGCACCCCCAATTCACCATCGTCACGCCGGCGAACACGAGGTTCCCCCCGTGGATATTTCTGAGCTGAAACAAAAGTCCGTTGCCGAGCTGCACCAGCTTGCGCAGGAACTGAACATCTCCAACTACTCGGGCCTCCGCAAGCAGGACCTGATCTTCCGGATCGAGCAGTCGCTTCTGGACAAGGATACGGTCATCCGCGGTGAGGGGGTTCTCGAGATCCTGCCCGAAGGCTATGGCTTCCTCCGCAGTCAGGACTGGAATTACCTCTACGGCCCCGACGACATCTACGTCAGCCCGAGCCAGATCAAGCGGTTCGACCTTCGCACCGGCGACACCGTCTCGGGCCAGGTTCGGCCGCCGAAAGAGGGCGAACGATATCTCGCACTGCTCAAGGTGGAGCAGGTCAACTACGAGGAACCCGAGAAGACCAAGCATCGAATCGCGTTCGACAACCTCAAGCCGCGATATCCCGACCGGCGCCTGAAGTTGGAAGGGAAGAACGGCGACATCTCGATGCGGGTCATCGATCTGCTCGCCCCGATCGGCAAAGGCCAGCGGGGCCTGATCGTCGCCCAGCCGAAGGCCGGTAAGACCATTCTCCTCCAGAAGCTGGCCAACGCCATCAGCGAGAATCACCCGGAGGTCGTCCTCATCGTCCTGTTGATCGACGAACGGCCGGAAGAAGTCACCGACATGCAGGAGAACGTCCAAGCCGAGGTCATCTCCTCGACCTTCGACGAGCCGGCCGACCGCCACGTCCAGGTCGCCGACATGGTGATCGAGAAATCCAAACGGCTCGTCGAGCATGGCCGCGACGTCGTCATTCTGCTCGATTCGATCACCCGACTGGCCCGGGCCCATAACGTGGTCGTGCCCCACTCCGGCAAGATCCTCTCGGGCGGCGTCGACGCCAACGCGCTCCAGAAGCCCAAGCGGTTCTTCGGCGCCGCCCGGAACATCGACGGCGGCGGCTCCCTCACCATCATCGCCACCGCGCTGATCGACACCGGCAGCCGGATGGACGAGGTCATCTTCGAGGAGTTCAAGGGCACCGGCAACAGCGAAATGGTCCTCGATCGGCGCCTGTCGGACCGCCGGATCTACCCGGCGCTCGACATCCAGAAGACCAGCACCCGGAAAGAGGAACTCCTCATGGACAAGGATGAACTCAACCGGGTCTATCTGCTGCGGAACTTCCTGGCCGACATGCCGCCGGTCGAGGCAATGGAGTTCCTCCTCGAGCGGATGAAGCGCACCAAGACCAACAAGGAATTCTTCGCGACCATGACCCAGTAGCAGGTGCCCGGTGGGACTGCCGACACTGGGGCGACTTCTTGCCGTAGACTGGGGGGAGATCCGACTCGGCATCGCGATCTCCGACGAGACCCAACTCATCGCGACGCCGCTCGACACCTTGACCCGCCGCCGCGGCAAACGCTTCCCGATGCCCGCCTTCCTCGGGCACGTCACCAGGCACAAGCCGACCGGCATCCTGGTCGGCTTGCCGCTCGCGCCCGACGGCACCGAGGGCGACGCCGCCCGGGCCGCCCGGAGTCTCGCCGCCGAGATCGGGGGACGCACTTACCTTCCGGTCGAGATGTGGGACGAACGGATGTCGACCGCCAGAGCCTTGTCCGCCATCAAGGAGCAGGGGGGCTCGCCTAGCGAACGGCGAAAACAGGTCGACGCCGTCGCCGCCGCCGTGCTGCTGCAACACTACCTCGATGCCCGGCGGTCGGTGCCGTGAGGCGCTTCCTCCTGCTGCTGCCCGCCGCTCTCGCTTGTTCGAGCCCTGCCCCGGACGCCCCGGTCGAGGCGGTGTTCCTGCCCAGCGGGCTGAGTTTCGGCCAGATGACCGACAGCCTCACCGCCCACGGTATCGTCACCAAGCGACGGCTGTTCACCTGGCTGGCCAGGCTGGGGCGCTACGATCGGAGGCTCAAGGCCGGCTATTACGAGATCCGCCGAGGCGAGTCCGAACTCGCCGTCCTCAAATTGCTCGCGGCCGGAAGCGAGAAGACCTTCCGGCTCACCATCCCGGAAGGGTTCACCATTCTCGAGATCGCCGCGGCCGCCGAAGCCTCGCTCGGGATCCCGGCGGATTCGGTGCGGCGGGCCGCGGCCGACCCCACCCTGATGGCCGAGTTCGGGGTCGACGGCGGCAGCATGGAGGGATTCCTGCTTCCGGAGACCTACTTCGTCTCACGGCTGATAACGGCCCGCGGCCTGGTCCGGGAAATGGCGGAAGCATTTCGGCGGGGCTGGGACTCGTCCTGGGATGCCCGCGGCAAGGAACGCGGACTGAGCCGCCGCGACCTGGTGACGCTGGCATCGATCGTCGAAGGCGAAGCGAAGGTCGATGAAGACCGAGCCCTCGTGGCCGCGGTCTATTTGAACCGGCTCCGGCTCGGGATGCCCCTCCAAGCCGACCCGACGGTCCAGTACGCCATCCAACAGGCGACCGGGCAGCGGAAGAAGCGGTTGTTCGAACGCGACTACCGGTTCCCTTCGGAATTCAACACCTACCTCCGCGCCGGCTTGCCGCCGAGTCCGGTCGGGGCCCCGAGCCTCAAGAGCATCGAGGCCGTGCTGGCACCGGCACCGGTCCCATATCTGTTCTTCGTGGCAGGGCTCGACGGCAAGCACGTGTTCACGAGGACCTACGGCGAGCACCTCCGAGCCATCGCCCGGATCCGGGCCGCCGAGCGGCAGGCCCGACGGGAACGCGGCGAATGACGATCAGAATCGTCGAGGTGGGACCCCGCGACGGACTCCAGAACGAGAAGGCGATCATCCCGACCGACGTGAAAGTCGCCTTCGTCGACGCGTTGTCCCGTTGCGGCTTCGCCGAGATCGAGGTGTCTTCTTTCGTCTCGCCGAAATGGGTCCCCCAACTGGCGGACGCCACCGAGGTGTTTGCCCGGATTACCCGGCGCCCCGGCACCGTGTATTCGGCTCTGGTTCCCAATGCCGCCGGGTTGGCTCGGGCGGCCGAGGCCGGGGTCGACAAGATCGCCGTGTTCACCGCGGCCAGCGAGACCTTCACCCGCCGGAACATCAACGCGACCATCGCCGAGTCGATCGAGCGGTTTCGCGAGGTGATCGCTCGAGCGACGGTTCCGGTCCGCGGCTATCTCTCGACGGCCTTCCATTGTCCCTACGAGGGACCGATCGCTCCGGACGCCGTGGTCCGAGTTGCCCAGCGGCTCCTCGACGTCGGCTGTCTGGAGGTGTCGATCGGCGATACCATCGGCAAGGCCACCCCTGACGAGGTCGAGGACGTCTGCTCGGCGCTGGCCCCCGTGGTCCCGATCGATCGGCTCGCAATGCATTTCCACGACACCTTCGGCCGGGCGGTCGCCAACGCCGAGCGCGCCGCGGCCGTGGGCGTCACGACGTTCGATTCGAGCGCGGGAGGGATCGGGGGCTGTCCCTACGCCCCGGGGGCGAGCGGCAACGTGTCGACCCAGGCCTTGATCGAGCGATTCGGCGCCGCCACCGGGCTCGATCGCGCCGCGGTCGACCGCGCCGCGGCCATCGTTCAACCGTGGCTCGGCGGGGCGTAAGCCCCTATCTTCGGTCCGTCCATCCTTCAGCCGAGCAAGGCAACGTGAACAAGGTGTTCCCCAACGCGCCCGCCGCCTGCGCCGACATCCCCAACGGCGCGACCCTGTTGGTCGGCGGGTTCGGGCTCTGCGGCGTGCCTAACGAATGCATCGCGGCCGTCCGCGACCTCGGCGTGTCGGGGCTCGTGGTGGTCAGCAACAACGCCGGCACCAGCACCAGCGGCCTGGTCCATCTCCTCAAGAACCGCCAGGTCAAGAAGATGATGGCGTCCTACGTGGGAGAGAACGTGGTCTTCGAGCAGCAAATGCTGTCCGGCGAACTCGAAGTCGAACTGATTCCGCAAGGCACCCTCTCGGAGCGAATTCGAGCCGGCGGCGCCGGGGTCCCGGCCTTCTTCACCCCGACCGGGGTCGGGACCCTGGTGGCCGAGGGGAAGGAAGTCCGCGAGTTCGACGGGCGGCGATACGTGATGGAACGGGGCATCACGGGCGACTACGCGCTGGTCAAAGCCTACCGAGGCGACCGCTTCGGCAATCTGGTGTTCCGAAAAACATCGCGAAATTTCAACCCGATGATGGCAACCGCCGGGCGGATTACCATCGCCGAGGTCGAGCACCTGGTCGAACCGGGCGAGATCGAACCGGACCAGGTCCACACCCCGGCCATCTTCGTCCAGCGGATCTTTCAAGCCGCCCCAACCGAAAAACAGATCGAGCGGCGAACGGTGAGGAAACGATGAGCGACGACATTCGGCAGGTCATCGTCCGGCGAGCGGCCCAGGAGCTGACGTCGCTCAACGAGAGGACCGGGTTCTACGTCAACCTCGGGATCGGGATCCCCACCATGATCGCCGACAATGTGCCGCCCGGGGTCGAGGTCGTGCTCCAGTCGGAGAACGGGATGCTCGGCGTGGGCCCGTACCCGTTCGAAGGCGAAGAGGATTCCGATCTGATCAACGCCGGGAAGGAAACGGTCAGCGAATTGCCCGGGACCAGCTACTTCGACAGCGCCACCTCCTTCGCGATGATTCGCGGGGGGCACGTCGCGATGAGCATCCTGGGTGCCATGCAGGTCTCCGAGACCGGCGACCTCGCCAACTGGATGATCCCCGGAAAGATGGTCAAGGGGATGGGCGGTGCCATGGATCTCGTCGCCGGTGCCCGCCGGGTCATCGTGGTCATGGAACACACCGCCAAGGGCGCCCCCAAGATCCTCAAGCGATGCTCCCTGCCCCTGACCGGCGAACGCTGCGTCCACCGGATCATCACCGAACGGTGCGTCCTGGACGTCACCCCCGATGGGCTCAAGGTCGTCGAGCTGCTGCCGGGGTGGACTCGGGCGCAGGTCGAGGAATCGACGGAACCCAGCCTCATCTGGTAACAGGACGGTGTATCCCGCCGTCCGGGTGACCAAACGGGCCGCCGATGGTGGGCCCACGGACACCCGTGGATATTCGCCAGCGATGTCGACGGCGGCCCGGATCGACCCGGGATCGTCACCGCGACCGCCGGCAACGGCCGCCCACTCGGCTTAGCCCTCTACTCCCCTCAGTCCGAGATCAGGCTCAGGCTGCTCGACCCGAAATCAACCACGACCATCGACGCCAACTGGTGGGCCCGCAGAATCGCCGACGCGCTCGATCGCCGTTCAGGCGTCGATGCCACCGGGTATCGGGTGGTTCACGGCGAGGGGGATGGACTCCCCTCCTTGGTGATCGACCGGTACGACCGTTGGGTGGTGGCCCAGCTGCTGAGCGCGGGCCTCGAAACGTGCCGACCCGACATTCTCCAAGCGATCGAGACCGTGCTGGCGCCGGACGGCATCCTGCTCCGGCACGATGTGGGAGTCCGGCGCCGTGAGGGTCTGCCGGTCGAGGTGGAACTGGTCGCCGGTTCGGTGCCTGCCGACGTAGAAATCCGGGAGGGGCCGATTCGGTATCTGGCCGCCCCCTGGACCGGGCAGAAGACCGGCGCGTTTCTCGACCAGCGGGACAACCGTTTGGCCATCGCCGAGCGGATGCCGATCGGTGGGCGGGGGCTCGACTGTTTCAGCTATCATGGCTCCTTCGCGATCCACCTGGCCCGCCGAGCCGGCAGTGTCGTGGCCCTGGACGTCAGCGGCGAGGCTTTGGCGAGGGGGGCCGAAAACGCCGCCCGGAACGGTCTGGCCAACGTCGCCTTTCAGGAAGCGGATGCCTTCGAGGAACTGCGCGCCATGGAGCGCCGGCGGGAGCGGTTCGACGTGGTGGTGGTCGATCCCCCGGCTTTTGCCAAGAACAAGGGCGCGGTGCCGCAGGCGTTGCGCGGGTACAAGGAGATCAACCTGAGGGCCATCCGCGTCGTCGGTCCCGGCGGTTGGCTCTTGTCGGCCTCGTGCTCGTTCCACGTCCCTTGGGCCTTGTTCCTCGATGTCATCGCCGCGGCGGCCCGGGATTCCGGCCGCCGGGTCACCATTGCCGGCCACCTGGGCCAGCCGGTCGATCACCCCGAGATCGCGACCATCCCCGAGACCGGCTACCTCAAGGCGCTGCTGCTCCGGGTCGATTGAGGCGCCAACACCCCGGGCTCCCCTTGCGCCGTGTTAGGCAGGCTCGTTAATACTTCCGGCACCTTCGTACCCAACAACACCGTGCTCACCGCCGCGCAGCTCGAAGCCGGGAATCTGCCAGCCGTCGCCCATCGGGTGCGGTCGCTTCGATCGTTGGAGCAGCAGTACCGGGCCTACGTGATGCAGCGGATCGAGGGGTTCAAGGACACCTTGAGCCGGGCCGAACTGATGAGCCTCGGCGACGACGCGGCCCGAGAGCTGGTCGACGGCGACCGGCAGGGTCAGCTGGTCCTGACGGAAATGCTGATGCTCGAGACGGTCGACCAGCAGATCGTGACCAAGCTCAAGCTGCCGTCGTTCAAGAAGTGGCGGGCCAGGATCCTTCCGCTTCGCGAGGCCCAGCGTTCCCCGACTCGTTGGGGAATCGAGGCCTCCGAACCGGTGGCCCACGGGCTGCGTGCGATGGAGCCGGACGATCACGCCTTGGTGATCGGTGGCGGCGCCGAGCGGGCGATGTACCTCCTGGCGGCCCATGATCTCCATGTCCAGTGTCTGGTGGACGACAGCGCCACGGCCGGCCGGATCGAAGGCACCTTGGCCTCGGAGGCGCTGAGCGCGCAATGCGAGGTCTTCGTCGTCATGCTCGGCCTCTGGGCCCCCTCGGAAATCGTCGGGCCGTTTCACTTCGTGGTCGTCGACGCGGCAGCGGTCGGGTACCTGCCCCGAGACCGCCAGCGGGCCTTGATCCACCTGGCGCAGCAGCGAACGGTCCCGGGTGGTCTCCATGCGGTCGTCTCCTCCGACCCCGATCTCGCCCCCGAGACCTGCCTCACCCTCTACCAGGATTGGCAGCGGGTCGGACACCCCGGCGGCACCTCGACCGCGGGCCAGGCGCTCCGAGGCCAGTTGCTCAGTCCGCCTCCCCTGCTCCCCTCTCCGCTCAGGTCGTTACCCTAGGCCGTGCGGTCGGGCGGCCTCGCCGGCGTCTCCTTGGCAGCCTCGATCCCGGGGCCAACCCAAGGAGCTGGCCGTGCCCGATTCCGTTTCGACTTCGCGCCATCCGGTTGGCATCGTGATCTCGCCCGGGGCGACCCGCACCACATCGAGCCGTCTGTGGGCCTTTCTGTGGACGGTGGAGCCCGGGTCCGAGACGCGAGAACCGCCGCCTCGCCGCGGGGAGTAACCCGCCCCGACTGACATCCGACTCAGGGGGGTGGTATCTTGAGCCGCCCTCTCTCCGATCGGTCGATGCGCGCAATCATCAAAGCGGCGCCCGGTGTCGGCATGACCGTCGCCGAGGTGCCGACCCCGCGGTGCGGTCCCGCCGACGTGCTCATCAAGGTCAAAGCGGCTGGCGTCTGTGGTACCGATCTCCACATCTGGGAATGGGATCGCTGGGCGTCCAATCGGATCCGGCCCCCCGTCACCATCGGACATGAGTTTGCCGGAGAGATCGTCGACCTCGGTCCGGAGGCTCTGGCCGCCGGCATCCTGCGACCGGGCGATCTGGTGACCGCCGAAGGTCACATCGTCTGCGGCCACTGTCTTCAGTGTCGCACCGGCCACGGCCACCTCTGCAAACGAACCAAGATCATCGGGGTCGATCGCGACGGCGCCTTCGCCGATTTCATCGCCATGCCCGCCTCCAACATCGTCAAGCTCCACGGCATTCCGGTGGAAGTCGGCGCGATCATGGACCCGGTCGGCAACGCGGTCCACACGGTACTCGAGGGGGTCGAGATCCCAGGCAGCACCGTGTTCGTCCTTGGTTGCGGTCCGATCGGTTGTTTCGCGGTCGGGGTGGCCAAAGCGGCCGGGGCGTCGTTGGTGATCGCCAGCGACCTCAACGACATGCGGCTCGATCTCGCCCGCAGTATGGGTGCTGACTTGGTCCTCAACCCGATGTCCGACGACGTGGTCAGCCGGGTGCTCGAGGCCACTCACGGCAATGGCGTCGATCTCGTCTGCGAGATGAGCGGCCATCCGGCCGGACACGCCCAGGCCTTCAAGGCCGCCCGGCTCGGCGGACGAGTCAATCTGCTGGGGACGCCGAGCCAGAGCACCGAGGTCGACTTCGCCCATGAGATCATCTTCCGTGGCCTCACCCTGTACGGCGTGACGGGACGGAAGATGTACAGCACCTGGAACACCATGGCTCGAATGATCCGCTCGGGCCAACTCGACCCGCGACCGGTCATCACCCACCGGTTCCCCCTCGAGTCGATCGCCGAGGCCATCGCGGTGATCAAGGAGGGCCGGGCCGGCAAGGTCATCCTGGAGATCGATCGATGAAGAACGCTCTCGACACCAGACTCGGAAACGAACTCAGCGCCTTTCGACGTGACGGGGTCTACAAGCGGCTCAACTTCCTGGAGGGGCCGCAGGCGGCCCGGGTCCGGATGGAAGGCCGCGGCGAAGTCGTGATCCTCTCGTCGAACAACTACCTCGGTCTCTGCAACGAGCCCGAGGTGGTCGCGGCCGGCAAGGCGGCGTTCGATCGGTTTGGCGCGGGGTCGGCGTCGGTCCGGTTCATTTGCGGGACCCTCACCATCCACCGCGAGTTGGAAGCCGCGCTCGCTCGCTTGGTCGGTACCGCCAGCTCGCTCTCGTTCATGAGCTGCTGGAACGCCAACGAGGCCTTCCCGGTCACGCTCCTCACCGAACACGATCTGGTGTTGTCGGACCAACTCAATCACGCCTCCATCATCGACGGGATCCGCCTCGCCAAGTCGATCACCCGATGTCAGACCGGCGTCTATCAGCACAACGACATGGCCGACCTCGATGCCAAGCTCGGTCAGGCGAACGACCGTCAGGTCAAGATGGTCGTCACCGACGGCGTGTTCTCGATGGAAGGCTCGGTGGTCAACCTCCCCGACCTCCTCACGGTATGCCGTAAACACGGGGCCATCCTGGTGGTCGACGACAGCCACTCAACCGGGGTCCTTGGGGCGACCGGCCGGGGGACGGCGGAGCACTTCGGCCTCCTCGGCGAGGTCGACATCATCACCACGACCCTGGGGAAAGCGCTGTCCGGCGGCGCCGGCGGGTTCGTGGCAGGTTCCACCGAGGTGTCCGACTACCTGATTCAGCGGGCCCGGCCCCAGCTGTTCACCAACGCCCTGCCAGCCCCGGTGGCGGCGGCAGGCCTGGCCGCCATCCGGTATCTCGAGGTCCATCCGGAACGGGTCCGAAAACTCCAAGACAACACTCGGTACTTCAGGGCCGGGCTCAAGGAGTTGGGTTTCAAGCCGCTCGATGGCGTCACCCCGATCGTGCCGGTCATCATCGGCGAAACGGCGGCGGCGATCCGGATGAGCGAGCTGTTGCTCGACGAGGGGATCTTCGTGACGGGGTTCGGCTACCCGGTGGTCCCGCAGGGTACGGCCCGGGTTCGCTGCCAGATCTCGGCCGCCCATTCGATCGACGACCTCGACGAAGCCCTCCGGGCCTTTACCAAGGTGGGGCGCCGGCTCAGCCTGATTTGAGGCCGCGGCGTGGCCCGGCAACCTGCGTTTCGGTTGCGAAAGCCGGACCCCCGACCCCCTGGGGCGGGACCGCGGGCGCGGCCCGAGCCGATACGCCAATTAATTAGACAGTCCAATCCTGGCCAGGAACTGACGATCTAAGTTATTTTCTTACAATGTTTTAGATAGATTTCAACCAGCTGGCTCGCCGATGGCTGACGGCGACGAACCGGCCAGCCATGCAGGAAATCGCCTGAGCACGGGGTTTGCCATGGGAACCTCCCGGCTGGCATTCTCTTGGATCATTGGCGGAGGGTCGCTTCAATGCGTCGTTCGGCTATTCTCGGTGTCGCCCTCGTGGGCCTGGCTCTGGTTTCGAAGCCCGTCTACGCCCAGCAGTGGGATGACCAGTTCCGGTGGTACATTGGGGCTCAGGCCGGAGTACTTGGCTTCGAAACCCCATCGCAAACGCGGGCCTTTGTTCCGACGGGCGGTGCTTCGCTGGTCATCCGGGCCAAGCGCACCGGCCTGATGGTGTCGCTCGACGAGGCCTTCGGCAGCGAAGAACTCACCGGGTATTCCGACGTCAACGTCAGCACTGGCGTTCGGCGGGTCACCTTCGACCGTCTCCGGAAGTACTCGGCGATGCTGACCGCCAATCCGCTCAAGGGCGCGACTCAGCCGTACTTCGGATTCGGGTTCGGGCTCCTTCAGGTGGTCAATCCCAAGCCTCAGGACGTCTTCACGTCGCCCCAACAGTTCACCCTGGCCAAGCGTTTGGCGACCAGCAAGTCGACCGACGGGTTCATGTCGGTTCTCGCCGGCGTCCAGGCCCGAGTGAACGGCGTCGTCATCTTCGGCCAGTATCAGATCACCTCGTCGCCGTCGGATGGGAATCTGCTTCGGGGGCCGTCGCACGGGATTACCGGCGGGATCCGGGTGTCCCTTGGCGGCGCCAAAGAGGGGATCAAGGGCGGCGGGTACTAACCGATCTCAGGGGTACGACCGGCGGGGCGACCGAGGTGGTCGCCCCGCTTTCTTTTGCGACCAGGAATCGAAGCGGCCAGTCGACCGCTTTGGAGATCCCGATCCGGGCGGTCACCGTAGCCTCGAGTCGCGGTCCAGGAAACACTTCGACAGGCGAGCCGATCATCCGCCGGCCATCGAGAGCCCGGTCGATCCCGAGGGCCTGGGCCAGCTTCCCTGGTCCATCGGCCAGATTGCGATCCGGCACCGGGCCGCGGCGGCGGCGAGCCAGCGCCGTTCCGCTGGTGATCACGACGGCGCGGAGCAATACCGCCGCGCCAAGGCCCTCGGGACCGCACACCAGATTGGCGCACCAGTGAATCCCGTAGGACCGGTAGACATACCAGGTGCCCGGCGGCTGGTAGATGGACGCGTTGCCGGCGTAGCGCCGACCCCGAAAGGCATGCGAGGCGGGATCTTCGGCGCCGAGATACGCCTCGGTCTCGACGATCGTCGCCTCGACTCGGCCGCCCTGGGTCGAAACGAGGCTCGCCCCGATCAGATCCCGGCCGACGAGATCTGCGGGGCGAGCGAAATAATCGGGGGAGAAGCGGGCGATCAGGCGCTGGCCTTGGGCCGGCCGCGGCCCCGCCGCGACCGAGTTCTTCCCTTGGCCGTCGCCTGCCCGTCCCGATCGGCCTGGCGCTCGGCGGGCTGAGCGGCGATCTCGCCGGCTGCCCCCGCCGCGGCCGTTGCCGCCGGTCGTTTGCCGCGGCTTCGGCCAGCCGGTCGGCGCGACTTCTCGCCGGTCTTTGGCTCGGGCGCGGTTGCCGCCGCGGGCTTGGCGGGCTCTTCGACGCTGACGACGCCGACGAGCGGGATATCGGCCTTGAGGAGCGGGCTTCGGGAGCCGCGGCGGAACCGCAGGGTCGGTTGCCGGGCCGCCTCCGAGGCGCCGTCTGGCGTGGGAGCGGCCGCCGGCAGCGGCGGCGCGGCGGTCACCGACACCGGGCTGCTGCCGTTGGCGGTGAGTCGAGCCCGTTCGACCCGCGACAGCGACACCTCGAACTCATCGGGACCGATCTTCTTGGCGTCGGCGACCTCGGCGTCGTTCGCCTGCCGGAGGAGGCGACCGAACCGTTCGGCATCGAGAATCTCGTCTTCGCGTCCGTGGAGGGCGGCCATTCTGGCGCGGAGCACGTCGCCGCGGGCGGGGCTCCCGAGCTCGCCTAACGCGCGCTTGAGGAGGTCGAAGGCGCCGCTCAAGGTCAGCCGGTCCGACGGGGGAGGCGAGCTCGGCGGCCGGGTCGGGGCCTTGCGATCGGTGGTGGCTCGCTCCGCCGACCCGTTCCGGCCGCGGTCTCGATCGCGGCCCCGCCGGCTGCGACCCCGGCCTCGGCGGTCGTCCTCGGCCCGACCGGCCCCGCGAGCCGACTCGGGCAATGCCGCTGGGGCCGCCGCGGCGGTCGGGCGCGACGAGGGCGCCGCCGGCCCTGGGGCGACTTCGTACTGGCCGTTGTCGAGTTTGGTGAGGGTCACCAGGCCCCGGCTGGCCGCTTCGGAGACGAATTTGGAAAACCGGTTGAATCCGGCATTTCGTTCGTCGAAGTTCTGGTCGATCTGCTGCATCACTTGCTTGAGCCGGTCCGACCGCATCACGTCGCCGTTGGCCACCATCCGCTGCACCGCCTCGCGGACCAGCTCCCAGGGATCCCGCTCGGCGGACGGCGCATCGGTCTCTTTGTTGAGACCCGCGAGCTCGCTGTACGAGTAGTACTCGTCACAGTTCTGGATCAGCAGGTCGCTGGCCGATTCCCGAATGCCGATCCCGACGACGTATTTGCCGTATTCCTTGAGCTTGAGCACCAGCGAGGAGAAATCGCTGTCGCCCGAGAGGATGATGAAGGTCCCGATCTCCGGTCGGGTGAACACCAATTCGATCGCATCGATCGCGAGACGGATGTCGGTCGCGTTCTTCTTGGTGGAGCCGACGGCCGTCGCCCAGATCATGTCGATCGAGCGCTCGGTCAGCGGCATCACGTATTGGGGATACCGGCGCCAATCGGCATAGGCCCGCTGGACCGTGACCTTGCCCTTGATGATGTCGCTGTTGAGCAGGGTCTTGAGCTCCTTGGTCAGGTCGGAGCGGACACCCATGGTTACGTTGTCGAAGTCGATCAGGAGCGCCGCATGGGGCGCGACGAATGGCACTGCGGTGGCCGCCGATGTTGTCAATCGGCCAGCCCGGTTGATGGGGCCCGTCACAGGTTGCTACTCCACTGCGCTCGAGGCGGGGTGCCTCGTCCCTGCCGCTTCGCCGCACCGCCACTTCGGGCTGGTCGCGTGAACTCGGTCGGGGGCCGGGGCGGCCAGCGCTCGGCGCTACAAGTTGTTGCCAGGTCACTCGCATGTGGACCTGGCGTTGGCGGGGAGAATACTACGAGCCACCACGCCGCGACGGTAGTCCCGTCAGCCGCGGAGCACCTCGTCGACGACCCGCTCCCCGGCGCGGCCGTCCCAACCTTCGGGGCGCCGCGGGGAGAACATCCCCCTCGCGCGCTCCGCCAAAATCGCCTCGACCGCCGAGCCGATGGCGCGCCGACTCGACGCCACCAGCCGATTGGTGCCCTGGGACACCGTCACCGGCCGTTCGGTGTTGGGGCGCGCGGTTAGGCATGGCACCCCGAGTACCGTGGTTTCCTCCTGGAGTCCCCCCGAATCCGTCAGCACCAGCGCGGCCTGCTCGACCAGCCCGATGGTCTCGAGATAGCCGAGCGGCTCGAGCAGCCGGACCGCCGACCGGGTCGGAGCCAGGCCGGCATCGCCAAGTCGCTGGCGGGTCCGCGGGTGCACCACGAACACCACCGGCATCGTCGTGCCCAAGTCGTCCAGGGCACCGATCAGCTCGGCGAGGGTCGCCGGGTCATCGACGTTGGATGGCCGATGCAAGGTCACCACGGCGTAGTGGCCCGGCGTCAACCCGAGCCGATCGGGCATCCCGAGGGCACCGGCCTTCTCCCGGAGGAACAGCAGGGTATCGACCATCACGTTGCCCACCAGGCGGACTCGATCGCTGGGAATCCCTTCGGCCGCCAGGTTGGCGTTGCCGTCTCGACTGGGGGTCAGCAGCAGGTCGGCCAGGCGGTCGGTCAGGACCCGGGCCCTTGCTCACCACCAACCGGTCCCGAGTCGGCGACCGCGGCGCCGCCGGATCGACCCGGAGCACGCCGCTGTAGAGCACGGCGAGGATGTCCGTCATCGACAAACAGGTGCCGATGTGCGAACTCTTCGCGGCGTGGACCATGGTGAGGGCGTGCCGCCGAACTCGGCGGGCCAGCTCAGCCGGTGCGATCGCCATGGTCCCGGTACCAGGCCACCGTTTCGGCGAGCCCGCGGTCGAGATCGATCGCGGGGGACCAACCGGTGGCCCGCTGGAGGCGGCTGATGTCGGCCTCGAGGTGCATCACCTGATCCGGCCGATAGAGCAGTTCACCGAACCCGACCGGCAGGCTCGGGTCGATGAGGTCGCGGATTCGCTCCACGACCCGGCGAACCGTCACGATCCGGCCCGAGCCGATGTTGTAGACGCCCTCGGCGTCGGAGTCGTCGATGGTGGCCACCACGGCCGCCGCGATGTCGCGCACGTGGATGTAGTCCCAGTTCTGGCGCCCTTCGGTCAACTGGGGGCGCTCCCCGCGCAGCAATCGGAGGGTCACGTAGGGGATCAACCAGCGGGGATGGTCTTTGGGGCCGTAGGTCGAAAAGAGGCGGAGCCAGACGAACCGCATTTGGTGCTGCGAGGCTCGGAGCCGGGCGAGATGGCTGACCGCGAGTTTCGAGGCCCCGTACAGGGTCGTGGGCCGAGTGGCGTCGGTCTCTCGAATGCTCGCCATGTGCGGTCCGTACTCGGCCTGCGATCCCATCCCGATCCAGTGGGCCGCGCCGACCTGATGGGCCACGTTGAGCAGCTCGATCGAGCTTTCGATGTTCTTGAGCTGGCGGGCTTCGTCGCGGTCTTTGGGGCCCACGCCTTCCCAGGCGAGGTGCACCACCGTATCCGGGGCGAATCGGGCCAGGGCGTCGCGGTAGCTCTCGGGTCGGTCGAGATCGCCCTCGATCAGGGTCAACCGATCGACCAGCGAGCGGTCCAGCCGCCAGAGATTCGATCCGGGCCGGACGATCGCCGCGACGGCTCTCGTGCCATCGGCGAGCAGCTGCTCGACGGTATACGATCCGACGAACCCGCTCGCCCCGGTCACCAGCACCCGCCGGCCGCCGGTCACGGCCTCACCGCCTCGGGAAGACCTAACGCCTCCATCGCCCGGGTGATCCTCCCCGCGGCGGCTGGCCGCCCCGGCGGGTCCCCGATGCCGAACCGCAGTCGCACCACGGTCCGAGCCACCGCGATCCGGAGATAGTAGAGCCAGAACCGGCAACCCCGCTCCTGTGCCAAGGCGAACCGGTAGCCCTCGAACAGGGCCGGCCAGCGGCGTTCCGGGTGGAACGCCGCGCAGGAGGCGATTTCGAAAATCGGGGCACCCACCAGGGCGTCCTCCCAATCCACCAGCCCCTTCACGGTGCCGTCCATGGCGAGAATGACGTTGGGACCGCCGGGATCGCCATGCAGCAGGCGGTCGGAGATGTCGTCGTACCGACCGGCTCGAATCCGCCGTTCGATGGCCCCGGCCGTCTCGGCCGCGACGACCCCGCCTGTCACCAACGCGGCGAGGTGGTCCGGGAGCCGCTCGACGACGTAGTCGGCCCAGCTCGTCTCGATGCCGACGAAGTCGGTCGGGCCACCGCGCTCGGCGACGATCGCGATCGGTCCGGCGCCGGCGAGACAGACGCCGTGGAGTTCGCGAAGGTACCGGCCGAGCGATCTCAAGGCCCGCTCGGTGGCGACGTCGTCGTCGTCGCAATCGGCGAGGGTCGGTCCCTCGAGGCGTTCCACCACGCCGAACGCCGCCGGCACGGCCGCCTTGCTGGTGTCGACCGCCACCACGGCGGGCACCGCGAGGCCGATGGTCCGCAGATAGCGAAGCAGCCGGGCCTCGACCGCAAGGCCGGTTTCCAGTTCGACATGGTCCAGCCGGTTGACCCGGATCATCACCCGGAGTCCGTTGCCAAGCTCCGCCGGCACCACCCAACGGAAGGTGCCTCGCCGCGCCTGGCCCTCGATGGCGGCCACCGCGAGCCCGGTGGATGCCTCCACCGCGCGGCGCAGCGCGTCGGTGGGCGGAGGCCGGTCGGGAGCCAGTCCCGCCCGCAGCGCCCGGAGCCGATCGTCCGCTTCGGTCAGGTCCGCTTTGAGGAGGAACCGTCCCATCGAGGCACCGGCGCGACGGTACGACCTACCGCGCGGTTCCGCGGCCCGCGACATCGTCGGGATAGATCAAGTCGAACATCACTTTCGTCAGCCCGGCCATCCGCGCTTGCTCGTCGGGGGACAATTCGGTCCGGGTCGCGAGGTTCGCGGCCGTCGTCGGCGTCTTGATGGTCCCCCACGGGGCGATCTCGCCCATCGACTGGGCGTTGAAGGTCGGCGCCAGGCAGATGTCGGACCATCCCAGTCCCATCTTGGTCAAGATCGGCTCCAGCGCCCGGCGCGGACCGGCCACCAGATCCTCGAACCGGAGGATGTGGAACTTGCCGGGATACTGCCCCGCGGCCACCAGCGCCATGTGCTGGCAGTGATTCCAGGTCCACCCGTATCGCTCCAGCGAGATCGGGAACGGTCGCTTCTTGGTATCGGCATAGCCGCCGAACGGGTGGCGAACCACGTGGAGCATGTGGCCGTCCGGGAAATCGGCGAAGAACTTCGCCACGTCGAGCACCTGAACCGGATTGTACCCGACGAAGAACCGCTCCTTGCCGGAACGATTGAGATTCCGCCAGGTCGCGAAGGTCGAGTGATAGTAGGCGAGCACGATGTTCCGCCGGCTCCGGGGTTTCCCGGCCAGATACCCGGCGAACTCCCGCTTCCGATCGGCCTCGTCCATCTCGAGCCCGCAATCGCGGAACTTGCTCCGCGAACGAACCCGGAGATACGTCTTCAGCTCCTCATCCCAGAACGCTTCGTAGTCCTGGTCGGGGGTGCCGTCGAGCCCGAACTCGGGCCACCGATAGCGGATCGGGACGAAGCTGGTGAGGTAGTCGCTCACCGCCCCGGTCCCCACCTGCGACTCGAACGGATAGACGAACAGTTCGGGATGCCCGTCGAGCATTCGGTGGGTCGTGTTCCCGCCGTTCTCGTACATCGCCGAGATCATGATCAAAGACATGGTGCGGTTTTCTCCGAGTTTTTCTTGGCTGCCGCGATGGTGCCCGTTCGGGCAAGAACGGTGCCCGCCAATGGGTTACGTCACTGCCCGGTGTGCTCCGGCCAGCCGCCGACAAAACTGAACCGACCCGACATCCGACTGTTGCGTACACGCAACACCCCAAACACGGTGCCAACGGGAGGACAGGTACCTCACCTCCCTCGGGACCGTATTTTGCCAGTTCACAGGCCGCTGGCCGACGCCGGGGGCTCCAAGAGCCTGTCAACCAGCTCGTGTCACCCGGGGCCAACCCGAACAACTGGGGATTTTCTCTTGACGAGCAAGCGCGAGTTCGCCCAGCAATGGCTCAGCACCGCCCTGGCGTTCGGCCTCCTCTCCGGCTTTCTGGAATCGGGCTCGAGAGTCCTTCGAGCGGACGCCAGCCCCGACCTGGTGAAGCTCGGCGCCTACGTCGCATGGATGCCGGCGGCCAGCGCCGGCGCGATCTTCCTGGCGTTCGCCATCGCCGCCCTCCCCCTGGCTGGCTGGCAGCGGTCCCGGCTTACGACCCCCCGGATTGCCGGCCTCTTCGGGGCGCTCGCGGCCTTCAACGTTCTCTGGGTGGTAAGCCCCCCGTTTGCCCTCTACGCCGTGGCGATCATGGCGGTCGGGATCGGTGTCACTCTCACCCGCTGGGCCGCCTCGAGCACCGACCGCTTCGCCCGGGTGGTCGGGCGCGTTTGGCCGCCGCTGCTGGCCGCGACGGCTGTCGTGGCGATCGGGATCGAGGTCGGTCGGGGCATCCACGAGCGACGGGCGCTCCGCACCCCGCCCCCTGCCGGCGCGCCGAACGTTCTGGTGCTGCTGCTCGATACCGTCCGCGCCATGAATCTCTCGGCCTACGGGTTCTTCCGGCCCACCTCGCCGGTGCTGTCCGAGCTGGCGGCGCAGGGCGTTCGCTTCGAAGAGGCCTATTCCACCTCGCCCTGGTCCCTGCCATCCCACGCCTCGATGTTCACCGGCCGGTGGCCCCACGAGATCCGAGCCGACTGGGAGACTCCGTTTGACGACGAGCATCCGACCCTCGCCGAGGCGATGACCCGAGCGGGGTTCGCGACCGGCGGGTTTGTTGCCAATCTCAATTACACCCAGCGCCAATCCGGCATCGCGAGGGGGTTCGCCCATTACGACGACCTCCTCACCAGCCCACGCCAGGTGCTCCAGAGTTCCCGGATCGGCCAGTGGCTGGTCAACACCTGGCACGAGCGGGTCCGCCAACTCCCCGGCCCGTTCAATCCGATGTACCATCGCAAATCGGCCGAAGTGTTGCATCGCCGACTGCTGGGCTGGATCGACGGGCTCGGCGGCCGCCCCTTCCTGGCCTTCGTCAACTACTTCGACGCCCACACCCGGTACTATGCCCCGGGGACGTTCCCGGATCCGCCGCGAATCCCCATTCCGGAGCAGGGACCGGTTCCCTCGCTCTGGGGCGCGCCGTTCACGCCCAAGGCGACCAGCGCCAGATACGACAAGGCGATCAGCTACGTCGACTTCGAGATCGGCCGCCTGTTCGACGAGCTCCGCCGCCGGGGCACCCTCGACAACACCATCGTGATCGTCACCTCGGACCACGGCGAGGAGTTCCGGGAACACGGGATCTTCGGACATGGGAACACGCTCTACCTCCCGGCCCTGCGGATCCCGATGTTGGTGCGGTTTCCCGCGTCAGCACCCGCCGGACGGGTCGTGAAAACGCCGGTGAGCCTTCGCGATGTCGCGGCGACGGTCGTCGACCTCGCCGGCATCGCGGACCGGGCGACCTTCCCCGGCCGCTCGCTGGCATCACACTGGCGCGACAGCACCACCCCGGCCGACACCATCCTGGCCGAGGTCAACAAGGGGATCAACCTCCCGTCGAGCTATCCGGTGAGCAAGGGCGACATGCGGTCGATGTTCGTCGCCGGAAAGCACCTGATCCTCGGGGGCGATGGCGTCGTCGAGCTGTACGACGTGACGGTCGATCCGTGGCAGCAGCGCAACCTCGCCAACGACTCCGCCCACCAGGCGTTCGTGGCCAGTGGGACCAGGTACCTGCGAGAGCTGCCCGGACCGAAGCGTTAGGCGGCGGTCGATCGCCGCCAGGCCTCCACCACCCGCTCGGCCGCGGTGGCTGCCTCGGTCGCGGTGGTGTCGATGGTGACCTCCGGCGCCGGCGGCGGCTCGTAGGGATCATCGATGCCGGTGAACTGGGCGATCTCGCCCCGCCGGGCCTTGGCGTACAGCCCCTTGATATCCCGCTGTTCGCAGACCTCGAGCGGGGTCGCCACGAACACCTCGACGAACCGACGACAGAGACCTCGGACGAAGTCGCGCGAGGCTCGATACGGCGAGACCAGCGACGCCACCACCGTGACGCCGTGCCGCTCGAGGCGGCTCGCCAGGTAGCCGACCCGCCGGATGTGGGCGTCTCGCTCGGCCCGAGAGAATCCGGTGGCCGGAAAGATCTCCCGAATCGCGTCGCCGTCGAGGTACTCGACCGGAATCCCGGTCGCCTCGAGCCGCTCGACCACCCGCCGCGCGATGGTGGTCTTCCCCGACCCGGACAGCCCGGTGAACCAGATCACCCGGCCCTCGCGCGAGGCGGTGTCGAGCTCGGCGTCGAGCAGCCCGATGACGAAATCGCCGTTCTTGAGATCCGACTTGTTGTAACTGAGCGGCGAGACCCGGGGCCGGCCGGCGCCCGAGTTGCGGAAAATGCAATCGCCGGCCGCGACGTCCCATTCCATGGTCGGTCCGAGTCGCGGGTAGACGTCGGCCGAGCCTTCCGCCACCAGACAGAATTTGAGCGAGCTGCCGACCGGCACCCGGGCGGCCACCGGAATGGTCTCGAGGTAGGCCTCGAGCCTGGCCGAGGGGTGGGAGCGACTCTCGGCGACCCGGAGTCGATGCCCCGGAAGCGGGGGACGCGATTGGATCCGGGTGGTTGCTCCCGAAGCCTCCTGGCGCCAGGCGCCGAGCCCATCGGCCGCGTAGTAGAGCCGCCCGGTCGGCGGGACCAGAATCGCTCCGAGCACCGGAACACCGGCCTCGATCAGGGCGATGTTGACTGTGAACTCGCCGTTGCCGCTGATGAATTCCTTGGTGCCGTCCAGTGGGTCGACCAGCCAGAACCGAGGCCAATCCCGGCGCACCTCCCAGGGCGGGATCTCGCCCTCTTCGGATACCAACGGAATCTCGGGCGTCCAGGCCGCCAGTCTGGCCGCGATGATGTCGTGGGCCGCTCGATCGGCCGCGGTCACCGGGCTGGCATCGGCCTTGGTTTCGACCGCGACCCCCCGACCGTAGTAGGCCATCATGGCCGAGCCCGCCTCGCGAGCGATGCTCGCCAGGCGAACCAAGCCATCCGGCGAGACGAGCCCGCTCACCCGCGCCTGAAGATCCCGGCGATCCGCTTGGCGACGCCCACCACCTGGCGCCAGAAGATCATGATCGCACCGCCGATCGCGCCGAGGATCGACGCGAGGGGTAACAACTGGTCGGGACCAACGTAGAGAATCACCACCGTGCACTTGCCCTTTCTGGAAATGACCGGTCCGCCGACGGCGCTACTCTTCGCGAACCAATCCGTTGTACACCGCCCCAATCAGCCGACCGGTCGCGTACCCCACCACGAACGCGTACACGAAGCCGATCAAGCTGCCGACAAAGCTCACCGAATACCCGGGGAAGAACACCCGGAGCAGTTGGAGATGCGCTCCCGGCGTGGGGCCGCCCTTGAGCACCAGGAAATTCGTGGCGAAGAACAAGATCCCGCCGGCCAGCAATCCGGTGGCCATTCCCCAGGCCCGGGCGTTCAAACGCCGGAGAGCGTGCTCGAGATCGCGGTCGCGCTGTTCGTCCGATGCGGTCATGGCTCGGCCCCGTCAGATGTGGTCGAGAAAGTCGCGTGACTGGGCCAGGTCGGCGCGGGTGCGGACCGCGAAGACCGATGCCGCCACGATGAAATTGCGCCAGAAGGCGACGAACCACCCCGCCGCGAAGCCGGCGACGAAACCCCAGAAGAACCCGATCGCCACCCCGGACCAACTGACCCGGTACCCGGCGAAGTACTCCGCCAAGAGGCCCAGGTTGATCGGATCGCCGCCCTGGAAAAGCACCACGACCGTGGCGAGCGCGATCAGGCTGCCGGTCGCGACGCCGATGGCGACGCCGAAGGCGCGTTTGTCGAGCGGCTGAAAGGCGAGCGCCAGTCGGGCCGACAACGTCTGGTTCGTGGGTGTCGTCACCGCTGCTCCTCCTGCTTGGGGCGAGGCGTGTCGAACCGCTTCGGGACCGGTGGCCGCTTGACCACGTTGCGTTCGGCGAAGGCTTGCACGGTGGCCGACGGCTTCGGATCGCCGATCGTCTGGTGGAGTACCACCGCGACCATCACCGAGACGCCGTTGAGAATGTAGTAGAGGAGGTGTAACGGCAGGACGCCGATGGCGAAGCCAAAGCCCCGCGCCCGCTTGAAGAACCGGTAGAGCGGCAGGTTGGCCACCAGCAGGGCCCCGACCAACGCCGCCGAGATCCAAAGCCACCGAACGTCTCGCAGGATCGCGGCCGGCACCAGGGGAAGCAAGGCCACCCAGGCCACCGCCGTGCAGACCTTTTCCTTGAGCTTGAGATTGAGCGTCTTGCCGCTGACCGTCTCGTTTCGCTCCAGCAGAATCCGGCTCCAGGGCACCCCACGGTCCTTGAGGTCGGCCGTGACCATGCCCCGAAAGGTCCACCGCTTGAGGTGGGTACCCTGGATCTCCGGCCGCAGCTCGATCCGGTAGCCGTGGTCGCGGAGCCGCTGGCCCAGCTCGATGTCTTCGACCTGGGGTCGCGAAAACCGCCACTCGTTGTACATCCCAACCGCGACGAAAGCGTCCCGTCGGACCGCGCCGCAACCCGCCCAGAACGTCTCGGCCGGACCCGGGCTTTGCTGATGGACGTAGTGGTGGAGCAGGTTGCGATACTGGGACACGAATCCGGGCGCCACGGGACGGTCGTCGTACGATCCGAACACGGCGGCCAACGACGGGTTTTCGGCGAAGACCCAGGCGAACCGCCGGAGCGTATCGGGGTGGACGCAGACGTCGGCATCGATGAACACCAGCACCTCGCCCCGAGCCACTTCGGCTCCCCGGTTTCTGGCGTACGAGGGGCCGTGCGGCCGGGGCCCCAACTGAGCGATGGCGTCGGCGTAGGGCACCGCCCGGTCGACCGAGTCATCGGTGCTGGCGTCGTCGACCACGATCAGTTCCCAGAACGCCCGATCGAGATCGCTCGCCGCCAGGGCGGTAAGACAGCGGGCGAACACCTCGCCGCCGTTATGCACCGGCACGATCACCGAGAGGAGCATCGCGCTCACCCGAGCCCCCAGAACCCCTGCACCCCGGCGCGGAATCGGCGGGCCAGGCCGCGGAGCCGTACCGACCGTCGAAACGCCACCGTGGGCCAGCGCTCGAGCGCCCCCTTGCGGCGGAAATAGTAGACGTCGAGGCGTGGCACCCGGGCCGGGTCGACCGGGCGGTCGAAGGCCCGATGCTCGGTGGTGACCGCCAGCCGGTAGAACCGGCTGGCATGGCGGACCACCGGGTCGTTCAGGTCGCCGTACGGATAGGCGAACGCGGTGGGTCGGACCCCGAGCTCGCGCTCGATCCGCGCGGCGCACCCTTCGAGTTCGTCGTCCACCGCGCCGATCGGGATCCGGGTCAACCGGGGGTGGCTCCTGGTGTGGGCCCCGATCTCGACGCCGCGCTCCGCGGCCTTGCCGAGCGCGTCCCACCCTAACAGCGGGAGCGTCGGGATGCCCGGCGCATCGCGCCCACCCCAGGCGTTGGTCCGGCCGACATGGTCGCTGACGACGAACACGGTGGCGGGAAGCCTCCGGGCCGAGAGCCCGTCGAGGGGCCCGTCGCCCAGGTTGGCGAAACCGTCGTCGAAGGTCAACGCCACGGCGTCCAGGCCGGTCGGCTCGGCCACCAATTCCGCGAGCGGCAGCACCCGCACCACCCCGGAGGCGAGCCAGTCGAGATGGCGCTCGAAGCTGGCCCGATCGATCGAGATCGGCGATCCCGAATCGTCCACCGAGTGGTAGGTGAGCACGGCTCGCATCGTCGTTAGGCCCGTCCCGCCAGTCGGGCCCGCTGGTCGGCCACCACGTCAGCGATGATCGTCGCGAGCGGGGTCCGGGGCCGATATCCGACGGCCTGTTCCAGTTTCGCCACGTCGGGCACCCGGCGCATCATGTCCTCGAAACCCTCGGCATAGGCCTCGGAGTAAGGCACGAAACGGATCTCGCTCGAGCTGTTGGCCGCCTCCCGCACCCGCTTGGCGAGATCGAGAATGGTCACCTCTTCGTCGTTGCCGATGTTGAAGACCTGGCCGACCGCCGCCGGGGCCTCGAGGAGGCGCAGCACCGACTCCACCGCGTCGCCAACGTGCCCGAAACAGCGGGACTGCTCCCCGGTCCCGTACACCGTGATCGGCTCGTTCCGGATCGCCTGGGCCGCGAAGCTCGGCAGCACCATCCCGTACCGGCCGGTCTGCCGGGGACCCACGGTGTTGAAGAACCGCGCGATGATCACCGGGACGCCCTTCTCCCGCCAATACGCCAGCGCCAACCACTCGTCGAGGGCCTTGGAGCAGGCATAGGCCCACCGGGAGTGCGAGGTCGGGCCCAGGGTCAGGTCGTCGCCCTCAGAAAACGGCACCTTGGAGCCCTTGCCGTACACTTCCGACGTCGAGGCCACCAGCACCGGCTTTTGTTTCTTCGCGGCCGCCGCGAGGACGCACTCGGTGGCGCCCACGTTGGTCTCGATGGTGTGGACCGGCTTCTCCACGATCAATCGCACCCCGACCGCGGCGGCCAGATGGACCGTGACGTCGCAGCGATCGGCCAACTCGGTCACCAGCGGCTGGTCGATCGCCGACCCGATCCGGTACTCGAAGCCGGGACGACCCACCAAGCCGGCGATGTTATCCATCGACCCAGTCGACAAGTCGTCGAGGACGATCACCTGATCGCCCCGCTCGATCAGCCGATGGGCCAGATGCGACCCGATGAACCCGGCCCCGCCCGTTACGAACACTTTCATGCCGAGGGACTCCCATTCGCCAGTAGCTCCGCCACGCCGTGAATCGGCGTCGCGGGGTCGAGGCGCGCGAGCACCCCGCTGTTGCCTTTGCGCTCCGCGACCCGCCGCACCACGTCGAGGTACTTCGGGACGACCACCCGCTCCGACCAATAGGTCTGGAAGGCGTTCCGGCCGGCCTCCGCCGAGCGCCGCACCAGACCGGGATCGGACCCGAACCGATCCATCGCCTGGGCCAGTTCGGCCGGGGTCTCGAAGAGGAGCCCGGCCCCACTCGTCTCGATCAACTCCGGGAACGGGCCGAGCCGCCGCGCGATGACCGGGGTTCCTTGCCGGAACGCCTCGATCAGGATGATGCCGAAGGTCTCGAAGCACACCGAGGGCACCACCAACGCCATGGCGTGCTGGTAGTACCGCTTCAAGGCCTCGACCGGAACCCGGCCGAGGAAGTGGACCCGGTATTGGCCGGCGGCTTGGGCCCTGAGGGTTTCACCGTACTCCCCGTCGCCAGCCACCACCAGATCGGGACCTTCGTCGCCCCGGAAGAGGGGGAGCACGTCGTCGAGCCCCTTGATCTTCTCCAGCCGGCCGACGAACAGGAAGTACGGCCTCGGATGGGGGGCCGCTCCGAGCGGTGCCGCCGACCCCTCGGTGTCCTCGAGGAAGTACGGCACCACCTCCATCGGCGGCGCGAAGCCGAACTCCCGGTGTTTCCGGCGGCTGAACTCGCTCATCGCGATGAAGGCGTCGATGTGACGGGACTCCCGCTCCAGGAGGCCGGTCATCCGCCACCACTGGGGCGGCCGCCGATAGGTCAGCTGGCACTTGAGGCACTCTCGGCCGGTGCACAGCTCCCGATTGTGGCGCCAGAGCACGTGGCTCGGACAGACCAGCCAATGCTCGTGAGCCATGTACAACTTGATCCCCTGACCATAACGGAACAGGCCGGGCCCGCCGACCAGCGAGACGTTGTGGAAGTTGATCACCTCGAAGCGGCCCGCCTCGAGCAATCTCCCGATCCGCGGCCCGTTGACGATCGGCCGGCCCAACTGCTGGGTCAAGAACGGCGACAGGGTGCCCAGCCCGCTCCTCAACGAGACCACCTCGACGCCGGCGGGGTCGACCACGGGGTCGGGGGCCGGGCCGCGACGGAGGGCGCTGAAGGCGTCGGCGTCGTGGATGACGGTGACCTGGTGGCCGGCCCGCACCAGGCCCCGAGCCAGCCGCTGAATCCCGATCCCGTCGCCGCCGAAGTTGTAGGGCGGATAGAAGGTGGTCAGGAAGGCGAAGCGAAGGCCCGCCGGCGCGCCGCTCATGCCGCCGCCTCGGAGAGCGCGTCGAGCGCGGCCCGGGCGCCGCGGTCCCACGACAGTGCCGCCGCCCGTTCCCGGGCCCGAGCCGCCATTCGCCGCCTGGTGGCCGGCTCGTCGAGCAGCAGCCGCATGGCGGCGGTCAATGCCTCGGCATCGCCAGGCTCGACGAACACTCCCCCTCCCTCGAGCAGCGCCGGCAATGGACTGGCGGTCGTCGCGATGACCGCGGCGCCACAGGCCGCCGCCTCCACCGCCGGAAGACCGAACCCTTCGCTGGCCGAGGGCAGCAGCAACGCCACCGCGCCGCTGTGGAGGTGGCGGAGCGCCTCGTCCGCCACGAAGCCGGGCCAATGGACCAGCTCGCCCACGGCCAGCTCCGCCACCAGAGCCCGGACCGAGTGCTGGCTGCTGAAGAACACGTCGCCGTCGGTGGCGCCGACCAGGATCAAATGGGGCGGTTCCGGTCGATCGCGAGCCACCTCGGCGAAGGCTTTGACCACGATGTCGAGGTGCTTGTGGGGATTGAAGCCGCCGACGTACACGAACCAGGCGGCCGCCGGCGGCACCGCGACCGCTCGGGCCGCCTCGGCGACCTGGTCCGGCGACTCGGAGGGCCGGAACGCCGGGGCGGGCGCCTCGGTCGCGACCCGAAGCCGGGTCCGGTCGATCCCGAGCACCGCGACGAGGTCATCGGCGGCGTAGTCGGACACCGTCAACACCAGGCGAGCCTGGAGCAGGGCCGCCTTGACCTTGATGTTCCAGAACAGTCGGGCCCGCCGGGACGGGAAGGTGAGCGACGGGAACCGCTCCGCGATGGCATCGTGGACCGTGACCACGGCCCTGAGGCCCGGGGGGAGCGGGTAGTAGGTGTAGACGGTCGGCGAAAAGAAGACGTCGAGGTCGGCGGCCCAGGTGGCTCGGGTGAGCCGAAGCATGTCCACCGGCGATCGGTGCCCGTCGGCGCTGGCGGCCGCGGTCTGGCTCCGGGCGGTGGCCACTTCCACCGGCTCGACGTTAGGCAGATCCAGGTCGAACCGGTTCCGGGCGGCCCGATCGACGAAGCAGACGAACCGGTGTTCCGGCGCCAAGGCGGCCATCGCGGGGACCAGGTGCCGGGTGAACCGCCCGTATCCTCGCCCGTTGGCCCAGGAGGTCGCGTCGACCCCGATCCGCATCCTACCGTCCAGCGGGAGCGGCCAGCGGGGGCGCCGGCTTCTCGAGCCGCTGCTCCTCGTGATACTCGAAGTCGGTGTTCACCTCCCAGATGTCGTGGCTGGCTCCCATCATGTTCCAGACCGCCATCATCGCGGTGAGCATCGAGTGGTCTTGATTGTTGTACTTGTGCATCCCGTTGCGGCCGACGGTGTGGAGGTTGCCGATCGCGTCGATGTGGCCCCGAATGACGTCGAGGTGGCCCCGATACTGGGAATCGTAGATCGGATAGGCCTTCGGCATCCGGATCACCGTCCCGTCGCGGACCATCGAGGCGTTGGCCAGGCCCAGCGTCTCGAGTTCCGCCGTCGCCCGGGCGATCAGGTCGGCGTCCGAACTGGTCCACAAACCGTCGCCCTCGAAACAAAAGTACGCCAGCCCGAGACAGGTCATCCCGGGGATCGGGATCATCGCCTGGCTCCAGTTGTTGAAGTTCTGGATCCGGCCGACCTTGACTCCGGGGGTGTGGATGTAAATCCAGTTATCGGGGAAGAGGTCGCCGCTCTCGAGCATCAGCGCCACGGTCACGAAGTCCCGGTAGCCCAGCCCTTCGCCGGCCGCCCGCACTGGAGCAGGCACCTTGGGATCGAAGCACCGGACCAGCGCCCGCAAGTCGAGGGTCGAGATGAAGTGGTCGCCTTCGATCCGCCGGTCGCCCTTCGGGGTGCTGACCCGGGCGGCCTTCACCCGACCGTCCTCGTGTTCGAGCGAGGTGACCCGGTGCTGGAGGAGGACTTCGCTTCCCATCGCCGCGATCTTGTCGCGACAGGTTTCCCACATCTGGCCCGGTCCGAGCCGGGGATACTGGAACTCGTTGATCAGGGTCTTGATCTTCGACGACCGGCGATTGAGCGACGCCGCCGAGAGAATCGCTTGGGCCAGCGAGAGCCCCTGGATCCGCTGGGCGGCCCACTCGGCCCGGATCTCGGTGCAGGGAATCCCCCAGACCTTTTCGGTGTAGGTCTTGAAGAAGATCTGGTAGAGCCGCTTCCCGAACCGGTTGGTGACCCACTGCTCGAAATTCTCCTCGACCGGGTAGGGCTTCCAGTGCCACTTGAGGTAGCTCAACACGATCCGGACGGCTTCGACGATGCCGAGGCCGCCGAGGGCGTTCTTGGCCTTGAGGGGATAGTCGAAGTAGACGCCGTTGTAGTGGATCCGGGACATCCGCGGCACCGAGATGAAGTCGCTGCCCAGGATCTCGTGCCAGAGCCGTTCGACCGGCTCGATCTTGGTGAAGAAGCGGTGGCCGCCGATGTCGAACCGGTAGCCGTTGTATTGCGCGGTGCGAGAGATCCCGCCGACGATGTCGTCGGCCTCGAGCACGGTGACCCGATACCCGTCTTTGGCGAGCAGATAGGCGGCGGTGAGCCCGGCCGGTCCGGCGCCGAGCACCACGATCCGGTCGCCCGGTTTCAGCTGGTCGACCTTCCGCGGAGCCGGTCTCTGGTCGTTCGGGTGTGACATCGTCAGCGTGGTCTCCTAGCGGACCTGCCGCATTGCGTCGCCTTCGCCAAACCAACAGCCCACGACCTCCCCGGCCGCCCAGGCCAGGGTAAACCAGGCCAAGAGGGGCAACGACCGGACCAGTTCGGGGCGGTGACCCCCCTTCCTCCAGACGGTCGAGACTATTCGGGCAAACAGCACGGGTGGCAGGGCGAAGCTCGCCAGACCCATGATTACTCGTTTAGCAAGGGGTGCGCCAGCCAGCCTTTTCCCGGCATACGACCGGGAATAGAGGTACCGCTGACTGGTGTAAAGCCAGGCGGTGTAATGCATTTTGTGCCCCACCACGATCTCGGGATGGCTGATCAATCCCACCCCGTCGGCCCGAATGGCCGCGTGGAGTCGGTCTTCCCAGGCGCCCTGCCCGAGCACCTCGGCGTACCGGGCCAGGAGGTCCCGGTCATACCCGGTGTTGTTGCCAGGGAGCCCAGCCACCGGCCCCGCCGGGAGCGGGGGGAGCAGGTGGGCGTACTCGCACAAGAAGGCGGCCCAGTCGACCAGGTTATCGGTGGCGAGGTTCCGAACCGCGCCCCCGATGACCCGTTCCCCGGCGGCTCTCGCGGCCAGCAGCGCCGCCGACCAGCCCCTGGGGACGATCACGTGGTCCTCGATAACGGCGACTGTGGGCCCCCGGGCGGCTCGAAAGGCGGTTTGCCGCATCTCGGGGATGGTCTGGCCCCGCCCGTCGAGAACGGTGACCCAGGGCTGGCCGGCGGCGACGGTCGGGGCATCCCCGACCCGGTCGACCACCAGGACTTCGGTCGGGCGCTCGGCGGCTTCCGGGGCGAGGGCGGCGAGGCAATCCGCCAGGTCGGCCGGCCCGTTCACATACGGGACGACGATGGTGAGTTCGGGAGTCATGGCGCTGGCGGAAACGCTCAGCCGGGCGGCCGCGGGACCCCTGCCGCAGTGAGCTGCTCGGTCCAGGGTGCCTTCCGGTCCGGTTCGGCGCCGCCCTGGACGACTTCAAATCGGATCAGGTCGCCGCCGATGCGTGCTTTGCCCAGTTGTCGCAGCATGCCGGGCGCGACGACGGCCCCCGCGTCGACGACTTCGACACCCAACTGTTGCACCGTTGCAACATGCGATGGAGTGCCGCTACAGACGATGACGACCTGACAGGCGGGCGCGGCGGCGACGGCTCTGCCGTGGGCGGCCCGAATCGCGGTCAGCTCGGAGGCCGCGGCAATGATCACGACCGCGCAGCGGGGCTGATCGAGACTGACGCCGTCGGGCGGGGTCTTGGTCTTGATGCCGGTGATCACTGGGGTCGGGGTCGGGGAGTCATCGACCGGGGTGATGGCAAGGGGGATGCCGGCACCTGCAGTCGGCGCGGAACCTGCGGCTTTCGGTGCCTCCACTTGAATCCGACGGAACCCTGATCTGGAGGCCCCTGGCCGTGGCCGTCGCTCATTCTGGTCAGCAGTTGCGGAGTCCAAGGCTGTTGGTGCTCGGGTCCGTGGCGGTCGTCGCCTTCGCGGGGGGGGGGGGGGGGGCCCGAGGGACGTTCCGGCGCCAGATCGCTTATATCCTGTTGCAATAACGCAACAGTCGCCGTTCGGACCCGCCCGGCGGTTACCTTTCAGCCAATGCGACCGCTTTCGTTCCGGAGCCGGATCTCGCTGATTCTCTTGCTGTTGGCGACCCCGACCGCGGCGGTCCTGTTCGGCTGGGCCTACACCACCACCACCACCAACAACGCCCAAGCCGCCCAGGCGGCGATCCAGCCGCTCCAGCGATCCGCGCGGAGCTTGCTCGCCGCGCTCGATACCACCCGGTTGACGGAGCTGGAGCGAGCCGCCCTCCGAGGGTACCGCGATGACCTTCGGGAGCAGCTGTCGCTGACCCGCCAGGCCAGCTTCTACCAGAAACTCAAGACGACCGGGCTGGCGATCAGCCTCGCGTTCCTCGGAACCATCCTGCTCTTGCTGGCGATTACCCTCGGGAGCAACCTCGCCCGCCAGTTGAGCTGGCCGATCGACGAGCTGGTCCAGTGGACGGGGCTGATCCGCCGTAATGAGCCGCTGCCCGACGACCCCCTGCGACCCCGGTCGAGCGCGCCCGAGTTCACCGTTTTGCGCGACGCGGTGCGGGACATGGCCACCAGCGTGCAGCAGGCCCGGCGATCGGAACTCGAGTCGGAGCGGCTTCGGGCCTTCCGGGAGGTCGCCCGCCGAGTGGCGCACGAGATGAAGAATCCGCTCACCCCGATTCGCTTCGCGGTCAGTTCGCTCGAGCGGCAGGCCGCGCCGGAACAAGCGGAAGCGCTCGAGGTGCTCCAGGCCGAGTCGACCCGACTGGAGCAGTTGGCCAGGGACTTCGCCAACCTGGGCCGGTTGCCGGAGGGTCCCCCGGCGGAAGTGGACCTCGCCGAGCTGGTGGGCGAGCTGATCCGGACCTCGCTGCCGGCCCAAGTGGAAGGGAACCTCACCGCGGACCCGGCCACCCCTCACGTGGTCGGGCATTACGACTCCCTTCGACGAGCCCTCGCGAACATCTTCCGCAACAGCGTCGAGGCGATGCATGGCGTCGGCCGACTCGAGGTCACGGTGCGGCCGTGGCAGGGCGGGGTCCGGGTCTCGATCGCCGATCAAGGCCCCGGCATCGCTCCGGAGAAACGAAGCAGGATCTTCGAGCCGTACTTTACCGATAAGACCGATGGCACCGGCCTGGGCCTCGCGATCGTCAAGCAGGCCATCGATCTTCACCATGGGGAGGTCGAGGTCTTGGAGACGCCGGGAGGCGGCGCCACCTTCGCGCTGTGGCTTCCGCTGGTTCCGGAAAGCGCCCGGACCCGGCCGATCGATCGACCTTTCGTGGAACGCCGGATATCCGACCGGCGAAGGAATTGGCGATGACGACGCGGGTCCTGATCGTGGATGACGAGGCCAACATCCGGCGGATGTTGGGTGCTCTGCTCAAGTCGGAAGGGTTCGACGTGGCCGAGGCCGGCAACGGCAACGCCGCCTTGCTCGAGATCGAAGCCTACCGGCCCGACGCGATCCTCCTCGACCTGATGATGCCTCCCGGTCCCGACGGGATCGCGACGCTCGAGAAGATCCGCGAGCGCGACGGCTCCACCCCGGTGGTCATGATGAGCGGCAAGGCCCAGCTCACCGACGCGGTGCGGGCGATCAAGCACGGAGCGTTTCAGTTTCTCGAAAAGCCGCTGACCCCGGAAGCGGTGCTGGTGACGTTGCGTTCGGCGCTCGAGCTGACTCGGACCCAGGCGGAGAACCGCGCCCTCAAGTCTCAATTGGTCCGGCCCCGAATCGAGTTGGTCGGCAGCACCCCGGGCATCCAGCGGGTCAAGGAGGCGATCGCGCAGGTGGCCCCGACCGGCGCGCGGGTGATGGTCTACGGCGAATCCGGCACCGGGAAGGAGTTGGTCGCCAACGCGATCCACCACGCCAGCCGCCGAGCCGGTCGGCCGATCGTCTCGGTGAACTGCGCCGCGATTCCCCGCGACCTGGTCGAGAGCGAGATGTTCGGGCACGAGCGGGGAGCCTTCACCGGGGCCACCGATCGGCGGTTGGGCCGATTCGAGCTGGCCGATACCGGGACGCTGTTTCTCGATGAGGTCGGGGACCTCAATCTCGAGGCCCAGGCCAAGCTGCTCCGGGTGCTCGAGGCCGGCGAGATTCAGCGGCTCGGCGCCGAGCGGGTCCAGCGGGTCGACGTCCGGATCGTGGCCGCCACTAACCAGAAATTGGAGCAAGCCGTGGCCGCCGGCACCTTTCGGGAAGACCTCTACTTCCGGCTCAACGTCTTTCCGATCGAGATGCCGCCGCTCCGGCAACGACTCGACGATCTCCCGGCCCTGGTTCGCCACCTGGCCGATCGGGTCCGGCCCAACCAGGCCCCGGAATTCACCGCGGAGGCGTTGGCGCAACTGGCTTCCTACGACTGGCCCGGCAACGTCCGGGAATTGGCCAACATCGTCGAGCGCCTGGCCATCATCGGCGGGGCCGAGATCGACGCGGCCTTGGTCCGGCAGGTGCTGCCCCGGTCCGGGGCCCGGGCGGATCCCGCCGCCACGATCACCGGCCCACCCGTGGCGCAGGCCGATTTCCAGGGTCGTTCGCTCTCGAACATCCTGGACGACTACGAACGGGCCCTGCTGCAGGACGCCTTGGGCCGCGCCGGCGGCAACGTGGCGGAAGCCGCCCGGGCGCTCCAAACCGACCGGGCCAACCTCTACCGCCGCATGAAGCGCCTCGGCCTCTCATGACTGGCCGGCGTGGATGGGGTTGGGCCTGGCTCGCGGCGGCGGCGGTGTCGTTGTCGCCCGGTGGTCTGTCGGGCCAGGACAGCGTCATCGTCATCCGACCCACGCCGGCCACCGGTGACACGGCGCGGGGCCCCAGCATCGCGCCGGAAGTCGTCGAGCGGGTGCTGGCGTGGTACAACGATTCGACCACCCTCAGGTTCAACGGCAGCACCGTGGTGCCGGCCGGCAGCCGGCTGGTGGGCCGGGTCGCGGTGTACCGCGGGACCCTCCGGGTGCTCGGCCGAATCGAGGGGCCCGTGGCGGTGATCAACGGGGACCTGGTCGTCGGGGCCGGCGGCACGGTGGTCGGCGACGTGCTGGTCGTCGGCGGGGTGATCGACGTTCGCCGCGGGGGGGCGCTCGAGGGCGAGGTCACCAGCTATGAGGCCGCGGCACCGGTGGCCCGGCTCCCCACCGGACTGCTGACCCAATCGGAACGCCGGCGGGCGTTAGGCGAAATCGCCTCGGCCCAGGCTTCGTTTCGGACCGGCCGGGTCAACACCACCCTGACCCTCGAAACCGGCCGGACCTACAACCGGATCGAGGGCCTCCCGATCGTATTCGGGCCGTCGTTGACCGTCCTCGGCACCACCAACGTCGATGCCCGCTTCGATCTCCGGGGGACCTTCCGTCCCGTCAGCGATCAGACCAGGCTCCGGGACGCGGTCGGGTTCGCCGCCTCCACCGAGTTGGCCGGGGGGGGGCCGCCAGCGCGGCGCTGGGGCGGGTTCGGCGCCCAAGCCTATCGGAAGATCGTCGCAACCGACGACCAGCCGCTCGGCCGGGGCGAGTCCGGGTGGTCGGCGTTCCTGCTCCAGCGCGACTATCGGGATCACTACGAGGCTCGCGGGGTCGCGGTCTACGGGTTCCTCCAACCAACCCGCGGTCTCCGGCTCACCGGAGCCCTGCGGCGAGACCTGGAACGCTCGGTGCCCGCCAGCGATCCGGTGTCGCTGTTCCGCAACGACGCCACCTGGCGGCCCAACCCGTTGATCGACGACGGCCACTTCCGCACCCTCCGGTTCGGAATCGACTACGACACCCGAGACGATGTCGTCCGGCCGTCGACCGGCTGGTTGATTCACCTCGACTGGGAACAGAGCAGCTCCAGCGACGCCAGTCCGGTCTCGTTGCCGGCCGAGGTCAGGCCGGCGATCGCGCCGGGCGATTACCGCTACTCGAAGCTCGCCTTCGACATCCGGCGATACGCCCGATTCAATCCCACCAGCCGGGTCAACCTCCGGATCCTGGGCGGCGGGTGGCTCGGCGGCGACCCCCTCCCGGTCCAACGGCGCCTGGCGTTAGGCGGACCCGATGTCCTCCCGGGGCTGCCGTTCCGGGCCTTGAACTGCCGGCCGGCCGGGTTCGAGGACAACGCCGAGACCGCCCTCTGCGAGCGGATGCTCGCCATCCAGCTCGAGGTCCGGACGCCGGTTCCGGTAGCGCTGCCGTTTCGGATCCGCCGGCCCGAGATCGCCCTGCTCCAGCAGATCCTCGGGATCGAGCAGGCCGAGCTGGTGCTGATGGGTAACGCGGGCAAGGCATGGCTCACCGGGGAGGGCCCCGGCCGAGTCCCCAACAACCGGATCCCCAAGTTCAACGAATGGGACGCCGACATCGGGGTGGGGCTCGATTCGGGCGGACTGGGGCTCTACCTCGCCAAGGCCGCCGACAGCGAACGGGGGCTCCGATTCACCGTTCGCCTCCAGCGCCGATTCTGATGACCCGCTACTGGTTCGCGTGCGTCGCGCTGCTTGGCGCCGGGGCGGCGCCATCGCCGGCGCAGTCGACGTCCGTGTCCGTCACCATGTCGCTCGAACCGGTCGGTGCCCAGTCGGGGAGTTTTCGCCCGGTCGTGCAGCTCCGGAGCCTCCTGCTCGATCAGCGCTGGTACGATCCGCTCGACAATGCCCTGCCCCTAATCCTGACCTATGATCTCAAACTGTGGCGCTCTCGCGACGGCTGGATCGACGAGTTCGTGACCACCTACTCGTGGGAAATGGTCGTTTCCAAGGAGCCGCTCCAGGAGGAGTACTCGATTGCCCTGGTCAGCGGCGGGCAAATCCGGCGGCTGGCCCGGTTTGCCACTCGCGACTCCGCCAATGTCTCCCTGAGCCGGCCCCAGCAGGTCGAAGTCGTCCCTCCCCGGCCGGGGCGATTCTATTACACCCTCGATCTCAGGATCACCGCGCTCTCCGACCGCGACATGGACCGATTGGAGCGGTTCCTCGCCGGCGATGCCGATGGTGACGAGTCGAGCCGGGGGACCGTGGTCGGCCGCGGCTTGCGGCGGGCGTTGCTCCGTCTCGCGGGCATGCCAAGCCAGATCCTGACGGCCCGGACCACGGTCTTCGAGGTGCGGCCGGAGGAGGAGTGAGCTACCCGCCGATGGCTCGGAGGGCGTCCTCGCCGTAGAACAGGCGGATGTACTTCGCCTGGGTTACCGTGAGCCGCCTGACCGCCCACGCGAGGTGCACGAAGTGGGGCTCCATCGGCGACCGGGCCGGCTCCATGCCGCACTCCCCGACCAGGCGATTCCCCTTTCGGGTGTTGCAGCTACTGCAGGCGGTGACCACGTTCGACCACTGGTTGCCTCCACCCCGGGAGATCGGCACCAGGTGGTCTCGGGTCAGGCACTCGCGATGGCGGAGTTCGCTCTGGTGGCGGAGACAGTACTGGCAGGTGTACTCGTCGCGCGCGAACAGGAAGGTGTTGGTCACCTGCCGCCGGAACTTCCGGGGCACGTGGACGAACTTGACCAGCCGGATGATCGCCGGTCTGGGAAGCGCGATGCTCGCCGAACGCACCTGGTCGACTCCCTCGGCCTCGACGATCTCGGCTTTGCCGTCGATCACGAGACGCAGGGCCCGCCGGAGCGGGACCATGGTGAGGGGTTCGAACGAGGCGTTCAGGGCGAGGCACCGCACCGCCGGTCTCCTAAGGGTGTCCAGACGGTAAGGATTGTAGAGTCGACCGCGGTCCCGAATCAAGTCACCGGACCAGCCCGGTACACGACCCTCCCCGTTGCGTAGGTGGCCACCACCCGATCCGGCGCGGCCGCGAGGACGCCCTCTTCCGGGTCCGGCCGAGGGGGAGGGGGAGGCCCCAGGTCGACCACCGCCAGGTCGGCCCAGAACCCGGCCTCGAGGGTCCCGAAATCCGGGGCCGAGGAGAGGAGGCGGGCGGCATCGTGGGTCCCCATCGAGAGCGCCTCCCGGGCCGTCAGGCCGGCGAGGTGCCGGGCGGCCCGCATCTCGGCGAAGAGGTCCAGTCGGTCGACGCTGATGACCGAGTCGGTCCCCACCCCGACGCGGAGGCCAGAGCGCCGGAGCGCGGCCAGCGGGGCATCGCCGTGCCGGTGCCGGCGATTGGAGACCGGGCAGTGGGCGATCGGCACTTGGCGGGTGGCAAGCAGGTCGATGTCGGCCTGGTCGAGTTGGACGGTGTGAATGGCGAGCGTGGTTGGCCCCAATACCCCGTGGGCATCGAGCCAGGCCACCGGCGAGCGCCGGGCCGCCGGTTCGGGCCATTGGAGCGCAAGCGGGGGAATCGCCCGGGCCCGCCAGGCCGAGCCGAAGGGCCCCCCACCTTCGGTGACGAACGCCGATTCGGCCGCCGATTCGGCCAGGTGCACCGCCATCGGGAGTCCGCGGGCGTTGGCCCACTCGGCCACGGCCCGGTACAACGCTGCGCTCACGGTGTACGGTGCGTGGGGTGAGACCCCGACCACGACCCGGGGTCCGGCCGCGCCCTGGGCCCGGGCGATTTGCTCGGCCAGGGCCGCCATGCTCTGGGTGACCTGGTCGGGGTGGGGTCCGAAGGCCTCCTGGTAGCCGACCCCGGCGCCGCCCTCCGCGGTGAGAGCCGCGAAGATCGCCCCGGAGTCGCCGGTGTCATAGACAAATGTGATACCTGCCGCGAAGGCCTCTCGCACTCCCCGGCGGGCCGCCGCGACGAACCACTCGGGCTCGAGACCGGCCTTGAGCTCCCGAACGGCCCGAATCCAGTGGCTGAACTCGGCTTGGTCGACCCGGCCGGCCAGGCCGGTCAGCTCGAGATGGGTGTGGGCGTTGACGAGGCCGGGGAGCACCGCAGCGTTCGGATAGGGATGGTGCCACGCGTCTGGGGGGGCTGGGACGGCCGGCCCGGGTCCGACCGCTTCGATCCGGCCATCGGGGCCGATCAGGATCGCTCCGTCACGGATCGGCGGCGCCGCGATGGGGAGCACCCAGTCCGCCGTGAGGCGGATCGGGCGCCGGGCTTGGGTCAATGGGTCCCGCCGGAGGAGGCCGATTTGCCGCCCCCGTGGACCGGGCACCGCTCCGCCGGCTCGGTCCCCGGGAAGAAGAACTCCGGGCGGATCTGGTCCTTGGGGCAGGCGGCGGTCGGCAGGTATCCGGTACTGCCGTCGACCTCGAGCGAGAGGATTCCCTCCGGCATCGGCCAGGCTCCCGGGGCGCGGCGCCGTTCGTAGACCTCCCGCATCATCGCGGTCCAGGCGGGCGCGGCGAGGCGCCCCCCTTGGGCGTTAGGCATGATGGTCTGCTTCTTGTCGAAGCCCACCCAGACGCCGGTCACCAGATCCGGGGTGAAGCCGACGTACCAGGTATCCATCCCGTCGTTGGTCGTTCCGGTCTTGCCGGCGGCCGGAAGGCTGAACCGGGACCCGACCGCGCCGGCCGCGGTGCCCCGCCGAACGATGTCGCGGAGGCCGTCGACCACCAGCCAGGCGTGCTCGGGGTCCATCACCCGCACCTGTCGCGACTCCGGCTGCCAGACGATGTTGCCGTGCTGGTCCTCGACCCGGAGGATCGCGGTGGGCGACACCCGGACACCGAGGTTGGCGAAGGTCCCGAAGGCCGAGGTCATCTCCAGCACGTTGACCTCGGAGGCCCCGATGAAGGTCGACGGCACCTTCTGAATCCGGGTGGTGATCCCCATCTTGGCCGCCTCGCTCACCACCGCGTCGATCCCGACCTCGAGGCCGACCTTGACGGCGATGGTGTTCCGCGAGTCGTAGAAGGCCTTCCGCATGCTCATGGCGCCGACGAACCGGTTGTCGTAGTTCTTCGGCGACCAGGTCGGCTGATCCGGGATCTCGAGCTCGATCGGGGCATCCTCGTACACGTCGCTCCACCGGAGCCCGGTTCGAATGGCGGCGGCGTAGACGAATGGCTTGAAGGTCGAGCCGGCCTGCCGTTGGCCCTGGACCGCGCGGTTGAACTTCGAGTCGGCGAAGTCCCGGCCACCGACCATCGCCCGGACGAATCCGGTCTTGGACTCGATGGTGACGATGGCACCCTGGAGGTACGGCGAGAAGGGCCCCTGCTCGTCTTCTTCGGCGTCCGGGTCTTTGGCGTCGAGATACTGGCGGAACGTCTTGTGGGGGTACCGACCGTTGGCCTTGCCGTCCTCGATGGCCGTCAGCTGGGCCGAGAGCGCTCGCTCGGCCGCTCGCTGCATGTCGAGGTCGAGGGTGGTGTAGACCCTGAGCCCCGATCGATACAGTTCGCTCCCGAACCGGGCCTGGAGCAGCTGGCGGACGTACTCGACGAAGTAATCGCCGACCCCGGTGAAGTCGGAGCGGGACGAGAGCGCGAGCGGGTAGGCCTTCCAGGCTTCGGCCGACTCCCGGGCCAGCTTCCCTTGATCGCGGAGCAGGTTGATGATGAGGTTACGGCGCTGGACCGCGAAATCCGGGTTACGGCGCGGGTTGTAACGAGTCGGCCCCTTGGGAATCGCCGCCAGCATCGCGGCTTCGGCGACGTTGAGCTGCCGAGCCGGTTTGCCGAAGTACCGCTGCGCGGCCGTTTCGACTCCGTAGGCCCCATTCCCCATGTTGATCTGGTTGAGGTAGAGCTCGAGGATCTTGTCCTTCTTGTAGTTGCGCTCGATCTCGATGGCCATCCGGCCTTCCCGGATCTTCCGGGTGATCCCCGCGAAACCGGTCCGCTTGGTTCGATCGATCTGGCTCGGCCAGAGATTCCCCGCCAGCTGCATGGTGATGGTGGAGAATCCCTGGAGTCGCTTCCCCATGATCACGGTCTTGAGCGATCCGAAGAAACGGACCCAATCGATCCCGTTGTGCTGATAGAAGCGGCGGTCTTCGGTGGCGATGAAGGCCGCCAGGACCGCGGGGGAGATTTGCCGAAGCGGCACCACGGTCCGGCGTTCGAGGCCGAAGTCGGTGACCAAACGGCCGTCGCCGGCGTAGACCTTCGACGCCTGATCCGGGTCGTAGGATTCGAGGCTCGCGATAGACGGACAGGCGCCGACCGGGGCGCAGACGTTGAACCAGGCCCCCACCACCAAGGCCACGCCGAAAACGACCACCGCGGCCACCGACAGCAGCACCCGGAACCGCCAGGTCGGCGAGTACCACCAGTGCCAGAGCCACCGAATCGCCTTGGGCGCCATGACTCGCAAGCTACCGATGGCCCGGTTTCGGGACCAGTGGGCACGGTGTAGTATTCCCGGCCCAATGGGCAACCTGCTCCGCATCCTCGAGCGCCGCGGCCTCCTCCACGACGCGACCCCCGGGCTGGCCGATCGGCTCGAGCGGGGACCGGTTGCCGGTTACGTCGGCTTCGACCCCACGGCGGACTCGCTCCACGTCGGTAATCTCCTTCCCGTCATGGCTTTGGTGTGGCTCCAGCGAACCGGAGGCCGGCCGATCGCCCTGGTCGGCGGGGGCACCGGGCTGGTCGGCGACCCGAGCGGAAAACGGGACGAGCGACCGATGCTCTCGGCGGACCTCGTCGCCCGGAACGCGGCGGCCATCGAACGCCAGCTGGCCAAGTTCCTGGACTTCAGCGGCCCCGCCGCCGCCCGGCTGCACAACAACCTCGAATGGCTCGGCGGCCTCTCGCTGCTGGAATTCCTTCGCGACACCGGGAAGCACTTCACGGTCAACTACATGCTCCAGAAGGATTCGGTGAAGAGCCGGATGGACACCGGGATCTCGTTCACCGAGTTCAGCTACATGCTGGTGCAAGCCTACGACTTCTGGCATCTGTTCACCACGGCCGGCTGCGAGCTGCAGCTGGGCGGCAGCGATCAATGGGGCAACATCACTGCCGGGGTGGAACTGATCGGCCGCCGGGAAGGCCGTCAGGCTCACGGCGCGGTCGTTCCACTCCTGACGACCTCGAGCGGGGCCAAGTTCGGGAAGAGCGAGGCCGGCAACATCTGGCTCGATCCGGCGAAGACCTCGCCTTATCGCTTCTACCAGTTCTGGCTCAACACCGAGGACGGCGACGTGGCCCGGCTGCTTCGGATCTTCACCACCCTGCCGCTCGACGAGATCGAGGCGATCGCAACCGAGCATGGTTCGGACCCGAGCAAGCGGATCGGACAACGCCGGCTGGCGGGCGACGTCACCGAGCGGGTTCACGGCCGGGCAACGACCGAACGGGTCATCGGCGCCTCGGCCGTGCTCTTCGGCCAAGCCAGCCTGGTCGAGGCGGACCGGGAGACCTTGGCGATCGTCGCCGCCGAGGTGCCTTGCGTCGCGGTCGCGCGGAGTCGGATCGACGGGGGGATCGGGATCGTCGAGGCGTTGACCGAGACCGGGCTGGCGGCCTCGAAGGCCGACGCCCGGCGCGGAATCCAGGCGGGAGGGTTTTCGATCAACGGAACGAGGGTCGGGGCCGCGGAGCGGACCATCCAGCCGGCCGACCTCCTTGCCGACCGTTTCGTCGCTCTCCAGAAGGGAAAGAAGAGCTACGCCTTCCTCGAGGTAACCTGACCCGAGGCTTGCGAGTCGCTCCAGAGGCAGTAACTTCGCCGTCCTCTTCGAACCCAGCCGCTGTTCCCTGACGCCGCGTTTGCCGCGGCGGGATCGGCGGTCGGCTCGAGCAACGATTCCTCCACGAGGAGACGGCAATGGGCAGCGAGTTCATGGCGTTCTTGAAGAACTATGGCGTGATCGGTCTCGCGATCGGCGTGGTCATCGGCGGCAAGGTCAACGAGTTGGTCGGGAGCATCGTCGAGGGACTGATCAACCCGATCATCGGGATGGCGACCGGCGGGGCAGACTTCACCACCCTGACGGCCGGGCCCTTCGCGATCGGCAAGGTGATCACGGCGTTGATCAACTTCCTGATCGTCGCCTTCCTGGTGTTCTGGTTCGCCAAGAAGGTGTTGCGGGAAGAGACCGTCGCGAAGAAGTAGCAGTCTACCAGCGAGTCCGACGGCGGGTGCTCCGGGGCGCTTTGCCCTGGAGCATCCCGAGCACGCCGCGGACCAGCTCCCGACCGAGGGTCCGGGCCATGGTCCCGGTGAGCGCTCCCGTGAGCGCCCCGGCGAGCCCTCCCATCTTGGTCTTCGCTTGCCGCCGCGGCTGGGGTTCCGCTGCTTCCGCCGGGAAGGGCGTCCGGGCCGATGGAGGAGCCGGTCGGGCCTCGAGTCGTTTGGCGAGGATCTCGAAGGCGCTTTCTCGGTTGACCGCGGTACCGTATTCGGCCAGGAGCCCGGACGCCGCCAACTCGGCCTCGAGTTCTTTCGCCGTGAGCGGTCCCATCCGCGAAGCGGGCGCCACCATTTTCACGGCCATGACCGGTGTCGGCACCCCCCGCGGTGACAGTCCGGTCACCACCGCTTCGCCGATTCCCAACGAAGTGATGGTCTGCTGGAGGTCGTAGTGCGGCGTCTTCGGAAAGGTCCGGACGGTGGCCCGAAGGGCGGCCTCGTCGTCCGGGGTGTGGGCCCGGAGGGCGTGTTGGACCCGGGTCGACAACTGAGCGAGCACGGTCTCGGGCACGTCTTTCGGTGTTTGGGTCACGAAGAACACCCCCACGCCCTTCGACCGAATCAGCCTAACCACCTGCTCGACTTGTTCCAGGAACGCTTTCGAGGCATCCCGAAAGAGCAGATGGGCCTCGTCGAAGAAGAACACCAGCTTCGGCTTGGGGAGATCGCCGGCTTCGGGAAGGGTCTGGTACAGCTCCGCCAGTAACCACATCATGAAGGTGGAGAAGAGGGCCGGCTTGTCCTGGCAGTCCGAGAGCTCGAGGCAGGTGACCACCCCTCGGCCGTCGGCGGTCACGCCGAGCAGATCGGCCACCTCGAACTCCGGCTCGCCGAAGAAGCGCTCGGCCCCCTGCTGCTCGAGCTCCACCATCTTGCGGAGGAGCACCCCGACCGTCGCCGAGGACATCCCGCCGTATTCCTCGAGGACCGGCTTGCCCTCGTCGCTGGAGAGGAACTTGAGCACGGCGCGGAGGTCGGCGAAATCGAGCAGGGCGAGCCCTTGATCGTCGCAGACCTTGAAGACCAGGGTGAGGACGCTGGTCTGGGTTTCGTTGAGTTGGAGTACCTTGGCGAGCAGCAGCGGCCCGAACGAGGCCGCGGTCGCCCGGAGCTGCACTCCCAGTTTCCCGGTCAGGCTGACGAATTCCACCGGGCACGCCGCCGGCCGCCAGGCGTAACCGATCGCGGCGTTCCGCTGGGCGATCGGCGGCGTCTCGACACCGGGGGCGGCCAGGCCGGTCAGGTCGCCTTTGATGTCGGCCACGAACACCGGGACGCCTTGGGCCGAGAGTTGCTCGACGAGAAGCTGGAGCGTCTTGGTCTTCCCGGTGCCGGTGGCCCCCGCGATCAAGCCGTGGCGGTTCATCATCGCGATCGGAACGGCGACCTTGGGCTCCGGCACCGGGGTACCGCCATCGAGCGCGGCGCCTAACGTGATGGTCTGTTGCTCGAATCGATACCCCGCGTCGAGGGTCTCACGGAAGCTGGCCATCGAGGACTCCTATCGGCAGGCGCGATCGAGTAGGTCCGCGACTCGGGCCATCTCGTCGATCGTGTTGTAGCAGTGCGGGCTGAGCCGGATGGCACCCTCTCGCAGCGAGGCAATCACCCCCGCCGAGGAGAGCTCCGCGAAGACCCGAGCGGTGTCGGGCGGGGCGAGGCAGACCATCCCGCTCCCCCGCTCACCGAGCGGTGAGGTCCGGGCAATACCAGTCCGCTCCGCCCATTCGACGACCGGTTGGTTGATCTGGGCCAAATGGCCGGCGATCGACTCGATCGAGAGGTCGAGCAACAGCTCGAGAGCGCGGTTCATCCCGAGCAGATCCTGAAACGGCAGGGTCACCATCTCGAACTTGCGGGCGTCCGGCAGCCAGTCGCCGGGGTAGTGCAACAGGGTGGAGAAATCCTCGGTGCCTCGGAAGGCCGTCCACCCCGCCATCGGCGGGGTCAGCCGGGGGATCAACCCCGACCGAAGGTACAGGAAGCCGGACCCCCACGGCGACAAGAGGTACTTCTGGGCTCCGCACGCCAAGAGATCCACCGGGGTGGTGCGGACATCGAAGGGCAGCTGACCGAGACCCTGAATGGCATCGAGCACGAAAAAGGTCTCGGTGGCCCGGCAGGCGGCGGACAGCGACGCCACGTCGGCGCGGTATCCGGTGTGGTACTGCACCAGCGATAGCGCGAGCACCTTGACCCGGGGATCGCCCAGTCGATCCATCAACCGGGCTTCATCGGGCCATCCGGCGGGCGTCGTCGGGACGAGTTCCAGATGAATCCCGCGGCCGGCCAGGTGTCGCCACGGGAAGACGTTGGCGGGGAACTCGCCATGGCTCGCGACCACGATGTCGCCGGGGGCGAGCGGGAGCGCCTGGGCGGCGACGTTGATCCCGTAACTGGTGTTGGTGGCGAGGGCGATTTCGCCGGGTTCGGCTCCGATCAGTCGAGCCGCCAGCGACCGGGATTGCTCCAAGACCCCGAAGAGATCGGCCTCGGTCAGTCGGTGAGCCGCCGCGCGGCGATCGAGATGGGCGGCCAGCGCGGCCCGGGCTCGCTCCGGCAAGGGACCGATCCCGGCATGGTTGAGGTAGGTCGTTTCATCGGCCCAGGGGAACTCCGCGGCCCGCAGGGCGCGGACGTCATAACGAGCACCGACGGCGTTCGGCGGCGAGTGCGGCAGGCCGGTGGCAAGAGTCACGAGGTCGTTTTCGGGCCGAGGTTTCGTCGGTAATATACCCGGTCATGGGAACCCGATCGGGATTCAGTCTGGTCTTGGGCGGCGGCGGCCTCAAGGGCCTCGCTCACGTTGGGGTGCTCCGAGCGCTCGAGGAGCGGGGGTTGGTGCCGGACGTCATCATCGGCTGCAGCATCGGATCGCTGATCGGTGGGGCCTGGGCCACCGGGATGTCGATCCAGGAGATGGAGGACCGAGCCCTGGCCCTGAGGCGGGCCGACGTATTCCGGGTGGCCCATCTCGACATGGCCCTCAAGCGGATGCTCTCGCCGGCGGTCTATCGGCGCGACCCCCTGGAGGCGCTGATCGCGTCGCTGGTCGGCGACCGGACCTTCGACGAGATGCCCCGGCGCCTGGTGGTCAACACCGTCGATCTCAACTCCGGCATCCAGCTGCTCTGGGGCCTCCCGGGCCTCACCAACGCGCGGGTCGGGGACGCGGTGTTCGCGTCGTGCGCCCTCCCGGGCATCCTCGCGCCCAAGACGATCAACGGTCACGTCTGCGTCGACGGAGCGGTCATCGAGAACCTCCCGATTCGAGCGGCGCTCGCGCTCGGCTGCGGACCGATCATCGCCGTCGACGTGGGCAGCTCGGGCAGCCGCCGCCATCACATCGAGCGGCAGGGCTTCGCGGCGACCTACACCCGCGGCCTGGAGATCGTGATGCAAACCCTGACGGAGGAGCTGCTGCTCGAGTGGACCGCACCGCCGGTCGTGCTGGTCCGCCCTCGGGTCGAACGGGTCTCGATGTTCGCCTTCAACCGGACCCCGTACCTGATCGCCGAGGGTTTTCGGGCCCTCAACACGACCCTGGACCAGTTGCCGGTCGACTTGGTCGACCTACCGGAGGGCATTCACCCGCAACGTCGGGTCACCGTCACCGTCGACCAGGATCGGTGCGTCGGGTGCGGTTTCTGCATCGCCCGCCAGCCGGAGGTCTTTTGTCGGCGCGACGACGGGAAGGCGCAGGTTCGAGTGGCCGAGCAGTGGTGGTCACCGTTGAGCGATCGGGTACTTCGGACCTGCCCCTCGACCGCTATCGCGGTCTTGCCAACGCATCCCGACGGACCGCGGCCAGATCACGGGTAACCCGCCCCCAGTTCCGATCCGAGACAACCCACTGCCGGCCCGCCTCGCCCATCTCCCGTCGCCGGTCGGGGTCTCCCAGCAGTTGGTCCACCGCGGCGGCCGCCGCCGCGACGTCCTCGGGCGGCACCAGGACCCCGGTGGTGCCGTGATCGACCGCATCGGTGGTGCCCCCGCTGTGTCCGGCGACGACCGGGACACCACTCGCGGCGGCGTCGACCAGCGAAATCCCGAATCCCTCGACGTCGAGGCCCTCCTCGCGGCTCAGACCGAGATAGACATCGGCCATCGCGTGGAGCGGGGGTAGCTCCGCGTCGGCCACCCCGCCGATCAGATGGACCCGATCGGCGACCTCCAGCCGATCGGCGAGCTGGCGGAGCCGGTCGCGGTCGGGTCCCTCGCCCACCACGAGGTAACCGAGCTCGGGGTAGAGATGCCGCAGGGCCGCCACCGTCTCGATTCCCCGATCGATCCCCTTGTGCGGCACCAACCGCGCCACGGTCAGCAGCCACCGGCGGCCGGCGGGCAGACCCCAGCGGCGGAGGTCCGCTTCGTGACGGCGTTCGGGACGGAAGACGGTCGGATCCGAGCCTAACGGGACGACCGTGAGTCGATCGGCCACGTCGGTGTCGAACCGCCCGGCCACCTCGCGAGCGAGGTCGGCGGTGAACCGGCTGTTGGCGATCAACGCCGCTGGTTCGCCGAGGAGCCGCCGGGCCAGGCGACGGCGGCGGGGATTGCGCCGGTATCGCTCGGCCAGCTGGAGCAGATCGCCGCCGTGAATCATGACGCCGACCGGGATCCGATCCGGCCGGGCGGCCGCCAGCGCGACGCCCGCGGCGGGGCGGAGGTCGCCGGCCCAGACGAACCCGGGGCGATGCCGGGCGATCAGGCGCGAGACCCGGATCCGCCAGAGCCACCGGGCGGGGAGCGTCTTGAGCCGGTGACTCGCGATCGGGAGCCGATCGACGCCGCCGGGGAAGCGGGCGTCGGCGGCCCCCGGCATCGCCCCGGTCGACACCACGACCCCCGCCCGGCCGGCGAACTCCGCCATCCACCGGGCGATTCCTCCGCCTAACGGCGGGAAATCGTGCCCCACCAGCAGGTCGGTCACCGGAGGCCCCCGATGAGCCGGCGGCATGCCTCGGCGAATCGCCCCACCGCCGCGTCGATCCCGAGGTGACCCAGGGCGGGATTCGCCACGGGCCCGGCGGCTCGGGCATCCCGAATGGCTCGGACCAATGCCGCGTCGTCGTCGAGCGGCGCGAACCGAACGGCTGAGCCGAGAAACTCGCGGTGGGCCGGGATATCGGAGGCCACCACCGGGGCGCCCACCGCGAGGCCTTCGATCGGGGTCAGTCCGAAGCCCTCGAATCGGCTTGGGGCCACCACGACGGAGGCCCGTCGATAGGCGGCAACGACCGCCGCGTCGGACGCGCCGTCGGCATCCAGGCTGAGCGAGACCCCGAGGCGGGCTGCCAGGGTCCTGAGCGAGGCCGCCTCGGGCCCCTGACCGACGAGGTGAACCACCGGGTCCGATCCCAGCGCGGCCGCGGCCCGAATGACCGCCCCGTGGTTCTTGTGGGGGACCAGCCGCGAGACCGAAACGAGCCGCCACCCCGGGTCCGGTGACCAGCCGCCGGCGACGAACCGCGCCGAGTCGTAGCAGTAGGGCAGCACGGTCGCGGTCACTGAAAACCGGCGATCCAGGTCGAGGGCCGTCGCCCGCGAAGGCGCCCAGACCGCCGCCGCGAGATGGACCAGCTTGGCGAGCCGGCTGTAATAACCGGCCCGCTCCGGATAGCCGCCGCGGAGCCGCGGCAACCGCCAGAGCCGGCCGGCGATCGGCCAGACGGGGTCGGGGCGACCGCCCTCCAACCGCCAGGGCGGAAGGTCCCAGAGGTAGAGTGCCAGGGGACAGCGGTGCTTGCTGGCGAAGCGGAACGCCGCCTCGGCGGCCTGGGGGTCGATCGCGACCGCGAGGCCGGCCGGCCCGTCGCCGTCGGTGGCGACGTCGAACCCGGCCTGGCGGAGGCCCGGGACGACCAGGGCCCCGAACCTGTTAGGGGTGAACCACCGGATGTCGGCCGCGCTCATCGCAGCTCGTAGTTGCGGAACTCGAACGGCCGCCACCCGGTCAGCCGCTCGATCCAGTCGGAGCAATAGTACCGCAGGTGGCGAAGCCGAGGCCTGGGCGGCGAGATCCTCCGCTCGGGATCGAGGCTGCGCGCCGCGACCCACTCCAGGGCGACCGCGGGATGGCTGCCCCGGAAAGGCCTCAGACCGGGCGCCCACCAGAGGTATGCCGGATCCCCCTCGGGCGCTCCCCGTTCCGGGTAGAGGGTTCGATCGACCGCGATCCGGTTTCGCATCGCGGCGGCGGAGCGGAGGTAGCCGTAGTGAAACATCTCGGCATCGGCGAGCAGCGCCCGAACCCGCCGATCGCTCGGTCCAACCCGGAACCCCTGGGCATCGCGGAACGGATGGACCATGGCACTCGGATCGAGCCGGACCGCTCGGACCTCACGCCGGTACCAATGTCGGTTGGTGGCCTCGAGGTCGCCGCGGCCGAAGATGTGGCGGTACCGAACCACGACACCCTCGATGCTCGGGTCGCGGTCGGCCCGCCCGATGGCGTCGAGCAACGACGGCACCCCGTGTTCGTGGAGCACCTCGTCGGCCTGGATGTAGATGCCCCATCGGTGGCGGCAGGCCCCCATCGCGCGGGCCGTTTCTTCCGCGAGCACCGCCGGCCCGCGCGACATGTCCCACCGAGTCTCCAGCACTCGGATCCTGGGATCTCGAAGCGAGCGGACCAGGTCGAGGGTCCCGTCGTCGGAGCGGCCGACGTTGACGACGACCTCCTCGCAACAGTCGAGAATGGATCGGATGCTCTCGACCACCGGGAAATCGAGCCGCACCGCGTTGGCCACGATGGTGAACCCGGACACCTTCATCCGAACACCCGCTCGAACAGTTCCGCGAGCCGGTGCTGCCAGGTGTGCTGGGCGACGGCCCGGGCCCTGGCCCCTGCCGCCAGTCGAGCCCGCCACTGGTGGTCGGCCAAGAGCCGGAGCGCCTTTTCGCGAAGCTCGTCCGGAGTCCGAAACAGAACGATCTCGCGATCTTCCTCGAAGCTGGCCGCGATGTCGGCCTTGGCGTCGCACAACTGGGGCGCCCCGATGCCGGCAAGCTCGAAGACCCGCTGGTTCGCGCCGGTTCCGTAGCGGCCGAGGTCGGCGGGCTCGCCGAAGAACTGATGGATGTTCAAGGCGATCTCGGCCCGGCAGTAGGTCGTCACGAGCCGTTTTCCGAAAAGCGGTCCGCGCGGCCGGCCCGGCCCCCACACTTCGAGACCGAGGCCATCGAGCTTGGCCAGGGCGGCATCCCGAAGCGGCTCCGCCGAGCCGACGAAAACGATCGGGATCGGCGGGCCGGACACCGGCACCGGCGTGTAGAACTCGGGGTCGAAACCGAGCGGCAAGAAATCGGCCCTTCGGCCGGCGGCTCGGAGCCGGCCAACCAGGTACGAGTCGAAGAGGAAACAGTGGTCGTACCCCGCGCTGTTGGCGAGGGCCGTGTCGAGCAGGTGGGGGCTGTCGGGAAACCAGTTGACCCACCGGGCCCGGGTCGCCGGACGGACGTTCGCGATGACCGCCGGGGTGAGTTCGGCCGCCTTGTAGCTCAGGATCAGGTCGGCGCCTGCCGCGGCCCGGCGCAATCGGGCCCCGAGATCGGCTCCGAGCCACCGCTGCCACGGCTTGGTCCGCAGATCGACTCGGCGAACTCGGCAGCCGAGCCCGGCGAGACCCGCCGCGAGACCATGACCGACCCGGTGATAGCTGTCGTTGAACTTGGCGGCCAGGACGACCGAAAGACCGGGCATCGAAGCTGGCACGCCGGCGCGTTACTCGACCGCCGCGTCCGCGATGGGGTCGGCCTCGTCGATCTTGACGCCCGCCGCGGCCAGCAGGCGACGCATTCGATGCATGTAGGTGTGCTCGTGGAGCGCCCGTCGCCGAGCGGCACCGCCGATTTCCTCGGTGTGGGCCGGGGTTTGGAGCAGTTCCTGGACCCGCGATTTCAGTTCCCGCGGGGTCGTGAAGGTGATGATCTCGGTCGTGGTGTCGAACAACTTGGGTAGGTCGGCTCGTTGATCGACGACCTGAGGAACGCCCATGGTGGCCAGCTCGAAGACCCGTTGGTTGCAGAAGGCATAGGAGAGGCCGTTGGACCCGAGGCCGTGGTGGAGGTTGACCGCGACCGAGGCGCCGCCGTAGGCCCGGACATACTCGGCGGTACTCCGGAGCTCGCCCCGGCAGTAGTCGCGGAGGGTGGACTTCCGCCATCCCGGCCCCCACAGCGCCAGCCCGAATTCGACCAATTCGGAGAGGTACTTCTCCCGGGTCGGGGTGGCCCCACCGGCGAAGACGACGTTGGCCCGGTATTGGTCTTTGGTCCGAAGTGGCCGGTAGACCGAGGGATCGGCGGCATGGGGGAGCACTTCGGGCGCCGATCCAGTGGACCGTTCGAACGCGGCGGCGACGTCCGAGCCGGCCACGAAGATCTGGTCGTAGCCGCGGGCGACTCGAAACGCTTCATCGATCGACCCGACATCGTCCGGGAACCAGTTGACCATCCGGGCGCCGGTCGCCGATCGGACCGCTTCGATCAGCGCCTCGTCGAGGTCGTAGCCACCGATGACCAATACCAGGTTCGCTTCGGCCGCTTCGACACTCTTGATCAGGCGAGAGCGAATGTCGCTGCCCGCCAAGCGCCCCAGCAGCCCCATCCGTTTCCGGAGATCGAAGGTGGTGACGTCACAGCCGAGCCGCTCCAGTGCCCGGGCCCGCTGGGTCGAGTGAGCGTGTTCGGCGTCGTCGAACGGCGCGATCAGCAGGATCGAGGGGGCGCTCACGCGTCCTCCGGGACCGTGCGGAACTGCATCTCATAGAGACGGCGATAGAGCCCGTTGGCGGCAAGCAAAGCGGTGTGGTCTCCCCGTTCCACGATTCGGCCCTGGTCCAAGACTAGAATGTCGTCGGCATGCTGCACTGTCGCCAGTCGGTGGGCCACGACCAGGACGGTTCGGTCGGCCATCAGCCGGTCGATGGCCTCCTGCACCAGCCGCTCCGATTCGGTGTCGAGCGCGCTGGTGGCTTCGTCGAGGATCAGGATCGGCGGGTCGCGCAGCAGCGCTCGGGCAATGGCGATCCGCTGCCGCTGGCCACCGGAGAGCCGCGTTCCCCGCTCTCCGAGACTGGTGTCGAACCCGTCCGGCAGGCGCTCGATGAACTCGAGGGCGTTGGCGGCCCGGGCGGCGGCGATCACCTGCTCGCGAGTGGCCTCGGGGCGGCCGTAAGCGATGTTGGCATGGACGGTGTCGTTCAGCACCACGGTGTCTTGTCCCACCAGCCCAATCAGGGCCCGAAGCGACGACCGGGCCAGCGCGGTCGTGGCCACCCCATCGATCAGGATCGAGCCCCGAGCCGGGTCATGGAACCTCGGCACCAGTTCGAGCAGGGTGGTTTTTCCGGCACCGGACGGCCCCACCACCGCCACGATGCTTCCCCGGGGAATCGTAAAGGACACCTCGGCGAGAACCGGCTCCTGGCCGTAGGAGAAACCAACCCCCCGAAACTCGATCTGGCGTTGGAACCGGGCCACCGCGAGGCCGGACTCGTCTTGGTCCGCGGCCGGCAAGTCGAGCCACCGAAACACCCGTTCCGCGCTCGCCAGGGCCACCGCGAGATTGGTCGGGAACTGCGACAGCGACTTGATCGGGGCCATCATCTTGAGGGCGACCGCCAGGAACCCGATGGTCACGGCTGGCCCGAGGGTCACTCCGCTGATGGATGGATTACTGGCCGCCACGATGATCAGGATGATGACCAGGCCTCCGAACACTTCACTCACGGGACTGGTGAGCGACGAGTATCGCTGAGTGCGGATCACCCGCTTCCGATACCGGGCGGTTTGCGCGGCGAATCGGTCGGACTCGGTATCTTCGGCGCCGTAGGCCCTGATCAGCTTGATGGCGCCCAAGCGTTCGGTGACCGTCGACGTGAGCAAGCCCCGTTCGTCGGCCCAGGCGCTGGCGTGATGCCGGAGCCGTTGGAGCAGTTCGCGAATGCCCCAGACCATGACCGGGGCCGCGGCGAGAGTGATGAGGGTGAGCCGCCAGGAGGTGAGCCCGAGCACCGTCAGCGACCCGGCGATCAGCACCAGGTTCTGGAAGAACGCCGCCAGCGCCGCCGAGACGACCTGCTTCGACTGGTCGACATCCGCCAAGAGCCCGGAGATCAGCTCGCCCTGTTTGGTCCGCTGAAAGAAGCCCAGATCGAGACGAAGGAGATGACGGAAGAGGCGGGTCCGGAGGTCCCGGACCAAGCTCTCCTGTACCGCCACCGAAACCTGGTTCGAGGCGTAAGTCAGGGCGTTCTTGATCACCAGGAGCACCGCCAGCAAGACGACCAATCGCGCCCCAGCCTCGCGCGGGCCGATTCCTCCGATCAGGGGGGCCAGGATGGCGTTGGTCACCGCCTCCAACGTGGTGTTCGACACCGAGAGCGTGCCCGCGGTGCCGAAGAGGGCTTCGAGCAGCGGAATCAGGATGACGATGGTGGCGCTGTCGAGCAGCGACGCGAAGAACGTCGCCAGGAGTCCGAGCCCGAAGAGGCCGCGGTACGGTCGAGCGACGTCGAGCAGCCGCAGCTCCACGTGACGATGCATGGAAGGAAGCTAACACCGCGTTATCTTCGGTCGTGGCCCCTCGCATCGTGCTCGTGCGATTCAGCTCGATGGGCGATATCCTGCTCACGACCCCTCTGATCCGCGCGATTCGGCGGCGACATCCCGACGCCTGGATCACCTTCATCACCAAGGCGGCCTTCGTACCGCTCTTGGCCGGCAACCCGCGGCTCAACGAGATCGTCGGCCACCAGCCCACCACGCCGCTCTCGGCCCTGGCCCGCCGGGTCCGCGCCGGTGGTTTCACTCACCACCTCGATCTCCACGACAGTCTCCGCAGTCGTGCCCTGGCGGCGCTGACTGCCCGGCGCTGGCACCGCTACCCCAAACATCGGTTTGCCCGCGCCGTGCTGATCCGGTTCAAGCGCGACATCTATCGCGACCGGCGCCACGTCGTCGAGCGTTACTTCGACGCGGCCCGGGAACTCGACGTCCAACCCGACGAAGGGCCGCTCGAGTTCTTCGTTCCTCGCACCGGCCTCGAGCAGGCTCGCCGGTTCCTGGCCGATCAACGGCTCGACCCGGTGGCGACCTTCGTGGCTTTGGTGCCCGGCGCCGCCCATGCCACCAAGCGATGGCCGGTCGGCCACTGGCAACGGCTGGCGGCGCTGCTGACGGCGCAGGGCGTCCAAGTCGTCGTCGTGGGCGGGGAGGCTGAGCAGGCCGCCTGCGAGGATATCGCCACCGCGGCCGGCGACCTCGCGACCAGCGCGGCCGGCCGATTCGACCTCGCCGGGAGCGCCGCGCTGCTCAAGCTGGCTCGCTGTGCCGTTGCCGGGGACACCGGTCCGATGCACTTGGCCACCGCGGTCGGGACACCCGTCGTCGCGCTCTATGGACCGACGGTGCGGGCGTTCGGCTTCTTTCCCTATCGGGCTCGCGCCACGGTCCTCGAGCGGGACCTTCCCTGCCGGCCCTGCAGCAGCATGGGCGGGCCAGCCTGTCCGCTCGGTCACCATCGATGCCTGGTAGACCTCACCCCCGAAACGGTCCTCGACCAGGTCCGGAGACTTCCCCGGTGACCGGCTTGACGCCGGCATGCCGGGTCGTGATCGAGCTGCTCGCGGTGGCCCCGCGCGGCCCTCGCCGCGATGGACTGTTCGCGCTGTGGCTCGTCCTCAGAGTGCTGGATGACCTCGGTCGCGACCCTCCCTTCGCCGATCGATCCCTGCGCCGCCGGGTCACCCTCCTGGAACGCCGCCTGACCAGCCTGGCCCTGCCGTTGTCGCTGAAACGGGCCTTTGCCGCGACCATCGGAACCTTGAAGGCCGAGCTTCGCCCCAGCGAAGCGGGCCACCTGCTCCTCCAGCTGGTCAGTCCGGTGAAAGACGGCCTCGGCCAGGACGCCGCCGACGCGGTTCACCGAGCGGCCCGAGGCCTCCGCTGAGGCGGCCTTGCCACCCGTTCGGGGGCCTCTATAGTTGTGACGCGCTGTCCCGCAAGGAATGAGCATGGCTGGCCATAGCAAGTGGAAGCAGATCAAGCGGAAGAAGGCCGTTGCGGACTCCCGGAGGGCCTCGGTCTGGACCAAGTGCATCCGCGAAATCACCGTGGCGGCCCGAGCTGGCGGTGGAGACCCCAACGGCAACCCGCGGCTGCGTACCGCGGTCGACGCGGCCCGCGCCGTCAACATGCCGAACGACAACATCGAGCGCGCCATCAAGAAAGGCACCGGAGAGCTCGAGGGCGCGGTCTATGAAGAGGTGACCTACGAGGGATACGGTCCCGGCGGCGCGGCGATCTTCGTCGAAGGGACCACCGACAACGCCAATCGGACCGTGGCCGAGATCCGGCACGCCTTCACCCGCAACGGTGGCAACTTGGGCGCCTCGAATTCGGTTGCCTGGATGTTCGACCGCAAAGGACAGATCTACCTCGACGCCGGCAAGAGTCCCGAAGACGCCACCCTGGAGGCGGCCTTGGAGGCCGGCGCCGAGGACTTCGCCAAAGAGGGCGACCAGTACCTGGTCACGGCTTCCCCGGCCGATTTCCACGGGGTGCAGGATCGCCTCCGTGCCAGCGGCTACACCGTCGAGTCGGCGGAAATCGCCCTGGTACCCAAGAACACCGTCAGGGTCGAGGGCGACGATGCCACCAAGCTGCTCAAGCTGGTGGAGATGCTCGAGGAGCTCGACGACGTCTCCAAGGTCTTCGCCAACTTCGACATCGACGCCGCAACCCTGGCCGAGACCGAGGCGTAGCCCGGGCCGATGACGGTACTCGGCATCGACCCTGGCACCGCGACCGTGGGCTATGGGGTAGTCGGGCCGGGCGGGCCGGGGAGGGTGGGCCGGTTGATCGAGTGCGGGGTCATCCGGACCAGCCCCCGCGCCGCGCTGCCGCAACGGCTCAGGTCGATCCACGAAGGAATGCTCGACCTGCTGGCCAGGCACGAGCCCGACGCGATGGCGGTGGAGGACATCTTCTACGGATCGAACGCCCGAACCACCGCGGTCCTGGGCCACGCTCGCGGGGTCATCTTGCTGGCGGGGGCTTCCGCCGGGGTGCCGGTGTTCGAATACCCGCCGGCGATGGTGAAGAAGGCGATCGTCGGCCGCGGCAGCGCCCTCAAACCCCAGATCGGCTTCATGGTCGCCAAGCTGCTCGGCCTGAAGACCGCCCCAACCCCGGCGGATGCCGCCGACGGTGTGGCCGTGGCGCTGACCCATTTGATGCGCGGGAGCAAGCGGGCCAGCCGATGATCGCGACCGTGACCGGGGTCCTGGCCGATCGGAGCGGTGAAACCGTGGTGATCGCCACCGACGGCGGGGTCGGGTACGCGGTCACGGTCCCGGTGGGCGTGCTGGAGCGGCTACCACGAGCCGGCCAACGGTGCTCATTGTTCACCGAGCTGGTGGTTCGGGAAGACGGCTGGACCCTTTTTGGTTTCGATCGCGCCGTGGACCGGGCCATCTTTCAGCGGTTGCTCTTGGCGAGCGGATTCGGGCCCAAGCTGGCGCTGGCGCTGTTGTCGAACCTGGGTGGCGAGCGGACGGTCCGGGCGATTCAGGGCCGGGACGTCGCGGTGTTGTCGACCGTCCCGGGCATCGGACGGAAGAAGGCCGAACGGCTGATCCTGGAGTTGTCCGATCGGTTCGCCGACATCCCGGTGGCGGCCGGGCCCCGGAGCGGCTCAGCGGCCGAAGAGGCGCAACGAGCCCTTCTGGCGCTGGGGTTCCCGCCCGCCGCCGCCGACGAGGCGGTGCGCTCGGCGGTAACCGCGGGCCCGGCCGACGACGCCGCCACCCTGATCAAACGGGCATTGCAGTTGGTTTCGACCCCCAAGACCGGAGGCACCCGATGATCGCCGCGTTGGCCCAGCCGCCCCATCGCACGGCGGAGTGGCAATGCACCAAGTGCAGCGTCACCAATCGGAAGTTGGTCCCGAAACAGACCGCGGTGACCGACGACCGCTGCCTGGCCTGCCACGCCAAGCACCTCGTCTGGGTCGGGACGCGGCCGGTGCGATGGAACGCGGAGGCTCGTTAGGCAGTCATGGCCCGGGTCGAGATCACCACACCGGATGAGCTCCCCGAGGAGGGCGGCGCCGATGCCGCCCTTCGCCCGTCGCGACTCGACGAGTTCGTCGGCCAGGAGGGGGTCAAGACCTCGCTCCAGATCGCCATCGACGCGGCCCGGGGTCGCGGCGAGAGCCTCGATCACATCCTCTTCTTCGGCCCTCCCGGCCTCGGCAAGACGACCTTGGCGATCCTGATGGCCCGGGAGATGGGAGTCCAGATTCGGACCACCTCGGGCCCGGTCCTCGAGAAGCCCGGCGACTTGGTGGGTCTCCTCACCGGGCTTGGCAAGGGCGACATCCTCTTCATCGACGAGATCCACCGGCTCCGTCCGGTCCTCGAGGAGTTCCTCTACCCCGCCATGGAGGACTTCCGGATCGACGTTCGCATCGCCGACGGGCCGAACGCCCAGACCATCCCGATGGCCATCGAGCCATTCACCTTGGTCGGCGCCACGACCCGGTTCGGACAGCTCACCCCGCCGATGCGAGCCCGGTTCGGGATCGTCGAACGGCTCAACTTCTATCGCCCGGACGAGCTCGCCACCATCGTGGCCAGGTCCGCGACCATCCTGAACGTCCCCACGGACCCGGAAGGCGCGCTCGAGGTCGCCCGGCGAAGTCGAGGGACCCCGCGAATCGCCAATCGGCTGCTGCGGCGAGTCAGGGATTACGCCCAGGTCCGGGCCGGCGGGGTGATCACCGCCGCCGTCGCCGCCGAGGCGTTGGCGCGACTCAACGTCGACGAGTTCGGCCTCGACGACATGGACGCCCGGATCCTGGTCACCATCATCGAGAAGTTCGGGGGCGGCCCGGTCGGCCTCCAAACGTTAGGCGCCGCCGTGAGCGAAGATCCCGGTACCCTGGAGGAGGTCTACGAGCCCTACCTCCTCCAGCAAGGGTTCCTGGAGCGGACCCCACGGGGCCGAGTCGCGACGGCCCACGCTTATCGCCGGTTCGGGATGCAACCGCCGGCCAACCAGGGCACGCTGTTTGGCGGATGAGCCACTTCGGACGGCCGACTTCGACTATCAGCTGCCGTCCGAGCTGATCGCCCAGACCCCCACCGCGGAACGCGGCGCCAGTCGCCTCCTCCTGGTCGATCGCCAAACGGGCACCTTCACCGACGGGACCTTCACCGACCTGGCAAGCCTGATTCCCCCGGGAGACCTGCTGGTCCTCAACAGCACCCGGGTTCGGCGGGCTCGCCTGATCGGCCAGCGGCCGTCCGGCGCCCCGGCGGAAGTCCTCCTGATTCACCCGGACCGTGACGACACCTGGATCGCCATGGGCCAACCAGGGAGCGCGCTCAAGCCGGGAAAGCGGATCGCATTGGGCGGCGGCATCGCGGTCGAAACGGTCGAGGTCCTCGACGGCCCCAACCGCCGGGTCCGCTTCCTCGGCGGGACGGCCGCGGAGGCAATGGAGCGGTTCGGGGTGTTGCCGCTGCCTCCCTACATCGATCGGGCCACGACCGAGGCCGACGCCGACCGCTACCAGACCGTTTTCGCCGAGCGCGAGGGCAGCGTCGCCGCACCGACGGCCGGCCTGCACTTCACCGCGGACTTGCTCGACCGCCTCGCCGGCCGCGGGGTTCGGATCGAACGCCTCGACCTCGAGGTGGGCCCGGGCACCTTCCGGCCCGTCGAGGTCGCCGATCCCCGCGAGCATCAGATGCACCGTGAGCGGTTCGTCATTCCCGAACCGCTCGCGCTGGCCTTTGCCGCCGTCCGGGCGGCGGGCGGTCGGGTCTGGGCCTGCGGCACTACCGTGGTGCGAGCGCTCGAGTCGGCGGCAACGAGCGACGGGCGGCTGGTGCACGGCCCCGGCTCGACCGACCTGTTGATCTTACCGGGCCATCGGTTCCGGGCCGTCGATCGCCTGATCACCAACTTCCACCTCCCCCGATCGACCCTGCTCATGCTGGTGGCGGCCTTCGGTGGCGGGGAGACGGTGCGGGCCGCCTACCGCCACGCCATCGCCGCGCGGTATCGGTTCTATTCGTACGGCGATGCCATGGTCATCCGCTAACGCCGCGATGCACGTGGTACTCTTCTTTCACGGCCGGGTTCCGGTTGCCGGCTACGGCGGGACCGAACGGGTGGTCCAGTGGTTGGCTCGGGGGCTGGCCGAGTCGGGTCACCGGGTCACCCTCATCGCGACCCGGGGATCGCGGCTGCCCGAGGCGTCCGTGATCGAGGTCGACCCCCGGACCGCGGAGGATTACTTCTTCGACCTGGCGCCCCTGCTGCCCAAGGGGGCCGACGTGGTCCACGCCCATCGGCCTTGTCCGCCGACCGCGGTGCCGACCCTGTGGACCCTGCACGGCAACCCGGCGCCCCATCCGAGGTCGCTGCCGCCGAACCTGGTCTGTCTTTCCAGAGACCACGCGGCCCGGCACGGGAACCCGCCGTTCGTCTACAACGGTCTTGATCCTGCCGAGTATCGCTTCGAGACGCGGAAAGGGGATTTCGATCTCTTCCTCGGGCGGCTCCGGACGGTCAAGGGCTGGCGATGGGCGGTCGCCGGGGCCCGGCGGGCCCATCGTCCGCTGGTCGTGGCGGGTGGCTGGCGGCCCACCTTCCGCCGGAGCCTGCGTTTCGTGGGGCCAGGTCGCCGGGGTCCGGAAACGGGATCTCCTGGCCCAGGCACGGTGCCTGTGGATGCCGGCCCGGTGGGATGAACCCTTCGGGCTCACCCTGATCGAGGCGCTGGCGAGCGGGACCCCGGTGCTCGGCACCAGGCGAGGCGCCTTGCCCGAGATCGTGACGCCGGCGGTCGGGGCGCTCGGCGACACCCTCGATGAGCTGGTGGCCCTGCGGCCCCAGATCAATGCGATCGACCCGGCGAGGTGCCGCGATCTGGTCGAACGCCACTTCACCCACCGGACCATGGCCGAGGGCTACCTCGCGCTCTACCGCCGGGTCATCGGCGGCGAAACCTTGCCCCGCTATCTTTGACCGCCGCGATGTTCACCTTTACCCTGGAGCGCACCGAGGGCGCCGCTCGAGCCGGCCGCCTGGTCCTCCCCCATGGCGTGGTCGAGACCCCGGCCTTCATGCCGGTCGGAACGTTAGGCGCCGTCCGGGGGCTCCACCCGGCCGAGGTGGCGGACGCCGGGGCCCAGATCATCCTCGGAAATACCTACCACTTGCACCTGCGCCCCGGCGAGGACGTGATCGCGGCGGCCGGCGGCCTCCACCGGTTCACCACCTGGCCCAGGCCGATGCTGACCGACTCGGGCGGGTTCCAGGTCTTCTCGCTCGAGACCCTGCGGACGATCTCCGAAGAGGGTGTCGCCTTCGCCAGCCACGTCGACGGGAGCGCCCGGTTCCTGTCGCCGGAGCGGGCGATCGAGATCCAGTGGTCGCTGGGCGCCGACATCGCCATGGCCTTCGACCACGTGGTCCCCGGCGGGGCCGAGCGAGCCCTCGCGGAGGAAGGCATGGAACGCTCGCTCCGCTGGCTCGAACGCTGTCGCCGCCGCCATGCCGAACTGGCCGACCGCGCCGAGGCACCGGACCGCCAGACCCTCTGGCCCATCGTCCAGGGCGGCACCTTCGCCGACCTCCGGCGCCGGAGCCTGGACGCCAGCCTGGGGCAAGGTCCCTGGACCGGGACCGCGATCGGCGGGCTCTCGGTGGGCGAACCCAAACCGGTGATGCACCGCATTCTCGAGGAGCTCGAGCCGGCCTTACCGAGAGATCGGCCCCGTTATCTTATGGGCGTCGGGTTTCCCGAAGATCTGGTCGAGGGCATCGCTCGCGGCATCGACGTGTTCGACTGCGTCGCCGCGACCCGCAACGGCCGCCATGGAAGCGCCTGGACCATGGCCGGGCGGGTCAACGTGCGCAATGCCGCCAATCGATTCGACGAAAACCCTCTCGACCCGGAATGCGACTGCGCGACCTGCCGGCGCTTCTCCCGGGCGTACCTGCGGCACCTGTTCATGGCCGAGGAGATCCTCGGACTCCGGCTGGTGTCGCTCCACAATGTTCGGTTTCTGGTCCGAATCGGCGAGCAGGCCCGCGGGGCGATTCTCGCCGGAACGTTCGAACAGTTTCGGCGCGAGTGGTCGGCGCGCTACAACCAAGGAAAGCCCGCCGAATGAACGCATTGCCGATGCTCACCCTGATGGCGCCGACCGACGCCGGTCCCTCCGGCATGGTGGTGCTCGCCGTCCAGATGATCGCCCTGGTCGCCATCTTCTACTTCCTGCTCCTGCGACCCCAGAGTCAGGCTCGGAAGAAACACGCCGCGCTGCTGGCCGGGATCAAGAAGGGCGACGAGGTCGTGACCGCGGGCGGGATCGTGGGCAAGATCAAGGAGATCAAGGACCAGCGGGTGACGATCGAATCGGGGTCGGCCCAGCTGGTGGTCGAACGGAGCCGGATCGTCCAGGTCGGCGATCAGGTATCCCCCACGTCCCAGTCCTGATGGCGCTGCGCGACATCCATCTCCTGGGCTCGCCGGCGCTGCGAGCCCGTTGCGCCGAGATCGCGACGGTGGACGACGAACTCCGCCGGCTGATCGACGATCTCTTCGAAACCATGGATGCCGCCAAGGGCGTGGGACTCGCCGCCAATCAAGTCGGGATCACCCGACGGGTCGCGGTGGTTGGCGTCGAAGACGACCGGTTCGTCATGATCAACCCGGTGATCACCAGCGCCGAGGGCCGGGTCCGGGCCGAAGAAGGCTGCCTCTCGATTCCCGAGGTCTACGGTGAGGTGACCCGGCCCGAACGGATCGTCCTCGAGGCGCTCGACCGCGAGGGGAAGCCGTTCCGCCGGGAGTTGGAAGGGTATCTGGCCCGGGCGGCCCAACACGAGATCGACCACCTCGACGGAATCATCTTCCTCGACCATTTGAGCTTGCTCAAGCGGGAGCTCCTGCTCCGGCGCTGGAAAAAGGAGCACCGCGGCGGCGAACTGGTCCGCAAGGTGACGCCGGAGCGCGATTCCCGCGGGTAATGCGGATCGCCTTCTTCGGCACGCCGGCTTTCGCGGTTCCGAGCCTCGACGCGTTGCTCGAACTCGGCGAGACCGTCACGGTCGTGGTCACCCAGCCGGATCGGCCCAAGGGCCGGCTCCGGGAAGTCGCCCCGCCCCCGGTCAAGCTCCGCGCCCTCGAGGCCGGGATTCCGGTGCTCCAGCCGGAACGGCCCACTGGCGATGCCTTCCTCGCCACGCTCGGAGCCGCCCAGCCCGATCTCGGCGTGGTGGTCGCCTATGGCCACATCCTCCGCCCCGCGGTCCTCGCGTTGCCGCCGCTCGGAATGATCAACGTCCACGCCAGCCTGCTGCCGGCCTGGCGCGGAGCGGCACCGATCCAGTGGTCCATTGCCCAGGGCGACCGCGAAACCGGCGTCACCATCATGCGAATGGAGGCCGGCCTCGACAGCGGGCCCATCATTCTCGCCCGGTCGACGCCGATCGAGCCGTCCGACACCGGTGGCACCCTCACCGATCGGCTCGCCGAGCTTGGGGCGAGAGCCCTCCGCGACGTGATCCTCCAATTTCGGGCCGGCCCCGTCACGGAGGTGGCCCAGGACCACACCCGCGCAACCCACGCGCCGAAGATCGGCCGCGGCATCGCTCGGGTGAACTGGACCCTGCCGGCCACCGACGTCGTCAACCAGATCCGGGCCTTCGACCCGGTGCCGGGGGCGTGGTCGGTCCTGGGTAACACCGAGGTGAAGCTGTTCGGCCCGAGCCGGGTGGGCTTCGGCGGCCCGCCGGGAACGGTGCTCACGGTCGTACCCGACCTGGTCGTCGCCGCGGGCGACGGCGGCGTCCGGGTCGAAACGGTTCAGCCCGCCGGCAAACCGCGGATGGCGGCCGCCGATTGGGTTCGGGGGCGGGCGGTCCGAAGGGGCGATCGGTTCGAGTGAGCTCGGCGCCAGGGTTGGCTCCGCGGTTCGCCGCGTGGCGGATTCTCCATGACGTTCGCCGCGGGGTTCCCCTGGATGGGGCGCTCGATCGGGGACTGGTCGGCCTGGAGGACGCGGACCGCCGCCTGGCCCACGAGATCGCCGCGGGGGTGTTCCGTCACCGGGCCGACCTCGACGAGGCGTTAGGCGGAGCGGTCGACCGCGGCCTTTCTTCGGTCCGGCCCGATACCCTCGACATCCTCCGAGTCGGGGCGTTCCAGCTGCGCCACCTCGACCGGATTCCCCCCCACGCGGCGGTTCAGACCACCGTGGCCGTCGCCAAGCGGCTGGGCGGCGATCGGGTCGCGGCGTTCGTCAATGCGGTCCTCCGCCGGGTCCCGCGCACCCCGCCGGCGGTGGCGGCGCCGCCAGCGGACGACCCGGTCGCGGGACTGGCCCGCTCGGCCTCCCACCCGGCCTGGCTGGTCGAACGGTGGCATCGTCAGTTCGGGGCCGAGGCGACCGCGGCTCTTCTCCAGTGGAACAATCAAAAAGCTCCCCTGGTGGTGCAGCCGGGTCGGCTCGGTCTGGCGGAACTCGAGAGGATGTTCGCGGACGCCGGAATCGCGACCAGACCGGCGCCGCTGGGCGCCGGCCTCATCGTCGAAGGAAGCGCCCCGACTCGATTGCCCGGATTTCGGGCCGGGGCATTCGTCGTCCAGGATCCGGCCCAAATGCTGGTGACTCGGTACCTCGCGCCGGACCGGGGCGGATTGCTGGTCGACGCCTGCGCCGCCCCCGGCGGGAAAACCGTCGCCCTCGCCGCCCAAACGCGCTGGGTCCTCGCCGCCGACCTCCGGCGAACCAGGACCGCTCGGCTGGTCGAGACGGTGCAACGGGCCGGCTCCGCCAACGTCTCGATCGTCGTGGCCGACGCCCGCCACCTCCCGGTCCGCCAGGCCGATGCCGTCTTCCTCGATGTCCCCTGCCTCGGCACCGGGACCTTCGCCCGGAACCCGGACGCCCGCTGGCGAGTTTCGGCGGCCGCGCTGGTCAGCTTGGTAAGCCAGGCGTCCGAATTCCTTTCCGCCAGCGCTGAGGTCGTTCGCCCCGGCGGCTTGTTATTATTCGCGACGTGTTCCCTCGAACCAGAAGAAAATCAGCTCCAGATCGACCGGTTCCTCGCTCGCGACAGCCGCTTTCGGCGAGAGCCGACGGACATCATGCCGGCTGACTACCTCTCGCCGGAGGGCGACCTCCTCATCCTCCCCCACCGCCATGGGATGGACGGCGCTTATGCGGCCCGTCTCCGCCGGATCGCCGGATGAGTCGGCGTGGACTCGGTCTCCCGCTGCCCAAAACCGTACCGGGTCGCCGCCGGCTGACGGCCACGTTGGTCGTGCTCGGGGCCGGCCTGACCGGGTACCTGACCACCTGCATCGCCTACCCCCGACCGCTCTTCGGCCGCGATCACGCCGTGGCGCGGGTGGTCGGCCTGCCGGTCTCCGAGGCCGAGCAGCAGCTCGCGGCCCAGGGCTTCAAGGTGGAGATCGAGGGGGAGGAACCGGACCCGGAGGTCCCCGCGGGCGCCGTGCTGGCCCAGGACCCCCCGCCGGACCTCGTAGTGCCGGAGGGGACCATCGTCACCTTGACCAGAAGCGGCGGGCCGTCGCCGGTCCCCGTCCCGGACGTGATCGAGTTCGAGACCGAGCTGGCGACCAGGGTGGTCCTGGCCGCCGGCCTCAGGCTAGGTGACGTCGATTCCGTTCCCAGCGCCACCCCGGCAGGCGTCGTCGTCGCCACCCGTCCCGCGGCCGGGACGATGGTGCCCGGGAGCACCATCGATCTGGTGGTGAGTCAGGGACCGGTCGCGGTCGAAGTACCGAACGTGGTGGGGCTGACCCGCGCCCAGGCAACGGCCCGGCTCGCGGCGGCCGGATTTCGGCTCGGCCGGGCGATCCGGGCCGAAGGCCGGCGGGGCGACCCTAACATTGTATTGGAGCAGCGACCCGCCGGGGGCGAACGGACCACCCCAGGCAGCCGGGTCGACCTGATCTTCGGGGAGAATCCTTGATGCCGGTACGCATCGCACCCTCGGTGCTCGCCGCCGACCTCGGCCGGCTCCGAGAGCAGATCGCGGCCGCGGCCGCGGGGGGAGCCGACTGGATCCACGTCGACGTCATGGACGGTCGTTTCGTACCGAACCTGAGCTTCGGCGGTCCGGTCATCGCCGCCCTCCGCCGGATCACGGACCTCCCGCTGGACGTCCACCTGATGGTGACCGAACCGGAGCATTACCTCGACGAGTACGCCGATCTCGGGGTCCGGGTCTTCACCTTTCATCCCGAGGCAACCACCCACGTCCAGCGACAATTGGCCCGGGTCCGGGAACGCGGCATGCTCGCCGGCCTGGCCCTGAATCCGGCCACCCCCCTCGCGGCGATCAGCGAAGTGCTGCCCGACCTCGACTTGGCGCTCATCATGTCGGTCAACCCCGGATTCGGCGGCCAGCGTTACCTCCCGGGGGCAACCGACAAGATCCGGCGGCTTCGGGCCATGCTCGATAGCAGCCGGTCGGCGGCGGCTCTGGAGGTGGACGGGGGCGTCACCCCCGAGACGATCGGCGAGGCCTTCCGGGCCGGGGCCGACACTTTCGTTGCCGGCACAGCGGTCTTCGGGCAGGCCGACCCGGCCGCGGCGATCCGGGACCTCCGATCCCGCTGCAGCGACCTCCGCCTGGCCTGATTCCCACCAGAACGGGCCCCGCCGGTATATTTGGGACATGCGAAAACAGTGGCTTTCCGTCATCACCATCGTCGCCGGGCTCCTGCTCGGCGTGTATGGTCTGGTCAAGTTCGGCAACCGGTCGGGCCCGATCGAGGTCGGGAGCGATGCTCCCGAGGTGAGCGCGGTCCGGCTATCCACCGGCGACACGGTGTCACTCACGGAGAAATACCGCGGCAACGTGGTGTTGGTGAACCTCTGGGCGACCTGGTGCACCCCGTGCCGCAAGGAAATGCCGGCCATGGAGAAGCTCTACCAGGAGTTCGCCGCCAAGGGCTTCGCGATCGCCGCGGTCAGCGTGGACGAGGGCGACACCAAGGACGTTCTGGCCTTCGCCGAGGAGCTCGGCCTCAGCTTCGACATCCTCCACGATCCGGACGGGTCGGTCCAGAAGGCATATCAGACCATCATGTTCCCGGAGAGCTTCTTGATCGACAGGAACGGAGTCGTCGTCAAGAAGGTGATCGGCGAGCACCCGTGGAGCTCCAACGCGAGCCGGCGGACGGTCGCCGAGTTGCTCGGCGTCTCGCTCGATCGGGCGCCCGACTCGGCGGCGGCGGTCCCAACGCCCGGTGGCTGAACGGTTTCTCGGCATCGAGACGAGTTGCGACGAGACGTCGGCCGCGGTAATCGAGAGGCACGGCGGTGCCGTTGAACTGAAGAGTCTGGTAATCCTCTCTCAAGACGTTCACCGAGTATTCGGTGGTGTCGTCCCGGAATTAGCCAGCCGGCAACATCTCAAGGTCATCGACCCCGTCGTCACCCAGGCGCTCGCCGAGGCCGGGACCGAGCTCGACGACCTCGCCGCGGTCGCGGTCACCGCGGGACCCGGGCTGATCGGCGCCCTGCTGGTCGGGGTGATGTATGCCAAGGGACTCTCGCAGGCCGGCGCCCTGCCGCTGATCGGGGTCCACCATCACGAGGGGCACCTCTTCGCCCCGGTCTTCGAGGACCCGCTGTTCGCTCCGCCGTTCGTGGCCCTCCTGGTGAGTGGCGGCCATACCATGCTGCTCGACGTCCCCGCCTGGGGCGAGTATCGCCTCCTCGGCCAGACCATCGACGATGCGGCTGGCGAGGCGTTCGACAAGGTGGCGACGATGCTCGGCCTTCCCTACCCGGGCGGGGCGGCGCTGGAACGGTTGGCCGCGACCGGTCGGGCCGACCGGTACCGCTTTCCCCGACCACTCCTCAAGCATGCCCAGCAGCCGCATCAGCACCGCTGCAACTTCTCGTTCAGCGGCCTCAAGACGGCCCTGCTCTATGCCTGCCGGGACAGCGGCGATCTCGACGCCGACCGGGCTGACCTGGCCCGGGGCTTCCAGGACGCGCTGGTCGAGGTGCTGGTGGAGAAGACCGCCCTCGCGGTCCAACTGACGGGGCGACCCCGCGCCGCCGTCGTCGGTGGGGTGGCCTGTAACCGAACCCTGACCCACCGACTCCGGGAGCGGTTAGCGGGTCTCGCCACGGTCACGGTGGCGACGCCCCGGCTCAACACCGACAATGCCGCCATGATCGCGGCCGCGGGCGCCTGGCGGATGGCCCGGGGCGAGCGCCACGACAGCCGCCTCGAGCCGTTCGACTGGCGGCCGTTGCCGGGGCTGGTGGCCGTTCCCCTCGGGGAAACCATCGCCACGCGCTAGATTGCTGCCATGACCACGGTCTATCCCTTGGTGTTCAAGATCGGCTCATTCGAGGTCACCGGGTTCGGCATTCTGATGATGCTGGCGTTCGTCGTCAGCGGCTGGCTGGTAAACCTCGAGTTGCGCCGGAAGAAGTGGAACGAGGACTTCGGCGGCGATATCGTGGTCGCGGCGGTCATCGGTGGGATCATCGGGGCCAAGTTGTGGTACGTGGCCCTCACCGGCGACCCGGACGCGCTGTTCTCCCGAGGCGGCCTGGTCTGGTATGGCGGCTTCTTGGGAGGCGTGCTCGCGGTGATCGCCAACGGCGCCCGGCGACAGGTCCCAATTCGCATTACGATGCACTTGGCCGCGCCGGCGCTGGCTGCCGCCTATGCCATCGGCCGGGTCGGATGCTTCGTGGTCGGCGACGACTACGGGGTTCCAACCACGCTGCCCTGGGGGGTCAAGTTCCCGCAGGGGATTCCACCGACGACCGCCGGCAACCTGGCCACGATGTTCAAGGTCACCATCCCGGCCGGGACCGATCCCTCCACCGTGCTGGCCGTCCACCCCACCCAACTCTACACCGTGGTGGCGATGATCGCGGTGTTCATGGCGCTGTGGCGCTGGCGATTGTCGAACCGGCCCTACGGCTGGTTGTTCGGCGCGTTCCTGGTCTTCATGGGGATCGAGCGGTTCCTGGTCGAGATGCTCCGCGCCAAGGACGATCGCTTCCTGGGTGCTTTCACGATCGCGCAGGCTACCAGCGTTCCGATCGTCATCGTTGGCTTGCTCTTGCTCACCCGGTATGCCACCGCGCCAAACCCCGATCCGGGCCGCTACCTGACCTCAAAGGGCTAGTGGCTCACCACTGACACCTCAACGAGGGGCTGGTGGCGTCGGTCTCGTCTCGGCCCTGGCTCGCCCCTCGCGGGAGGACCCGGCGGTCTTCGCGATCAAGGACCGGGTGAGCTACCTGGTGCTCATGGCGATGGGGTTGGTGACGTTTCTGGCGACCTGAGCTCCGGAAGCCGAGCGCTCGCCCGGCGCGGCGACAGCACGAAGGTCCAGACCAGCGCCAGGACGGCGAGGACCACCAAGATCGCCTGGGCGAGGGTCGATTCGAGCGTGGGGTAGATCCCGAACATCGGCAGCCGACCCATCCAGGCCAGCGCGGTGCTCGTCATCAAACCGCCCTCCTGCAGCTCGGCGATGGCCTTGCCGGCGAACACGAATGCCATCAGGTAGAGGAACCCGCTCGTCACCGCGAAGAATGGCTTGAGCGGAAGTCGGACCCCGAATCGGTTGACGGCCAGATAGATGACGGCCAGCATCACCGCGGCCAAGATGAACCCTCCCACCAGGGGGCCGGCCACCGTTCCCTGGCCCCCGGCCGATACCGCGAGCGCCTTGTAAAAGAGGACCGTCTCGAACCCTTCGCGATACACGGCAAGAAACGCCACCGAGGCCAGGGCAACCATCGACCGGCGGGACAGCGCGTCAGATAACCGACTCCGGACGAAGGCGTTCCAGCGCTGAATCTCCATCTTCGACACCAGCCAGTAACTCACCGAGAACAACATGGCGGTCGCCACCACCATGGTGATGCCCTCGAGCACCTCCTGGTGGGCCGGCGTCATCCGGAACACCGTCTCGATGGCCACGGCGGTCGCCACGCTCGCGAGCAGCGCCGCGCCCACGCCGAGGTGGATCTCCCGCTTGCGGTGGGCCGCGCCGAGCTTGGCGAGTACCGCGATGAGCGCGCCGACGACCAAGATGGCCTCCAGGCCCTCCCGGAGGAGAATCAGCGCCGACTGCGCGAACACGGCGACCGGTGTCATCGAGCCGCCGACCACCCGCTCCGCCTTGTCCAGCCCGCGAGCGAGTTCTTCCCGTGGCGCGGCGAGGCGGGCCGGTTGGGCGGTGAAGTCGCGTACCGAGGCGAACGCCGCCTCCATCCGGGCCACCAGAGCGGGGTCCTTGACTCTGAGTTGCCGCTCGACCGCCTCGAACGCCATGTAGGCGTCGAGCGCGGCGCTCCTGGCCTCGCCGGCGGCCCCTCGCCTCGCCAGAACCCACGCCGAGTCCAGGTGGGCCCGAACGGCGGCGAAGACCGGCCGGTAGTCCCGGGCACCGCCGGAACTCCGTCGCACCGCGGCAACTCGGCCCAGGTCGGTCGTGCCTAACGAATCGAGCAAGGCCGCGTCGGAGAGCCCGACCGTCGCGGTGGGATCGGCCAAGTGGGCCGGAACGCTGCCCCCGGCGGCCGGAAGCCGCAGGGTGCTGGCGTACAACGCCACGGCCCATCGATCCGCTGGGGACAAGGTGTGCTCGTAACTCGGCATCGCGGTCCCGACGACGCCGAACGTCACTCGGCGATAGAAGTCGACCGGACTCGCCCCGGCGAGCGCCGACCGATCAGCGAGATTGGCGGGTTTGGGCTCGAGGCCGACGGAGGCGGGACCGGCACCGTCGCCGCGCTCGCCGTGACAGCTGGCGCAGCTCGACAGGTAGATCGCTTCCCCCCGCCCGAGGGACGGCGGGGCGTCGGGCCGCTCGGCCAAGGTGACACCCAACTCGGACGCGAGACTCGAGACCAGTCGTTCGACCCGGGTCTTGGCGCTGTCCGGAACGCCGATGGCGTCGACCCAGCGAATCAAGCCGTCGACTTCGGCGATGACTCGACTTCTGGCCGGCTCGGGCAGTTGGGCGGCCGCCTTCTTGGCCTCGCCGAAGAACAGCCGGGCCTCTTCGACCTCCGGTTCGAGGACCACCCGTCCGTCGACCACGCCCAGGGCGTACTCATCGGCCGCGAGCCTTGCCGTGGTCGCGATTCGCGACACGGTGGCGGTTCGGTCTTGGGCCAGGACCGGTTGTGTCAGCCCGGCTCCGGCGATGAGAATGAGTATCAAGTGATTTCGCGACATCGCCCCCAAACTAGAGCGCGCCGCTCGGAATTGGAAGAACCCCCCGCCAGCCGATCGAGATTAGATCTCGACCAGGGCCACCGCCACCGCCGATCGATCGGAGTGGGTGAGCGAAATGTGGATCCGGGCGCCGGCCATCGCCGACAGGCACCTCTCAGCCAGGCCGTGGAGTTGGATCGAGGGCTTGCCATGCTCGCCACGGCGGACCTCGATCTCCCGCCAGCCGATCCCCCGGCTCTCCGGGAGCGACTGTAGCGCCTTGTAGACCGCCTCTTTCGCCGCCAGCCGCACCGCCAGGTGGCGGGCCGGATACCGCATCCGCTCGAGGTACCCCAGTTCCTCGCTCGTCAGGAGTCGCTCGAGCGCCCGGCGTCGCCGAGCGACCATCATCGCCTCCGCCCGTTCGACGTCGACCACGTCGATCCCGAGCCCGACTACGGCCACGGCAGGCTCCAAAAGACCCGGTGGAGGCCGTCGAGCCACCCCGGCCGGGGCAGGAAGCCGCCTAACGCCAGACCGAGCCAGCCCGCCAGAGCCACCGCGCCAGTCCCCGCCACGATTCGAGGGATCGGCGAAGGACGCCAGGCCGCCACCGGGCGGGCCCGCTCCGCCGCCGCCAAGAGTTCGCGACGGACCAGGTCTTCGAGGTCCTCCCAGGCGTCGTCCAGCGCCACCGCCGCCTGGCGGATCTGGTCCCACCAGCCCTGATCCGAAGCGGCCGGCCGAGCCGTCCGCTCCTCGAGGGCGATGCCGGCCGCTTCGAACTTGGTGGCCAGGATCTCGCCGTCTTCGGCCGTCGGGGCGTACCGTCGCGCCACCCGGGGTGGACATCGGCTCTCCCGTCGGGCCCGGTCAAAGCGGTCGCGAATCACCACCGTGGTTCGTTCGGCGGCTCGGCTGGCAGCGTCTTGCCAGAGCGCGAGCCAACTGGCCCGATCGAGCGACCCCCGCGCCCCGGCGGTGTCCCCCACCGCGAGAAAGCTCCGGGCAGCCTGGGCCCGCTCGAACAGGGTCGAGACCAGGGTCAACCGGATCGAGTCGAGTCCGACGGCGGGATCCTCGAACCGGCGGGTGACGTCGGTCAGCCGACCCAGATACGGCCCGATCTCCGGGAGGGTGAACCCGGTCATTCCGATGCGGCCTGCCAAGTGGCGGGGGCCCGGTCGAGTGCCTCGACCGTCAGGATCGCCTTGGTCCCCCTTGCCTCGTAGCGGGCTACGAAGTCGATCAACGACTCCGCCGAGAAAGCGGCCCGAGGAATCCCGCTGGAATCGATCGCGCGTTCGATATCGGCATGATCCCCTTCGATTTCGACCAGCACGTCCATCCGGGGGTACCACTCGAGCCGCACGGTCGCCGCCCCGAGCCGGTACCACTCGACGTAGCGATCGATCCGGTGGACCGGCTCGAACCCCGCGGCCTCGAGCCAACCGCCGACATCCCCCCGGGCCTCGATCTCGATTTCCCGGCGGAGCTTCGTTCCCGCTTCCACCGCGACCGGGCCCTTCCAGCCAAGCACTTCGCGAGGCGGATCGCCCTCGCCCCGGTAAACTCGACGCCGAATCACTTCATCGCGGGCCGTGAATTCGCCGGCTCGATCGTAGCGGGTGTCGTCCATCCGGCCGCGGTAGATCCGCTCGGCCCCCGCGGCAACGAGGCGCGCGGCGACCGCGGCCGGGTCGGGAACCACCGCCTTGACTTCCCGTTCGATCACGGCCCCTCGGCGATGCATCGGTGAACCTCGTCGACCGCGGTGAAGTCGGCGAATACCGCTTGCGCGCCGGCGGCCGCGAGGTCGGCCTCGGCGAAATTGCCGGTGGTGACGCCGATCGCCCGAGCCCCGATCCCGTTGCCGCAGGTCATGTCGGCCGGGGTATCGCCGAGGATCACCACCTCCCGCCCGCCGACCGCGCGGCCGAAGTACTGCCGGGCCCGCTCGACGGCGATGGGCGGAAGCGCCGATCGTTCGGGATGATCGGATCCGTATGCCCCAACCGCGAATCGCTCCGGTGCGATCCCCACGGCGCGAAGCTTGACCGCGGCACCGTGGCTCACGTTGCCGGTGAGCAATCCCACCACCAAGCGGCGATCGGCCCACAGTCGGTCGAGCAGGCTCGCGACGCCGGGCATCACCTTGGCACGATGGGCGTTGACCGCCAGGTCGGCCTCCAGATGCCAGAGGTACCGCTCGATCACCCTGGCCATTCGCGTCGGGGTACACTCCGAGCCCCGCCCGGCGGCGTGGAACAGCTCCGAGACGATCGCGGGATCTGTCTTGCCGTCGAACCGAACTCGTTCGAGGTGCTCGGCGTCGATTCCGGTTTCGTCGTGGAGGGCCCGGAGTACGGCCCGTTTGCCCGCGCCACCCGAAAGCAGCAGAGTACCGTCGATGTCGAACAGAACCAGCCGCTCCCTCACGGTGCGGTCTCGCTGGCCGGGGTTTCTCCGCCCGAGCAGGCTCGACATTCGACCACGCCTTTGAAGGTGCACATCAGGCAAATGAAGGTGCCACACTTGACGCAGGGGTAGCCCTCGGAGGCCCGTTCTTCCCGACCGCAGACCCGACAGATCATCATGTCGACCGCAGGTTTCGATGGCGTGGTCACCGCGTTCTCCTAGTCCGAGATATTGTAGAGCTTGATCTTGTTGATCAGCGTCGCCCGGGAGATCCCCAGCTCCTTCGCGGCCCGGGTCCGGTTCCCACCGTGGTACCGGAGCGTTCGATCGATGTGCTGTTGCTCGAGCGCCTCGAGGGTCATTGGCGTGTGGCGCCGATCGCCGACTCCGGACCGAGCCCGGAATTCACCGGGAAGATGCTCCACGTTGATGGTGACCTGACCTCGGGCCACCAACATCGACCGCTCCAACACGTTGCCCATCTCCCGAACGTTGCCGGGCCAGGAGTAGCCGAGGAACCGTTCGTGAACGTCGACGGCCAGCTGGGCGGGACCCTCCGGCAGCTCGAGTCGGAGGTCTTGATGGATCGAGGTGATCAGCCCCAGTTTGTCTTCCTGGGAGCGATCCCGCACCGGCGGCACGTGCAAGGGCATCACCGAGAGGCGGTAGAAGAGATCCTCGCGGAGCCGTTCGGCCGCGACATCCTCGGAGAGCGGCCGCCGTGCCGTCACCATCAGACGGGTGTCGACCACGATGTCGTCCGACCCCCCCAACCGGCGAAAGGTGCGGCTTTCCAGCGCCCGGAGCAGCTTCGGCTGCACCTCGGCGGGGAGGTCACCGATCTCGCGCAGCAGCACGGTCCCACCGTCGGCGGTCTCCATCAGACCGCGGCGCCGTTCGGTGGCCTCCACGAAGACGCCTTGCTCGTGGCCAAAGAGGAGCGATTCGAGGTAGGCGGCGTTCATCCCGGTGCAGCGGACCTCGAAGAATGGCTTCTTCGCTCGGCTGCCCAAATCGTGGATCAGCCGGGCCGCCCACGCCTTGCCCACCCCGGCCTCGCCCTGGACGAGGATGGTGGTGCGGTCGCTCTGGGCGTGGAGCCCGATCTGCTGGGCGACCTGCTTCATCGCGTTCGAGGTTCCCAGCGAATCGAGGCCGTGCCGCGGCGCGGTCATGGCGAGTTGGGTCTCGATCACCCGTTGCGCCTTGGCCGCCCGGGCCGACGTCTTGGCAACCGAGACGACAGTCGCGAAGTCCGCCCCGACATCCACCACCAGCTGCGCCCCGGCCTCGAGACCCCGCTTCACGGTGCCTCGATCGGGTTGCTCCCCGAACAACACGACTGGAATGCCGTGCCCCCCGAGCCGCCCGATGGCTTCCGGCGCGGCCAGCGAGGTCGCGAGCAGGATGGTATCGGGCCGCGACCTGGTGAGGGTGGCCGCCGCGGTCTCCACCGAAAGCTCCCGCACGATTTCGCTTCCGGTTTCTTCGAACCGGGCACCGACGGCTCGGAGCAACGACGGGTCGTCATGGACCAGCAGAATGCAGTCGGTCATCGTCTCCCCTTGGAAACGGCCTGCGTCAGAGTGTGGGCGCGAACACCGCGAGCGCGCCGGGTTGGATTTCCGCCGTCACCGGCGTCACGCCGGCCAGATCGCCATCGTATTGCACCGGCTGCGGGACCGGCATCTCCACCGTCACCACCCGGCCCCGCCCATAACGAAGGTACGGGGTCTCCCCGCCGCCGGTGACGAAGTTCAAGAAAGTTCGAGAGGCCCCCCGAAGGACTTCCCAGGGTGAGTTCGCCGACAGAATCAAGACATCCAGCCAGCCGTCGTCGAAGGCCGCGTCGCGTCGAACCGCCACCAGGGGCGGGATCACCTCGGGGCAATTGAGCACCAGCACCACCGCCGCCTCGGTCTCGATTCGCTGGTCATCGACCGTCACGACGCAGGGCGTCGACCGGAGCTCGGGAATGACCCGGAACAGGGTTTGGAAGTAACCGCCGATCCCCAGCCGGCGCTTGTCGCCGGTGGCGGTTTCGCCCATGACCCGGGCGTCGGCCCCGGCACCGCAGGCCACCCCGAAGTAATGCACCCCATCGTCCCTGGTGAGTCGCCCCAGGTCGACTCGCCTGATCCGGCCCTCGAGGATGATCTCGGCGGCCTTGAGCATCGTCCTCGGAAGCCGGAGGTTACCGGCCAGCACGTTGCCGGTACCCCCCGGAAGCAGGCCGATCGGTACTCCTGTGTTCGCGACCGCGGCGGCGGCCTGCATCGTGGTCCCGTCGCCCCCCATCACCAAGATGGCCTCGGCGCCGTCTCGGACCGCGGCGGCGGCGAGGTCCCGAGCGTGCCCGGGACCTCGGGTGGCCTCCCACTCGACCCTCCAACCGGCCAGCCGAAAGGTCCGCAGCAGTACCTCGAGGGCCTCGGGACTGGCGCGGCCGGCGACCGGGTTGGCGATCAGGAAGGCGCGCGGCATCGCTAGTACTCGCGGTCCCAGCGCAGGTCGGCACCGAACTGATAGCGGCTCGCCGCCACCAGGGTGCTGGCCGCTTGCGTCAAGCAGGTCTGGACCGGCTCCGCGGCCGCCTGGAGCTTGAGCGAGCTATGGAGCCGATACTCGATGGTGGCGCCGAAGTACCGGGCGTTCAAGTAGTCGCCGGTCCGCAGGCAGGTTCCCAAGTTAACCGTCGCGAAGAGGTTGCGGCTGAGTTGGCGGCCCAGCGCCAGCGTCGTCACGGTGCCACCCGTCGCGAAAGACCCGCTGCCCTGGAGGAACCCGGGCCGGATCTCGACCAGATCGAGCGGCAGCCCGATATCGGAGATCAGCGATCGCTGCAGCTCGGTGGACAACACCGTCGACGCCAGCGAGGCGGCGCTGGTCAGATCGAAGTCGTTCAGCACCCCGCCGCTCAAGAAGGCGTTCGAGGGGCTCCCGGTCACCAGAAGAGCCACCAGGTCTTTTTCGGGCAAGGCGGGTCGGCCGGGCTCCGACGCCAGTGTCAGCTTGGGCACCAGCAGGGTCCCGCTGATCCGCGCGATGACCGGGTAATCGTCGCCGGCGGTCCGCACCAAGTACCGCGCCCGCAAGTCGAGACTCGCGTTCAAATCCGCGGTGTTGAAGTACCGGACCGTCCCCTGCTCGACGGCGAAGGTCCGGAACACCGGTCCGAGCTTGAGGATGTAGGTGCCCCGCCCGGTGACGAATTCGCCGCTCACCCGATACTCGCTCCGGCGAGCCCGGCGCCGCTCCTTGTTGACCACGACCTGGCCTTCGAGCGACACGTTGGCCTCGTTGGAACGAAGCCAGACGTCTTCGCCGACCCGGAACCGGAGGTCGCGAATCGTGAGCGAATCGAGAAATCGGCTCTGGAATTGGGCCCGCAGCCGCTGAGCCCGGAGCGCCGTGGTATCGACCAGATCGACGTTGAGGGGGTCCTCCAAATTGACGATGTCCTTGGTGATCAGGTCGGCGAAGTACACCACACTGTTGGTGGCCAGCGCTTGACCGGTCAGCACCGGACGTTCGATCGGCCCGGTCAGGGCCACCTCGCCCCGAGCCCGGAGCGTGAGGTAGTCGCGAACGTCGATCAGCGGAAAATCGAACGCGGTCAGGCGGAGATCGAGGACCGGCCGGGTGAGCCGCTCGAGCCGCACCGCTCCCCGAATCACCGCCTGCCCGATCCCCCCACCAATCACCAGCGAGTCGGCAACCAAGGAATCGCCGGTGAGCCGAATGGTGCCGTCGATCGGGCCATACCCCACCCCGAGTCCGGGGACGTAGCCCGATCCGTTCCGGAAGCTCACCGATCCGCCCAGCCGAGGCGCATCCCAGGTCCCCGCGACCACCACGTCGATCCCGAGGCTCCCGGCGACCCGACGAACGTTTGGCGTGAGCGCCTCCACCACGCCCAGATCGACGCTGTCGGCGCGGCCTCGAATCGTAAGCCGCCCGGGAAGCTGCCGTTTCCCGGCGGCATCGAACGCGAGGTCGAGCGGCAACTCCGCGTCGACGTCGAGCACCGGCCGGCCGGTTCGCCATAAGGTGAGATTGCTTTGGAACCGCCGGTCTTCGTAGTTGTACACTCCCCGGACCAAGGGCGCGAACACATCGCCGATGGCCGGTCCCGTCACCGAGACCGATCCGCGAAGCGTCGGCGCCGCCCGGGTCCCGCCAACCCGGGCATCCAACGCCACCGTACCGCCGACGCCCGCGGTATCCCGTTGGGCCAAGGCGTAGAGGTCGCGAAGCTCCACCCCGATGGCCGAGATCGCCGCCAGGCCCGCGGACCGGCCGGGGATCGCGCCCTCGAGGCGAATCGAGCCCGATCCATCGGAGGTCTCGACCACCGCCGTGTCGGTGGCTGCCACCGAATCGAGATGGATCCGAATGGGCCGCGCCAGTTGCCAACGCCGGTCGAGCAGATCCAAGGAGAGAGAGTCCACCCCGACCACGGTCGTGCCGTCGCCGGGTTGCCACCTGCCGCCCACGGCGACCGACGCCGTCTGTCCGAGCGATCCGACCACGTTCCAGGCGAGATCCTCCACCGCCCCTGCCGCTCGGCCCCCGAGCCCGGCGAATCGGAACCTGCCCCGTTCCAGCGAATCGATCTCGACCTGGACATCGACCCGGGTCGGTGCGAGGCGGCCGGCATCCACGAACGCCGCGGCCCGGGCCGAGCGGATCTTCGCCTCGAGCCAGGCCACCGAGTCGGCTCGCCCTTGGCCTTCGAGCCGCCATCGATCGAGCGAACCGGTGACGGTCGCCGCCCCAGCGCTGCGCCCCGAAAGAAGCTCATCGTCGAACACTTCCTGGCGCGCCAGCCCGACCACGGTCGCGAGCAACGAATCGAACGGCGACAGGGTCCGCGCCACCCAACCGATTTCGAGCCTCCCGCTGCGACCCTCCGCCCATCCCAAGGCGCCGGCGGCCCCGCTCCCGCCACCTTCCCACTGGAGCGCCGCGGTGTCGACCCGGATCATGCTGTCGGCGATGGCGAGGGTGGTCCAGGCCGAATCGATGGTCAGCTCACGAATCGTCCCGCGCCGCAATTCGAGGCGGAGATCCGTCTCGGGGGCTCGGAGGGTATCGAGAGAGCCTCGAAGCCGGAGTCGGCCCGCGAGCCGGGAAACCGGCCCGCGGCCGCCTAACGCCGCGAGATCGGCATTCTCGAAATCGATCAGCAGCGAATCGGCCGCCCACTTCGGCGGCTGGAGCGTGGTAACGCCACCGAAACGGTACTGACCGATCGCCCCCGTCAACGCCCCCGCCATTTCCAACCGGGCGAGATCGCCTCGCAGGTCCACTCGCCCCCTCACCCGGCCCCGCATCGGGGTGCTCGGGAAACTGGGCCGAATCCCGTCGAACTCCAGGGTATCGACGACCAGGTTGGCCTCGATGCCGAGGATCGGACCGCGGGTGTCGAGGCGGGTCCGCCCGGTCACCGCCGACATCGGCAGCCCGCCGTGCCGGTGTTCGGCCCGGCCGTCGAACACGACATCGCGGAGGGGACCTTCCAGGACCCCGGCCAGGCCGAGCCGGCCCTCGAGCGCCGCTCCCGGCGCCACCAGCCGGACGGTCCCGAGGTCGAGGTCCGACCGCATCAGCCGAGTTCCGTGAAACGTCAGTCCCTCCGGCCCGCCAAGGGTCAGGTCCCCGGCGAACGTCAGGCGATTCTCCGGCTCGCCCGCCACTCTGGCATCACGGAAGGTCCAGTCCGCGTCGACCGTCATCCGGTCGAAGAACCCATCCGCCCGCAACGAACCGGTCAATCGGCCCGCGAACGGCAAGGTGTCGAGATAGGGCCGAATCGCCTCGAGGTCGACATTGTCCAGTCCAACATCCAGGCCCCGGAACCCGAGCCCTCGATGGACGTCGAGAATGGCGGTCAGGCTGCCCTCGACCCGCGAGGTCCGGTCGCCGACCGCCAGGTCGGTCATCCGATATTCGGTTCGACTGCCGGCGATCGGCGAGGAGCGAACCTTGGCCGCCCCCTGCCACGACGGGAACAGGGGGGAGATCCAGCGGAGGTCCGCGAGGTCCATCTCGGGCACCTCGAGGTCGATCGAGTAGAGCACCGTGTCCGCCGGCCAGTCGAGCCGGCCGGATCCCCGGGCGACGGTCCGCGGAAGCGACACTTGCTCCAGCGTGAACAGGAGACTGTCGGCGCCCTGAACGATGGTGCCGGTCAGGTCACGAACCGAGATCCCGGGGTCGCTCACCACGGCCGCCAGGGTGTCGATGGTTGCCGTGAACGGGGTGCGGTCGGGCGAGGAGAGCAACATCATCGGCATCGTCGCGCGGAGCCCTGACACCGTCCGCCGGAGCATCAGGCCATCGGAGCCCAATCCGCCCGGCTCGATGATTCGCCCCGGTTTGGCCCGCTCGGCGACGAGAGCGGAATCGCGCTGTCGCGCGGTGCGAAGCCGACCATCGGGATTCCACGGGGTTCGGACGATGGCATGGCCATCGACGATCGTCAGGTTGTCCAACCGAATCAGCGGCGACGGTCCGCCGCCGCCAATCCCCTCGCCGAGTCGGAGGACCTCCTGGTAGTTCATCCGGCCGCCCCGGTGCTTGACGATCTCGAGCCGCGGGCCGGTTGCGATCACCGAATCGAACACGAACCGCCGAGCGAGCAGCGTCCGGAGCCGATAGCGGATCTCGAGCCGACCGATGTCCGCCAAGAGGGCGCCGGTGGTGTCGCGAATGACCACGGAGTCGAGCGAAAGGCGCGAGAGGAAGTCCCCGCTGATCCGGCCGAGGTGGACCGAGCCGCGCACCAGCCGATTGGACTCCTCGGACAGCAGCCGGGCCAAGAGGTCCTTGCCGGGTCGCGAAATGACCAGGGCCGCGGCGGTCCCCATCACCGCGGCGAGCGCCGCCGCGATGAAGACGAAGGTGGCCCGAGCCAGGGTGCGGCGCATCAGAACGCCTGACCCACGGAGAATTGGATGTTGAACGGGAAGCTCGAACGCTGGACCTTGCGGAAGTCGTCCCGCACCCGGAACAGGTCGTTGCTGGTCGCGGCGAACAACACCCCGGTCGGCAGGTCGGATTTGTTGTAGGCGAGGTCGAAGCGCATCGGGCCGAGGGGAGTCGCGAACCGGAACCCGAACCCCGGGGTCACCCGGAACACGGCACCGGTGGCGAAGGCGCCCCCCCGTTCCCAGACGCCGCCCCCGTCCACGAACAGCGCCCACCGTAACCGACCGGCCAGCAACGGCGAGGGCAGTCGCAGCTCGACATTGGCCAGCGCCAGGGTGTTGCCCCCGGTCGGCGCGACCTGCACCTCGTCGAGGTCGATCACGGTGCTGTCGGGCCGGAGATTGCTTTCGTCGGTCAGGTAGACGACCGGGCCGAGCTGGTTGCGGTCGAACCCACGGACGTCGTTCGCACCGCCGGCGTAGAATCGCTGATCGGGCGGCACGAAGTTGCCAGCGGCGCCACCGAGCCTGAGCCGGGGCGCGAAGGTGATCCCCCCCTTGAGCCGCGCGGCGAGAACCACCTCGCTGCCTAACGGCCGGTACCACGACCCCTCGGCGACCAGCCGAGTGAACTCGGAGAACCGGGTCGACCCGAGCCACGGCGCGCTCACGGTGGCTTCGAAACTGTAGATCGAGCCCCGGCTCGGATCGAGGAGGTTGTTGACCCGTTGTCGCGCCACCGACCCGGTCAGGGTCGCTCCGATTCGCCGATCACTCAGCTGAGCCACGTCCTCCGCCAGGCAGGCGAAGAAGAAGGCGCAGAACCGAACCGGATCGGCCTCCGTCGCGCCATAGGAGATCCGATACGCCAGCGACACCGGCACACCCAGGGCGCCCTCCCGGGTGAAGGTCAGGCTCGCCCCGATGTCGTCCCGAGAAAAGACCCGGAACTCCGAACGCCGCTCGGCGAACAACGAACCGGTGAGCGCGTTGGCCGGCGACAGGAAGGCCGGCCGCCGGAGGGAGGCGGTCAACCCGTAGTTCATCCGGCGAGAGCCCAAGGTGTCCTCCTCCAGCTTGTCGCAGACCGTGGAGCGGAACGGATCCACGGTCACCCCGATCTTGGAAACCTGGCCACTGAAGTCTACCTGGCGGCCACGCCCCCCGACGTTTCGAGCGGTCCAGCCGGCCGCCGCGCGAATGCAGTCGTTGGTCGCGATGCCAAGTCCGGCCCGAGCCCGATGGAGGGGACCTTCCTGAACTCGTACCAGCAACGGAACGGTTTGATCGCCGATGGCGAACCGGGTGGTGTCCGTCCCAACCGACGCGAAGCGGAACAAACCCGATTGGTAGAGGTTGAGCTGACTTCGGTACAGCTCGGCGTAGCGGAACGGCCGGCCGGTTCGGGTCGCCAGGAGCTCGCGCACCAGCGAGGAGTCCACCGCCTCGGTGCCCTCGACCCGAACCGACCCGATGGTCGCCGGTTGCCCGAGCTCGGCCGTCAGCTCGACGACCACACTCCTGGCCGTTCGGTCCACCTCCGGCCGGCGCAACAGCACCGAGGCGGTCGGAAAGCCGCGATCCCAAAGGCGCAGCTGCACCGTGTCGATCGCCGCGAGCAGTCGGTACCGGTTGAAGGGCATTCCTTCCCGGAGCGGCAGATCGCGAACCACTTCGGCGCGATCGGCCAGGGAGTCGAGCCCCGCCACCACGACGGACCGCACCCGGATCGGCTCCCCCTCGGTGATCCGCATCGTGATGAACGCGTCAGTCGCCGTGCGCACGACGGTGGTGTCGACCCGAGCGTCGAGAAACCCGCTCATCTGGTAGAACAGCCGAATCCGGGCGACATCAACCCGGAACTCCCGCTCGTTGAGCCGGCGCTTCTCCCCGAGCCCGAGCCAACGGACCAGGGAGCTCCGGGCAAACCAGCTCGACTTCGTCGTCGAAATCGCTGCCTCGAGGGCCAGCGCGTCGATCGACGCGTTCCCTTCGAAGTCGAGCCGACGAATGACCAAACCCGCGTCTTGAGCCCGTAACGGTTCAGTGACCCCACCAACCGCGACCACTGCCAAAATCCAGAACATGGCAGGGCCCCAACAGGGCGGCGGGCGACGCGCTCCCGGAATTGACCACACGATCTAAATGTAGTAGCCTGATGGCGTTACGTCACCCGTTTCCAGAGGGGCACCGATGCCAGCCGCAACCAGCACGCCGTCCAGGTCCCGTTTCAGCCCCGGATCGGTCGGTGACTAGCCCTAAGACAGTCGCCGCCTTGGCGATCGCGGCGATGACGCTCGCCGGGTCAACCGCGACCGGCCAGCCGTTGGCGCGCCGCCTAACGGCCCGACTCGACTCGACGCCCCTCGACCGCCACGTCTGGGGCGTGGCGGTACTCGGCCGGACCGACCGGCTGATCTTCGGTCGCAACGCCGATCGGCTCTTCATGCCGGCCAGCAACAACAAGCTGCTGGTGACCGCGGTCGCCAGTCGCCGGCTCAAGGCCGGATGGACGACGACCACGTCCGTCTATGGGTCGGGGCCGGTTGTTGCCGGCATCCTCGGCGGCGACTTGATCCTCTATGGCCGGGGGGATCCCACCTGGACCCGGCGTTGTTACGCCATCGAACCCACCCCCCCGGAGGCCTGCGAGCCCTCGAGCGACGCCCGCCTGCGACGCCTCGCCGGCCAGCTTCGAGCCGCGGGGATTACCACCATCGCCGGGGCCCTGGTCGGCGACGGGAGCTACTTCGAGCCCACCTTGACGCACCCGACCTGGGAGCAGGACGATCTGGTCTGGGGGTTTGCCGCTCCGGTATCGGGCCTCGGCTTCAACGAGAACGTCGTCGTGGCGACGGTGACCGCCGGCTCCGCCCCGGGACAACTACCGCAGGTCGCGCTGGATCCGGACATCGGCGGTCTCGCGGTCGAGGTTCGAGCCCGGACCGTGCCGGCCGGCCAGCCCGCCGACCTCACCTGGCGACGCTCCGAAGATGGTCGCCATGTCGTGGTCGAAGGAACGATTCGGGTTGGCGATTCCGATCGCTCGTCCCTCGCGGTGCCAGACCCCAATCGGTTCGCGGCCCTCGCGTTCGCCCGAGTGCTCGCCGACTCCGGCATCGTCATCAGGGGCGGCGTCGCAGGCACCACCGACTCGCTCGTCACTCGGGCCGCCCGGGCAGGTACCCCCCTCGCGACCGTGGAGTCCCGCCCGGTCGAGGATTGGATCTTCGCGATTCTGAACGTCAGTCAGAATTGGTTCGCCGAGACCCTCCTCAAACAACTCGGCGCCCAATTCGGCACCGGCGCCAGCTGGGCCGAGGGGCTTCGAATCGAGCGGCGGTTTCTGGTCGACTCGATGCGGCTCGACTCGACCCAGTTCTTTCCCCACGACGGTTCGGGCCTCTCGGCCAAGAACCTGGCCTCGCCGCTGGTATTCGCAACGGTGCTGGCCGCGATGCGCCGACATCCGCGATACCCGGCGTTCGCGGCCGGGATGCCTCGGAGCGGGGCAACCGGCTCTCTCAGGAATCGGTTCCAGACGACCCCGGTGATGCACCAGGTCCGGGCCAAGACCGGAAGCATCGGCCAAGTGAACACCCTGTCGGGCTATCTCGACGCCGATTCGACTCTCGCGGCCCGACCCCGCCCCTGCCGGACCTTCAGCGTGCAAGCCAATCACCATACTCTGGGCGGCAGGACCATGATCCAGGCGATCGACAGCGTCATCGTCGAGATCGCCCGCGATACGCCCTGCGCCCAGGCGCCGCCGGGAGTTGCCAAGCCGGTATCTTCCCCCTGACCTCGCGAGGAGCCCGCGTGAAGATCTACACCAGGACTGGCGACGGCGGCACGACCGGACTCTTCGGCGGGGGCCGGGTCAGCAAGCATCACGTTCGGGTCCAAGCGTACGGCGAAATCGACGAGTTGAACGCCTCCCTCGGCGTGGCCCGTTCGACACCGCCGACCGACTTCCACGACGAACTCCTCGAGTCGATCCAGCGCGATCTCTTCTCCATCGGGGGCCACCTGGCTACCCCCGATCCGACCAAGGTGGCAGCGGCGCTGGCCAAGGCCGACCTGTCCGCTGAGCGGGTCGCCACCTTCGAACGGACCATCGACGCGGCCGACGGAGAGATGCCCGCGCTCACCGCTTTCATACTGCCGGCGGGCAGTCCCAAAGCCACGGCCTTGCACCTGGCCCGAACGGTCTGCCGCCGGGCCGAGCGGAATGTCGTCGCGCTGGCGGCCGACGAGCCGGTTCCGCCCCAGTTCCTGATCTACCTCAACCGCCTCTCGGATCTCCTCTTCTCGCTGGCGCGGCTGGCCAACCACCGGGCCGGATTCGGCGACGTGACGTGGTGAGCCGAGGGCGCCGCCTCGTCGTCAGGCACGCTCTCGGTCGCTACCCGGTCCTCATCGAGCCCGGAATCAGCCGGCGCCTGGCGAGCGCGGTCGCCGCCCTGGCGCCTGGGCGTCCCGCGGTGCTGGTCACCGACCGGCTGGTCTCCCGGGTGGTCCCAGTGGGTGGCCGCTGGCCGTCGATCGTGGTGCCCCGCGGAGAGGCGGCGAAGTCACGGCGGGTCTGGGCCACGGTGACCGACGCCCTCCTCGCTCGACGGGTCGGGCGAGACGCGGTGGTCGTCTCGCTGGGCGGCGGAGCCGTGAGCGACCTCGCTGGCTTCGTGGCGGCGACCTATCTCCGGGGAATCCCCTTCATCGCGGTGCCGACCACCCTGCTCGCGATGGTCGATGCCTCGGTCGGCGGCAAGACCGGGGTGAACTCGCGGTTCGGGAAGAACTTGGTCGGGAGTTTCTGGCCCCCGATCGGCGTGGTGGTTGACCCGGAAGTGCTGAGAACGCTCGCGGCGGTTCATTACCGCGGCGGGCTGATCGAGGCGATGAAACACGGCCTCGTGGCCGACCGCGGGTACCTCCGCTGGATCCTCCGCAACCGGGACCGGCTGATCGCCCGCGACCCCGGGGCGGTCGGACGCCTGGTGGCCCGGAGCGTCGCGATCAAGGCGGCCATCGTCGAGCGGGACGAGCGGGAGCGGGGGCCCCGCGCCACGCTGAACGCGGGGCACACGGTGGGACACGCGATCGAGCAGGCGACCGGATACCGGATCGGTCACGGCGATGCGGTGGCGCTGGGACTCGTCGCCGAGACCCTCCTGGCGGAGCGGCTGGGCTGGCGACCCGACCCCACCGCGGCGGAGCTGGCGGACTGGCTCGCGGGATTCGGGTGTCCGCTCCGGTGGCCCTCGGTGTCGGATCGGGCGTTGCTCGGCGCGATGGGCCGCGACAAGAAGTCGACCGGCGGCGCGATCGGAATGGCGCTGCCTCGGGGCGACCGTCCGGCGGCCGGGCGCCGGGGCCGGTGGACGGCGGCGGTGGACCGGCTCAGCGTTAGGCAGGCTCTCGGCGACGTTCGGCGGCTCCTGGCGAGCCGCCTTCCCACACGTTATCAACATCGCCGTGACGGTTAACGCCTTTCGAATCAAAGCGTTAGTCGTTTTCGTCCACACCCATCCACAACGGAGTTCTCCACGTTCGTAGACAAAACGGCCAAGTCGTTGCTGCCTAACGGCATGACGTGTTGAAAGCCTAACGCTATTGACATCGAGCCTAACACTTTCCTAGATTGCTCGGCGTTCCCGGTATACAATTGCGTTCGAACGCCGCTGCGCGGCTTCATCATTCCTTGCGAGTCGGTACATCTCACTTTTCGAGGTGCTATGCGCGCCGTTCGAGAACGGCGGCCCCGAACCATGGGCCGATCGTCCCCCGGTAGTTCGTTCGACCAGTACCTGCTCGACATCCGCAAGCTCCCGATGATCTCGGACCCCAAAGAAGAGGTCCGAATCGCCAAACGCGCCCGCAAAGGCGACCCCGACGCGATGGATCGATTGGTCACCGCCAATCTCCGCTTCGTCATCTCCTACGTGAAACGGTTCCAAGGCCACGGACTCGACCTCGCCGAGCTGGTCGCCATCGGCAACGAAGGCTTGCTCAAGGCGGTCCGGAAGTTCGACCCCGCCCACGGCGTCAAGTTCATCAGCTACGCGGTGTGGTGGGTCCGCCAGTGCGTCCTCAAGGCGCTCGCCGAGCAGACCCGGACGGTTCGAATTCCGCTCAATCAGAACGCGGCACTGCTTCGGATGGCCAAGATCGAGAGCCTCCTGGCCCAGGAACTCGGCCGCTCACCGACGGATGCCGAGACCGCCCGGGTCCTCGACGAGTCGGTCGACACGATCCGGGCCTCCCGCCTGGTGTCGTCGGTCGAGATCTCTCTCGATGCCCCGATCGAACGGAGTGACTCCGGCTCGGCCACCTACGGCGAGCGGGTGCCCGGCACCATCGGCGGGGAGATCGAGGACTTCGTCGACGCCCGCCTCCAGAAGGAGTTCCTGGCTCGGATGTTCGCCGAGTACCTGACCCCCCGAGAACGGCGGATCCTCTCGCTCTACTACGGGCTCGAAGAGGGCTCGGAGGCCCTCACCCTCGAGGGAATCGGCGCCCTCCTCGGTGTGACCCGGGAACGAGTCCGCCAAATCCGGGAGCGAGCGTTCGAGAAGCTCCGGAACTCGCCCGAAGTGAAGTACCTCCAGCGCACCAAGCTGGCCTAGCGGCCCCGAGCCACCTCGCCAGTCGCCCAGGGCCGACCCATTACTGGTCGGCCCGGTGCCGTCGTACCTTTCGGGGATGCCGCGGCTGCCGCTGTTCCCCCTCTCGACGGTCCTCTTCCCAGAGGAAAGCATCCCGCTTCACATCTTCGAGCCGCGGTACCGCCGGATGCTGGCGGCGGCCATCGAGGATCGGCATCGGTTCGTGCTGCTGCCGCCAGGACCCGATGGCGCCGATCCTACCCCCGGGCTGGTCGGAACGGTCGCCCGGATCAGAGCGGTTCAGCCCCTCGAGGATGGTCGGTCGAACATCGTGGTAACCGGCGAGAACCGAGTGATCCTCCGTTTCGCCGAGGCGGTCGAGGGCGGGTATTTGGTCGGCGAGTTCGACGAGTTCCTCGACCGCGTCGACACCGAGGGTGTCTCCCGCGCCGACGCCGCCCGGCTGTCGGCGCTGACCCTCCGCCTGGCCACGGCGGTCGCGACCCTGGCCGACCGGGAAGCGGAGAGCGAATACAGCGTCGAGCCGGCGACCCTGAGCTTTCAAGCCGCCGCCCTGGTCGATTGGGACCACCCGACCAAGCAGCGGTTTCTCTCGATCCGATCGCCGGCGGAACGGGTGGCTCGGCTCCTCGCCTCGTTGCCTGGGCAGGTGGCCCGGTTCGAGGCGCGGGCCCGAGTTCATCAACGGGCGACCACCAATGGCACCGGCAAACACTGACCGGCCCGACCCGGGTCTGCTCGCGGCGCTCGGCGCGATCGTCGGGCCCAAGTGGGTTCGCTCGCACCTCACCGAACGGCGGCCGTTCGAGGCCGACGGCCTGCCGACCCACGCCTCGGTCCCGATGGCGGTCGTTCTTCCCTCCTCCCGCGAGCAGGTCATCGCGGTCCTCAAGCTCCTCGCCGAGCGGAACGTCCCGTGGGTGGCTCGGGGTGCCGGGACCGGACTGTCGGGGGGTGCCCTCGCCGGCGGGAACGCGGTCTTGATCCCGCTCACCCGAATGAACCGGATCCTCTCGATCGATCCGGTGCGCCAGCGGGCCGTGATCGAACCGGGCGTCGTCAACGCCAGGTTGTCGGACGCGGCCGCGCCGTTCGGGCTCCAGTACGCCCCGGACCCGTCCAGCCAAACCGCCTGCACGATCGGCGGAAACGTGGCCGAGAACGCCGGTGGCCCTCACTGTCTCAAGTACGGCACCACGACCAACCATGTGGTGGCGCTCGAAGCGGTGTTGCCGGATGGATCGTTGGCCCGGCTCGGTAGCCCGCATGGCGAGCCGTGGGGACCGGATCTGGTTGGACTGTTCGTCGGCTCGGAAGGTATGTTCGGCATTGCTCTCGAGATCACCGTTCGGTTGGTCCCGCTTCCCACGACGATTCGGACCCTGCTAGCGGATTTCGCCACGGTGCGGGACGCCACCGAGGCGGTCGGGAGCATCGTGGCGGCCGGTATCGTGCCGGCCGCGCTCGAGATGATGGACCAGGCGTGCATCGCCGCCGTCGAAGCGTCGATCTACGCCGCCGGCTATCCGACCGACGCGGCGGCCGTGCTCCTGGTGGAACTCGACGGTGCCACGGCGAGCGTCGAGGCCGAAGCGGCGCTGGTCCACGAGCTGCTGCGGGCCCACCGAGCTCGGGGCGTCAGGTCGGCCGAGACCGCGACGGACCGGGCCCGGCTCTGGCAGGGGCGCAAGAAGGCGTTTGGAGCGATGGGACGGGTGGCCCCCGACCTGGTGGTCCAAGACGCGGTCGTACCCCGCTCGAGCCTCCCGTCGATTCTCGAGACCATCGGCACGATCGGCCGGAAATACCGACTCACGGTCTGCAACGTCTTCCACGCCGGCGACGGGAACCTCCACCCGAACATCTGCTACGATCGACGGGACTCGGCGCTCGCGGACCGGGTCGCCCGGGCCAGCGCCGAGATCATGGAAGCGTGCGTGGCGGCGGGCGGTTCGATCACCGGCGAGCACGGTGTCGGGGCTGACAAGATCGACTACATGCCGATGATCTTCGACTCCACCAGCCTGGCCATGATGTGTGATGTCCGGCGGGTCTTCGACCCGGCCAACCGGGCCAACCCCAACAAGGTCATTCCGATCCACGCCTGCCGGGAATGGCGGGAGCCCCAATGAGCGTCTCGATCCTCGAATCCCTTCGGTCTATCGCCAAGAGTGCCGTGATCAGCGGTCCCGACGGAGTTCCGGTGGTCCGGCCCGACTCGGCCGAGGCGATCGCGGCGGTCTTGGGGCACGCGTCGGAACAGGGCTGGCGGGCGCGGGTCGAGGGTCGCGGAAGCTGGATGCCGACCGACGCCCCTGCCGACTTCGTGATCAGGACCGGGGGCCTCGACCGGGTAGTGTCGGTCGCCCCGGCCGACCTGGTCGCCACCGTGCAGGCCGGGGCGACTCTCGAGACCATCGACCAGTCGCTCGCGGCTCATCGATGCTGGCTCCCGATCGACCCTCCAGGCGGCGACAGCCGATCGTTAGGCTCGGTCCTCGCGACCGCCACCGCGGGACCGCTTCGGCACCGATTCGGGCCCGTCAAAGACCACGTCCTCGGCACCACGGTGGTGACCGGCGACGGCCGGATCGTCAAGGCTGGCGGGATCGTGGTGAAGAACGTCGCCGGCTACGACCTCACCAAAATCCAAATCGGGGGCTTTGGCGCGTTCGGGGTCGTCGTGGAAGCCAACCTTCGGGTTCGGGCGGTGCCGGCGGCACGGGCCTTGGTCGTCGCGACCGGAACCCTGGACCTCTTGCTCGACCAGGCCCGACTCCTCCGCGAGGCGGCGATCGACTTGGCGTCCCTCGAGCTGTGCTCGCCAACCCTGCTCGGCGGGGATCGGTGGACCCTGATCGTGCAAGCCACCGGCACCGCCCCTGGCGTGGCCGCGGAAATCGACCGGGTCCGTTCGGTCGCGAGCGGGGCGTCGTTCGAGGGGCTCGGCCCGGGGCAGGCCAGCCGGCTCAATCGGGCCGTCGCCCAGGCGGCCCTCGACGGGCCGGTGTCTCTCCGGGCCGGCGTCCTCGCGGCCGGCACGCCGGACTTGGTCGACACGTTAGGCGAGACCATCGGGCACCGGCGGCTCTCGGCGAGCCTCGGCGCCGGGGGCGTTCGCTGGGTCGGGAACCCGACCGAGGCCCACGTCCGAGCGCTCCGGCATCGATTCGCCGAGCGCGAAGTCCCCCTCACCCTCGAACGGGCCCCCTGGGCGTTCCGCCGGGCGGTGGGTCACTTCGGCGCGTTCCGCGAGGGCGTCCGCCCGATCGCGGCGCGGCTTCGGAGCACCTTCGACCCGAAACACGTCCTGGTCTCGGCCATCGAGGCAACCGAGTGACCGGCACCCGGGGCGGTTTCGAGGCGCTCGATCCGTGCGTCCATTGCGGCTTCTGTCTGCCCGCTTGCCCGACCTATCTCGCCACCGGCGACGAGAACGACAGTCCTCGAGGCCGGATCCACCTGATCCGGGCGCTCGAGCGGGGAGAAATCCAACCCACCGATCGCGCCCTGGTGGAGCACCTGGACGCCTGTTTGGGCTGTCGGGGCTGCGAGCCGGTCTGCCCGTCCGGCGTCGGTTACGGGCGAGGGCTCGAAGCCGCCCGGGTGCGGCTCGCGGCCGCGGGACGGCTACCCCTCGAGGTCAGAGCGATCCTCGCGGTCTTCGCCCGGGCGTGGCTGCTGCGACCCGCGCTGCTCCTGGCCCGTTGGTTTCGAGCGACCGGTTTCCCCGACCGCTTGTCCGGGCATTCTCCGATCCAATTCCTCCTCGGGATGCTGGCCTCGACCACCGCCGGCCCGAGCGGTTCGACGCCCAAGCCCGCCCCGGCGACGAGAGGCCGGGTCGCGCTCTTTCGCGGCTGCGTCATGGATGGTCTCTTCGGGCATGTCCACGAGGCGACCCGGCGAACCCTCGCGGCCAACGGCTACGAGATCGTCGAGGTCGATGGTCAGACTTGCTGCGGCGCCCTCCACGACCACGCCGGCGACCGAGCCGGCGCGGCGGCCCTCGCCGAGGCCAATCTCCGGGCCTTCGCGGGGCGAGCCGATTTCCTGGTCGTCAACAGTGCCGGCTGCGGCGCTCTTCTCAAGGACCTCCCTCACCTCATCCCGTCCGACGCGGCCCGTGCCCTGGCAGCCAAGGTCCGCGACGTCACCGAGTTGCTCGCGGCGGCGGGACCTCGGCCGGGCGCTCCCCTGGCCGAGCGGGTGTGCTACGACGCCCCCTGTCACTTGCAGCATGCCCAGGGGATCCATCGGGAGCCGCTTCAGGTGCTCAATGCCATTCCCGACCTCGAGATTGCGCTCCTGCCGGGATTCGATCGCTGTTGCGGCAGCGCCGGGCTGTACGGCGTGCTCCATCCCGAGCTGTCGCGGGCGATCCTCGGGGAGAAAGTTGCCGCGATCGCCGCCGCAACTCCCCAGCCGAGCCTCGTCTTGACCGGTAATCCCGGATGCCTGATGCAAATCGGTGCTGGACTCAGGGCGGCCGAGCTTCCGATCGGCGTTGCCCATCCGGTCGAACTGCTGGACCGCTCTTACCGGGCGGCGGGCTACTACCACTAACCGTGGCGCGCCTGATTCGATACCCCGACGCGAGAGCATCGCGCCTCGACCACGGTCCGGTCCTGGTGACGACCCAGCCTGGGGTGTTCCGAATCACCGGCCCCGGATCGGTGGCGTGCGTTCAGGGCGTCGTCAGCCACGACGTCGCCGGTCCGGGGCCCAACTCGCTGGGCTACGGCGCGATGCTGACCGCGAAAGGAATGATCGCGGTCGACTTGTGGACCATTCGGCTCGACGACGCCATCGTCCTCGTCGTCGAGGCCGCCAGCGCCGAGACGGTCGCCGGGCTCCTCGCCCGGCAGTTGCCGCCCCGCCTCGCCCGAGTGCGCGACGAAACGGGGACGGTCGCGGCGCTCTGGGCCATTGGCCGGCGAGCCCAGCGACCAGAATTCCCCGCGGCTGGGCGGGTGGCGGTTGACGAGCACGGCACCGTAACGGCTCGCGGCACCGGGGTCGCGTGGTTCGACTGGGTCGCGATCGGCTCCATCGACCATATCGAGGCGCTCCGCCGCGGGTGGTCGACGGGCGGTGCCCCCATCGGGGATGCCGACGACCTTGCAGCGGCCAAGATCCGGGCCGGGTTCCCGTCGGCGGGCGCCGAGATCGGCGACAAGACTTTACCTCAGGAGGTCGATTTCGATCGACTCGGGGCCGTGTCGTACACCAAGGGCTGCTTCGTTGGCCAGGAGACGGTGGCCCGCCTTCACTCCCGGGGGCATCCCAACTGGCTGCTCCGGCGTTTTCGCCACCCCGGTCCGGGGGTTCCGGACGAGGTTCTGGTCGATGGGAAAGTGATCGCCCGACTCGGCACCGGACTGGTCGCCGACGACGGCGGGATTACGGGCCTGGCCCTGGTTCGGCGGGAGGTCGACCTCGCGACACCGGTCGGCGGATTTCAGTTCGACCCGATCGGCGGTGAGGGGAAAAGCGAAGCCCCGGCCGTCGGGCCGGGGCTCTAACCACTACATCCAGCGCTTAGTGCGCCTTGGCCGAATCGCCCGCCATCGCGGTGCTGTCATGGGACATCGCGGCGGAGTCCGCCGGAGCGGTCGTGGCCGGGGCCGGGGCCGCGGCGGCAGCGGTATCAGCAACGGGTGCATCGGCCTTCTTTTCGCCGCAAGCGGCGAGGGCCACGGCTGCGGCGACGAACAGATACTTCGACATTGATACTCCTCAGTGAGCGGGGTTTACTTTGTCCGGGGTCGTTTGGGCGCCCGATGGCGCGAAAACAATGCCGGTGAAGATAGCCTCAGGTTCGCGCTTGTCAATGGCCCGTAATGACTTACCCGACCGCCTCTTGGATGGGGATCGGCCACTGGGCTAGCCGACGGGCAACCGCGCGCCAACCGATCCCAAGGCCCCAACAGCTCAAAGGGAAGGACCGAACCAAATGCGACCGACGAACGTGGGCGAGTTGAAGCGATCCGATTGGGTCGCCGGCGGCCGCGCTGAACGCTCGGTTCGCGACGAGATCCGGGCCAACCTGCTCGCCGCCTTGGAAGCCGGGAGCCCCCTGTTTCCCGGCATCCGGGGCTTCGAGGATTCCATCATACCTCAGGTCGTCAACGCCTTGTTGGCCCGTCAGGATTTCATCCTGCTGGGCCTCCGCGGCCAAGCGAAGAGTCGGATTCTCCGGGCGCTGACCGGCTTTCTCGACGAATGGATGCCGATCATCGCGGGCAGCGAGGTCAACGACCATCCCCTAGCGCCAATCTCCAAGTTCGGTCGTGACCGTTTGGCCGAGTTGGCCGATGCCACCCCGATCGCCTGGGTCCACCGGAACGACCGGTATGTCGAGAAGCTGGCGACCCCCGACGTGACCATCGCCGACCTGATCGGGGATCTCGACCCGATCAAGGCCGCTCGCGGAGGTCACCTGCTGTCCGACGAGTTGACGATGCATTACGGGCTGCTGCCACGCGCGAATCGGGGCATCTTCGCCATCAACGAGCTGCCCGACTTGAGCGGCAAGATCCAAGTCGGGCTGTTCAACGTGATGCAAGAGGGCGACGTCCAGATCAAGGGCTATCCGGTCCGGCTTCCGCTCGACGTGGTGCTCGTCTTCACCGCCAATCCGGAGGATTACACCGCGCGGGGCAAGATCGTCACGCCCCTCAAGGACCGGATCGGCGCCGAGATCCAGACTCACTACCCCAAGAGCGTCGGCCTCGGTATGGAGATCACCGCTCAGGAGGCGTGGGTCGAGCGGCCCGGGGCCGGCGTGGCGGTACCGGAGTTCGTTCGCGAGGTCATCGAGCGAATCGCGTTCGAGGCTCGGAGCGATCGCCGGATCGACCGTCGGTCCGGGGTCAGCCAACGCCTTCCGATCAGCCTGCTCGAGAACGTGGTGTCGAACGCCGAGCGGCGCGGAGCCTCGTTAGGCGAGCCCGCCCCGATCGTGACCCGAATCAGCGATCTCTACGCGGCGCTTCCCGCGATCACCGGCAAACTGGAGCTCGAGTACGAGGGCGAGCTCCAAGGCGGCGAGACCATCGCCAAGGAGCTGATCCGCCGGGCGGCGAACCGGACCTTCCTCGAACGGGCCGCCGATTTCGACCCGGAGCCGATCGAAGCGATCGTCACCTGGTTCGATGGCGGTCAGGCGCTCAAGCTCGCCCCGGAAGAGCGGAGCGACCTGGCGATCAAGGCGTTTCGGACCGTGCCGGGCCTGGCCACGGTCGCCGCGGCCATCGCCGAGGGACCCGAAAGCGATGCCGGGACCCTGGTCGCCGCCTCGGAACTCGTGCTGGAGGCCTTGGCCGCCCAGAAGCGGATCAGCCGAACCGAGGATTTTGGCTGGACCGCGCACCGGCCCACCCGCCCCGAACGGCGTCGCGAGATCGACGACTAGGTCGCCCGCCGTTCGCGGGTTTCCGCGGGCCACAGGGTTTTGGCCCGGCCCACCACCGTGGCCACCACTTGATCGATGCCCAGCGCCGAGGTGTTGAGCACCATGTGATAACGGGAGGCGTCGTTCCAGTCGCGATGGTAGTACTCCTGGTGGTAGCGGGCCCGGTTGGCATCCGACTGGGCCACCAGCGCGGCCGCGTCCGCAGGTGAACGACCGATCCGGACCGCCACGGTACCGACCCGGTCCTCCCTGGGCGCCACGACTTTGACGTGCAGGCCATCCGGCTGGCCGGCCAACACCGCGGGCGCCGCGCGCCCGACCAGCACGATTCGGCCCTCCCGGGCCAGCTCGGCCACCACGCTCTCGGTGATCTTTACCAGCTTGGCCTCGTCACCCTCGGGATCCTCGTCCGCGGGCGCGGAGAGGATTTCCGGGGCCGCCCGCATCAGCATCCGGAGGAGCCGCTCGAAGAACCCCGGCGCCCGTTCCTCCCGCTCCCGAACCTCGGCCGGGCTCAGGCCGGACCGGGCCGCGATCTGGTCGACGATTTCGTTGTCGACGACTCGCCAGCCCAAGGCGGCCGCGACCTGCCGCGCCACCTCGCTCCCCCCCGCCCCCATCTCGCGCGAGATCGTGATGATCATGCCGCCTCCGAGCCGATCGGTCGCTCTCGCCGAAACATGCCCATCCGCCAGCTCACCCACACCGAGACCGCGAGACAGATCAGCCCGCCCAACAAGATCGCACGCGACGGTCCGAATTGCTCGCCCACCCAGGCCGCCTGGGCCGACCCGAAGGGGGCCAGCCCGATCACGATGAACGAGTAGAGGCCGACGATCTGCCCCCTCAGGTGGTCTGGCGCGCTGGTCTGGAGAATGGTGTTGGTCATGATCGCGTTGAGCGCCATGGTAAGCCCGGTCAGCACCAGCACCACGACCGTGACCGAAAACACGTGAACCGTCCCCAGCGCGAGCAGGCTGAGCCCGAGGCCGATCCCGGCCACGAAGGCCACCCGCTCTCGGGGAAAGCGCTGCCCGATCCAGGCCAGGGTCAAGGCTCCACCGGCGGCACCGATGCCGAACGCCGACATCAACCCACCGTAGCCGCCCACCTCGGCACCGAGTTCCTTCCGGGCGAAGGCCGGGAGAATCGCGATCAGCGAGGCGCCGAAGAGCGTGAAGGTGGTCGTCAGGGTCACCAGTGCTTTGGTGAGCGGCACCCGAAAAACGTGATCCATGCCAGCCAGCACGCCGGCCCGGCGGCTGCCAACCTGGGGCTGGGTCTGCTCAGGATCGATCCGAGCCAGGCCGATCAGTACCGCGAGGAAGCTCGCCGCGTTGACGAAGAAACACGCCGCGGGCCCGAACGCGGCGCTCACCAGGCCGGCGAAGGCCGGGCCGACCACCCGCGAGAGGTTGAAGGCGGAACTGTTGAGCGCGATGGCGCTGAGGAGGTGTTGTTTCCCGACCATCTCGACGAGGTAGGCCTGCCGGATCGGGATCTCGAAGGCGCTGACGAGGCCGGAGAAGAGCGCCAACGCGTAGATCCACGGCACCGTGATCAGCCCCGCCACGGCCAGTCCGCCGACGAAGAGCGCCTCGACCAAGAAGAGGGTCTGCAGCAACATCAGCCATTGGCGTTTGTTGACCCGATCCGCGACCACCCCGCCATAGAGGGTCAACAAGAGCACCGGTAAGGCACCCAGCGTCGACACCAGACCGGTCTTGAGGGTGGAGTCTGTCAGCTCGAGGACCAGCCAACTGAGGGCCACCGTCTGCATCCAGGATCCGCACAGCGACACGAACTGGCCGACGATGAACAGTCGGAAGTTCCGATACTCGAGCGCGCCGACCTTGAAGTTGACCCAGCGTTTGGCGGAAGTGGACGACACCGGGACAAGATATCGACCCGTCCCCGACGCCGCGACGGGGTGCGCCTCCAGGCTTCCCAGGGACCGGGTCCGGCGCCACCTTTCGGGCGATGCGGTACACGACGTACGCGAAGTACACCAAGGAACTCGCCGACCTGGTCAACCTCCAGGGCCTGCTCGACCAGCTGGGCGACTTCCTGCTCCAGTCCGGCTTCGCCGGCGGCCCGGAGGACTGGCCCTGGTGGGCCGATCCGCCGCAGGGCGGCGACCGCTCGATGGACGCCCTCCGCGAGGCCATTATCCAGGCGCTGCTGCAATCGGGCCAACTCACCCCGGAGATGGTGCGCTATCTCCGGGGTGACTCGTCCGGCGACGAGGCCCGTGACCGGGAGATCGAGCGCCAGCTTTCCGAGCTGCTCGACCAGATCGTCCAGCGGCTGATCGACGAGGGCTACCTCAAGACCAAGGAGCCCCCGAACGTCCCGGCCGGTTATTCGGCCGTGGTTGGGCCTGGCGGTCAAGCCCGGGCGGCCGCCGACCAGGTTCAGTTCGATCTGACCGACCGGGGGCTCGACTTTCTGGGGTACCGGACTCTCAAGAATCTGCTGGGGAGCATCGGCAAAGCGAGCATGGGGACTCACGACACCCCGTACCTCGCGACCGGCGTGGAGGCCGAGGCCGGCTCCAAGCCGTACGAATTCGGCGACGCGCTCAACATCGACGTGCCGGCCACGTTAGGCTCGGCCATCGCCCGGCACGGCCTCGCCATTCCGCTCGAGCTCGACTACGGCGACCTGATGGTCCATCAGGCCGAGTACCGTTCCTCGGCGGCGACGGTGCTGATGCTCGACTGCTCCCATTCGATGATCCTCTACGGCGAGGACCGTTTCACCCCGGCCAAGAAGGTGGCGCTGGCGCTCACCCATCTGATCCGAACCCAATACCCCGGCGATTCGCTCCGGGTGGTCCTCTTTCACGACACCGCGGAGGAGATCCCGCTCGCGACCCTGGCCCGCGCCCAGGTCGGCCCCTACCACACCAACACGGCGGAAGGACTCAAGCTGGCCCGGCGGATCTTGTTGAGCCAGAAGAAGGACATGCGGCAGATCATCATGATCACCGACGGCAAGCCGTCGGCGATGACCTTGCCGGATGGGCGGGTCTACCTCAATTCCGGCGGGCTCCATCCCCAAGTACTCGAGACCACCTTTCGCGAGGTCGCCGCCTGCCGCCGCGCCGGCATCATGGTGAACACCTTCATGCTGGCCCGGGACCCGGCGCTGGTGGGGTTCGTCAAGAAGGTGGCGGAGATGTGCCGCGGCAAAGCGTACTTCACCAACACCATGACGTTAGGCCAGTTCATTCTGATGGATTTCCTGCGGCGGCGCACCACTAGGGGCTGACGGAGGGGGGCAAGGTCGATGCGAACGCTGGTCTCGATCCCGGCGGGAACGGTTGCGTGGGTTCCGGTCGAGGCCCAGACCCGGCTCGGCACCGTCGGCAGGTTCACCGCATCGGCTCGGCGCCCCTGCCGCTGAAAGGCCCGAACGGCCCTATCGAGGGGACGCCTCAGCCTCCCCGGACGTGCCGGTTGAAGAATGCGATGGTCCGCTCCCACGCAAGTTTGGCGGCCGCGGCGTCATATCGGGGCGTGGTGTCGTTGTTGAACCCATGCTGGGTGCCGGGATACAAGTGCCGTTCGTACCGAACCCCGGCGGCCTGAAGCGCTTTCTCGAAATCCGGCCAGCCCGCGTTGATCCGATCGTCGACCTCGGCCGATTGCACCATCAGCGGGCATTTGATCTTCGGAACGTCCGCCAAATTGGGCCCGGAACCGTAGAACGGCACCCCGGCCGCGAGGTCGGGCAGGCGGGTCGCGAGGTAGTTCACCATCCCGCCGCCCCAGCAGAAGCCCACCGCGCCGACTCGGCCGGTGCATTCGGGTCGGGCCTGCAGAACCGCGACCGCGGTGACGAAGTCTTCCCTGCTTTTGGGTTGCTCGAGCCTCGGGAACAGCGCCCGCGCCTGGTCTTCGGTTCCCGGATAGCCGCCCAACGGAAAGAGGGCGTCCGGCGCGAAGGCGACGAAGTTGTCGAGCGCCAGCCGCCGGGTGATGTCCTCGATGTGCGGATTGAGGCCTCGGTTCTCGTGGATCACCAGGATGCCGGGGAGCTTGCCCTGGGCGCGAGCCGGCCGAACCAGGTAACCCCGCATCCGACCGTGGCCGTTCGGCGACGGGTATTCGAGATACTCCGGGTTGATCCGGGCGTCGTTGGGCCGGATCACCTGGGCCTCGGCGAACTTCGGGCTGAGCTCGTCCAGGAGCATCGCCGCGGTCACGCCGCCAACCGCGAACTTGCCGGCCCGATCGAGAAATCCGCGGCGGTCGAGCGCCCCGTGAACGTAGGCGTCGAACAGGAGCAGGAGCTCCTGGTCATAGTCATGAGCGGTCTTGCGTTCCATGGGAACTCCTGGGCTCGGCGTGCCGGACCGACCGGGGGTGGTCAGGACCGGCTCCGACTAAGCTGCCTCGGTTGCCTTGGGCCCGCAAGAATCGGCGGGTGGAGTCTTTCTGGTCAGTGAGTGCCGGCCGAGGCCCGCTCCGGTACCGCCCGGTCGCGCCGGAACCGATCGAGCGCGAACGGCGCGATCAGCGAGGGAACCTGCCCCGTGGCCAGCAGTTCCGCCATGGCAAGCCCCGACGCCGGAATCGCCTTGAATCCCCAAGTTCCCCAGCCCGAGGATATCAGGAAATTCTCGACCTCGCAGAGTCCCATCAGGGGGGAATAATCGGGCGTCATGTCACACAGCCCGGTCCATTGGCGGAGGATCCGGAGCTTGGCGAGGAAGGGGAACAGGTCGATCGCGCGGGCCGAACAGGACGCCAGGAACGGAAAGGTCGATCGAGTCGAGTAACTGGTGAAGGGGTCGATCTCGGCGCCGATCAGCACTTCGCCGCGGGCGCTCTGCGATACGTAGATGTGAAGGTCCGCCGAGGCGACGATCCGATCGAGCACCGGCTTGTAGGCTTCGGTCACATAGGCCTGAAGGGGATGGGTCACGATCGGCAATCGAATCCCCGCCATGTTGGCGATGTCGGTGACGTAGCCGCCGACCGCCGAGAGGACCTTTCCCGCCGCGATCGGGCCTTGGTTGGTGCGGACACCCCGGCACCGGCCTCCTTCGATGTCGAGCCCGGTGACCTCGATCCCCTGGTGGATCTCGACGCCGAGCCGCTGCGCGGCCATCGCGTAGGCCCAGGCAACCGCGTCGTGCCGAATGATGGCCCCGGGCGGGTGATACGCGGCGCCCAGGATCGGCCGTTTGCCACCACCCGTCATGTCGAGCTCGGGACAGGTCGCCTTGACTTGGGCGGCGTCGAGAAAGACCGTGTTGACGCCGAACTGCTGGTTCTGGAGCGCGCGCTCCCGCTGGTTGCGGAGCTGGGGTTCCGAATGGGCCAACCAGAGCAGACCGCGCTGCGACCGGAGCATGTTGTAATCGAGGTCCTGCCCCAGCGTGGCGTATAGCTGGTAACTCGCTCGATAGAATGCGATGGTCTCGGGCGTCTTGTAGTTGGCCCGCAACACGGTGGTGTTGCGGCCGGTTCCGCCGGAGCCGATGTAGGCACGCTCCAGGACGGCGACCTTGGTCACCCCGAACTTGGCCGCGAGGTAGTACGCGGTGGCGAGGCCGTGGCCGCCGCCCCCGATGATCACCACGTCGTAGCGATCGCCGAGGGTGTCGACCCGCAGGTACTGCTCGCGGCGGAACAGCTTCAGCATGATGCCCCCGGAGTGTCGAACGCCAGCGGTGCGGGTGATTCGAGTTGAACCGCCAGGTCGCCGGTGACGGCCGCGAGCCGCTCCATCAAGTGGTGACCCACCGGGGCCGGGACGAAGAGGTGGAGCCGACCGCTCTCGTAGACCACCTTGCCGGGGACGCCGGTGATCGCCCCCTGGACCAGGGCGGGAGCTGCCGCCGGGATCGGCGCCAGCATCAACCGCCGGATCACCTCGAGCCGGTCCTCGCCGCTCGCGGTCACCACCCACCAGCCATCGGTCTGGTCGACCACGAGGCCGCGCCCCGCCAGGCCCGACCGGGCGGCGTCCATCAGTGCCTGACGCTGGTCGAGACGTCCCACCAGCCAGACTTCGTCGGGGGCGATCGCCAGCCGGACTCCGATCGGCCCCGGCCGCACCCCGCCGAGCGACTCCGGCCGAGCGAGGCAGGCGACGATCGCGACGTCGGTGGGCCTGAGCCTAAGCACGGAGCCGAGCTCCTTGGGGATCGTAGAACGGGCCATGGGTCACGGTACCCCGGAGGACCCGGCCGCTGCCATCGACCGCCTCGACCGTCTCGGGAATCCCGGCGCCGTCGTCGTAGATCCACCCTAACGCAACGCCCAGGTTCAGCGATGGCGAGAACCGCGACGATGTCAGATACCCGACCCGCTGGCCACTCGCCACCAGCTGGGCTCCATCGGCCGGGGCCTCAGGGAAGCGAAGCCCTCTGAGCATTCGATTGGGCCGGATCGCCGCCATCCGCTCCAGGGCGGTCCGGCCGACGAAATGCGGCTTGTCCATCTTGACGGCCCAGTCGAGCCCGAGCTTGTGAGGGGTGCTGTCGAAGTCGGTGTCCTGGCCAACGATGATGTGGGCTTTCTCGAGTCGGAGCAGCCGGAGCGCCTCGAGACCATGAGGGGCGATCCCGAACGGCCGGCCGGCCTCGAGCAAGGCGTCCCAGAGGGCCACCGAGTGGGAGCGGGGATGATGCAACTCGAACGACAACTCGCCGACGAATCCCACTCGCATCACCAGGCAGTCGATTCCGGCCACCGATACCGAGGCCAGACCGCCGTAGGGAATGGCCTTGGCATCCACCGCCCCGCCGGCCAACCCGCTCAGCACCTCGCGGGCTTTCGGTCCACAGAGGTTGATGGCGCCGAGCGTGTAGGTCTGGTTGGCGAGGTAGACGTCGTGACCCCAGGTATCGGCCCAATCCCGGAGCCAACTCTCGACCACGTCGGCGCCGCCACTCGTGAAAGTGAGGTAGTAGCGTCCGTCGCCGAGCGACCCGACCAGGCCATCGTCGAAGACGTAGCCCGCCTCGTTGAGGAGCAAGGTGTAACGGCTCCGGTGAGACCTGAGGTCCGCCACTCGGCAGGGGTAGAGACCTTCCAGAAAGGCGGTAGCATCGGGTCCAGCGACGAGGTACTTGCCCAGGGTGCTCACGTCCATCACGCTGACCCGTTCCCGGACGGCGCGGTACTCGTCCGGCACGTTGCCGTACCGCTCGACTCGCTTCCAGGCCCCGGCCCACTCCATGGTGCCGCCGATGGCGAGGTGTCGGTCGTGGAGCGCGGTCCGGTATTCGAGCGGATAGCGGGCCCCGGCTGCCACGTCTTCGAGCCGAACCGGCCGAGCCGGTGGGCGGGCGGTGGTCGGCCCGCTCGAGATCTCCTCCGGGGCGCGGGCCCTGACGAACCCTTGGAGGTGCCGATGACAGAGCCCACCCTGACAGGGGCCCATGGACACGGTCGAGTATCGCTTGAGCAGCTCGGTCGATTGGAACCCTTCGTGCCAGGCGAGGTCGAGGTCCGGCACGGTGATGTCTTCACAGAGGCACACGAAGCCCGCGGCCGGCGATTCCGGCAGGTCTGGTCGAGCCGTCGTCGTCGCGCCGCCGCTTCCCGCGGCGCGTCCGTCGGCCTCGGCCTCCGCGAGGGACAGGCCCGGTCGGCCGGCATCGCCCACGACCGCCACTTCGACCGACGCGGCGGCCGCCTGCCGGGCCAGGTTGCTTCGCGGCTCGAGTCCGACCGCCACGACGACGCCGTCGCAGGCGATCCGGTGCCGGCTGCCCCCCACCTCGATCACCGCACTTCGGACCCGCTTGAGCCCTCCCACCGCCGCGATTCGGCCTCCGGCGAAGACCCGGGCGCCCCCGCGGATCCGGCCGGCGAGCGCGGCGGGGGCAGCCACGGCCGCGATCTTGACACCGGCCGCTTCGAGCATGGCGAGGTGCTCGAGCCCTTCCTCGCGGTCGATCGCGACCACCGCGACCTCGGCCGGACGAAGGCCGCGCGAGGCCATCAGCGCCGCGCCGCGACCGAGCCACACGCCCGGCAGATCGTTGCCCGCGAAGGCGCCATGGACATCCATTGCCCCGGTGGCAACCACCACCCGCCGTGGCATGACGAGGTGAAGGGCGTCAGCGGCGACCACCGGCACCAACGGTCCCTCGTAGACGCCAAAGGCCGTTCCTCGCTCGAGCACCGTGATGCCGGCGGCAGAGCGGACCGACACCGCCAGGCTGGTCGCCCGGTCACGCACCGGACCGGAAGGGAGTTTCTCCCCGATGGCGCCTTCGTCGCAGATGACGACCGTCTGGCCGGCAGCCGCCGCCGCGAGCGCGGCCCCGAGGCCGGCCACCCCGGCGCCGATCACGCAGAGGTCGGGGTGGTGGTAGCGGCGCTCCCGATCGGTCGGGGGTGCGGCGGTATCGACATCTCCGAGCCCCGCGAGCCGCCGGATCGACGGCTCGACGGTGGCAAAGAAGCCGGCCGGCTTGATCATCGACTTGTAGTAGAAGCCGACCGGAAGGAGCGCCCGCAACCACCAGAGCCCAGCGAGGAAATCGAAATCGGCCGACGGCCAGCCCGTGGACCGCCGCACTCGCTGCCCCGGCTCCGCCGGCGTGACGCAGGTCCGGGTCGCCGCCTCACCGTCGACGGTCATCATGCAGTTAGGGCAGTCGCCGGTGCCGCAGTACATCCCCCGAGGCCGATGGTACTTGAACGAGCGCGAGAAGATCCGGACCCGAGCCCGGTACAGGGCGGTCGCGATCGAGTCACCCGGCTCGAAGGGAATGGCCCGCCCTTCGAAGTCAAACGACGTCATGGATGGCGTTGGTGATGGTGTTGCGGGTCAGGGTGAGCCACCGCCGGCAGCCGGCGTGGTGGAACCATCGCTCCCGCTGGTCGCCCGCCACGTTCCGGCGAAGCCACACCCGCCGGTAATCCGCCTCGACGTCGGCTTCGACGCCGTGGCCACCTTCCGGCAGCTCGCCACTCGCCCAGAACTCGCCGTAAGGGCGGCGGCCGCAGTGGGGACAGGGGATCATGAGAGCCATCTGATTCTCATATTATGCGAGGCGGTTCCGTTTTTCAATGCAACGGTTCCGTTTTTCAGTGCAAGAGTATCCCCCAAACCCGTTCCGCGCAAACCCCGCCGCCCCGGCCGGCGGACCGGCGCCGGGGCTTTCGGATTCATTCTCAAACCGTGAGATTAGGCCCCGGGAGGCACCCCATGCTCGAAAAGCTCAACACCATCCTCGACCTGTTTTCCGCCGAGCGTCCCGAGCTCACCTTCATGGAGATCGCCGACCGGTTGAACCGGCCGCGGAGCAGCGTCTACCGAATCCTGGCCCGCGCCGCCAGCGCCGGCTTTCTCGACCAGGACCCCGCCTCCGGGCGCTACCGGGTCGGGATCCGTCTGGCCTCCCTCGGCGAGTTGGCCCGCCATGCCACCTCGCTCCAGCGGGTCGCCTACCCCCAGCTGCTCCACCTCGCCGAGCGGAGCGGAGGTGAAACCTCGGTCCTGATGGTGCCGAGCGGCACCGAGGGTGTCACCGTCGATCTGGTCGAGGGTTTTCACCCGGTCCGGATCCCGCACCATCTCGGCGGCCGGTTTCCCCTCCACGCCACGGCGGGCGGCAAGACCTTCCTCGCCGCCATGCCGCCGGAGGAGGTGGCCCGAATCCTCAAGCGCCCGCTGGAGCGTTGCACGGCCAGGACCATCGTGGACCCCGCCAAGCTCCGGCGGGAGCTCGAGCGGGTGAGAGCGCAGGGCCACGGCGTCGCGGTCGGCGAGTGGATCGAGGATCTCTGCGCGGTCGCCGCGCCGATCCGGAACCACCGCGGCCGGGTGGTGGCGGCCATCGGCGTCGCCTCGCCGTCGCCGCGATGGTCGCCCAAGGTCCGGAGCGCCCTGGCCCGGGAGTGCCTCAAAGCGGCCGAGGCGGCCTCTCGGGCGCTGGGCTACCGGTAGGCGCGCCGTTTCGGCGATCGGGCCCAACGAGGTGGCCATCGACTGCACGGTCCCCCGCCGCTAAGCCGGTCGGTTCGCCGAGACGCCCTCGAAGTACTCCCGGATTCGTTTGGCGACCAACACCTCTTCGCCGTCGCGCAGCTGTCGGGTCCGTATCGCCAGATCGTATTCGATCCGGGGTCGGCCGGTCCGCAACGCGTCTTTCACCTGGGCCACGGTGACCGGCAGCACCCCTTGGTCCCATTGCAGGTCGACGTCGAGGTAGCCCATCGTGTTGGGGACCGCCTCGGCACTCAGGCCTCGGATGCCCTGCAGGGCGTTGGCGAGCCATCGGGCCTTGCGGTTCCAGCCGGTGATCACGGCCTCATGGTCGAGCGCGAGGTACCGATCGAAGGCCACCACCAGCCCGATCACCGACTCCTTGCCGAGTTTCATTCCCCGGCCAAGTTGATCGTTGGGATAGTGATGGAGTCGGGCGGCTTGGACCAGATCTCGCCGGCCCGCGAGAATCCCCGTCGCCTGGGGGCCTTGGATGCCTTTCCCGCCGCTGATGGCGATCAAGTCGGCGCCCATCTCGAGGAACCGCCGGGGGTTGGTGTGGGGCGGCATGTCGCTCGCCATGTCGAGCAGCACCGGAACACCGGCGGCGTGGGCCAGCGCGATGGCGTCAGCCAGCTTCATCACCTCCGGCCCCGGGGGACGGTTCCGGCGGACCGGAAAGGGCGGCGCGAAGATCGCCTGCTTCTCGGCGCAGGCGAGGATCGCCACCATGGCGGTGGCAGGCCCCAGCATGGCGATGAAGTCGTCCCGATCCGTCGCCTCGACCAAGGTGGCCCCGGCGACCCGGTACGCCCGGTCGTAGTCGAAGCGGTGTCCCTTGGGGATGAGAACTTCCCGCCGGGGCCAGGTCGGGTGGGGCAAGGCCGCCACCTTGGCGGGGTCGGCGCCCGTTAGGCACCCGGCGCACCCCAACACCATCGAGCCGAAACCCCCGGTGGTCACCAGGGCGGCCTCGGCCCCGAGCCCCTTGGCGATGTGAGCCCCCGCCGCGTCCATCAGTTCGTTCATCTCGACGAAGTACTCGTTGGCCTCGCTCATGGCCGCGATGACCTCCGGCGGCATCCGCGAGCTGGAGAGCCGGGAGATGTGCTCGTGGGCTCCGAGGTGGGGCCGAACGCCCAGCAGCCTGACGTAGACGTTGTCTTCGAGGTCGTGGGCAATCGCCTCGGGGGCCGGGCGAACGGGCCGAGCAGGTTGGGCGGGTTGGGCGGGTTGGGCGGGCGCCACGGTGGCGGCGGCGCCGGCCCCGAGGGTAGCGGCCGACGCCAGGCCCATGAACGCGCGACGATCGAGTTCGGTCATCCGGATTTCCCCCGAAGAGCCACCCCAAGATACCGGGCCAGGATGAGCGACGGCAGGACGGATCGGGCATCGGCCCGCCTCGACCGCCGGGGCCCGTCGACCCGCACTCAGCCCGGCGATCGTAGCCAACAGAGCAGCGCGTACCCGAGCCCGACTGCGTAGAGGGTCCCGAAGATCTCCTTGTTGAATCGAGCGAGCCACTCAGGAAGAAAGATGTCGAAATTCGCCCGGCGATCGGCGGTATGCCGCCCGGCGATCGGGGTGAGCGGGCAGCGCATCCCATTCGCCACCAGGACAACGACCTCGACGAGGACGACGAGAGCCATGACCAGCGTCCAATGGAACCGGCCGACGCTGGCCGAGAGATAGATCCCCGCGATGCACGCCACCATGACCACCCACACGGCAGTGTGGAGGAGCTTGATCCAGATCAGCATCGAGAATCCTGACGATCGGGGCACCGCGGAGTATACTTCCCAGAGGCGTTCTTCGACTCACTCGACACCATCCGCCTCCAATGACTCTCGCCTTCGAGCCTCGGCCCTATCGACCCGCCAACCACGATCAATTCGACGTCATGGCCGAAGGCCTGGGCCGGTACCGCATCGACGTCTCGGTACCCAGGGGCCACCGGGAGGGCGGCACCCGCTACCCGGTGATCCTCGCCGTCGACGGCAATCTCCTCTTCGACATCGTGCATACCGTGGCCCACGGCCGCTTCGCCGGCGCCGCGCCGGTGCTGCCACCGTCGGTCCTCGTTGGCGTCGGCTACCCCGATGATGAGGGGTTCGCATCGTTCTACGCGCGGCGGAATTCCGATTTCCACGATGACTGGGCAATGACCGACCCCCTCGGCCAGGCCCTCCATCAGATCTTCAATGCGCTCAAGGCGGCTGAAGGGAAGCCCGATCTCACGATGGGCACGGGAGGCTACCCTCGGTTCATGGCCTTCCTGCGCGACGAATTGCTCCCGTCGCTCGCCAAGCACTACCCGATCGACCTGGCCGGCCGCCACACCCTGATCGGCGACTCCTCGGGCGGGCATTTCGCTCTCCGGGCGGTGTTCGATCCGACCAGTCCGTTCCGCCGCTACCTGATCATCAGCCCGGGTTTTTCGGCCGGCGACGACGGGATTCAACGGGCCGCCGAGGGGTATGCGGCGACCCACCCGGACCTCGACGTCGACGTGTTCGCGTGCTGTGGCACCGTCGAGGTCGACCAAGATCCCGTGGGTGCCCTGTGCCGGTTCGGCACCGGGGTGCTCTGGACCGCCGAATGGTTCGGCGCCCGCCGGTGGCCCAGCGCCCGTTGTGAGTGGGAGATTTTCAACAACGAGGACCATTTGTCGATCGCACCGAGGGCGGTCGCCACCGGTCTGCGATCGGTGCACCGGCTGCGGCCAGGAGTTCACGATGCCGAGCTCAAGCGGGCTACCGCGGCCGCGCAGCAAGCCCTGATGGAACCGGCCCGATGAGGCCCGCCCGAAGCCACTCGGCGTTCGTCGTCGCGGCGCTCGTGGTCGCGACGACGGCCCGAGCGCAACCCCAGCTGACCGACTCGGAACGGCGGCTCGTGGCGGTGCTCCAAGAGGACATCCCCCAGATTCTCAGGCTGGTCGGGACGCCCGGGCTCAATCTCGCCATCGCGCGGCGCGGCGGGGTGATCTGGGAGGCCGGGTTCGGCTGGGCCGACCTCGAGCGCCGGATCCCGATGACCGCCTCGACGGTGACCCATTCGGGCTCGATGGGGAAGACCTACACCGCCACGGCGGTGATGCAGCTGGTGGAACGCGGTCAGCTGGAGTTGGACGCACCGGTCAATCGCTACCTCGGCGGCTGGACCATCACCAACCCACTCGGCGGTCGAGAGGTGACGGTGCGCGATCTGCTCACCCACCGAAGCGGCCTGGCGCCCAACGCCGCCTGGAGCGTCCGGCGGGCGCCCACGCCGCTCGAGGCGCACCTTCGGCGGGCCTATGCCCGGGAGCGGAACGACTTCTACGGTGGGGCCGCCTCACCCACTTGGTCCGCCAAGGCGGGCGAGAAATACCAGTACTCGAACCTCGGGATCGCCACGCTGGGGTACCTCGTCCAGGTCACCAACCCGGAGCGGCTGTCGTTTTCCGACTACGTCCAGAAGCACATCATCGACCCCCTCGGGATGCGCTCGACCCAATACCCGCCGGTCCAAGACTCGCTCCACATTCGCCCGGAGATCTGGCGGCGGATGTCACGCGGGTACGCCGGGTTCGGCACCGCCCGGATCCCGACCCCGGAGATCTACTTCGAAGATCATCCAGCCGGCACCGTGGTCACGGTTCCCCGGGACCACGTCCGTCTGCTACTGGCGATGATGAACGGCGGCACGTTAGGCGGCTATCGGTTGCTGGCCCCGGAGACCGTCCGACAGATGCTGACCCCGTATCAGCAGACCGGGACGGATGCCGAGTTCGAGCCGTCCGGGGTGGGGCTGGTCTGGAACCTCCGCGATTGGAATACCGAGCAGCGGAGCTTCGAGCATGGCGGGGCCCACATGTGGGGCTGGACCAATCATTTCGTCGCCTACCCGGACCTCGACTTGGCGATTGCCGTGTTCATGAATCAATGGTCGCTGCCCGACGACGGGCAGGGGGCCCGGTATCGCGAGGCGCGCCTGGTCATCGACTTGGTTCGCGGCTGGGTCAGCCGTGAGAGGGCGAACACGCCCCGCCACCTGCCAGTGCGTTCGTGGGCCTGGAAGGTGTCATACGTTCAAGGGCTCATGATGGTCGAGAGCACCAACGGCGCCCTGGGCATCGCCGAGCGTTTCAGCCGCACCGACATCGACAAGATGGTCCGCGGCGCGGCGCCGCGGGCCGACCGATACCGAACCATCCAGTGGGATCCCGCCGGCTTCCGCGCCGGCGTGGCGGATCTCTCCGCCGCTGAGCTCACTCCAGCCGGGATCGCGGCCTTCCTTGCCTCGGACCGGCTCCAGGTTCTGCCGGAGGAACTCCCCCTGATCTACCTCGAGCTCGGTGGGCGAGGGAACCTCACCGACACGCGGCCGCGATAGCCCGCGCTGGACGGACCTGCCACCCGACACTAAGATCTGTCGGTCAAACAGGTGGGGCGCTCATGTTCTTTCTCTCCGTTCTTCTCGCGGCGGCGGCCCCGTCGGGTGCCAGGGGCTACGACGGGCCGACGATCGGCGACAGCGTGCCGGTCACGGTGGCCAACCGAGTCGTGCTCGACATCGCGGCCCCGGCGGGGCTGATCTGGCAGTTTCTCCCCGGCCTCCGGACCCGGCCCGGGATGGAAACGGTGAGCCTGAACGGCCTTCGCGAACAGTTCGGCTCGCGGTTCGACACCATTCATCGCGACAGCACCGGCAAGGTCACTCGGCACGACCGGATCGAGGTGCTCCACTGGGAGCCAGGAGTTCGGTACGTGGCGTTGGTGCAGTATCTGCCCCCGGCGAGCCCGGTCACCATCGTCTACAACGTCGACCTTCGGGAAACGGGCGGATCGACCCACTTCGTGATGGATTCCTACGCGACCATCCGATTTCCCGCGGACGGCAGTGAGTCGGACCGGATCGCCAAAGTTGCCGCGCAGCGGGCGGAATGGCAGCGGGCGGTGGAGACGGGGTACCAAGCATTCAAGAAGGACGTCGAGGCCGCCGCTCGGGCACGCTAACCACGAGGGACACACGATGCGTCTCACCTTTGTCTTGGCCGCGTCGGCGGTCGTCGCGACCCCGGGAGGGGCTCAAGTTGCCACGCTGGAAATCGTGCCGGCCAAGGCGACCGTCGTCGCCGGGCAGGAGCTGCGCGCGAGTATCCGGGCGAAAGATGCCTCCGGTCGGGAGATCGCCCCGAGCGGCGTGATCTGGATGGTCGGGCCATTCGACGTCGCCGCGGTGACTCAAGCCGGCGTGGTCAAGGCCCTCCGGCAAGGCACCGCGCGGGTGCTGGCCAGGGTCGGCGGCAAGGTGGCCTCCGCGGAGGTCGTCGTCCAAGCCAAGCCGGCGGTCAAGGTCGAGCTGACCGCCAGCCCGGCCGAGATCGTCCCCGGCCAAGTGACGCTGGTTCGGGCCACGCCGCGGACCGAGGACAACGATCCGCTCTCGGACCACCCGGTGCGATTCCGCTCGAGCGCCCCTGCCGTGGCGACGGTCGACTCCGCCGGCGTGGTCGTCGGGCGCGGCGTCGGCGAGGCCACGATTCTCGCCGAGTCCGGCACCGGCCGGGGCGAATTGCCGATCCGGGTGATCGCGAACCGGGTGGTCCGCCTAACGGTCTCCGGCCCCGGCTCGGCGCGAACCGGCGACGTCATCCGCTTCGATCCCAATCCGGTCGACGGGCAGGGCCGCCGGGTATCCTCGGGGGCGGTGCGGTGGAGCAGCGATGGCCCTGGCGCCACCGTGTTCCCGGATGGGGCCTTCGTCGCGGAACGGCCGGGGACCTACGTCGTCACCGCCACGGTGGGCGCGGTGGCCGCGTCGGCGCCGGTGACGGTGACCCAACGGGTCCACGACCGCACCTTCGAGTCGGTCGGCTCGGTCACCTACGGACACCTCCAGGCCGCCGAGCACTGGGCCATCGGCAACGTCCTCTACGTCTCGACCATCGCGGACCGCCTCTACAGCTACGACATCACCGACCCGGCCAACCCCAAACTGACCGATTCGCTGATCGTCGACGCGCGGCTGATCAACGACGTCTCCACCAACGCGGCCGGCACCATCGGCCTGATCACTCGACAGCAGGCCTCGTCGCGGAAAAACGGGATCGTCTTCCTCGATCTCGCCGATCCCTTCCACCCCAAGATCCTTTCGGAGTACACCGAAACCGTTTCGGGAGGGGTCCACAGCGCCTACATCGACGGGCACTACGTCTATCTCAACGATGCCCACACCCAGTCGATGCGAGTCATCAGCTTCGCCGACCCCAAACGGCCCAAGGAAGTCGGCAAATGGCAGGTGGAAAACACCGTGACGCGGTTCCATCAGAGCGGCCAGGTCGAGGGGCGTTCGCTCCACGACTTGCAGGTCAAAGACGGGATCGCGTACCTGGCCTATTGGAAGGATGGGCTGATCATCCTCGACGTCGGGCACGGGATCAAGGGCGGCAGTCCGGAGAACCCCAAATTCGTCAGTCAGTTCAGCTACAACCACGCCGATCTCTACCCGCCCGGGATGATCGCCGGGACCCATTCGGTGTTCCGGTTTCGAAACTACCTCGTGGTTGGCGACGAGGTGTTTCCCGGCTTCTTCGACGTGAACTCGAGAGAACGGATCAAGACCCTGGGCCGCCTCCACATCCTCGACGTGAGCGATCTCGAGCGCCCGAAGAAGGTCGCCGAGTATTCGGTCCCCAACGCGGGCTCCCACAACATGTGGGTCGAAGACGACGTGATGTACGTGGGGAACTTCGAGGCCGGCGTCCGGGCCGTCGACATGAGCGGCGACCTGCGCGGCGATCTCTATGCCCAGGGGCGGGAGATCGGTTCGATCTGGACCGGATCGCCGGACGGGTTTCGGGCCAACCTCCCGATGACCTGGGGCGCCCAGCCCCACAAGGGGCACGTCTACGCCACCGACATGAACAGCGGCGTCTGGGTCGGCAAACTCACCCCAAAGCGATTGGTCCCCTGAGGCCGTCGCGACCAGACCAGAGGGTGGATCGTGGAGCAAATCGGCTGGGCGGACTTCGACCGGGTGGAGTTACGGGTCGGGACGATCGTCGCGGTGGAGGACTTTCCGGAGGCACGGAAACCGGCCTACCGGCTCCGGATCGACTTCGGGGAACTGGGCATCCGCCGCTCGAGCGCGCAGCTCACGGTCCATTACCGGAAGGAGGAGCTGCTGGGCCGGCAAGTCGTGGCGGTGGTGAACTTCCCACCCAAGCAGATCGCCAACTACCTGTCGGAGTGCCTCACCACCGGGTTCGCCGACGCCGCGGGGGCGATCGTGCTGATCGGACCGGACCGGCCGGTGCCGAACGGAGCGAAGCTCTGCTGACCACGGTCCCCGAACCCCCGCGCGCGGGCCGTTCCTGATCGCGGGATGCGGCCGGGCTCGGGCGGTCGACGACGGCGGCCGGATTTGCGCGGTTTGCGATCAGTTCGACCGCCCCGCCGCCCCCGCCCGCCAGCCGCTCCGGGCGACCGGCACGCCTCGGAGGTCCACCGCCACCACCCGCCACCGGAACCGACCCTGGGGTATCCGCTCCGCGAGAAACGGCGGCGGTCGATAGCTGGCGGTGAGGTTAGGTAACAGCGCGGTCCAGATCGGCTCGCCTCGGTCGGATTCGATCTCGAGGCGATACTGCTCGGCCTGGTCGACCGGATCCCAGGAGAACAGCAGCGCTGAGCCCGGCACGGCGCTGTCGGCCGCGGGAAGGAGCTGTCGGATGGTCCCCGGCGCCGCGCCCGTTGCCACCAGACCTTGTCCGCTCCCGACCAGGTACCGCAGCACCGGCATCGGAAAGCCCGCCACCGCGCCGCCGACCACGACGCCGGCTCCGGCCCCCACGGCACCCAGATTGGAGTCGCCCTCCTTGTCAGCGGACGCCTCGATCCGGAGCAGGAGGTAGTACATCCCGTCGACCGTGGTCGGGAGCCGACTGGGGTCGGGACCAGGAACGGTGGCACGCCCGGTCGGCGGCAGGAAAAGGGTGAACCGCTCGAGTTGGGTGTAGCGACGCTGAGTGCCGCGCCGTTCGAGCGGCAGGGTCGCTTCGGTCAACAGGTCTTCCGCGACCTGGCCGACGCCGGGATGGCCCCTCGTCCAGTCACTGATCGGCATATCCGTGGTCCCACGATCGAGTGGAGTCATGGTTGCGGAGGTCCACTCCGTGGGCGATCCAGGCTTTGAGCGGGAACAGTACGTTGAGCCAGCCCGCGTGTACCTCCTGCCATTCCTCCGGGGCGACGTCATCGTGGGTCAGTAGCAGGTCCGTCCCCCCGGCTCCGTCGTCAGTGAGCTCGAACCGCGCCGGTCCGCCAAGGTAGTCGATCGTCAGGATCAGAGGCGGACGGCGGGCGAGAATGCTGCTCCGGTGGCGGAGGCCGTTGATGAAGCGGAACTCGATCGCATCGCCGACCTGGACCGCGGACTCGGCCCAGAACCGGGCTCGCCCCTCGTCACTGTCGAGCACGGCGAACACCTGGTCCGGCGGCGACGGGAGGTGAATTCGCCATCGAATCGGCCCGCCGGCCACGTCTCCCTTCATCAGTCATCTCCGTTGAGCCAGGCCGCCTGGCGAGTGAGCGATGGCGCGAGGACCGTCCAACTGGGTCGTCGGCCGGATCGGCCACGCTGCCACCCGGCCCGACGATCTCCCCATGACGACTGGTAGCAACATTGGGCTTCGGCAGCGACTTGTCAAACGGAGTCGGAGCACCGTCAGAGCCAATCGCGACCCATCATCCCTCCAGCGCGCGCGATGCGGCACCGAGCCCGCGGCCGCCCGAGGGCTCAGCCGGGATCTCTCGCTCGGCAGTAGGTGGCGAGAAACCGGGCGAGCCCGTCCCGCTCGAACTCGACCGGATCCCAGTCGGCGGCCTCGACCCGAGCGTCGCCCAGATACCGGTAGACCCAGGCCGGATAGGGGATCCCGGCGAGGTCGCGCACGGTCACCTCGATCCGCTGGTACCCGGTGCCCTCATCCTCGAACCGGTCGAGCGCCTCGAGTTGATCCGAGGTGACACCGCGGTACAGAACCCCTTCGACGGCGTCCTCGGGTGAACCGGGCACCAAAGCCGGGTACACTTCTCCCCTGATTCGACGGCGACGGTATCCACCGAGAACGGCCCGACCCGAACGACGCCGTCCGCCGGGGAGGACCCTCTCCCAAACGACCGGGAACATCAGCGAGCCATAGGTGAACACATTCATGGATTCCTCGACCATCCGGCGCGACCTCGATCGACTCGGGCTCGCCCGCGGGACCCTCGTCATGGTCCACGCAAGCCTCCGTCGGATCGGTCCGGTGGTGGGTGGGGCCGATGCGGTGCTCGACGCCCTGCTCGAAGCCATCGGCCCGACGGGCACCCTGCTCTTTCCATTAGGCTCGCGGGAGGGCGAGCCGTTCGACCCGTGGCGCTCGCCCGCAGAAGCGGATATCGGGGCGCTGGCCGAAGTGTTCCGCCGCCGGCCCGACACCGTGGTCAACGATCACCCGGCCGCCCGCTTCGGCGCGATCGGACCGGCGGCCAGCGAGATCCTCGAACCGATCCCGCTCCACGACTACTATGGACCCGGGACCCCGTTGGCCCGGTTCGCCGAGACCGGCTGGGTCCTCCGGTTAGGCGCCGACATCGACACGGTCACCGTCACTCACTATGCCGAGTATCTCGCCCGGGTCGCCGACAAACGGCGGGCCCGGCGCCGCTACCGGCTCGCCGACGGGACCGGGGTCTGGGTGGAGAGCCTCGACGACACCGACGGGATCGCCGTCTGGCCCCACGGCGACTACTTCTCCCGGATTCTCCTCGATTTCCTCGCCAGCGGCGGCGCCGCTCGCGGACCGGTCGGTCGCTGCGACGCCGAGTTGTTCCCGGCGGCCTCGTTCGTCCGGTTTGCCGTCGAGTGGATGGAGGCCAATCTCTAGCTACTGCACCCGCTTGGCCCAGCTACCCGACTTGAGCACCGTGGTCCCCTTGTCGGTGCCGTTGAGCAGCGCCACCGCCTGGGCCGAGGCGTTGCTCGGATACTGGCGAACGAACTCGTCCACCGTCATGTCGCGGCCGAGCCGCACCAGCCGAATCCGGGCCGGCTGTTTGGCGAGCGCGGCCTGATCGGTCAGCCGGTTGAAGCTCTGGATCGCCTGAGAAAAGCTGCCCCGGTGGGTTCCGAAATTCTGCGCCAGGGTGTATCCCAAGAGCTGGTAGGTATTCCCCCCATAGGACAGAAAGGCGACCCGGCCCGCCACGATCTTGCCGTCCTGCATCTGGGCCTGGAAATCTGACGAGGCCGCCGGGAAACCGTTGATCGAGCCGCTGCTCGCCCCGGAGCCCTGGATCCCCTGCTGGCCGAGGAACTGGCGCAGCATCGCGTCCGGGGTGTCCTTGCTCGGGATGCTCAAAGCGAACATGGCATCCTGATTAGGGCTCACCCCCACCACGGCGCTCGGTTGATTCTGAGTCTTCCACCCCGCCGGGAAGTCGATCCGGAAGACCAGGTCGGGGTGATTGAAACGCTGGTTCTCGAAGAAGCCGTGCCGCGGGTTCTCGCCGAAGACGAGCCCGTCCTGGAGACGGACGAAATGGTCGCGGTTGAGCTTGGCTTTTGAAAGATCGGTGGTCACGGTCGTCAGGCGTTGATCCGTCTTGGCGATCCGATCCTCCGGGTCGGGGTGGGTCGAGAGCCACTGCGGAAGCCGGCCCTGCGCCTGGGTTCCGCCACTCGCCCGCTGCAACATCTCGAACATGCTCTTCATGGCGCGGACGTCGTAACCGTCGTTGAGCGAGTACTTGAACCCGAGATCGTCGGCCTGGGTTTCGGCGTCTCGGCCGTACTTGAGCATCAACAGTCCGAGCCCCTGGCCCACCAGTCCGGACAACGCGGCGAAATCGCTGCTGACGATGCTCCCGACCCCGAGCCCGAGCTGGGCCAGCTGAGCCTTGCTGAGTTGCTGGACCGAATGTTTGGCGGTGACGTGACCGATCTCGTGGCCGAGCACGGTGGCCAGTTCCGCTTCGTTCTGCATGAACGCGAGGATCCCACGGGTCACGAAGATCGAGCCGCCCGGGAGAGCGAACGCGTTGACGGCCGCGTCGTCGACCACGTCGAACGACCAGGGCAGGTTGGGACGCTCCGAGGCCTTGGCCATTCGGATCGCGATGCCACGGACGTACGACTGGAGCGCCGAGTCCGGGACCAGACCCATCGATTGACGAACTTCCTCGGCGGCCTGCTGCCCCATCGCGACCTCCTGCGACTCGGAGATCAGTGACAGCTCCCGGCGGCCGGTGACCGGGTTGGTCGCGCACGCCGCCGTGACGCCGAGAAGGCCGGCGAGCCACACCTGTTTCATTGGCATCCAAACGCCTCATGGTTGACTGGGTAATCGGCCCGAACACTAGCGCCATGGCGGGCCCGCCGAGAAGGACGTTTTTCGACCCGGGGTGCGACACTCGGTCCGACCCGGCGTTATCATTGACGCCAACTTCGAGTCGGAGAAGCGCCATGCGATGGGTCCTGGCGTTGGGAGCGTTGTTGGCGCTGGTGCCGCGGTCCGCGGATGGGCAAGTCGCCCCGGTTACGGTCTTCGTGGTCCGCCACGCCGAAAAAGGACCCGAGAACCCCGACCCCGAGCTGACCGCGGCCGGTCAGGCCCGAGCCCGGGCGCTGGCGCACGCACTGGCCGACGCCGAGATCGGCACGATCATCACCTCGGAGTTCAAGCGGACCCAACTGACCGCCCGGCCCCTGGCCGAACTGCGGCACCTCAACCCGAAGGTCCTCGGGGCCGCCAAGATGGATGAGCTGATCGGCCTCTTGAAGGGCCTCTCGGCCGGGAGCCGAGCGCTGGTGGTCAGTCACAGCAACCTGGTCCCGACCATCGTCGAGCGGCTCTCGGGCGAGCGCATCGGCGAACTGACCGACGCCGACTACGACCGGATCTACCTGGTGACCCTAACGCCGGGGGGGAGGGCCTCGGTGCTCTACCTTCACTTCGGGGCCCCGTCGACCGGCACCGGCGGACCGATGCGGTAGCCTGCCGCCTGGGCCGGCGCCGCGGCGGGAGCCGCCGGCACTCGGCCCAGCAAGGCGAGCACGTAGGCTCGCTGCCGCGCGTACAGCAGGCCGCCGAACCCGGTCGCCGCGAAGAGCAGGCCCGCCTCGGCGACGCTGCCGCCGCGGTGGGGATGGACCGATCGCAGCAGCTCGAGCGCGAGGGCCATGGTGAGCGCCATCAGCCCGAGCACCCACCGAGTGCGCTCCGCCGGTTCCACCGCCCGACTCCGCGATTCCGCGATGAGGTACCCGATCACCGCGGAGCCGGCACAGAGTTCGAGTACTTGGAGGATCGACTCTCGAGCGAGCGCGTGGGTCGTGCGACTCCAGCCGAGCGACCACGACCAACCGGGTTCGAGCGCGTCGACCGGCCAGGCCCCTGCGACGGCGAGGAACACCACCAAGGGGATCACAGCCCGTCGCACCGTGACGATCTCGAACCGGCGCCCGACCGCTTCGCGGTGCGCCACCAGCCACGCCAGCAGCGCCGTCACCGCCCCGGCGGCCAGCGACAATGCCGCGACCGCGCGCCAGCTCTGGTGCCATCCCGGGAGCAGCGCCAACGCGGCCCAGCCGGTGGCGGCGAAGGCCCCGACGGCCCGGGACATTCCCCGTGGTTCGAGGTAGTGGCGGCTCATCGAGCCGAGGACGATGGCACCTCCGAGCAGTGGGAAGGACACCAGCCAGAGCCGCCCGATCTCGCTCCCATGCGACAATCCCACCAGCCAGACCAGCGGCACGATCAGGTACACCGAGCCCATCAGCGGAAGGTCGAGGGCCCGCACCCCGGCGCCCTGGTGTCGCCGTCCGACCGCCCCGGCGAGGCTCCGATAAAGGGCGGCCCCGAGCCAGGCGCCCAGGGTGTTGGTGGCGAGGTCGAGCGGAGAGGCATAGCGGCCCGGAACGAACAGCTGGAGCATTTCGACCGTGAGGCTGGCCGCCGCCCCGACCACGATCGCGCGCCCGCCGGCGAAAGCGACCGCGAAGCCGAGCGGCACGAACAGGGCCACGTTCTGGACCAGGTCCGAGAGGGTCACGAAGCCGGTGAGCCGCCAGTGCTCGGGCACCCGGAAGGCGAAGGGGACGAGGGTGATGATGGCGATGGTGGCGAGCATATACCCCGTCACCGCCGTGCCTAACGAACGACGCTGGGGGCTCGCGGCGGGGATTCTCACGGGGTGGGCCACGGCATGACCCGGTGAGTATCGGCCGCGTCGGCGCGGGCTTGAGCCCCGTCAGGGCATCAGGTCGAGGAAGGTCTGTCCAGTGCCCACGAACGACACCCGGGCATCCGCGGCGGTGGCCCCGAGGAGGAGGGCGCGAGTCGGCGAAGTCAGGGCTCGGAACCTGGCGCCGTCGAATCGGAGCACGGTGCCGTCGACCCCGGCCGCGTACATCCGGGTGGGCCCGAGGCCGGCCAGGGCCCTGAGTTCGACAGCCACCCCGGTTTCGATCCGATACCAGCGACGCCCGTCGTACCGGATCGCGACCCCGTTTTCCCCCACCGCCACCACGTCGTTCGGGGCCGTTCCCCAGACGCTCCGGAGGCGCGCGGTGGTCGGCGCGCTCATGGTGTCGGCGCCGGCCGCGGTCAGCCGCACCACGGAGCCGCTGTCGCCAACCGCGTAGGCCAGCTCGGCCGAGATCCCGTGCACGTGACGGTAGAACACCGGCCGGGGGCTCGGGACCACGGTCCAGCCGCCACCGTGGCGCCGGAGGATGGTGCCGCCGGCGCCCACGACGTAGACCGCGTTGAGGTCGGCGGGGTCCGCCCAAATGGAACGAAGTAGCACCTGACTCGGGACCCCCTCGAGCCGCCAGTTCCTGCCGTCGTCGGAAATCAGGACGGTGCCGGTGTCGCCGACGGCCATCAGGCCCCCGCCGGCCCGCCGAGCGATGCCGTAGAGGTCGCGCCGAGTCGGCACGGCGAGGCGTTCGATTCCGGCGGCGGTCCGCCGGAGCACCGTCCCGGCGGCCCCAACGGCGTAGCTCGCCCCATCGGCGCCGGTGACGGAAGCGAGGAGGATCGGCGAGGAGGTCTGGGTCTTCCACCCGGTCGGGCCCCGCTCGATCACGGTCCCGGCCCACCCCGCCACCAGGGTTCGGCCGGCTCCGTCGTGGGCGATGGCGCGGAGGTTCTCGTTGGAGGCGGACTGGGGCGCCCGGGTCCAGGCCACCCCGTTGTAGATCAACACCGTGCCGTTGTTGCCGACGACCATGATATCGTTGGCCGATCGAGCGCTGACCGCGAAGAAATCGGTGGAGCTGGGGACCGCGACCGGCCGCCAGCTGGTGCCGTCGAAGTGGAGCACCAAGCCGCGAATCCCGGCGGCGTACACGTCGCTCGACGAGAGGCCCGAGAGCCCGAACATCACGTACTGGGTCGGCGAGGCCATCCGGCGCCAGAGGAGGCCGTCCCAGCGGAGAATGTCGCCGTTCTGGCCGACCGCGAACAGGTCGTTAGGCGCCGTCCCCCATACCGACCACAGCTCGACGACCGGCGGGCCCGGCATCGCCCGCCAGGCGGTGCCGTCGAAGTGGAGCATGGAGTTGACGCCGACCGCGTAGACGTGGCTTTGGTCGAGGCCCCAGACGTCGAGCAACACCTCGGCGGTGGGGGTGGGCTGTCGCCGCCAGGTGGCGCCGTCGAAATGCAGGACGGTTCCGCCGGAACCGACCACGAAGACGTTGTCCGGCGCGCTCCCCCAGACGGCGGTGAAGTTGACGTCCGAGGGTACCGCGACCTTGCCCCAGGTCCGGCCGGCGTCGGTGGTCCGGATCACCACGCCGTCGGTGCCGACCGCGAAGCTCTCGGTCGGGCTCGCCGCCCAGACCCCCAGCAGACTCACCTCGGTGAGGCCCTCGAGCGGAGGCCGCGGGACGAGCGGCGGAGTCGGCGCCAGCACGGTGACCTTCGCCACTCGGCGGCCGATCGGAAAGGCCGCTTCGACCGACAGTTCGCCGGGCTGCAACGCCCGGATGCTCCGGCCGGAGACGCTCGCCGCGCTGGCCGGCGCGACCGTGAGCACGACGGGCTGGCCGCCGGTTTCGAAGCCAAGACTGTCGCCCACCTCGAGCCAGGCGGCGATCGGGCTCAACTCGCCCGAGGCCGGCTTGTCGTTCGGGTCGAGCGGACCCTCGGAACAGCCTAACGTCAGCGCGGCGGCGGCAGTCGCGACCCAACGGGTCATCCGAGTCGGCGCTCCATCGCGGCGAGCCGGTCGAGCACCAGGCGATCGGCGAGGCGGTTCGGCAGGAACCGGACGACGAGGGCGCGGAGCCGGGCATCCCGGCCAACCAGGTAGCGGGTCTTGGGCGTCTTCGATTCGAGCGCGTCGACGACCGCGTCGGCCACCCGCTCCGCCGACACTCCGGTCTCGTTCAGGTACCCCATCAGCTTGCCGAAGAAGCGGATGGTCCGGCCGTACCGCGCCAGCGCGGCCGCCGGCAGGGTCCGCTCCGCCTCGGCGAGGAGCGAGGCGCCCTTGTCCCAGATCGGGGTCTTCACCGCGCCGGGCTCGATGACCGACGACTCGATGCCGCTCCCCGCCAGCTCGAGCCGGAGCCCGTCGGTGAACGCCTCCACCGCGTGTTTCGACATCCCATAGGGCACCACCATCGGGGAGACCGCCTTGCCGGCAATCGACCCCATGTTGACAATCCTCCCCCGGGCGACCCTGAGGTACGGGAGGAACGCCTGGGTCACCGCGATCATCCCGAACACGTTGACTTCGAACTGGCGGCGGACCAGGTCGATCGGGACGAACTCGACCGGGCCGCCCAGCGCGATGCCGGCGTTGTTGACCAGGCCGGCCAGACCCCGGTCTCCGACCAGCTCGCCAACCCGGGCGGCCGCCGCCGCGATCTGGCTCGGTTCGGTGACATCGAGAGTGACGGTGACGAGTCGGTCCGAGGCAGCCGCCGCGAGGCGGGCGGCATCGTCCGAGCGGCGAACGCCGGCAACGACGCGGAACCCCAGCCGGTCGAGTCGGCGGGTGATGGCCTCGCCGATCCCGGTCGAGGCTCCGGTGACGACAACGGTTCTCGGGGCAGTCATGCCCCAAATGTAGCCCGGCTACTGGAGCCGTTTGGCGATCGAGCGAACCCCGTCCGAGAAGGTGATGTCGAAGCTCCTGCCGGTGGCCCAGAGGGTCGCGGCGCCACCTCTCGCGAACGAGAGCACCTCGCCCGACGCTACGTCGCGCACCAACGCCATGGGATAGGAGGCCGCGTCCCAGCGGAACGTCGCCTGGGCGGAGTTCGGACGGACCACGGTGGCCGCGGGATCGCGGAGGAAGAGCGTCCGGCCGCCGCCCGCCAGGGCCTGCGCGGACCGCCGCTCGACCGTGCCGACCGGGGTGACGACCCGCACCCGCGCCAGGGCTTGCTCCTGGAACGCGGTGAGCGGCAGCACCGCGGCGAAGTGCTCCTCGGCGCCGGTTTGAACGAGTTCCGTCACCGACTCCGCGGTCGGCAGCGGGTAGCTGAAGAGAAGGGTTCCGTCGGCGGCGTACCCCTCGGCCCGGGCGCTGCTCGCGGTCGGCAAGGCACTCGGCGGCGCGGTGACCTTGAAGGCCGGCTCGAGGATGACGCCCTGCCCGGTCATTCGGCCCCACACCAAAAGACCCGAGCCGGCCACCGCCGCGGGCGGGGCGTAGTTCGGGTTGCCCTGGCGGTAGGTGATGACCTTGCCCCAGACGTAGTCGCTGACCCAGTCGGGGTTGCAATAGCTCATCAGGTCGAAGTTGGTCGTCGGCGCCTTGAGGGTCAGGGTCGTCAGGTCGAGTCCCCAAACGCCGATCTGCCCGCCGGTGTATGGGTAGGCCGGATCGGGGCCGCTGGCGCCGCCGCAGGGCGAGTGGGGCCGGCCCATGTTGTGTCCCACTTCGTGTGCCATGATCCTGGAGGCGCTGGCGAGCTTGTCCCAGCCTAACGACACGTTGATGCCGGAGCCCACGTATCCGATCCCGGCCACCCCGCCGCCGTAACTCACCTTGACCACGCCGTAGTAATACCGATTGCTGCCGTCGGTCCCGCGGAGCGCCCACAGCTCCGAGAGGATGGTGCCCCAGGCGCCGTCCCCGTTGCCGGACTCGAGCGCGGGCGCGGTCGTGGTGTAGACGGCCCGGAGATCGGCCGAGTAGGCCGCCACGGGGAGCATCTTGAGCGGGTCGACGAGGAACTGGGCCATGTTGGCCCCGGTCACGTCGCCCTGGAGTCCGTTGACCTGCTGGAGCACCGGCACGAAGCGGACGTTCCAGGTCGGGACCGTCCGGACGTCAACCGAGAACGGGGTCCCGCTGCTCGGGAAGTTGTTGTCGGCTTCGTCGGTCTCGGCGACGAGGTTGCCGGGATCGACGTCGGCCAGGATCCGGAGGTTCGGCTGCACCAGCGCGGCCGGTACCAGGAGATTCCAGGAGTTGAGGAGCGAGGCTTCGTTCGCGGTGGTCGGCACCGCGCTACCGGGGGCGGTCACGGTCGATGTCTGGAGCAGGGTCGTTCCCGAATAGATCCGGACCCTGACCGTCGGGGTTGCCGTGTTGGCCTGGTTGGCGATCGGGAAGACCCTGAGGTAGGCGTCGCGCCCCGCGATGACGGGCGTGGAGCCGTCGTACTTGGCCGCCGCCTGGGTGAGGTACATCCCGTCGATGCTGAGGTTGAGGGTGACGCCGCTCAGCACCGAGTAACTCACGGTGGTTGGCGCCGTTCCACCGACCGCCACCGATGCGGTCTGCACGGCCGGGGTCGGCCCGTAGGTCGATCCCCCCGAGACGACGTTCCCCGCGGTGATGGTGTAGCTGCCGGCCGCGAGGGCGCTCAGGGTGACCGTGCCGGTGACCGCCTGGGTGTACCCGCCCGGGCCCGTGACCGTGATCGAGGCATTGGTTCCGCCCGGGAGCCCGCTCACGGTGATCTGCAGGGAGCCGATCCCCGAGTAGGTGACAGTTCTCGCTACGGTCGTGGCCGGCGCCACCGCGGCGGTCTGGGACGTTGGGGTCGGGAGATAGACCTGGCCACCTGAACTCACGTTGGCCGCCGTGATGGTGTAGGTCCCGGAGGCAAGCCCGATCAAGGTGGTGGTGGCGGTGACCGCCTGGTTGAAGCCACCGGGCCCGGTGACCGTGACCGCCGCGGTGGCACCGCCCGGCAAGCCGGAGACGGTGACCGTCAGGTTGCCGAGGCTCCCGGCATAGGCCACCGTGGCCGCGGCCGTGAGGCCCGCCGTGACGGTCACCGTCTGAGAGCCGGGCGAGGGCAGGTAGGTCTGGCCGCCGGAACTCACGCTCCCCGCGGCGACCGTGTAGCTGCCGGGCGTCAGGTTGTTGAGCGTGGTCGTGGCGGTCACCGCCTGGTTGAAGCCGGCCGAACCGGTCACGGTCACGGCCCCATTCGCGCCGCCAGGCAAGCCCGTTACGGTCACGGCCAGGCGGCCCTGGGACGCGGCATAGGCCACCGTGGCCGGCGTGGTGGCGTTGATCGAGACGGTTTTGGACTGCGACGTCGGGGTCGGTTGATACGAGATCCCGCCGGCCGTCACCGGGCTCGCCGTCAGGGTGTAGCTCCCCAGCGCCAGCGAGGTGAGGGTCTGAGACCCGGTGAGCGTCTGGGAGAAACCGTTAGGCCCCGTCACCAGGAGGCTCGCGGCGGTCGCCCCCGGCAGCCCCGTCACGGTCACCGCGAGCGAGCCCACCCCCACCGTGTACTGCACGGTCCGCTGGACCGCGACCGTCGAGGCCGTGATCACCGCGGCCTGCGACGTGGCGGAGGGGAAGTAGGTCGTCCCGCCCGAGGTGACGTTGCCGGCCCCGATGGTATATCCACCCGGCACGAGACCGGTGATGGTCTCGGTGACCGGGGTAGCGTGGCTGTAGCCCCCCGGACCGGTTATGGTCACCGCCCCGGCAAGGCCCGCCGGCAGCCCCGCGACGGTGACCGTGAGGGTCCCCGTGGTGAGCTGATAGACGACCGACGCCGAGGTCGGAACCGGCCCGGCCGCGACGGCGATATCCGCCCCAGGCCCGAGCGTCGGCTGGTATTGGTGCCCGGCGTGCGTCAGGGACGGCGCGACCAGCTGGTAGACCCCCGGTACCAGTCCCTTGATGACCTCCGATTCGGACAGGGTCGCCGTGAACCCGTTCGGGCCGTTGACAGTTATGGAGGCTACCACGCCGGACGGCACCCCGCCGACGGCGAGGTCGAGCCGGCCACTCACCATTTGATAGCTGGCGGTGACCAGCGTTCCCGAGTTGCCGGCTTCGATCGACACGACCCGCACCGAATCGGCGACCGCGAATCGATCGCCATCGACCGTCACCGGCAACCCGCGGACCGTGTAGGCGCCCGGGACGAGCTTCTTGAGCGTTTCGCTGCCCGTCACCGACCGGCTGAATCCGCCGGGCCCGGTGATCTCCACCCTGCCCGACCCGGCCGGGACCCCCACGAGGGAGAGTACCAGCCGGCCCGAGCCGATCCCGTAGCTGACGGTCGCCGTCGACGGCAGATTGCCGGAACGGACCTGAACCGATTGAGTCGCCGGGCTGCCGAGGTAGTCGTCACCGTCGGCGGACGTCACCACGTTGGCCGCGATCTGATAACTGCCCGGAGTGAGCGAGGTGATGGTCTCCGACCCGGTCACCGTTCGCGAGAAGCCGCCCGGTCCAACCACCGTGATCGCCGGGGCGACGCCGTCCGGCACGCCAACCACGGCCACGGCCAGGCTGCCCGGGGCGACCGGATCGAGCCCGCCGCTCGGGTCGTCCTTGCCACCGCAGCCAGCGAGCAGGAGCGCCGAGGCGGTGGAAAGCCAGGCAAGCTGCCAGAGCCAGTTTCTGCCGCTGGCGCTGCATTCGATTGCAGCCCTCCGACTAAACAATGGCACCGCTTGGCGGTAGCGTCGGGGCGTTGACAGCGACTCGGAGCCGATCCGCATGATGGGGCGCTACCAAAGCAGGGGGTGGGTACGGTCCGGGTACATCACTGACAGAACAGTCCAGAGACATCGCTTACACTCCCGCGCGCTTTCTGGTGAGTCGGCCATACGCATCCTCGATCCGGCGGAGGGACTCGTGAAACCGGCCGAGCTTCAGCCGTCCAAAGTACACGTCCCAGAGCCCGTCGTCGATCTCCTCCAGGCCGACCGTCTCCCCCGCGAGCACATGGCTCACGTTTACCCACTCGCCGCTCCACCGGATGCCGCCATTGGCGCTGACCAGCCGTTCCTCGAAATGGCCAGGGTAGGCCAGCGGCGGCAGGCTGCTGGGGTACGATCGGGGCGATCGCGTATACCGTGAGCTGGGTGGGGTGTCGTCGAGGGCCTCATGCGGTCGGATGGTGTTGTACTCGAGGCGGAAGACATCGAATCGCTGCTGCTGGCTCCGGCGCGTGGGCGCCGGGGGCCGCGCGGTCGCTCGCTTGAGGGTGCGGTGCATCCGCTCATGGCGGCCATTCTGCTCCGGGTGCGCGGGTTCGATGAGCTCGGGATAGATCCCCAACCGGATCCACCACACGCTGAGCTGCGAGAGCCGGCCCAGCGCCTGCGTCGCGAACGGGACCCCGTTGTCCGTGCGGAGGATCTCGGGCAGGCCGTACTCCTGAAAGAGGCGTTCGAAGATCGGGCGGCATTCCGCGGTCGTGGTGCCCGTGAGCGCCCGGCAGCCCACCAGGAACCGACTGAAGCCATCCTGGACGGTGAGCGGAAAGCAGTAGGCGCCGTCGCCGAGGCGGAACTGGCCTTTGTAGTCCGCCGTCCAGATGACATTCGGGGCGCTCATCGGGGTCAGGGGCCGGCCCGGGTGCCCCGGGACCCGACGGCGACGGCGCGGAGCGGTCAGTCCATGGCGCCGCAGGAGCTCGGCGACCGTGCTGCGGGCTGGCCAAGCGAACTCCGCGCCGCCGCGACGATCCTGGCGGCGCACCAGCGCGAGGAGCTTGCGGGGGCCCCAGGTCGGATGGCGGCGCCGGGCCTCGAGCAAGCGGCGCCGCACCGCCTCCGGCGTGGCATGCGGACAGGAGTGGGGACGTCGCGAGAGCTCCTGCAGAAAGTCCAACCCACTCGTGGTGGCGCGCTCCAGCCACTTGTAGCCGGTCATCCGGCAAATCCCATAACGGGCGCAGAGTTCGGTGAAGGACCCCAGCCGCTGTCGCGCCTCGCCCACAAACCGCAATCGTTCGGTCGTCACGTCCACTTGTCTCCAGGGCATCGGGCACCTCCTAGGTGCCCTAGTTTGGCGCCCAGTGTCAGCGATGTCCCTGGACTACTTTGTCAACGATGTTCCCGGCCGTTCAGTGTGCCCCGACTTGCCCCGGGCCCTGGGTTTCGGGAGATTGCATTCCTTCCCAGCCACCGGGGCAGCCATGTCCAATCGTCGCCAGTTCCTGTCCTCAGTCGTTGGAGCGAGCGCGGCCGCGCCGGCATTCCGGCCCGACGCCTTTCGGCGCTTGCTCCGGGCCGTCGAGCGCGGGAGCGGCGCGCCTGACGACGAGCCGTACTGGGGCGAGATCCAGCGGGCCTTCGATACCGACCGGACCATGGTCAACCTGAACAACGGCGGCGTCTGTCCGACGCCGACCCATGTGCTCGAGGCGATGATCCGGGATCTCAGATTCAGCAACGAACTGCCGGTCAACCACATGTGGTCGGTGTTGGAGCCGCGGATCGAGAGCGTCCGGCGGGATCTGGCCCGCGATTTCGGGTGCGATCCCGAGGAAATGGCGATCACCCGCAACGCCAGCGAGGCCAACGAGATCATGATCTTCGGTCTCGACCTCGAGCCAGGCGACGAGGTGATCGTCACCAACCAGAACTACGGCCGGATGTTGACCAGTTGGGACCAGCGGGTCCGGCGCGATCGGATCGTGCTCAAACAGATCGCCTTCAAGGTGCCGCCGCCTTCGCCGCAGTATCTGGTCGAGCAGTTCCGGGCCGCGATCACGCCCCGGACCAAGGTCATCGAGGTGACCCACATCACCAACCTGACCGGGCAGATCATGCCGATCCGGGAGATCGTCGAGATGGCTCGGCCGTTAGGCATCCAGGTCTTCGTCGACGGGGCCCACGCCTACGCCCATTTCCCGTTCCGCTGCTCGGATCTCGACTGCGACTACTACGGAACCTCGCTCCACAAATGGCTGCTGGCCCCGGTGGGGACCGGGTTCCTCTACGTCCGGAAGGACCGGCAGCGGCGGCTCTGGCCGCTGATGGCGGCGCCGAAGGAGATGGACGAGAACATTCGGAAATACGAGGAGATCGGCACCCACCCGGCGGCGAATCACAACGCCATCGCGGTGGCCCTGGCGTTCCACCGCTCGATCGGAGCGGAACGGAAGGTCGCCCGACTCCGCTATCTCCGCGATCGCTGGGCCAAGCGACTGCTGGCCGAAAGCGGCCGGGTCTTCATCCCGACCCAGCTCGACACGCCCTACGCCGGCGCGATCGCGCTGGTGGGCATCGACGGCATCGACACCACCAAACTGTTCTCCTGGCTGCTGGATCGCCACCGGATCCAGACCGTCGCGATCGTCCACCCCGAGTTCGCCGGACTGCGGATCACCCCGAACGTGTTCACCACGGTCGACGAGGTCGACCTGTTCGCCGAGCAGATGCTCGAGGCGATCAGGAAGGGGCTCCCCAGCGCCTGATCGCTAGCGGGCCTGGTATTTGAGAGCGGGGTTCGGCTCCCGCTCGACCTCGTCGATGTTGACGACCCTGAGAGCGCCCCGCTCGTAGAGGTACTCGACGTGCGCCCCGACCTCGGTGAGCGCGAGCAGCACGTTCCAGCCGGTCAGATCCGCGTACATCCGGCCGCAGAGGTCGTGGATCGTCGCCCCACCGGGGCCGCGGAGCAGCTGGTAGATCCGCTCGAGCTTCCGCTCGTGATCGACCCGGATCTCGGCGATCCGGTCGTAGAAATTCTCGATCGGGGTCTCGTGACCGCCTAACGCCAGGCGTACGCCGGGGACCCGCTCGATCTTGGCGAGCGAGTCGAGATAGTGGCCGAGCCCGGTCCAGGCGGTGATGCTCTCGGGGCTCTGATGCGGCGTCGTCCTGGGAAGGACGTGGTCGGCGGAAAGGAGCACGTCGCCGATCTTGATGCAGACCTGGCCGGGACAGTGGCCCGGGGTGTGGACGATCTCGAGTCCGTCGAAGGTCTGCCCGTCGCTCAAGCCGAAGTCGACCGCGACGCTCTTGACGTGCTTCTTCCCCGACCCGTACATCTCGATCAGGCCGGCCCGCCGCTCGGCCGGAACGCCCGCCTGCTCCAGGTAGAAGGCCATCGCCTTCGTCGCGACCAAGACCCGTTCCTCGTACGACACCAGCACCCACCGGTCCAACTCGTGGATGCCCACCTCGGCCGTAATCGGCCCGGCCACTTGGGCCAGCCCCCCGAAGTGATCGAGGTGCCCGTGGGTGATGATGACCCGCTCGATGTCCCCCGCGGTGACGACTTCACCGAAGGCAGGCCCGAGCTCCGCGAAACCGGCCATCAATTGGCGAGTGGAGTCGCCGTAACCGCTGCCGGTGTCGACCAGCGTCACCGGACCAGCACCGACCAGAAGGTAGGCGTGGGCGACCAGGCCGGGAAAAGCCTGGCAGGATATTCGATAGATCCGAACGCCGGTGTCCGACTGGAACCGCTGGACGGGCGGGAGCGTCGGGGCGCTCAAGCGGTGGCCAGCGCCGACCTGTCTCGGGCCGCCCAGGCCTCGGGGCCGAACTGCTTGAGCATCCGTTGATGGGACCGGACGGCCGCCATCAAGCTGGGGTGAGCATGATACGGGATCCCATGCCGGGCCGCGACCGATTCGACGATCGGCGCGATGGCCGGATAATGGACGCTGCAGACTTTCGGAAAGAGGTGATGCTCGATCTGGAAGTTGAGCCCGCCGACATACCAACTCAATAACCGGTTGCTCCGGGCGAAGTCGGCGGTGGTCCGCATTTCATGGACCAGCCATGAATCCGCCATCCTGCCGCTCGCGTCGGGGGCCGGGAAATCGGGACCCTCGACCACGTGGGCCAACTGGAACACCACGCCCAGGACGAACCCCGCGACCAGGTGCATGACCAGGAAGCCGATCAGGATCTGCCACCACGGAAGGTCGATCACCAGGAGCGGGACCACCAGGCCCCAGCCATAGTAGATGAGCTTGGTCACCAGCAGATTGACGACTTCGCCCGGCGGATGCTTGATGTCTAGGTAGGGCCCGAGGTTGCGCTGGAGGATGTACTTGAAGTCCTTGCTGAACACCCAAAACAGCGTCGATCCGGCATAGGCGAGGAGTCCGTACCAATGCTGGAATCGGTGCACCGGGCGAAGCGGGCTGGTCGGCGAGAGCCGCAGGAGTGGCGAGACCGTCAGGTCCTCGTCGATCCCTTCAATGTTGGTGTAGGTGTGATGAATGACGTTGTGGGTGATCTTCCAGAGATAACCGTTGGCCCCCAGCAGGTCGAACAACCGACCCAAGGCCTTGTTGATCCACGGTTTGCTGGAATAGGCGCCGTGCAGGGCATCGTGGACGATCGCGAACCCGATCCCCGCGAAGCCCAACCCCATCACCGCCGCGAGCGCGAGCTTGACCCAGGCACCCCAGGGCGCCAGGAGAATCGCGAAATAGGAGCCGAAGGTGACCGCGAGCAGGGTGACGGTCTTGACCACCATGGCGAGGTTGGCCTTGGGCGATCGGCCGGTTCTGGCGAAGTACTCGTCGACCTCGCGCTTGACCTCGGCGGCGAAGGTCGCCCCGTCCTTGGCAGGGAAAGTTACCGCTTGTACGGCCATGAGAATCCCGAGAGTGGCCCGGGGAACATGCACCGCCGCCACCGGATCGACAAGGGGAACGGTCTATGAAGGCTTTCTGGTAATCAGCATGGCGACGTAGCCCGAGCAAAGACCGTAGGCCGCTTCCGCCTCGGGGCCCCGCGCGAACTGGATCAGATCGATCCGGTCAGCGGTGAGTTCAGCGACCGGGGCCGGCTCCGGTTCGTCGAGGGAAAACGACTCCGGAAAAGACTGCTCCAGCCGGCCCGGGACGGCCGTCGCCACCCGAACGCCGTCAAGGAAGACGTCGAGCAGGCGCGCCGGACCGGTACTGTCCGGCGCGGGCCGGCAGCGGGAGAGGGCGGCGGCAGGACCCCGGACGGCGTTCGGACCGGCCCCCGCGCCGGCGCAGCCAGCCACCGCGACGATCGTCACCATCCCTCGAAGCCATCGCCGCAATGTGTCCTCCACCCATCGCTCGGTCGCCGACGGGCGCCATCGGCCGTCGCTCGGCGTGGACCATAGCGCCTCGATCCGGCCCAATGCAAATTCCGCCATCCGTCTCCTGTCACAGGGCTCTCTCATGTCGACACGTTTCCTGGCCGGCGCCGGCCTGGCGTTTGGCGCCCTCAGCATTCCCGCCGCCCAACAACCCGCGCCGATTCGGGGCTTTTCCGCCGACCAGGCGCGGATTCAACGAGACTGGGAAGCGAAGTTCAAGGCGATTCCATCCCCGGACAGCTTGAGGAGCTACCACCGGGTGCTGGCCGCGCGCCCGCAGCATCTTGGCTCGCCGTACGGCCGGCAGAACGCCGAGTGGATGGTCGAGACCATCAAGCGGTGGGGCCTCGACGCCAAGATCGAGACCTTCGAAGTCCTCTTTCCGACCCCACGGGAGCGGCTCCTCGAGATGGTCGGGCCGACGAGGTTCGTCGCGAGGCTGAAGGAGGGGGTGGTGGCCGGCGACCGCTCCTCGGCGCAGACCGCCGAGCAGCTGCCGAGCTACAACGCCTACTCGATCGACGGCGACGTGACCGGCCCGCTGGTGTTCGTCAACTACGGGGTGCCCGCCGACTACGAGGAGCTCGAGCGCCGCGGGATCTCGGTCAAGGGCGCGATCGTGATCGCCAAGTACGGTGGCTCGTGGCGGGGGATCAAGCCCAAGGTGGCCGCCGAGCATGGGGCGATCGGCTGCCTGATCTACTCCGATCCGGCCGACGACGGGTACGGTCCGGGCGACACCTACCCCAAAGGTCCCTACCGGCCGGCCGACGGGGTCCAACGGGGCAGCGTGGCGGACATGCCCCTCTACGCCGGCGATCCATCCACCCCCAACGTCGGCGCGGTCCCCGGAACGGTGGGCCTCCCGCTCGACCGGATCGAAACCCTCACCAAGATCCCGGTGTTGCCGATCAGCTACGGCGACGCCCAGCCCCTGTTGGCCGCGTTAGGCGGCGAAGCCGTCCCTCCCGCGTGGCGGGGAGGCCTGCCCCTCACCTACAAGACCGGACCGGGACCCGCTCGAGTCCGGCTCAAGCTGGCCTTCGACTGGAACCGGGTCCCGCTCCACAACGTGATCGTCCGGATCCCCGGGGCCGAGCTCCCCGACGAGTGGATCGTCCGAGGCAACCACCGCGACGGCTGGGCGAACGGCGCGGTCGACCCACTCTCCGGGATCATCGCCGAGATGGAGGAACTCCGCGGCCTGGCCGCGCTGCTCTCCCAGGGCTGGCGGCCGCGCCGGACCCTCATCTACGCGGCCTGGGACGGCGAGGAGCAAGGCCTCCTGGGCAGCACTGAGTGGGTCGAGACCCATCGCGACGAGCTTCGAGCCAAGACCGTGATGTACCTCAACACCGACTCCAACACTCGCGGCTATCTCTCGATGGGCGGATCCCATTCGCTGGAGCGTTTCATCAACCAGGTGGCTCGCGAGATCACCGATCCGGAAACCGGCCTGACGGCCTGGAGGCGGCTGCAGCTACGGACCATCGCCGACGGCTCGGCCAGCTCCCGCGCCGAGGCCCGGACCCGCGGCGACCTGCGAATCAGCGCGCTGGGCAGCGGCTCGGATTTCACCCCGTTCCTGCAACACGCCGGGATCGCGGCGCTCAACCTGTCTTTCGGGGGCGAAGGTGACAACGGGATCTACCACTCCATCTACGACAACCTCGAGCAGTATGGCCGGTTCAACGATTCGAGCTATGTCTACGGCCGCGCGCTGGCGCAGACGGTCGGCGTGGCGCTGATGCGGTTAGCCAACGCCCCCGTGCTGCCGTTTCACTTCGTCGGCATGGCCGACACCTACGCGGGATACCTCGACGAGTTGAAGGCCCTGGCCGCGACCAGCCGAGATCAGGCCATCGAGATCAACCGGCAGATCGACGAGGGAGTCTTCCAGGCGATCAACGATCCCTGGAGTCCGCGGCGGGCTCCCGCCAGGCGCGAGGTACCGCCGTTCCTGAACCTCGCCCCGCTGGACAACGCCATCGCCCAACTCCGGCAGAGCGCCGACCGGTTCGAGGCCGCCCTCCGGACCGCCAACACCGGCACCGTGGCCACCGCCGCCAACGCGACCTTGCGACGGGTGGAGCAAGCACTGGCGAGCGACCAGGGACTGCCCCGCCGGTCGTGGTACCGGCATCTGGTCTACGCCCCGGGGTTCTACACCGGGTACGGAGTGAAGACCATGCCCGGGGTCCGCGAGGCCATCGAACAGGGGTATTGGAAGGAGGCGGAGGCGGAGGCGGTTCGGCTGGCCGAGCATCTCGGTCGGGCCGCGTCGCTGATCGATCAGGCGGCCGGCCAGCTGCCCCGCTGACCGGACGTTAGGCGCCTGGCGCGGCGGCTCCCCGCCCCGCCAGGCGGCCGGTGGCCCAGGCCCAGGCGAAGTTGTGGCCGCCGATCGGGCCGAAGGCGTCGAGGATCTCGCCACACAGATGCAATCCCGGCCTCGACCGGCACTCGAGCGTGGCCGGATCCACCGCGTCGAGCGCGACCCCGCCCCCGGTGACTTCGGCCTTTCGGAATCCTTCGTCCCCGGTCCAGGGCAACCGATAACGGACCAGGCTCTCGACCAACCGGAGCCGGGCCGGCCGCGGTAGCTGTGCCAGATCGGTGTCGAGGTCGATCCCCGCCTGGGTGAGGAGCCGATCGGCCAACCGATCCGGGAGCGCCTCCCGCACCAGGGTGGCAACCCGCCGCCGGGATTGCCGCTGCAACGCCTGATTCCACTCGTTGCCGTCCCGCTCCGGAGCCCACCGCACCAAGAGATTCGGCCGAGGCCCGAGTCCCCGTCCCGCCCGAGCGGCCAGATCCGAGACATCGAGAACGGCGGGCCCGCTGAACCCGCGGTGGGTGAACAGGAACCCCCCAGTAACCTGCCGTTGGAGCTGTCCTCCCGTCCCCGGGGTCGGGGCGGCGGCGATTCGGGCCGAAATCGTGACGATCAGCGAGATACCCGCCAGGTCGGCGTGGCTCGCTGGTTCCTCGAGGAGCGGCGTCAGCGCCGGGTAAGTCGGATGGGTCGGCACCCCGAGCCGCCGGACGATCGCGAGCCCGGTACCATCGCTCCCGGTTTGGGGTACGCTCTCGCCCCCGGTCGCCAGCACCACCCGGGCCGCATCGACCTCGGACCCGTCGGCGAATCTGAGCCGCCAGCCCGGGTCGGCTGGTGCCAGGTCGACCACGCTCGAGCGGGTTCGGAACTCCACCCCGGACCCCTTGGCGGCGGCGACCAGCCCGTCGCGGACCTCTCGGGCCCGGTTGGAGACCGGGAACAGCTTGCCCGTCTCGGGCTCGAGGGCGAGCGGGATTCGGAGATCGGATTCGAAGAACGCCCGCTGTCCCTCGAGTGGCCAGCTGGTGAGCAGGCGGCGGAGCAGATGCGGCGAGGAGGCGGTGACGAAGCGGCGGGGTTCGAGGGCGGTGGGGAGCACGTTGCAGCGGCCCCCGCCGCTGATCAGGATCTTGCGGCCGCCGTCGACCATCCGCTCGAAGAGGACCACCCGGGCGCCGGCGCGGGCCGCCTCGATGGCCGCCACCAGGCCGGCCGCCCCCGCCCCCACCACCGCGATCACCGGCCGCCTAACGAAGCTCGCTGGAGTAAACCCTTCCCCACGGGTCGGTCGCCTCGACCCGGATCGAGCCGCCCGAGGTCGTGGCCGGTGCGTAGAAGAGATGCCCGGTCCGCACCGGGTTGACGAAGGGCCGTCGAACCGGAAGCGCGTCGCCGGCCAGCTGCACCCGAGCCAGGGGATCGACCCCGACCCGCCGCCCCATCGCGCCACGCCGGTCCCCGCCCTGGTACCACACCACCTGCCAGCCCGGCTCGTAGGCCCAGACGTTGGCCACGATCTCGTCCGGCGCGGTCGGGTCGGCGCCCGGACCGTACACTCGGATCTGGTGATCCGGGCCCTGACCGGTGGCGTGGTAGCGCCACCGGATCGACTCGCCCTCGACCTGGTAAACCCCATAACCATTCGGGGAGCCGTCGTAGCAGATCCCCCCGGTCCACCACCCGCCGCACACCGCACCCAGGTTCCGCTCTCGGATCGTCCCGGTCTCGGCCCAGTGATTCTCGTGGATGTGACCGGACACGATCGTGGTTCGATACCGGGAGAGAAGGGCATGGACCGCGGCTCGATTCACCACCTGGGTGGTGATCGACGGGGCAGCCTGGCCCTGCCGCTCCGGGAAGCTGGTGACGAACGGGATGTGGGCAAAGACCACCACGATCCGACCCGGTTCGACGCGGGCGAGGTCATTGGCCAGCCAGGTCAGCTGATCGGCGGGGAGGTAGCCCAAATACCCGCCGCCGTAGTAGAACACGTTGTCGAGCACCAGGTAGTGGACCTCGCCACGGTCGAACGAGTAGTACCGAGGTCCGAAGCGGGCCTCGAACGTGGCGGTGGAGTCCTCGTCGGTCTTGGCATCGAGATCGAGATCGTGATTGCCGACGACCTGTACGAACGGCACCCCGAAACGGCTCACGGCGGCCTCGTAGTCGGCGTACATCGCCAGGCGGTCCCACATGATGTCGCCATCGCCCACCCCAAACGTGGGCACGCCGCCGAGCCCGGCGATCGTGGCGACGACGTCGGGAACGCTCTCCCGCTGGAACCGGCTCATGTCCTCGGCGTCTTGGGTCTGGATGTCGGCGAGCACCAGGAACGCGTGCCGATGGTCGCCGCCCTCGATCGGCTCGAGGTCGAACCGGGCGGTCATCTCGCCCCGGGTGTCTGGCCTGATCGGCCGGTGGCTCCGGAGGGTGCCGCTCGCCGCCCGGGGAAGCTGGTAGCCCGCGGGCACCGACAGGGACAGATGACGACGGCCTGCCTCGGTGACCAGCTCAAAGCGGCCATCCAGGTCGGTGGCCACGACCGCCAGACCGTCGGAGAGTGCCACGCCAGCCAGCCCGCGCCCGCCGGTCACGACCCGTCCTCGAATCCGAACGGGGACGCTCGGGACGGGCGTCCCCGAGAGCGGCCGATAGGGATCGCCCCGGAACACGGCGGGCAAGGAAACCAGCGGGGGTACGGCTGAGAGGAAGTCGCGGCGAGTGAGTCGATCCATGATCACTCCGGGCTCAGTGGGAGGGAAACGAGACGGGGCGCCACCGCGCCCCGTCGATCCGTCAGCGGCGACCGCCGCTCCGGCCGCCCCCGCCCCGGTCGCCGGGGCCGCCCTTGGGCCTGGTCTTCTCCCGTTCGGCGGCCATGGCCTCGGCGCGGCGGATCATCTTCTCGGGGCTGAGCGGGCTCGCCCCCGGGCGGGGCGCCCCGATCTTGAGGATCACTTGCCCGGCTTCGTCGTTGGTGACCTCGACGGGCCGGCCTCCCCTCACCTCGAAGGCGCCGAGTACCTCCTCGCCAACCGTCGCCCCTGGCTTGACCCGCTCGAGGAGTGCCTCTCGACTCGGGAACCCCTCAAGGGACAAGAACTTAACCCCGCTGGCGCCCTGGAGCCGAACCAGCGCGGCAAAGCGCGATCCGGCCAGATTCCTGATCGAACGCAACTCGGCCCCCTTGGCGACCTGCTTGGCCCAGCGGAGGGCCTCCTGCTCCACTCGGCTCATGGCCGGGCCGGCGGCGGCGGCTGTCGGCTGGTCTCGACGGGCGCGTTCCTCCTGGCTCTTCCTGAGGCGCTGGAGATACTCCGGTTCGTTGCTCACAACCACATCCTCGGGTAATCGGGAAACGTCAAACCCTAGGATAAAGTCTCTTGGGGCTGGTCGGAAGAGGCTCAGTCGTTCGCGGGTCGGTCTTCCTGCTGGGCCATCCGGAGGGAGGCCGCGAAGGAACGCTGGGCCTGGAGGATGGTGGCCATCCGGGGGTCGGTAGGGTCGTCGGCGGGCAGCGTCGATCGAGCCGACGGGAGTTCGATACCGGCGGTATCTTCCGCAAGTTCGGCCAGGAACTCCACCGCTTTGCGGATCTGTTCCGAGTTGCTTCGGAGCGCCTCGAGCGGGCGCACCGGTCGACCTGAAACTGGTTGCATCGCGCTCCGTACCTCTTTCGCCCAAACGCAGCACCCGTTCGGGATAGTATCGGCATCGTCTCCAATCTCTTGAGCGAGGACCCCGTGCAACTCGACATCACCGGCCTGTCCAAGACCTACCCCAATGGCGTGCGTGCCTTGGACGACATCTCGCTCTCGATGGGCACCGGCATGTTCGGGCTGTTGGGACCGAACGGGGCCGGCAAGTCGACCCTGATGCGGACGATCGCCACCCTCCAGCTTCCCGATGCCGGCTCGGTTCGGTTCGGGGACATCGACGTCCTGGCGAATCCCGACGCGCTCCGCCGGGCCCTCGGCTACCTGCCGCAGGAGTTCGGGTTGTATCCCAACCTCTCCGCCGAGGTGACCCTCGATCACTTCGCCACCATGAAAGGAGTGGTCGATCGCCGGGCCAGGCGTGAGTTGGTGGGGGCATTGCTCCACCAGACCAACCTCTTCGACGTCCGCGCCAAGCACGTCGGCACCTTCTCCGGCGGGATGAAGCAGCGGCTCGGCATTGCCATCGCCCTGGCGGGGAGTCCCAAGCTCCTGATCGTCGACGAGCCAACCGCCGGCCTCGACCCGACCGAGCGGCACCGCTTCCTCAATCTGTTAGGCGAAATCGGTCAGAACATCGTGGTCATCCTGTCGACCCATATCGTGGAGGATGTCCGGGAGCTCTGCAACGCGATGGCGATCATCAACAAGGGCCGGGTCATCGTCGCGGAACGGCCCGGAGAGATCATCGGCAGGCTCGCGGGCAAGCTCTGGCGCAAAGAGACCAGCAAGGCGGAACTGCCCGAGCTCACCGCCGCCCACCAGGTAATCTCGACCCAACTGCTCGCCGGAGTGCCGGTGGTCCACGTCTACGCCGATGCCAACCCCGGCCCCGGGTTCGAAGCCCGCGATCCCGACCTCGAGGACGTCTACTTCCATCAGCTGGGGCTGGCCGGCCAGCGAGAGGCCGCCTGATGTTCGGCACCGTCTTCGGGTTCGAGCTTCGGTACCACCTCACCAGACCGGTGACCTACCTGTACTTCGCGGTGTTCTTCCTGTTGTCGTTCGGCTTCGCCGCCAGTGACGCGGTCCAGATCGTCGGGACCGGCGGGCAGATCAAGGAGAACGCCCCTTGGGTCACCGCCTACGCGATGCTGATCATGGTCGCGGTCGGCCAGGTGATCATGACCGGGTTGGTCGGCACCGCCGTGCTTCGTGACTACCAGTACCGGACCCACGAGCTGCTCTTCACCACGCCGATCACCCGATTCGCGTACCTCGGGGGGCGATTCGCCGGGGCCTTCGTGGTCATGGTGCTGGTGCATCTGGCGATTCCGATCGGCCTCCTGCTCGGGTCGTTGGCCCCCTGGAACGACCCGGCGACGCTGCTGCCGATCTCGCTCGGCAGTTATCTGTCGCCCTTCATTTTGCTGCTATTGCCTTCGATCCTGTTGTTGTCGGCCGTGTTTTTTGCGGTCGGGGCGTTGACCCGCAATCTCTTCGCCATCTACACCCAGGGGATGGTCCTCCTGGTGGCTTGGACGATCGCCGCCCAGATGACCGCCGATCTCGACAACAAGGCGATCGCCGCCCTGCTCGATCCGCTCGGGCTGAATGCCTTCACCCTGCTGACCAGATACTGGACCGTCGCCGAGAAGAACTCGCTGACCGTGCCTCTGGTGGGCCACCTCCTCGCCAACCGCGTCCTCTGGACCGCGGTTGCAGTTGGGATCTTCGGGGTGACCTACGCTGCCTTCCGGTTCCGGAGCGCGCCGCCCACGTTAGGCCGGCGTCGTCGCGCCGTGGCGGAGCCGGCTTCGCCGACCACGGTGCATGCCATGGTGGGCCCGGCCCCGCAACGCCACGACGTCACGGCCTGGTGGGCCCAGTATCTCTCGAGCACTCGGCTCTCGTTCTGGAGCATCGTCCGGCAGGTGCCGTTCATCGCCATCGTGGCGATCGGATTGATCAACCTGGCGATGTCCGCCGCCTACGCCGACATCCTCTATGGCCAGAAGGTCTGGCCGGTGAGCTACACCGTCCTCGAAACCCTCGACGGGCAGTTCGCGATCTTCTTCATCATCCTCACCACCATCTATGCGGGCGAGGCCGTCTGGCGGGAGCGCCAGTTGCAAGCGGACCAGATTCTCGACACCTTGCCGGCACGGACGTCCGTCACCCTGTTCGGCAAGCTGAGCGGGCTGGTGCTGGTGGAACTGGTGCTGATCGCGCTGCTGGCGGTCGCCGGGATGGTCATGCAAGCCGCCAAAGGCTACTACCACTTCGAGCCGGGACTGTACGCCAAGTATCTGCTCGGCACTACCCTCCCGAGTCTGATCCAAGTCACCATCCTGGCGGTGGCGGTCCACACCCTGGTCAACCACAAGTTCGTGGGCCACGTCGTGATGATCCTGTTCTGGATCAGCCGGGTCGCCCTGCCCGAAGTCGGTCTCGAGCACCAGTTGTTCGCCTACGCCGACCTGCCGTCCTTCACCTACTCCGACATGAACGGCTTCGGGCCGTTCGTGCCGAGCCTGATCCTCTCGACGATCTACTGGTCGGGGGTGGCGGGCCTGCTCCTGGTGGTGGCCTATCTCTTCTGGATCCGTGGAACCGAGACCCGCTGGGGCACCCGGCTCCGGGTGGCGCGCGGCCGCGCGAGCCCCACGACCCGGGCGGCGTTCGGCACCACTTTAGGGGTGGCCCTGGCGGCGGGCGGGACGATCTTCTACAACACCAACATCCTCAACGACTATCGAACTTCCAAGGCGGAGCGGAAGCTCCAGGCCCAATACGAACGGACCTACAAACCGCTCGAGAAGCTGCCGCAGCCACGCCTGATCGACGTCGACGCCCGGACCGACCTCTACCCCGAGCGGCTCGCGTTCGACCTCGCGGGGACGCTCACCTACGTCAACGACCACGCCCGGCCCCTCGATTCGCTCCTGATCACCACCGCCCACCGGGAATTGACCATCGATACCTTGGCGTGGAGTCTGCCGGCCGAGACACTGGTCGCCGACAGCCTGCTTGGCACCACAATCCACCGCCTGGCGACGCCGCTCGCGCCGGGCGACACCATTCGGCTCCGGTATCGGGCCCGTTTCGCTCAGCGGGGGTACTCGAACGACGGACCCACCACGGCCATCGCGGCCAATGGCAGCTTCATCAACTCGGAGTATTTCCCGGTTCTGGGTTACCAGGCCGCTGGCGAGATAGCCTCCGACGACGATCGGCGCAAAGAGAAGCTCGCCCCCAAGGCCAGGATGCCCTCGCTCGACGACGAAGCGGCCCGGGCCGACACCTACATCGGGAGCAATGCCGACTGGATCGGCTTCCGGGCCACGGTGAGCACCGCCCCGGATCAGATCGCGATCGCGCCGGGGTACCTGGTGCGCGAGTACCAGGAGGGCGGCCGCCGGGTGTTCGAGTACCGGTCCGACGAGCCGATGCTCGCTTTCTTCGCCTTCCTCTCGACCCGCTACCAGGTGCGCCGAGACGAGCACCGGGGGATCCGGCTCGAGATCTTTTACCACCCGGGCCACGAGTACAATCTCGACAAGATGATGGCGTCGATGAAGACGTCGTTGGACTACTTCGGGACCCATTTCAGTCCCTATCAGTTCAAGCAGGTCCGGATTCTCGAGTTTCCCCGCTATGCCGGGTTCGCCCAGGCGTTCCCCAACACGGTTCCGTACTCGGAGAGCATCGGGTTCATCTTGCGGGCCGGCACCGAGGACGACGATCTCGACATGCCGTTCTACGTCACCGCCCACGAGGTCGGCCACCAATGGTGGGCCCACCAGGTCATCGGGGCCAACGTCCAGGGTTCCACCCTCTTTTCCGAAGGTTTGGCGAACTACTCGGCCCTCACCGTCATGGAGAAGACCTATGGCCCCGCCAACCTCCGGAAGTTCCTGGCCAACGAGCTCGACCGGTATCTCGCCGGGCGGAGCACCGAGCGGAAGAAGGAATTGCCCCTCTTGCTGGTCGAGAACCAGGGCTACATCCACTACAACAAGGGCTCGCTGGCCCTGTTCGCGTTTCGAGACGCCATTGGCGAGGAAGCGATGAACCGGGCCCTGGCCGCGTTCCTGCGAGACAAGGCGCTCCAATCGCCTCCGTTCACGACCTCGCGGGAGTTCCTCGGCTACCTCGAGCAACAGACGCCGGATTCACTCCGGTACCTGATCGACGATTTGTTCCGAACCATCACCTTGTGGGACAACACCGCGGTCGAGGCCACCGTGGCGCCGGAGGACGGCAAGTTCCGGGTGACGCTCCAGGTCAAGAGCCTCAAGTTCCGGGCCGACAGCCTGGGCGGTCAGTCGGAAGTCCCCGTGGCGGATCTCGTGGACGTCGGGGTGTTCGGGGACCGCGAACCAGGCAACTCGTTAGGTGCGCCGCTCTACCTCGCCAAACACTGGATCCGATCGGCCGATACCACCTTCTCGGTGCTGGTCGATCGCGCCCCGATGCGGGCCGGGATCGACCCCTACAACAAGCTGATCGACCGGGACCCTAAGGACAACGTCCGGGAGGTCGTGCCGCGTTGACGCGACCGGTCGGTCGGGTCGCGCTCGGCACGGTGGTTTCGCGCCGTGGCATCGGTTGGGCCGCTAGAGCAGCCCGTACAGGTAGACGCCGTAGGCGGTCAGCAGGATGGCCCCCTCGATTCGCGAAAGCGCCTTCCGGGAGATCATCACCAGAAACAGAAGCAACGCAGTAGCCGCCATCCACCAGACGTCGCTCGCGAGCATCCCCGGCGAGACGGTCAAGGGGAGAATCACCCCGGCAACCCCGAGAATACCGAGCAAGTTGAAAATGTTCGAGCCGATCAGGTTGGCCACCGCGATGTCCGACTCCTTCCGCAACGCGGCCATCACCGACGTGGCAACCTCGGGCGCGCTGGTGCCGGCGGCCACGATGGTCAGACCGATGACCCGCTCAGTCATCCCGGCGAGCTGGGCCAACCGGACCGCCCCGTCGACCAACACCTTTCCGCCGACGACCAAGAGCCCAATCCCGGCCGCGATGGCACCAAGCGCGAGAGTGAGCTGGACGCCGCGCACCCGAATTGCGAGCCGTTCCACTTCGTCGGTCAGCTCGGCTTGTTCCAGCGCGCTGACCTCACGCCGCGCCAGGTACACCGAGTAGGCCAAGAACGCCGCCAGCGCCACGATGCCGACCGCGGCCTCGAACCGGTCGATCAACCCGTCGCGCGAAGCCACGATCATGGCCAAGGTGGCGAGGAACATCACCGGCCACTCGAGGCGGACGACGTTGCCTCGGATCGGCAACGTCGCAACCAGCGCGGAGAGTCCGGCGATGAAGGTGATGTTGAAGATGTTCGAACCGACCACGTTGCCGACCGCCAGATCCGGCTGGTTGTCGATCGAGGCGATCACGCTCACCACGAGTTCGGGCAGCGAAGTGCCCAGTGCCACGACCGTGAGCCCGATCACCGCCGGGGTGAGGCCGGCCAGCCGCGCGATCGTCGTCGCCCCGCGAACCAGGACGTCGCCGCCCAGCGCCAGCAGGGCAAGCCCGCCCAGCACCAGGCCAATGGCCCAGGGAAGTGTCATCGCGGTACTAGCGAACGAGGTGGAAGCGGTCTTGACGCCGCAGCGCCCAGCGAAGCCGCCCGTCGGACCCTATGAAGAAGTCTTCCTCCTGAGCGATCCGAACCGGTTGGCCATTCCACTCGGCCACCGGGGTCGTGGTCTGCAATTCGGCCGAGTACCACATGTTGGCAATGACCTTGTGGTCGCCCCGACCAGGCACCCCCTCCTGATAATCCCATAACCCGATCGGCGGCCCGGCCCCGTGACCGTGCATCCCGATCGGGTGGCTGTACATGGTCCCGTCGATCCCGGCCGCCTTCAGCTTGGCGAGCGTTCCGGCGAGGATCTCGTTGCCGGTCCGGCCAGGGCGGGTCTCTTCGAAGAGGATGTCCTGAAACCGGTTGGAGTTGGCGAGCGCCCTCCTGAGGCCGGCCGGCGGTTCGGTCTCGCCCTCGCGCAAGACGTAGCCGTTATGCTGGGTATCGGTGCTCATCCTCAGGGCCGTGATGCCCACGTCGCACCAGAGCAGGTCGCCCCGCTGAATGACCGGGTCGTCGCCGAGCTGCTCGGCGGTGGCGCCTCGTCGCTGGACGCTCACGCTGGGCTGAAACCAGGTGGCGAGACCGAGATCGTTGACCCGCTGCCGCCACCACCAGACCAAATCGCTGGTCTTGGTAACGCCCGGCTTCACCACGGCCGAGGAGAACATCTCCTCGATCAGTGACCAGACCAGCTGGGTGAGTTCGGTGTAAAACGCCTCCTCCGCGGGGATCCGGTGGGCGATGAAGTCGACCGCGAGGCCTTCGGCGGGCCTGAACCGGCCGGTCCATTTGGGCCCGAGCGCCTCGCGCATCCCTTCGAGTTCACCCGAAGAGAGCCCATCCGCGAAGGCGAAGGTCCGCGAGCTATTGATGGCGATGACCTTGGGGTTTCTGGCCTCGATCACGTCCTTGAGCACCTGCCACTGCTGATCGCCCCACAGCTCCGCCTGCCGCCCGCCAACCGCCGCGGTGACCGCCCGGGTCGACCGGACCGCCTGGTAGAGCCCGCCTTGCGAGGTGCCGCCCAAGGCGATCCGCTCGACGCCGCCGGCCTGGCCCCGGTCGAAGAAGACGTAGATGGTCCGGCGCCGGGCGGCAAACGTGGTGGGCGACACCAGCGAGGTGAAGGTGGGGTCCTCGTTGTATTCGCGCATCGGGATCACCCACATGTCGACCCCGTATTTCCGCATCAGCGCCGGGAGCACGGTATCGAGCCGCTCGGCGAGCCACTGCTGTTGCCTGGCGGCCTGCTCTCTCAAGGCCCCGAAGGGCCGGGTTTGGGCCATGCCGTCGTTCGCGGCCGGACCGAGAGCCAGGAGACCGGCCAGTACGATTGGGCGCATGTCGAGAAATACCCCGTGTCTCAGGACGAGCCGGTAGCCTACCCGGCCCGGCCCCGGCTTGCAAGACGGTGGCTTTAGAGGCAGTCTTGGGTCCAATGCCCGCACTCGACCTACCCGCCCTCCTCGCCAAGTCCGCCATCGTCTCGACCCGCGACCCGATCTCGCAGACGATCGTGGCCGTGATCATCGGGTCGGTGTTCGTGATGCTCGCGCTCGAGAAGGCCCACCGGGTCCTGATCATCTTCTCGGCCGTGGCGCTGTTGTGGCTGGTCACCTATCTCACGCCGTACAAGCTGATCTCCTTCGAGGCCTCCCAGGACGCGCTCGACCTGAACGTGCTGTTACTGTTGGCGTCGATGATGGCGCTCGTGGCGGTGCTCAAGACCACGGGGGTATTCTCCTACGCGGTCGCCCGGCTGCTTCGGCTGGCGGGTGGGCGGCCCACCGTGGTGATGGCGTTGCTCACCTGGGCGACCGGACTGCTCTCGAGCGTAGCCGACAACGTCACCACCGTCATCTTCACCACCCCGATGGCGCTCGAGGTGGCCGCCTTGACCAGGATTCGGCCGGCGGCCCTCCTCCTGCCGATGGTGATGGCCGCCAACGTCGGCGGCACGGCCACCCTGATCGGCGACCCGCCCAACATTCTGATCGGATCGGGCGCGGGGCTGAGCTTCCTCGACTTCGTCGTCAATCTCACCGCGCCGGTGCTGGTGATGCTGGTGGTGCTCGAGTGGTACAGCACCCGGTATTATCGCGCCGACTATTCCGCCGGGCTCCAACGGATCGATCGGGACCAGATCGACACTCCGCCGCTCACCAACCGGCCGCTCCTGCGATCGGGGCTCGCCATCTCGGCGATCGTCTTCCTGGGTTTCTTCACCCATACCCTCACCGGGATGCCGGCGGCGGTGCCGGCCGCCGTCGGCGCGGTGGCGCTCCTGATCGTCCAGGACGTGCTCTACCTCAAGCACCAAAACCCAACCCACGAAGAGCGCCGTCACGGCATCCTCCAGATCATCGAGCGCGAAATCGAGTGGCCGACGCTGTCGTTTTTCGCGCTCCTGTTCATCGCGGTCGCCGCGGCGGTGCAGACCGGCTTGATCGACACGATCTCGAACGGGCTCGCCGGCCTGATCGAAACCGGGCGGACCCGGTTCGGGCTCACCAACGACGGCACCCTGTTGTTCGCCGCCCTGCTGATCCTCTGGGCCAGCGGGGTGCTGTCGGCCCTGATCGACAACATCCCCTACGTCGCGGTGACCATCCCGATCGTCGCCAGCCTCACCGCCCGGCTGACCGGCGACACCGAGATCCTCTGGTGGGCCCTTTCGTTAGGCGCCTGCCTGGGCGGCAATGGCTCGCCGGTCGGCGCCTCGGCCAACGTCACGGTCATCGGCCTGGCGGAGAAAGCGGGCGAGCGGGTCACCTTCGGTCAGTTCGTTCGGTACGGGGCCCGCGTCACCGCGATCACCTTGGCGATCAGCTCGGTGTTCATCGCGGCGCACATCTACGCCGGGCAGGAGCTGACCCATACGGTCGCGTTCGTGCTGCTCGCCGTCGTCGCAATCAGCCGATCATGGCTGGTCTGGCGCCGGCGGTAGCCGTCTCCGCGAACCTTCGTTTCGCTCCTTCCGAGTCCGCTGCAAGGTGAGGGCCCGCTGCAACGCCCTGCACCGCCCACCGGGCTGTGCAGCCAAGGGACCGTCCGCCATCTCCCCGGTACAGACATTGCCGATTCGTTGGCTGGCATGACGGGAGGGACCTGGCGATGCGGTACCGGATCTACCTGGCGGGGTTGGCCTACATGGGGTTGGCGCTGTGGTCCATCCAGCGGGCCCGGCTCGAGCCGGCAGGCCCGGTGCGCCCGGACCCCGAGCCGGTTACCCACGTCGAAGCCGAGCCGCAACCGGTCGTGACGGGCGGTACGGCCGAGTCGTGGTTCCAGCAGATCAAGCCGTTCTGCAACACCTTGGAGGTGGAAACCGCCCTCCGGCAGAGTCCGCTCCCGGCTCATGCCGGCCATGCCGGGGCCGGCTACCAGGCCGCCTGCCTGGCGTTGGCGGGCCGGATCGACGCGGCCCGGTCCGTCATCGCCGCACTCTCGGGTTCGGAGCGGTGGCAGGCGGCGGGGATCGTCTTCAACGTCGCCCATCCGGTTGCCGACGCCGGCGACGATCGATCGGCCGGGCCGATCATGGCGCTGGTGGTGGAGTTCTGGCCCAACCACTACGTGGCCCTGTACCACGCCGGCGCGTCGGCGTTCGCGCTCGGTGAAAAGGCGGCGGCCAAGACTCATCTGGAAGCGTTCCTGGTCCACTACCAGGCCGAAGACGGCTGGCGATCGTCGGCCCGGTCGATGCTCGAGCGCATCGGCCAGTGACCGACCGTCAGTCGTTAGGCGACCTCGCCCCCGGCACCCGGCTGCTGGATCGGTTCGAGATCACCCGGGAAGTCGGTCGCGGCGGCTATTCGATCGTCTACGCCGCGATCGACCATCGAATCGGCGGGCCGGTGGCGATCAAGGTGCTGGTCCCCCCGCCGGTCGCCGCCCTGGAGGCCCGCGAACGGCTCCGCCGCGAGGTCGAGACCTTCTGCAACGTCCGGCACCCCAACGTCGTGGGCGTTCACGACTTCCTCGAGCAGGGACCGCTGTCGTTCGTCGTGATGGATCTCGTCGACGGGCCGGACCTCGCCACCTGGATCGCCGACCGCGGGGCCCTCGACCCCGACCGGGTGGTCGCCATCGGACGCGACATCTCCGCCGCGCTCGTCGAGGCCCACCGGGCCGGCGTGCTCCACCGCGACATCAAGCCCGCGAACATCCTGCTCGGATCCGACGGCCGAGCCCGCCTCACCGACTTCGGGGCGGCCCGGATCGACTCGAGCGCCACCCTCACCCGCACCGGCGGCCTGGTCGGGACGGTGGCGTACCTGGCCCCGGAGGTGTGGCTCGGCGAACGGCCCGACGCCCGAGCCGATCTCTACGCCTTGGGCCTCACCCTGTTCGAAGCCTTGACCGGACAACTCCCGGAGCGGCCGTCTTCCCATCTGCCCCCGACGCCGGAGCCCGGCGGCTATCGGCCGGGGTCGATTCGCCCCGGGCTCCCGAGCTGGCTCGACCAGGCCATTGCCACCGCCACGGTGGCGGATCCCCGGCGCCGGTTCACCACCGCCGCCCAGTTCGCCGAGACGTTCGCGACCGGCAGAGCCCCAGTGGCGAAAGCGCCGGTCACCGGCCCCGTGCCGACGCCCGGACCGGTGCGGCTCGCCTGGTCGATGCGGTTGCTGATCGCCGGCGTGGTGATTGTCGGCCTGGGTGCCGGGCTCGCCGCCCCGATCTACTACCTCCTCACCCCGGTTTTCGGCTTTCTCCTGTTTCGGGCGGCCCGGCGAGACGCCGCCCGGCCGGCGGAACATCCAGGCGACTCGGCCCGATGGCCGCTCACGCCGGGTCAGCGCGCCACGGTGGCGGCCGTGCCGCCTGGGCCCGCGTCCGACCTCCTCGACGACGTGCTCACCCTGGCCCAGCGACAGATCGAGAGCGCGACATCGGCCCCCGCCCGCGACCGTTGGCGCCACCAGCTGGCGCCCGCCGTCGATGCCGCCATTGAGGCGGCCAGCGACCTCACCGAGGTCGATGAACTACTCCGACGGATGACCCGGGTCGAGGGCCGACCGCGACAGTTGCCCGATAACTGGTGGGATACCATCGCCCACCTGGACCGAACCCGCGACACCCTGGCCATGGCCTTGCTCGACGTGGTCGGCGCTTTGGGTCGAGCCCGCGGTGCCGACCTGGCCGACCTCGACGGCGCCGGCCTTCGGCTCCGACAAGCGGTCGGCGAACTCGTCGGCGACCTGGACCGCCGCGCCGAGGCGCTCAAACTCCTCGAGACTTCCCCGCGCTAGCATCCCGACGGCCCCTTGCGGACGAGGGGTGATTTATTGATAATACACTATCATGTTCAGATGGCGTCGCGGCGATCGCCGCGTCATCCCCGTCACCCTGGCGGACCGGGTTGGCATCGGCACCGCGTTGCTCTGCGCGGTTCACTGCGGCGGACTGCCGCTCCTCGTCTCGTTGGGGCCGGGGCTGGCGCTGGCGACCGCGACCGAATCGCTTGGCTGGTGGTTGGTCGGTTCCGCGGCCGGCTGCGCAACCGTCGCGCTTCGGCGCGGGTTTCGTTGCCACCGAGTGCCGTGGCCCGCTTTGATCGGCGGGGTGGGGCTTGCCGCCGTGGTCATCGCGGAGTGGATGGAAGGCGCGGGCATCGCGGTGACGGTGCTGGGTTTGATCGGGAGCGTTTGCCTGATCGCCGGGCACGGGCTCAACGCGTGGTTGGGGCTGGGGGGGGGCTCGGGGAGACGCCGGTTTGATTGGCCGGCCCGATCGACTACCGCGTTAGGGGCAACGGTGGTACAACCCGGGTACATAGGTGACAACTGTCCGGGCACATGGGTGACACTTTTCCACTCCCTTTGGGGAGGAGGAACAGTGCCCTGGCAGGAGACCCACCCCGTGCTCGAACGCCAGCATTTCGCC